>artificially_reared_2__coassemble_19_pt1 | contig 184585 bp, 192 predicted proteins | sample artificially_reared_2__metabat2_low_PE_017 | metagenome-assembled genome bin artificially_reared_2 | reverse complement strand
TCTCGGCGACTTGTATATAATACCATCCTCCTATCATTATGTCAACACCTTTTTTGTAACTTTTTTAACATTTTTTACTGTACGCCAGGCAGCGTTGGCAAACAAAAGCCTACTATACCTTTATTAAACATATGTCAAAAATTTCCATATTTTAGTAAAATTTTAGTGTTTTTTCCCTGTTTTTGACCATTAAAATCACTAAAATCCAGAAAAAAACATAAAAAAGACATCTTTAATTTTTATAATTTAAACAGATTTTTTAAGAAAGCGGTGACATATTATGAAAAACATATCCTGCTATATAAAGAAAATAACAGCCTCTTCTTTAGCTGTTATATGCCTTTCTCTTCCATTTGCAGGTATTGCTTCGGCAGCAAGGCATGAACCCCCAGCTCCTCCGCATAAGAATGAAGTTCATTATGACAGACACGGTCACCATTGGAAAGATAATAATAAAGATAAGGACGAAAACGGCAATGCAGTTACCGGTTTTATTATTGGTGCTGTAGTAGGCGCTATCGTAGCTAAAAATACCTAATAAAAAAGCTGCACACTAAAAGGTGTGCAGCTTTTTGTGCTTTATTATATATTTATTTGTGATTTTTAAAATCCTGATCTACAAATATTCCGGTACTGGGATCAAATTCCATACCTGTATATTCATGGTTGATTTTAATTTTTCCATTTAAAACGTCATTTTTCAATTTTTCCAGCTTTTTAACGATTTTCTTAGGAACATTTTCAGATACAGCCAGGCGTACTACATCAGGTTCTTCCAAGCCAATTACCGTAATAACATTGCCTTTTAATACTCCCTGTTTATATTCACGGGCAGCATTAACAATAGGTACACTGGAATCAGCTACGGCAGAACCAATAAATATAGGAGAAACCTCCGTCCAGTCAATAACATTACCAATTTCCTTTACATGACCTTCTGTAGCAGCAATAACGTCATTTACGCCAAAACGTCCGCCATTCAGCATAGTATAGATAATATCACAGCCTGCAGCAATCTCGCCTTCTGCTGCCGCTGCATTGATATTATTATCGTCAAGATTACCGGTAAAATGAGTATAAAATTCAGCGTCTTTATTGGCATACATCATACCATCGTAAAAAGCGGCACGTGCCTGCAGGCCAGGCTTAGGCCAGGCGCCGGAAATATGACCTACCTTGTCAGTCTTAGTCATATAGCCAGCCAGTGCGCCTGCCAAAAAGGCAGACTGCTCCTGGTCAACCTTGTAGCTGCTGACATTATCGCTTTTTACATTGCCTTGAATAACAACAAACATAATATCCGGAAACTCTTTGCTTACTGTTTCAACAGGTGCATTACACTGCCCGCCATGAGCAATAATCAGTTTAGGACCCTCCTGGACAAGCTGACGCAGCTGCTCTGTCAAAGCACCTTGTTCAGATGTAGCAGAAACATCATAAACACATTTTACATCGTCAGTAACTTCAGCAGCTATGCGCTGATAACCGCGATAGCCAGCCTCCATGAAACCATTATCATGTGCCTGACCAGGCAGCATAACAGAGATTTCAGGCTGATTATTGACAGCACCATTAGGAGTTTCCACTACAGCTGCCTGTGCACTGCCCATAAAGAATGTGCCTACAGCAAGTAATGCAAGAAATTTACCGGAGATTTTCATTATTATTCCTCCTTAATATCTGACAATCAGATTTTTTCCATATCACGGCTGGCAACAATATCTACACCTAAGCCGAGTATATCTTTCACAACAACATCGCCTGTTTTTACCGGTGCCTGTACAGTTACGTTGCGCAGATACGCAGCGCATTCAAGAATTTTTCCTTTCGGAAGTACAGCAGCAGATACAACGGGCAGTAACGGCAGCAGACCGCCTTCAATAACAACAGTGGAAGTAAGCATACGTTTAGGCGCAGTTACTTCGTCTTTTGCATACTGAGCACCACGGGGGCAGGTATTGCCTTTTACATCAGTAACAGCTCCGTCTTCAACAGTCACTGTCATTTCGCAGCCCAAAGGGCACATAATGCAGTTCATAATTCTTGTTTCAACAGCCATCTTTTACCCTCCTTACTGCTTTAAACCTACGGTAATTTCATCGCCCATCAGAGCAGTCTTTTCCGCAGGTATTTCTACGGCAATCATTTCACTGGGTTTAGCAACAGGAAGCATTCTGCTTACCAGTACAGTATCGCCGCTCTTTACTTCCAGACGTACTTTGCGCTGCGGAGCAGCAACACGCATAAAGAGTTTTGCTTTTTCACCACCCTGCGGCAGGGAAAGCTTCTGCGGTACGCAGGTTCTTACGCCATCAACAGGATTTACCTTAACAGTACGCAGATTTTTATCCAGTTTACCCTGAGCTTCCAATGCAGCAAATTTGCCGGCAATTTCAGCTTCTTCAGAAACAAAGTCTACTAAATCATGTACATGTACTACGTTGCCGGCAGCATAGAACCCAGGCAGACTGGTTTGACGATGCTGGTCAACAACAGGACCGCTGGTCAGAGGATGCATTTCCAGCATCAGGCCGCGAGACAGCTCGTTTTCAGGAATTAAACCAACAGAAAGAAGTACAGTATCACATTCTATATCAAATTCAGTGCCGGGAATCGGGCACATTTTTTCGTCAACCTTGGCAACAGTAACGCCGGTTACACGGCCTTCGCCATGAATTTTAACGATTGTATGGGACAAATGCAAAGGAATATCAAAGTCATTCAGACATTGTACGATATTACGAGTCAGGCCATTAGAAAACGGACAAATTTCCAGTACAGCCTGGACTTTGCAGCCTTCCAGACTCATACGGCGAGCCATAATAAGTCCGATATCACCGCTGCCTAAAATAACAATCTTATGTCCGGGCAGATAGCCTTCCATGTTTACCATACGCTGAGCAGCACCAGCAGTAAATACGCCGGCAGGACGCTCGCCGGGAATACGGATAGCGCCGCGGGTACGCTCACGGCAGCCCATGGTCAGGATAACCGTCTTGCCTTCCAGCTGCAGTAAACCTTTTTCAGGACTTACTGCAATAACAGTCTTATTGCGCAGCACATCCAGAACCATAGTATCAACCAATACTTCAATCTCGGGTTTATCTTTAATCAGTTCAATGCAGCGATGTGCATAACCGGGGCCAGTCAGCTCTTCTTTAAAGTGATGCAGGCCGAAACCGTTATGAATGCATTGCTGCAAAATACCGCCCAGCTCGCGGTCGCGTTCAATGATAATGATTTTTTTCGCACCGTTTTCCCAGGCGCTGTAGGCAGCAGAAAGACCTGCCGGTCCGCCGCCGACGATGATTACATCATATAATTGATTCATATTATGCTTCTCCTTCCTGCGCCTGATTTTTTTCATAGAACATATGGGAATCAGCACGTTCTTTTAAAACTTCCGGAACAGGTATATTCAGCTCGCGTGCCAGAATCTGAGTAACACGCGGACCGCAGAAACCGCCCTGACAGCGTCCCATGCCGGCACGGGTACGACGTTTTACACCATCAACTGTACGTGCACCGCAGGATTCGTGAATAGCTTCTACAATCTCTGCTTCAGTAATAGTTTCGCAGCGGCAGATTACGCGTCCATACAGACTGTTTTCTTTAATCAACTCAGCTTGTTTATCCCAGTTCAATCTGTTGAAAACAGGTTTTTTCGGCAGCTCTGCTTTAAAGTCAGCTTTAGCCTGAGCGCCGCTGTCTTTTACGATAGCCTCTGCCAGCATTTCTGCAACAGCAGGAGCTGCAGTCAAACCTGGAGACTGCATGCCGGCAGCATTATATAAGCCAGCTACGGCAGAAGCTCCGATAATGAAATCGCCTGTACTGGAAACAGCACGCAGACCGGAAAACTCGGTAATAGCAGCACCCATGGGAAGATTAGGAATAAGTTTGCGAGCTGAAGCAATAATCTCGTTCATACCTTCAGCAGTAACCGCATGGTCTTCCTTATCTTCCATATCCTGAGCGTTCGGTCCGATAAAGGTATTGCCATGAGTAGTAGTGCAGACAAGAATACCTTTAGACTTCTTGGTAGGAGTAGGGAATACTACGCCAAATACCAGGCTGCTGCAGGCAGTTTTGTCAAACAGTATATATTCGCCTTTACGCGGAGTAATAGTAAAGCTTTCATCGCCGGCCAGTTTAGCAATCTCATCAGCATAAACACCGGCAGCATTTACTACATATCTAGTTTTGATAACCCCTTGACTTGTTTCAACGCCGGTAATACGTCCATCTTCTTTAATGAAGCCTAATACACGGCAGTCACGCATAACCTCTGCACCGTTTTGCACTGCACATCTTGCAAAAGCCAGAGCAGCACCAAAAGGCCAGCATACACCAGCACTGGGAGCCCATAAAGCACCTTTCACAGAGGTAAGATTTTTTTCTTTCTGCAGTACTTCTTCACGGCTTAAAATTTTCAGGCCTTCTACACCGTTCGCCTTGCCGCGCTCCAAAAGTTCCTGCAATGTTGCCATTTCTTCGTCAGTGGTTGCAGCAACTAAAGAGCCGGTCCATTTAATATCCAGATCAAGTTCCTGCTCCAGTTCATGATACAGCTTATTGCCGCGTACATTGGTAATAGCCTTCAAGCTGCCGGTAGGAGCATCAAAACCGGCATGCAGTATAGCACTGTTGGCCTTGGTAGTACCCATTGCCAGATCAGGCTCTTTTTCTACCAGGATACATTTTAAATCATACTTGGAAAGCTCGCGTAAAACAGCAGTACCAACAATACCGCCGCCGATAACGACTACGTCAGCAGATTTAACAAATTCCATTTTTTCACATCCTTGCTGAAATTATAAAATTTCTTATATCAATTCATTTTATCATAAAAATAATAAAAAAAGAACTGCAGCAGAGCAGTTCTTTTATCTCATAAAAGCTTAATTATTTTTCTTAGCTATAAAAAATTTAAGTGGTACTTTTTGCTCCAGCCAACTAATAAAACGGTCTGAGGCAGGTGTTAATAATAACCAGCTCAACACCACGAGAACTATAGAAACAGAACCCACAACTATATCAGTCAGCCAGTGTGCTCCCCCCATAATACGCGGCAGCGAAAAAAGAACAAAAACAGCAAAACATTGTCCAAAAGCCTTTCTGCCCACATATTTCAGCATATAGGTACTGAAGATCAAAAGCATCATCCCATGATCTCCCGGAAAGCTGTCACCGGCGCTGTCTTTAGTATGCCAACCGCTGAGCTGACTCACCAGATTAACGTCTGTAAAAAATTTCGTAGGACTTGGCCTTTCTACAGGTATATGCATATCAAACTGTTTCGCAATAACCGCACTCACAAGCATAGCTATCCCAATACAGAACATCTTTCGCTTGACTTGAGCATCACATTTACGGTAATAGCTATAAAAAATCACTAACATAAAAATAAAAGCCACTGAATCAAAAGCGCGTAAATTAACAAAAGCTACGAAATATGTAAAAATCTTGCTTTGCGGCAGCAAATCATTAAAAAAATAAAACACTCCTTTATCTAACTGAAACCAAAATCCATGATTTTCAGGAAGATACCAGCTGCAAAATAGCACAATCCCGAGAATATTCAGCAGTATTATTTTCATTAAAGCCTTACCGATCATCCATTCACCTCTTAAAAATATTAATTAGGGACATATATAAATTTGTTTTTTTATGATACCATATAATCAGAGAATAAAGTTGTTTCTGACTTTAAATTCATCCTTTTTTCACGTTACTTTCACAATTGACATTTATTTATCATGAAAGGAGGACTAATATGAAAAAAATACTCCTGTTTATCACACTCCTGCTGCTTACTTTTACACAAACTATCTTTGCGGCAGAAAGCAACAAAGAAAATGACGAGGATAAGCTGCAGACAGAAAAAATAACCCTGACAGAAATGAATCAGCGCCTGCAGAATATTCAGGGTGATATCTTATATCTAAAAACCGGTGAAGATGAAGTACTTGTTTATCAGGATACTTCAAATAACCGCTCATTACGCAAACAAATTATCCTGGCAGCACCGGAAAGTGAAATGCTGCGGTTTTATACAAATAACAAAAAAACCTTTGAGCAAATGTCAAAAATGCTGCGTGATTATGAAACAAGCAACACCAGTTTTGGCGGCTATAAGATAATCACTGATACTGATTTGCCGCAAAAGCTCGAGCAGAATATTCAAGTTTACCGTTTCTGGTTCATGAAGCTGTCACAGGAAAAACATGAAACTCGCTTTCCTATCGGCATCGGTATAGGTATTGGCGGCGGACATCATCACGGGCCCTGGATAGGCATTGGCTGGTAAACAAAAAGCACGAAATTCCTAAGAATTTCGTGCTTTTTTATTTTATAACTTTATTTTACTGCTTTTTAGTCTTCACTTTCATCATGATGTACAGCAGCCAAAGAAACTACTTTATCATCATCATTCAGTGTCATCAGTTTTACACCCTGCGCATTGCGGCCAAACTGAGAAATACCGTCTACATCAATACGGATAATAATACCTGCAGCTGTAATCATCATAATTTCCTGCTGCGGATTAATAACACGCATGCCTACAACAGCACCGGTTTTTTCCGTAATCTTGATATTGATAACACCTTTACCGCCGCGGGTCTGCTTGCGATATTCGCTGACCGCCGTACGTTTACCCATACCAAGCTCTGTGGCTGTAAGTACTTCACATTCCTCACTGCCGACACTGTCCATAGCAACAACAGCATCACCATAATTAAGCGTAATGCCGCGTACACCGTGGGCAGTACGTCCCATCGGACGCACATCCTGCTCATCAAACCTGATGGCAGTACCATTTCTGGTAGCCAGTACGATTTCGCTGCTGCCGTTAGTCATTTCAACGCCAATCAAATCTTCATCATCATCAAGATTGATAGCAATCAAACCGGATTTACGGGTACTGTCAAAATCTTTCAGATTAGTCTTTTTCACAGTACCTTTATTAGTCGCCATGAACATGAAATGATCTTCGATAAATTCTTTTACCGGTATAACCGCAGTAATCTTCTCACCCTGCTCTAAAGGCAGCAGATTGATAATAGCCGTGCCTTTGGCAGTACGTCCAGCTTCCGGTATCTCGTAGCCTTTTTGACGATAAACACGTCCCTTATTGGTAAAGAAGAGAATATTGTGATGGGTTGTAGACAGGAAGAGATGCTCCGCACAATCGTCAGCTTTCTTACCGCTGCCGCCTGTTTTGCCTACGCCGCCGCGTTTCTGATTACGGAAATTATCCAGAGTCTGACGTTTGATATAACCCTGATGACTGATAGTTACTACAATATCTTCTTCTGCAATCAAGTCTTCAATATCCATTTCAGAAGTATCCAAAGAAATCTCAGTACGGCGTTCATCACCGAATTTTTTCTTAACTTCCAAAAGGTCTTCTTTGATAATATTCATTACCTTATGCTCATCAGCCAGAACGCTTTCTAACCAGTCAATAGTTTCCATTACATCAACGTATTCATCGTCAATTTTCTTGCGTTCCAAACCAGTCAGACGCTGCAGACGCATATCTAAAATTGCCTGTGCCTGACGCATGCTCAAGCTGAATTTTTCGATTAAAGCTGTTTTAGCAATATCAGCAGTAGCACTGCTTCTGATAGTACTGATAACAGCATCAAGATTATCCAGAGCAATCTTCAATCCTTCCAAGATATGAGCTCTGTCTTTCGCCTTACCCAGCTCATAGCGTGTACGTCTGGTAATAACGTCCTTTTGATGGGCAAGATAGTATTCCAAAATCTGTTTAAGATTCAGTACACGCGGCTGACCATTAACCAGCGCCAGCATGATAATGCCAAAGGAGCTCTGCAGCTGGGTATGCTTATACAGCTGATTAAGTACAACATCCGGTACAACATCGCTTTTCAGCTCGATTACTACACGCATGCCGCGGCGGTCAGATTCATCGCGCAAATCAGTGATGCCTTCGATAACACCGTCTTTAACTAATTGAGCAATACTTTCAATAAGTCTGGCTTTATTTACCTGATAAGGAATTTCACTGACAACAATTCTGTGCTTGCCTTTAGCCATCGGCTCGATTTCAGCTTTAGCACGAATCTTTACTACACCACGACCGGTAGTATAAGCGCTGCGAATGCCATCTGTACCAAGAATGCTGGCGCCAGTCGGAAAATCAGGACCTTTGATGGCAGTCATCAGCTGCGGAATCTCTGTATCAGGATTATCTATAAGCATTACCAAGCCATTAACAACCTCACTGAGGTTATGCGGCGGAATGTTGGTAGCCATACCTACGGCAATGCCGGCACTGCCGTTAATCAGGATTGCAGGTACCTTGGATGGAAGAACACTGGGCTCTTTTAGAGATTCATCGTAGTTGGGAACGAAATCTACAGTTTCCTTTTCAATATCTTCCAGCATCATTTCGGCAATCTTGGCCATGCGCACTTCCGTATAACGCATAGCAGCCGCGCCGTCGCCGTCAACACTGCCAAAGTTGCCGTGACCGTCAACCATCAGGTAACGGGTAGAAAAATCCTGCGCCAGACGTACGATAGCTTCATAAACAGAGAAATCGCCGTGGGGATGATATTTACCAAGTACTTCACCGACGATACGGGCTGATTTTTTGTACGGCTTATTAGATGCCATACCTGCTTCCTGCATCGCATACAAGATTCTGCGGTGTACAGGCTTCAGACCGTCGCGCACATCCGGCAGAGCACGCTGGATGATAACACTCATAGCATAGTCAATATAGGACTTCTGCATTTCTTCTTCAATGTAGACCGGTAAGACCTTACCGCCGTTATTTTCTAAATCCACTTTATCACCTGACCTTATCACTTAAACAATATTTCATAAACCTGCTTGCCTATCAGCAGGGTAGTTACCAGTAAATACAGCGGCCGTACATAAGAGGCACCTTTTTTAATAGCCATACGGGAACCACAGATAGCACCTAAAATCATAAAAAAGCCCATCAACAATCCATAACTCCAGATAATAGAACCGCTCATGGCAAAAGATACCAAAGCACCTACACCGCTGGCAAAATTAAGCGCCTTGGCGTTGCCTGCCGCTGTTACAAAATCAAAACCTAAAAATAAAAAGCCAAAAATCAAAAATGAACCGGTACCGGGACCAAAAAAACCATCATAAAAGCCAAGCACGGCAGCCATAATGAATGTCCCTATAAGCGCGCCTACTCCCAGCTTTTTAATAGTTGCATGGTCGCCCCAGTCCTTACGCTGATAAGTATAAACAGCTACGGCTACCAAAAGCACGACAATGACATTCTTCATCAGCTCTTCCGGCAACAGATAAACAACATATGCTCCCAAGGCGGAGCCAAGAAAAGAAAGCGGCATCAGACTCAGAGCCATTTTCTTATTAATCTTTCCGGCTCTCCAGAAAGAAACTACGCTGGTAAAAGACCCCATAGAAGCTGCTACTTTATTTGTTCCCAGCGCCATCGGTACAGGCAAACCCATACCCAGTAATGCAGGCGTAGAAATCAGTCCGCCGCCACCTACTGTCGAATCTATAAAGGATGCAATAAAGCCCGATACTGCCAAAAAAACTATGGAAAACAGATCAAGCCCTGCAGCAAACTGTTCCAAAAATATCCCCTCTTCACTTAATTATTCAGTAAAACACAAATATAATCCAACTGCTCCTGACAAACAGTCACAGGTAAAATCTCCCAAAGGCTCATTACTTACGGCATAGGGATATAAGAGCTGCAGCTTTGCCTCCTGCAAAGGCCAACGCACGCCAGCTATATTAACATGCACTTCATTGCTGAGAGGAAGTAAAGAAACAGCCTTCACATTCTGCAGCTTACCGATAGAAACATAAACACTTTCTGAAGCCTGCAGAAGCAGCATTACTTCCTGCTCATCAGCCATAATAACCTGGCAGCCATGCTTTTCTTTATAACCTAACAAAGAAAAAACATTGCTGTATAGATGGTCAAAGCGCCCGCCCCAGATACCGCTGACTATAAGATTGCAGCCAGTACACTGCTGCAGTACCAGCTGCAAGTCAGTATCATCCTTAGCAGGAGGATATTTAAAAATCTTTGTTCCCTGTGCAGCAAGTTTTTTATACACTTCTGCACCTGCACTGTCGCCATCGCCATAAAGCCTTTGCGGCACAATTCCTGCCTCAAGACAACAGGCTCCGCCTGCATCAGCACAGTAAACAGTATAACCTGCGGCCGCTTTCTGCAGCCAGTTTAAATCCGGTCTGCGTCCTCCTGCTGTCACAAAGCAGGTTTCTCGCTGCTCAGAAGCAGTAATTTCTGCCGTACACTGCGGCAGAATAAATTTCTGCGTCAGCATTATTTCTTATTAGCTATGGGCTTAATAACAATCTGCCCGTTTTCTTTCAGTACTTTCCAGCTGCAGTCGCCATTTTTATTTTTCAGCCATTCCATGCTGATTTCCAGCAAAAAACGATTAAGTCTTTCCTGCGCTTCTTCCGGCAAAAGCAACTCTTTAGCATTATTCTTTTTAGTATTTTTAATCTTGCTTTCTCTAACCTTTTCCTCGCTGTACATGCCATTTTCAAAGGTCAGTTCTTCACTGAAGCCTTTCAGCATTTCCTCGTCGGAAAGATTCTTTCTGATTTTCATAACAACAGCCACCTCTGCTTACAAATCAAGATTACGTACCTTACGAGCATTTTCCTCGATAAACTGACGACGCGGTTCTACCTTGTCACCCATCAGTATGGAGAAAATACTGTCAGCTTCTGCCGCATCTTCCAGCTGTACCTGCAAAATAGTGCGCGCTTCCGGGTCCATAGTGGTTTCCCACAGCTGCTCAGGATTCATTTCGCCTAAGCCTTTGTAGCGCTGTACATACGGATTGCTGTCACGGCCAACTTCATCCAGCAAGCGCTGCAGCTCTTCATCACTGTAAGCATAATAATGTTTCTGACCTTTACGTACCAGATACAGCGGCGGCTGGGCAATAAAGACATGCCCTTCCTTCACCAGCGGCTGCATATAGCGATAGAAGAAGGTCAAAAGCAACGTTCTGATATGGGCACCGTCTACGTCGGCATCCGTCATAATAATAATCTTGCCGTAGCGAGCCTTACTCAAATCAAAATCATCACCGATACCGCAGCCAAAAGCAGTAATCATATTGCGGATTTCTTCACTGCTTAAAATCTTATCCAAACGAGCCTTTTCTACGTTTAAAATTTTACCGCGCAAAGGCAGAATAGCCTGGAATTTTCTATCACGGCCCTGCTTAGCGCTGCCGCCTGCAGAATCACCTTCGACCAGATAAATTTCTGTTTCGGCAGCATCTCTGCTCTGGCAGTCAGCCAGCTTACCGGGCAGACTGCTTACTTCCAGCGCGCTCTTGCGGCGTGTCAGTTCGCGTGCTTTGCGTGCAGCCATTCTTGCACGTGCGGAAATAATGGATTTTTCTACAATTTTCTTAGCAATGGCAGGGGTTTCTTCAAAGAAATCTCCCAGAGCTTCACTGACTAAATTGTCAACGATGGGCATAATCTCGCTGTTGCCCAGTTTAGTCTTCGTCTGACCTTCAAACTGCGGCTCACGCACCTTAATGCTGATAACAGCAGTCAGACCTTCACGTACATCGTCACCGCTCAGATTATCGTCAGCATCTTTCAGCAAATTGTTTTTACGGGCATAGTCGTTAATAGTACGAGTCAGAGCTTTCTTAAAACCGCTTAAATGGGTACCGCCCTCTTCTGTGTTGATGTTGTTAACATAGGTGAAGATATTTTCGGAATAGGTATCGCAGTACTGCATGGCAACTTCTACAATATTGCCGTCTTTTTCACCCTCGATATAGATAGGCTCCGGATGAATTTTGTCTTTGTTTTCATCCACAAAGCGTACAAATTCGATAATACCGCCTTCAAAATGGAAGGTTTCACTTTTGCCGCTGCGTTCATCACTCAAGGTTATCTTAATGCCTTTATTCAAAAAGGCCAACTCACGAATACGCAGGCGCAGAATATCGTAACTGTAAACAAGCTCGGTAAAGATAGTGCTGTCCGGTTTAAAATGTACGGTAGTACCGGTATCAGAAGCAGCTCCTTTTTCATACAGAGGTCTTGTAGTCTTGCCGCGGGCAAATTCAATACCGTAAGTTTTTCCGTCACGTCTTACTTCTACATCCATCTGCTCACTGAGGGCATTAACGCAGGTAACACCTACACCATGCAGACCGCCGGATACTTTGTAGCCGCCGTCGCCAAATTTACCGCCTGCATGCAGCACCGTCATAATTACTTCTACTGCAGGCTTGCCCTCCTTCTTCATCATGTCTACAGGAATACCGCGACCGTTATCACGAACAGTAATACTGTTATCCTGATGAATAGTAATCTCTATGTTATTGCAGTAACCAGCCAAAGCCTCGTCAATACTGTTGTCTACAACCTCATATACCAGGTGGTGCAGTCCGCGTCCGGAAATACTGCCGATATACATACTCGGTCTTTTGCGTACTGCTTCCAAACCTTCCAGGACGTGAATCTGCTCGGCGCCGTACTTGCCGTTTACCGCAGTAGCTTCTTCAATATCAATATTATTATGGGACATACTTACCTCCGTCTTTACCAACTAAAAATTACTGTATACGGCATTGGACAGAAATCCTTCTTCCAAACGTTTCTTCAGCGTTAAAGCTGAAATAGCCGATAAATAAATAGTATCCTCCGTCAAAATACAGCTGGAAAAATTACCGTCCTCTGACAAATCAACAATTCGGTATTTATGACGATATTTTTCTACATAATCGTTATAAATATCGGACTGCGGATCACGCAGATTAAAGATAGCGATTATTTCGCTGTTTTTTACCATATAGTCTGAACCCAGGTGCAGGTACACTTTGATCCCTCCGTAAATATTCCAGCGTGTTGGCATAGGTCTTTTCATCAATTTCTTCCGGCTTTTTACCGGTCAGAAACATAACAGCCAAAAGGCAGTCGCTTTTACCGGCGCTGCCCAAACGCACCTTTTCAAAATAGCCGTTGCGCACCCGGTCTCGAACTGCCGTAAATAATATTTTATCACATTTGCAGTAATCCTTGCATTCTTCATATGTGAGCCACGGCTGGATACGCAGCAGCTCAGCAACCATGTCTCCCTGCTGCTCACGCTGCTGCCTTTCACAAACACTGCACAAACTGCCGCCGCCATAAACCGGCACGCCGCAGATGCGGCAGCTGCCAATTTTCTCAGGCTCATCTTCCTGAACCTTCTTTACTGCTTCATAATGTTTAATCTGTCCGCCGGAATAAAACTTTAAATCCTTGATAATTACGCTGCCAAGCAAAAAAGCGTTAATCTTCTGCAGAAAAAGATTTTTCATCATCAGCAGATGATTTGCCCATACAGAACTGGCAGTCCTGATAATCAAGGTATTTTTTTCAATTTTATGCACGCAGCAGTGCTTTTCCAGATGCTCACCGCAGATACTGCGCCAATTTGACTCCAAAACATGCTGCACATAGGCATTTTTTATCTCACGGGCAACATATTTATCAGTTCGCTCATATTTAGGGTCAAATAATCTTCTGACAACCTTTTGTGCCTGCTCCAGATTTTCGTTCATCTCAAGCCATCCTTATCGTTCCCTGCACAATTTCATAATAAACGCAGCCTGCCAGCTCCGGTATCAGCTCGCGGTCATTAACCGTGATAAAAGTTTGTACTCTGCCATCAATAAACTGCAGCATCTGCGCCCGGCGTCCCGCATCCAACTCACTCATAACATCATCTAACAGCAGCACGGGAAACTCACCAATCTCCTGCCGCACGTATTCTAACTGCGACAGCTTTAAAGCCAGTGCTCCACTGCGCTGCTGACCCTGAGAACCAAAAGCTTTTAGTGAATTACCGTCCAGTAAAAGTCCCATATCATCCCGATGTGGTCCTAAACCAGTATTGCCGCGCAGTATATCAAGCTGCTCCCGCTCACGCAGGCCTTTAGCAAAAAAGTCTTCCCAGTCATTCTGGCTGCCTTCAGGATATAACCACTGGCTGTTATTAGCTTTCAGCTCATAACGCACCGTCAGCTTTTCTTTGTTGCCAGTAATGGAAGCGTAGATATCTCCGGCAATCTGCTGCAGCTTCACCAGAGCCTCAAGACGCTTGCGCACTACGGCAGCGGCAAGCACGCTCAGTTCTCTGTTCCATATCGGCAGCTGACTGGTAATATCTGTGCCGGATGCTTCACGTATCTCTTTCAGCAGCTTATTACGCTGCTGCAGCACGCGGTTATATTTCACCAGCAAATCATAATATACCGGATCGGTCTGGGCAATCTGCATATCTAAAAAACGACGCCTTAAAGCAGGTTCACCTTTTACCAGCTGCAAATCCTCTGGCGAGAACATTACCACATTCAGACTTCCGTAATGCTCTTTAGGACGTACTTTAACGCCATCCAGCAGGATGTCTTTTTTATTGCGGCCCTGCTGCTGATATTTTTTTAGTCTGATTTCATGTTCGCCGCCAAAACTGCTGTAACCGATGCCTACAGCCATTTCCTTGCAGCCAATCTGCAGCAGCTCATCTTCAGATGAGGTACGATGCGACATCCCGAAAGCTCCGTAAAAGACAGCTTCTAAAATATTAGTCTTGCCCTGAGCATTCTGACCGTAAAAAACATTAGTCATCGCAGCAATTTCCAGCTGCAATGCTTTATAATTACGGAAATTTACGGCAGAAATATTTCTTATTTTCATTCTGCTTCACGTACTACAGTAAGCTGCAACTGACCGTCTATGGTAACCACATCACCTGCATATACTTTACGGCGTTTTTCCTGTATTTTTTCACCATTCAGCTGTACAATGCCGTCTTCAATCATCATGAAAGCCTGTCCGCCAGTATCAGCAATACCGGCGAATTTCAGCAATTTATCAATAGAAATATATTCCGTAGAAATTTCAATATTTTCCTTCTGCATTGCCTTCACCTCAGAAAACCACGCGTACAGGAGTTACGATATAGGTATAATCATCTTCCTGCGCAGATTTAATGCATACAGGACTCAAAGAAGTATTCATTTCCAAAATAGCTTCTTCAGATTCCAGATTTTTCAGGATATCGAGAATATATTTTGAATTAAAAGCTACGTTTAATTTTTCACCTTCAGTAGTGCAGGAAATAACTTCACGCCCGGTGCCGACATCAGGACTGCTGGAAGTAATGGTAATTTCGTCACTGTCTACACTAACTTTGATAATGCTGTAATCCCCTTCATTGGAAAATAATGCTACACGTTCTACGGCGCCTGCTAATTCTTTAATATTAACAGTAGTTTTTACAGCAAATTTAGGCGGAATTACTTTTCTGTAGTCTGGGAACTTACCTTCAATTAAACGGGAAACAATCACAGTATTATCAATTACTACCATGATCTGATTGTATAACAAAGAAATTTTTACCTGTTGCGGCAGCTCGCTTACTAAATTACGGGAAATTTCGTTTAATACTTTAGCAGGAATAATCATGCTCATAGGTTCTGCTGCTTCCTGCGGCAGGGATTTGATAGCTAAGCGGTGGGTGTTGGTACCAACAAAGGTAATAACACTATCTTGAATTTCTACCAGGATACCGGTAAATAACGGTCTTGCTTCGTCATTAGAGCAGGCAAAGATAGTTTTTTTGATAAGTTCTTTAATTTTTTCGTCTTCCAGGGTAATAGTCTGATTACCGTCAAATTCGGGAAATTTAGGATAATCTTCTTCATCCATCAAGAGCAACTGGAATTCAGATTTACCGGATACTACTTTAATAGTTTTATTTTCTTTATTTTTGGTAATAGTAATGGATTCTCCAGGTAATTTGCGAATAAGTTCAGCAAAATGTTTTGCTGAAACAAGTATTTCCCCAGCTTCTGCGATTTCTGCATCAATAGTGCAGGAAATAGCCATATTTAAATCCATTGCCTGAATTTCCAGCTGGTTGTCTTTGGTCAGTAAATGAATACCGGAGAAAATAGGTGTACTTGGTTTGGAAGTTATTGCCCGCTGTACAGTCTGAATTGCTTTATTTAAGTTGGTTGTATTACAGGTAATTATCATGTTGTTCACAGTCCTCCTTGTTTTTATAACTGGATATTATTTATAAAACGTAGTAGACGTAGTAGTAATAGCTGTTGATATTGTGGAAAACACTGTTTATATTAGTCTGGCAGTGTTTTTTAGGATGTAAATAAAGCTGTTGAAATCTGGGAAATATTATTCACAGAATCTACAGGCTAAAAAGTTGTCAACTTTACTGAAAAGTTATCAACAGTTTTTAGCTGGGTTATCAACAGTTTTTGTGGATAACTTTTACTGCTTTAATTTTTCAGTAAGTTTTTGTAAATCATTCTGCAAAGAAAGGTCTGATTTACTGTTTTTGCTGATTTTTTCATATGCGTGAATGACAGTTGTATGGTCACGTCCGCCAAATTGTTCGCCGATACGAGGATAAGACATATCAGCCAGTTCACGGCAGAGGTACATAGCTATCTGACGCGGGTAGGCGATATTTTGAGTACGTTTTTTAGTGAAAAGTTCGTCTATTTTAATATGGTAATATTCTGCGACAGCCTGAGTAATGCTTTCAAAAGTAATCTGTCTGCTGTGTACAACATTGCCCATATCGTCCAGAGCTTTTTTAGCTGTTTCAATGGTGATAGGCATATTCATCAAAGAAGCATAGGCTACGACTTTAGTATAGGCGCCTTCAATTTCTCTGATATTGGTTGTAATATTGGTAGCCAGCAGGGTTATTACTTCATTAGGCAGTTCGATGCCGTCAGTAGAAGCTTTTTTGCGCAGGATAGCCATACGTGTTTCCAGATCAGGCGGCTGGATATCAGCGGTAAGTCCGGATTCAAAACGGGTACGGAGTCTTTCTTCCAGTGTTTCGATTTCTTTAGGAAGACGGTCACTGGAAATGATAATCTGTTTATTTGCTTCATAAAGGGTATTGAAAGTATGGAAGAATTCTACCTGGGTTTGTTCCTTGCCTTTCAGAAATTGAATATCGTCGATGATCAGGCAGTCTATATTACGGTATTTTTTTCTGAAGGCTTCGGTTGTCTTATTATAGATAGAATTGACAATCTCATTAGTGAATTTTTCGCTGGAAATGTATAATACCTTCATACGGGGGTCATTTTGTTTAATGCGATTGCCGATAGCATGCATTAAATGTGTTTTGCCGAGACCTACACCGCCATACAGGAAGAGGGGATTATAAGCGTTGGCGGGATTATTGGCAACTGCCTGGGCTGCTGCATGAGCAAAACGGTTGGAGTTACCGATGACGAAAGTTTCAAAAACATAACGCGGATTCAGGTTACTTTCCGTATCACTTTCAGCTGCATCCGTCTGTTTGTCGTCAAAAAGCTCTGTCTGATGAGTTTCCGAGGGCTGACTTTCTTTGATGCTTTCTTTGAAATCGCTGTTTGCAGCCGGTTCTTCCATGGTTTCAATAATGAGGGTGATATTTTTACCCATGATGCCGGACAGGATACCTTCAATGACAGAAGCATAGTGTTCTTCCAGCATGTTTTTGAAGAAGGTATTTTTGACGGCTATTTTATAGTATTCGTCCGTTACCTCCAGCGGCATAATCGGTTTAATCCAGATATCAAAAATCTTTTCATTGACCGATTCCTTGATTTTTTCCTTGAATTTTATCCATATTTCTGCTAAGTCATAGGAACTCATCGTCCACTTTCCTTTCTTTAAAAGTATGAAAAATAAAACGCCGGCATGCGCCGGTAAAAATTACTTTTTACTGCAAGGCCGAACGGAATATACTTCATTTACACTTATTCACTATTATTTTAACAGACTGTGGATAACTTCGCAAATGCTTACGAGAAAATAATATCTTTTACAGGCTAAAAAAACGCCTTTTTGTATTCTTTTAGTTTAATTATAAGCGTTTTGCAAGTTTTTTACTTGACGTACATTTTATTTTAAAATATAATATCTTAGTAATACTTTGCATTACTGTAACTATGTCAAATTTTATGTCTCAGCGCCGTGCTGCGGCACATCCAGGAGATAGAACAAATATATTGCAGGCTATCAATTCAAAAGCATAGAATTTGATAAAATTCGCGGTGGATAAGGAGGGAAGATTTTACAATGAAACGTACTTTTCAACCTAACAATCTTAGAAGGAAAAGAACCCATGGTTTCAGAGAAAGAATGAAAACTTTGGGCGGTCGTCAAGTTCTCAAAAGAAGACGTGCTAGAGGCAGAAAGAAATTGTCTGCATAACATTATAAAATAGGCCGCGCAAGTGGCCTATTTTTTCCATGTGCGCAGGTGTTGTTGACTGATGCAGAAAAAAATCTATTCATTTTCCAAGTTTAATCGTTTGAAATCAAAGAAAAGCTTCCAGGTCGTCTATAATAAAGGTCGCTCCGTTGTTGACGGCATGTCAGTATTTTATCTGCTGCCGGAGCAGGGAGACGATATCAAGATAGGGATGGCCGTGGGCAAAAAGCTGGGCTGCGCTGTAGTACGTAACCGTATGAAGCGTATGATGCGGGAAGTGTTCCGTATGCACAAGCTTAAGCTGAAAAAAGGCTATCATATTGTTTGGGTTGCCCGCCGTAAACTGGCTAAGGCTGATTTTAAGACTTATGAACGTGTTTTTTTAAGACTTGCTAAAAGAGCAGCATTATTACAAGAGTAAGGTGTAAATAAAATGGGAAAAATCCTGATCCTTGTTATCAGATTTTATCAGTTATTTATTTCTCCGCTTTTTCCGCCTACCTGTAGGTTTTATCCTACCTGTTCGGCGTATGCTATCGAGGCGATTGCCAAAAAGGGTGCATTAAAGGGTACCTGGATGACGATAAAGCGCTTATCTAAATGTCATCCTTTTCATCCGGGAGGATACGATCCTGTACAATAATGGATTGAGTTGATAAATTTCTATACCTTTAAGAATATTTTGAGGAGTGATATTTTGGATTTTCTGAGTAATATTGTGCAGCAGGTCATTACGTTTCTTTATGGCCTTACAAATATGCTGGGCGTACCGAGTTATGGTCTGGCAATCGTAATTATGACTGTCATTGTTAAATTGATTCTGTACCCGCTGACTAAAAAGCAGATTGAATCTACCAAGGCAATGATGAGTATTCAGCCGAAAATGAAAGAAATCCAGGAAAAATATAAAGACGATAAACAACGTCTGAATATGGAACTGGCTAATCTTTATAAAAATGAAGGTGTAAATCCGCTGGCAGGCTGCCTGCCCTTACTGGTGCAGATGCCTATTATGATCGGTATCTTCTACGGTATCCGTGATTTCAGCTATGCAGGTCCTTCTAACTTTTTGTGGATGGAAACCATTTCCAATCCTGACCCCATGTATATTCTGCCGATATTGTCTGCTTTGACTACCTTTATCCAATCCAAGCAGACCATGCCGGATACCTCCAGCCCGCAAAATAAAATCATGCTGTATTTTATGCCGCTCTTTATCGGTTATATCAGCTTGAATTTCCCTGCAGGTCTGGTTATTTACTGGGTAGTAATGAACATTATGCAGATTGGACAGCAGGCTTTGATGAATAAAGCTGCTGGTAAATAAGTAAATTAGGAGTTGTGCGAGATGACTTTTGTTGAGAAAAATGGCAAAAGTGTCGAAGAAGCAGTTGCCGAGGCTTTAAAAGAATTAAACATTACTGCTGAACAGGCTGATGTAGTAGTTCTGGAAGAAGGACGCAAAGGTATTTTCGGCATTGGCCGCAAAGATGCGAAAGTGCGCGTAACAGTGAAGGAAGCTGCTGTAGTAACGGAAACCGTTGTTTATGAGCAGGAAGAAACCGTAGTTGCCGTTACCGAGCAGGATGAACCTCAAATAGAAGAAGTAGAAGAAGCTCCGGCAGCCGCAGAGCAGGAAGAAGCACCGGCTGTACGCGAACCGAAAAAATTTGTTGTTAATGATGAAGCTGTTGCTAAAGCTAAAGAATTTTTGCAGAAAATCTTCGGTGCAATGAAGATTGATGTAGCAATGGAAAAATTCATCAATAAAAATGATGGCAGTGTTACCTTTAAGCTGCATGGCAGTGATATGGGCATTTTGATTGGCAAGCATGGTCAGACCTTGGATGCTTTGCAGTATCTTACTAATCTTGTTGCCAATAAGAACAGTGCTGAGAGAGTACGCGTAATCATCGATGTGGAAGATTATCGTGACCGCCGCGTGGAAACTTTGACCAGACTGGCTTCCAGACTGGCTGACAAGGTTAAACGTACCGGTGAACGTGTAGCGCTGGAACCTATGAATCCTCATGAACGCAAAATCATTCATATGGCATTACAGGGTGACCGCAGAGTAACTACTCTGAGTGAAGGTGACGAACCGCATCGTCATGTTGTAATTGAATTAAAAAAATAAAGTACTTTAAACCCAGTAAAATTTTACTGGGTTTATCTTTTAAAGGAGGTTGCAGGAGTGGCAGAAGATACAATCAGTGCTGTTATTACCGCTTTGGGCGAGGGAGCGGTAGGTATTGTGCGCATCAGCGGTGCTGATGCTTTAGCTACGGCAGAAAAAATATTTAAGTCCCGTTCAGGTAAAAAATTGTCTGAATATCAGCATCATACTTTAGTATACGGTCATGTAACCGATGCGGACGGTACTATGGTAGATGAAGTACTGTGTGTATATATGCAGGCTCCGCATTCCTATACGGCAGAGGATGTTGTAGAAATTCAAAGTCACGGCGGTATCCAGTCGCTGAAAAAAATTCTGGTGCTGACCTATCAAAATGGTGCTCGCCCGGCAGAAGCAGGTGAGTTTACCAAAAGAGCCTTTTTAAACGGCAGGATAGATTTAACGCAGGCAGAAGCTGTTATGGATATTATCCGTTCCAGAAGTGAGGCATCACTTAAGCTGGCTGTGCGTCAGCAGAATGGACAGCTGGCACAGGAACTGCGTAAACTGCGCAGTAAGATGCTGGATGTAGTAATTAATCTTGAAGCAGTAATTGATTATCCGGAAGAGGATATTGAGGATGTTACCTTTGATACTGTAGCTGGCAGTATTGCCAATACAGCAGCAGGTATTGAAAATCTGCTGGCACATGCACATACAGGCAAAATTTTACGTGAAGGTTTGCGTACTGCTATCGTAGGCAGGCCTAATGTAGGTAAGTCCAGTCTGTTAAATGCTCTGTTAAAAGAAGAAAGAGCTATTGTATCAGAATATGCCGGTACAACCCGCGATGTTATTGAAGAACAGCTGTTATTGGATGGGGTTCCGCTGGTACTGGCAGATACTGCAGGTATCAGAAAAACAGAAGACTATGTAGAACAGATTGGTGTGGAAAAAAGCCGCCGCCTGCTGCAGGATGCCGAGCTTGTAATCTGTGTAGTTGACGGTTCAGAAGGATTAACTGCTGAAGATGAGGAAATTTTGCAGGCTGCATCTGAAAAACCTTGTGTTATAATAGTAAATAAGAGTGACCTGGAAATTGATACTACGCTGCAGCAGCTGCAGGAACGTTTTGGCATCGATAAGGTTATGCCTTTATCAGCCCGTACAAATGAAGGTATAGATCGTTTTGCTGCCTGGCTGAAAAATTATGTTTATGGCAGTGAAGGTACTTTAAGTGACGGTGTCTATGTACAGAATGCCAGACATGAAGAATTGCTGCGTCAGGCACTGCAGTCATTGCAGGATGCTCAAAGAGCAGCACAGGAAAGACTGCCTTATGACTGCATTGTTATTGATGTACGCAATGCTATTGATTTACTGGGAGAAATTACCGGTGATACAGTACAGGACGAAATTATCAACGAAATTTTTGCCCGTTTCTGTATTGGTAAATAAATTTAGGACTGAGAGTTATGGGATATATTACTGATAAATTTGATGTAATTGTAGTTGGTGCCGGACATGCCGGTGTGGAAGCTGCACTTGCCGCCGCAAGGCTTGGCGGCAAAACGCTTTTAGCTACGCTGTCTTTGGATAATGTGGCTTTAATGCCCTGCAATCCTTCTATCGGCGGACCGGCTAAAGGTCATTTGGTACGTGAGATTGATGCTTTAGGCGGCCAGATGGGTATAAGTGCCGATAAAGCCTGCATCCAGATGCGCCTTTTGAATACCGGCAAGGGATATGCAGTACATGCTTTGCGCGGACAGGAAGACAAACCCTATTATCACACTTTGATGAAAGAGATAGTAGAGCGTCAGGAAAATCTTGAGCTGAAACAGCTGATGATTGATAATCTGCTGGTAAGCAATGGGGAAGTAGTAGGCGTAGAAGCAGAGACTGGTGAAATTTTTGAAGCTAAGTGTGTAATTTTGGCTACAGGCACTTATCTGCGCGGGCGTATTGTTTACGGACAGGTTAATTATGAATGTGGTCCGAACGGACTGCGCAGTGCGACCAAGCTTTCTGCATCATTACTGGAAAACGGTGTGGAGCTGATGCGTTTTAAAACCGGCACACCGGCCAGAGTTGATGCAAGAAGCCTTGACTACAGCAAGATGGAACCTCAGTATGGCGATGAAGTAGTACGTAACTTTTCTTTTATCAGTGATATTAAAGAAAGAACACAAGTGCCTTGCTGGCTGAGTTATACAAATGCTGCTACTCATAAGATAATTCGCGATAATCTGCATCTTTCCGGTATGTTTAACGGTATGGTAGAAGGTGTGGGTCCGCGTTATTGTCCGTCTATCGAATCTAAATTGGTGCGTTTTGCTGATAAGGAACGTCATCAGCTCTTCATTGAACCGGAAGGTATGCATACCAATGAAATGTATGTACAGGGAATGAGTTCCTCATTACCTGCTCATATCCAGCTGCAGTTCATGCAGACTATTCCCGGTCTGGAAAACTGTAAAATGATGCGTGCCGGTTATGCTATTGATTATGATTGTTTAAATCCGCTGCAGCTGAAACCGTCTTTGGAGCATAAAGCAATTAAGGGACTTTTCTCTGCCGGACAGTCCAACGGTACCAGTGGTTATGAAGAAGCGGCTGCTCAGGGTCTGATGGCAGGCATTAATGCTATGCGTAAGATTAACGGTCAGGAACCTGTAGTACTGCGTCGTGACCAGGCTTATATCGGCGTTTTGATTGATGATCTTGTAACTAAAGGTACTAATGAACCATATAGAATGATGACTTCGCGAGCAGAGTATCGTCTGCTGCTCAGACAGGATAATGCAGATCTTCGTCTGACAGAGCTTGGACGCCAGCTGGGCCTGGTAGATGACAGCCGTTATGAAAAATTCTGTACTAAGCGTTCTGCTTTGGAAAGGACATTATCCGAGCTTGGTAAAATAAATATTTCTCCTAACGAAGAAAACAATGCTAAACTTACAGCAATGGGCAGTACGCCGCTGCGCAGCGGTATAAGTTTGCTTGACTTACTGCGCCGTAAGGAAGTTACCTACAATAAACTGCAGCAGGCTTTTGAGCTGCCGGAATTAGACAGCCAGACTGCTGAGCAGGTAGAAATACATGCCAAGTATGAAGGGTATATAGTTAAGCAAAGACAGGAAGTAGAGCGTGCCCTGAAGCTGGAAAATAAAAAAATACCGGCAGATATTGATTACCATGAAATTAAAGAGCTTTCAGCAGAAGCCGCAGAAAAGCTTGATAAGGTAAAACCTACTTCTATTGGACAGGCTTCTCGTATCAGTGGCGTTTCTCCGGCAGATATTAATGTGCTGATGATTGCCTTGGAAGTAAAACGGCGAAAGGAGCAGGATTGATGGAGTTTGCAGAAATTCTGGCTCAAAAAGGTCTGGAAGCCGGACTTAAGTTTTCCGAGCTGCAGCTGCAGCAGTTTACCCGCTATTATGAAATGCTGGTTGAAACCAATAAAGTTATGAATCTGACGGCTATTACGGAACCGGAAGAAGTGGCCGTGAAGCACATGATAGATTCTCTGCTTGCTTATGAGCCTGCTATGCAGGGAGGAAAGGTGCTGGCTGATGTTGGTACCGGTGCTGGGTTTCCCGGTGTACCGCTCAAAATATATTGTCCTTCACTCAAAGTAGTCTTAATTGATTCTTTAGGTAAGCGACTGAAATTTTTGGAACAGGTAATAGAAGCGCTAAATTTACAGGATATTACCTGTCAGCATCTGCGGGCAGAGGATGCTGGCCGCAGCAAAAAACATCGTGAAGCATATGATATTGTTACAGCCAGAGCAGTAGCACGTTTGAGTGTACTTGCGGAATACTGCCTGCCGCTGGTAAAAAAAGATGGTATGTTTATTGCTTTAAAGGGCAGTAAATTTGCTGAGGAAATTACGGAAGCTAATGCAGCTGTAAAAATATTGGGCGGTAAGCTGCTTTCCAGTGAGCCTGTAAAACTGCCTGGACTTGATGATGGCAGAGCAATTATCCGTATTAAAAAGATAAAAAGTACTCCGGCACAGTATCCGCGCAAAGCAGGAACTCCGGAAAAACAGCCTTTAGGAAGCAGATAAGGAGGAAGATTATGTTTGTTGATGATGGATTTTCTGTACTTGATACCGACTGCGGGGTTATAAACAACAGTAATATGATCAGTGAAGTTAAGGTTGTCAAGGTTGCCATTGACCAGATTTTTCCTAATCCTTATCAGCCGCGTAAAAATTTTGATGAAGAAGCACTGCGTGATTTATCAGCTTCTATTGCTCAGTTTGGTGTTTTGCAGCCTTTACTGGTGGCTCCGGCTGATAATGGCCGTTATATGCTGATTGCCGGTGAACGTCGTCTGCGTGCTTCCAAAATGGCAAAGCTGCAGGAAGTTCCTGTTATTATCAGTGAATATACTTCTCAGCAGATTGCAGAAATTGCTTTGATTGAAAATTTGCAGCGTGAGGATCTGCATTTCCTTGAAGAAGCAGAGGGCTATGAAAAATTGATGGAGGAGTTTCACCTCACCCAGGAAGCTATGGCTGCCCGTGTAGGCAAGAAGCAGTCTACTATTGCTAATAAATTGCGTCTTTTGCGACTGTCTGACAGAATTCGTAAGATTTTAGTTGAAGGCGGTCTGACAGAACGTCATGCCCGCGCTTTGCTGAAGCTTGATGATGAAGAAAAGCAGGTACAGGTACTTACCGTAGTTATTGATAATGGCTACAGTGTGCGCCAGACAGAAAGCTACATTGAAAAGCTGCTTGAAGACAAAAAACAAGGGAAAAAGAAACGCATGGTTATCGTTAATGATGTGCGTATTTATCTGAACAGTATCAAGCAGGTAGTAAGTGCTATTAAAGATGTCGGTATTCCTGTGGCTATGGAGCAGACGGTTGAAGGTGATGATGTTATCGTCAGCCTGCGCATTAAGAATATGAAAAAGCCTAAAGGCGGCAATGCTAAACCGTTGTTTTAAAAATTAACCCGATGTTTCACGTGAAACATCGGGTTTTCTTATGAGATTTTATAGCAAAGGAGGATAAAGAGTGAGAAATCTCTCTGAATGGCTGGATAATTTTACAAATGAAATGTTGCATAGTTTTCCTGATAATATTTTCTGTATAGGCTTACAGGGCAGTTATGGGAGGGGAGAAGCAAGTGCAGACAGTGATTTGGATTTAGTTGTTATTTTTAAATCTTTTTCACTGGAAGTTTTACAGCAGTATAAAAGCTTGCTTTTACGTCTTGGCAACGATTATAAGCTGTGTGGTTTTGTCGGCAGCGCTGAAATATTAAAATCTTGGAATGAAGGAGATCTATTGCAGTTATATTTTGATACTGTACCTGTATATGGGAATCTTGATTTTATTAAAAACCGTGTTACGAATGAAGCTGCTGCTAAATTGGTGCTGCAGAACAGCTGTTTAATTTATCATGCCTGCTGTCATAATTTTCTTTTTGATGAAGAGCAGGCAATTTTAAAAGAATTATACAAAACAGCAGTGTTTACAGTGCAGGCGAAGTATTATCATGTACACCATATTTATGTTTCTAAGCATAGAGAGTTAAGTAATGTTGTTATTGGTGCAGATAAAGAAATTTTAGAAACGGCAGTAAAATTGAAAATGGTAGACAAGTTTACTGCAGAACAGCTTACGGCTTACAGTGACCTGCTGCTGCAATGGAGCAGTAATAATATTATTGCTTATGGCAAAAATAAATAATGTTTCACGTGAAACATGGATAAATTACGGAAAAGCTGTATAAGAAACAGATAAAATATGCTAAAATAAAAAGTACATCATTTTATACAAGAGGTGAATTAAGGTGGTAAAAGTAATCGCTGTTGCCAATCAGAAGGGCGGCGTTGGCAAGACTACCACGGCAGTCAATCTGGCAGCATGTCTGGCTGCGTTGGGACGCAAGGTGCTTTTAATAGACAGCGACCCTCAGGGCAATGCGACCAGTGGTTTTGGATTTGATAAACGTGATATAAAAAAATGTGTATATGATAATCTGATTAACGAAGTGCCGATGCAGGAAACGGTAAGAGCGACAGCTTATGATAATTTGTCACTTGTACCGGCAACTATCCAGCTGGCTGGTGCAGAAATTGAATTGGTATCTCTGATGAACAGAGAAGGACGCTTAAAAAACTCTTTGGAAAGAGTAAAGCATGAGTATGATTATGTATTAATCGACTGTCCTCCGTCTTTGGGACTTTTGACGATTAATGCTTTGACTGCGGCAAGTTCTGTCATTATACCAATCCAATGTGAGTTCTATGCTTTGGAAGGTGTTACCATGCTGATGAATACCATCCAGCTGGTACAGCGCAATCTGAATCCGGCTTTAAAACTGGAAGGCGTTGTTATGACCATGTTTGACAGCCGTACTAATCTGGCGCAGGATGTAGTAGAGGAAGTTAAGAAGTATTTTACTACGAAGATGTATCAGACGATTATTCCTCGTAATGTTCGTTTAAGTGAAGCGCCGAGCCATGGACAGCCGGTTATTGATTATGATGCTAAATCTAAAGGCGCGCAGGTATATATGGAATTGGCACGCGAGGTGATTGGTGATGAATAAAAAGGGCGGTCTGGGTAAAGGCTTGGGCGCAATTTTTGGAGAAAATCCCAGTCCTATTGCCGAACCTGAAAAAGAAAAACAGCAGGAAGAAAAAACTGCACAGGAAGCAGAGCTGAAAGATATTACTGCCAATCCTTATCAGCCGCGCCGTATTTTTGATGAAGAAAAATTACAGGAGCTGGCTGATTCCATTCGTGAATACGGTGTAGTGCAGCCGCTGGTAGTACGTAAAAAAGGCAAAAAGCTGGAGCTTGTGGCAGGTGAAAGACGTCTGCGAGCAGCTAGACTTGCGGGCATAAAGAAAGTACCGGTATTGGTGCGTGAATATACTGATGCGCAGATGATGGAGATTGCTCTGGTAGAGAATATCCAGCGCCATGATCTGAATCCGATTGAAGAAGCGCAGGGCATCAGACAGCTGATGCAGGAATGCAATCTGACACAGGAACAGGCTGCTGCCAAAGTAGGACGCAGTCGTACTGCTGTAACTAATATTCTGCGTCTGCTGAATCTGGCACAGAAAGTACAGAATTACATCAGCAATAATGTTCTGAGCATGGGCCAGGCTAAACAGCTGGTCGGCTTACCGGAAAAACAGCAGCTGGAAGTAGCGGAAGCAATTATCGCCAACGGCTGGAGTGCCCGTATTATTGAAGACGTAGTAAGGAAGCTGAAAGACGGACAGCAGGTAAAAGTTGTAAGAGAAGTAGTAACTGCTTTGCAGGATAAAGAAGCTAAAACTGCTGAAAAAAATGATAAGATTCCGGAAAAGGATGTTTTCTGCACTGATTTTGAAAATCGTCTGATTGAGCTTTTGGGTACTAAGGTTACTGTAATGCCTAAAGCACGTAATAAAGGCGGTGTAATTGAAATAGAGTATTATTCCGAAGAAGATTTAGCAAGGATTTATGAAGCGCTGCAGGAAAGAAAAGAGCAGCCTGCAGCAGCAAAACCGACTTTGCTTAATGTCTGAGCGGGATATTTTGGAGGGGTATAAATGGCAGGCTTAGGAACTGTCGTTAATGTTGCGTCTATAGCAGCAGGTGCTTTAGTAGGTCTGCTGGTAAAACGCGGCTTGCCGGAAAAGTGGCAGCAGACGATGATGAGCGGTATTGCCTTGTGCATTTTCGTCATAGGTTTGCAAATGGCCTTAGGTACGGCTAATATTATTATTACTATAGTCAGCCTGGCTTCCGGTGCCATTATTGGTGAAGCCATCGGTATTGAAGACAGACTTAATGAGCTGGGTAAATGGGTTGGCAGTAAGGTTGCCGGCAAAGAAGAAGGCGCAGCGAAAAGAATTGCCGAAGGTTTTGTTTCTGCTACACTTTTATTTTGTATTGGGGCGATGGCAGTGGTAGGCAGTATCCAGGACGGACTGGCAGGAGACCATACGACGCTGTTTGCCAAAGCAACACTGGATGGAATTATTTCTGTTGTTTTAAGTGCTAATCTTGGTATAGGCGTAATGTTTTCTGCTGTCAGTGTTGGTATCTATCAGGGAGCAATAACGGCATTAGCAGGCTTTTTGGAGCCTTTTATTGCCGGAGGTGTGCTGACAGAGATTACTGCGGCTGGCGGAGTAATGATTATGGCTATCGGTACTAATATGCTGAATGTAACTAAAATAAGAATCAGTAATATGCTGCCCGGGATTGTTACAGCTGCCATTATAGGAACATATTTTAGATAGATAAGAGGGATGAACGAAGTGGAAGAACTTAATTTGCTGGTAGGACAGCATATTTTTATAATAACCGTATTATTAGCTGCAGTAATTTTTATATTGCTGATAATGCTGGTAATGACACGTAAGAAGCTGGCAGTAATGCAGGATAAATATGATTATTTCACTAAAGGCAGTGAAGCAAATATAGATCAGGTACTGACCAGGACGCTGCAGGAACTGGAAAAAACACAGGAAGAACTGCAGCAGCTGCAGCAAAAGCATGGACAGCTGCGTGAACAGGTTAAAGGCTGTATTCAGAAAGTAAAGATGGAGCGATATGATGCTTTTGATGCTATGGGCGGTGAAATGAGTTATTCGATATTGCTGGCGGATGAAAATAATGATGGTATTATCCTGACCAGTATTTATGGACGTGAAGATAACCGTTGCTACGCTAAAGATGTTAAAGGCGGAAAATCTTCCTATGTATTAGCTGAGGAAGAAAAAAAGCTGCTGTAAAAGTCATGCGTTTAAATGTTTTCTAAAAGGATTTTTTAGAAATTAGGTATAAATATATACGTAAGAAAATAAAAACGCTTATAAACAAAATATGACGATAATAAAAGCGAGTAAATAAAAAAGACAGTTCCGAAGATTTTCGGAACTGTCTTTTTATTATTTTCATAATGTTTGAAAAAGATTTAAGAGAATGAAGAGTGTCTGACCGCTCATAAGATACTTAAACCAGATTTGCGGATAGGTAAAGCCGAGCTTGTCAATAACATATGTCCCACTGATGTGAGAATGCATGGCATAAGATTCCATAGCAGAGATAATCAGCAGCAGACAACCGGGCTGCCAGGTTGCATCATCAAACATCAGGATAATGCAGAAAACAAGGAAGAGGATATCCGCCAGAAAATAAAAGGCCATAAACATGGAACCCTTATCCATGATGACGACCTGCTTAATTTTTGGGTTACGGCGTCTGGCCTGCAGCATCAGAGAAAAATTGTGAATGAAATAGGCCAGCTCTCTGGTGTTAAGAAATGCATACATTTTAATACAGATAAAAAACAGTGCTAAAAAATTCATATTGTTTACCTCAACTTATAAATACACTTTATTATACAATAAAATGACAGCTGCCGCCAGTATACACAAAAGGAGTAAAGTACATATATAGAATACAAAAAGAATAAATAAAAATACAAAAAATAGAAAAACATTAAAAAAGTTGCAATTTTACAGTTATTAAGAATGAAAAAATAAAAAAACTAGAACAAATATTGACAAAAGTATTAAGTTATAGGTATAATGAAGCACATAAGTTATCATAATGGCAGAGGAAGATAAAAACCATTTGATAATGAACGTTAAAAAAGAAAAAGAAAAGGGGAAAGAAAGATGAAAAGTTGGAAAAAACTGGCTAGCGCTGCATTGGCAGCTATGGTCTTTGCCTCCGTTGTAAGCGGCTGCGGCGGCGATAAAAAAGAAGCTGCTTCCGGAGATACCATCAAAGTAGGTGCCTCCTTCGAATTAACCGGTAACGTTGCTAACTATGGTAAATCCATTCTGTCCGGTTTCAAAATGGCAGTAGACGAAGTTAACGCTAAAGGCGGTATCAATGGTAAAAAGATTACCGTTGTTGAAAGCGATAACAAATCCGAGCCTTCTGAAGCAGGCAATGCAGTTACCAAACTGGTTACCCAGGATAAAGTAGTTGCAGTTGTTGGTCCTGCAACCAGCGGCTGCGTAGCAGCTTCTGCACCGATTACCGCAGGCAACAAAATTCCGCAAATTGCACCGAGTGCTACCGCACCTGGCATCACCGTTGAAAATGACGGCAAAGTAAAACCCTTCATGTTCCGTGCATGCTTCATTGACCCGTTCCAAGGTCAGGTAATGGCAGAATTTGCCAACAAAACTTTGCAGGTAAAAAATGTTGCAATCCTGTTTGACTCTTCCAGCGATTATTCCAAAGGTCTGGCTGATGTATTCCAAAAAACTCTGGAAGGCAAAGGCGGTACTATCGTAGCTAAAGAAGCATTCCTCTCCAAAGACCTTGACTTCAAAGCTGCGCTGACCAAGATTAAAGCAAGCAACCCGGATGCTATCTATGTTCCTGGTTACTATGAAGAAGTTTCCAAGATTATCAAACAAGCTCGTGAAATCGGTCTGAATGTACCGATGCTGGGCAGTGACGGTTGGGAAAGCCCGAAACTGGCTGAAATTGCTGGTAAAGATGCTTTGAAAAACTGCTACTATGTAAGTGCATTCTCTGCTCAAGATACCGATCCTTCTGTACAAAACTTCATTAAAGCATACAAAGAAAAATATCAGAAAGATCCTGATATCTTCGCAATGCAAGGTTACAATGCCGGCTTGATCCTGGCTGACGCTATGAAACGTGCAGGCACCACCGATGGTACCGCTTTGGCAAAAGCAATTGCTGAAACCAAAGATCTGCCGGTTGCAAGCGGTAAGATTACCTTTGATGAAAACCACAACCCGATTATGGGCGCTCTGATTCTGTCTCTGGAAAATGGCGTACCGACCTTTAAAGAAAAAATTACTCTGTAAGCATAAAATATAAAAAAAGCTTAACACAGAGTTGTAGAGAATAAATTTCTGATTTATTTGATTAAATTTATACTTGGTAAAAAAGGCATGTTCCAATCATGCCTTTTTTAATAAATTTTTTTGAGGGGGAATAAATCATGAAAAGAGGGACCAAATTACTATCATTGCTGGCAGCAGGTATGCTTTTTGCAGCACTTACCGGCGGCTGCGGCGGCTCAGATTCCGGCGGGGCTGATAAGACCGTAAAGGTCGGCGGCTTGCTTGAGATGACCGGCGGCAGTGCAAGCTTCGGTATTTCGTCTAAAAACGGTATCGACCTGGCATTTAAAGATATCAATGCCAAAGGCGGTGTTTTGGGCGGTAAAAAGCTGGAACTGGTAGTTGCCGATACTAAATCGGAAGCTTCCGAAGCTACCAATGGTATGCAGAAACTTATCTCACAGGATGGGGTAGCAGCTGTTATCGGTCCGAATCAGTCTTCGGCGGTAATAGCAGCGTCAGCTATCAACAACGGTGCTAAGGTACTGGGTATAACTCCTATGGGTACCAATCCAGATATTACAGTAAATCCTGCTGATGGCAAGACGAGAGCATACAACTACAGAGCCTGCTTTATTGACCCGTTCCAAGGTACAGTAATGGCATCTTTTGCTTATAATGATCTGGGGGTAAGAAAAGCAGCTGTATTAGTAGATAATACCAGTGATTATTCTAAAGGTCTGGCAAAATTCTTTACAGAAAACTTTGCTAATAAAGGCGGAAGCGTAGTTATCGAAGAAGCCTTTTTACAGAAAGATACAGATTTTAAATCTACTTTAACTAAGATTAAAGTTGCAAATCCTGACTTCATCTATATTCCTGGCTATTATCAGGAAGTAGGCCTGATTATTAAACAGGCACGTGAATTAGGTATAAATGTTCCTATTGCCGGCGGTGACGGCTGGGACAGCGCTAAGCTTCCGGAAATTGCCGGTAAAGCTGCTTTGAACAACACTTACTTCTCCAGTTTATATTCTTCTGATGAAGCATCTGAGATGAACAAGAAATTTGTTGAGGAATATCAGAAGGCATATAATACCAAGCCCGATGTTTTTGCAGCACTGGCTTATGATTCTGCATTACTGGTAGCTAAGGCTATTGAAGATGCAAAATCTGCTGAACCGGCTAAGATTGCCGAAGCTATGAGCAAGATTTCCGGTTTTAAGGGTGTATCCGGTGACGTTGTTTTTGATGAGCAGCATAATCCTATTAAAAGTGCCGTTATCATTGAATATGTAGACGGTGCGCAGACTTTTAAAACAAAAGTAAACCCTTGAGTAATATTCGGTAAAGTTAAAAGGCTGTTGTTGTAATAATCAACAGCCTTTTATATTCAATCAAATTTTGGAGGATTTTTATGGATACCTTACTTCATCAGTTTTTTCAGCAGCTGATAAACGGTATATCATTAGGTAGTATTTATGCGTTGATTGCGCTGGGATATACTATGATTTACGGTATTATCAAGCTGATCAATTTTGCTCACGGTGATATCTACATGCTGGGAGCGTATTTTGGCTTTTTTGCTACCACACAGCTGGGGCTTTCCTTTATTCCTGCTATTATCCTGTCTATGGCCTGCGCAGCGCTGGTGGGCATCGTTATCGAACGTATTGCCTATAAACCTATGCGTAATGCGCCGCGTATTGCTATTTTGATTACTGCTATCGGTGTTTCCTTCTTCCTGGAATATGGCATGATTCTTCTGGTATCTCCGCAGCCGCGTACTTTCCCGGCAGTATTTACTCCGACCGTTTATAACTTTGGTCCTCTGGTTGCCAACAGCCAGCAGATTGTTATCTTAGTAAGTGCGATTATCCTTATGGCTGTTTTGACTTACATCGTTAACAAGACCAAAGCTGGTAAGGCAATGCGCGCTGTTTCCTTTGATGCCGATGCTGCAAGACTGATGGGCATCAATATCGACAGAGTAATCTCCATGACTTTTGCACTGGGCAGTGCACTGGCAGCTGCAGGCGGCGTGCTGGTAGGTGTGTACTACAACTCCATTGACCCGCTGATGGGTATGATGCCTGGCTTGAAAGCCTTTGTTGCCGCAGTACTTGGCGGTATCGGTATTATTCCCGGTGCTATGATTGGCGGTATTATCCTCGGTGTAGTAGAAGCAATGGTCAGCGGTTTTATTTCCTCGACCTTCCGCGATGCTGCAGCTTTTGGCATCCTGATTTTGATCCTGCTGTATAAACCGGCCGGTTTATTAGGCAAAAATGTACGTGAGAAAGTGTAGGTGAGCGGTATGAATCCGATAAGAAAATTCGATTTGACCGCCATCGCCGGCTGTGTTGTGCTGTTTGCAGTTCTGCAGGGCCTGATGTTCGGCGGTTTGATTGGTCCCTTTTGGGAACTGAATATTATTTTAATCTGCATCAATATTATCCTGTCTGTAAGCCTTAACCTGATTAATGGTTATACAGGACAGTTCTCTATCGGCCATGCTGGTTTTATGGCTGTAGGCGCTTATACAAGTGCTATTATTACTGTTAAGATGGGCCTGCCTTATGAGCTGGCTTTGATTGTAGGTACTGTAGCTGCAGGTATTCTGGGCTTTTTAATTGGTTTGCCGACCCTGCGTCTGAATGGCGACTATCTGGCTATTGCGACTTTAGGTTTAGGCGAAATTATCCGTATCTGTATCCTGAATATTGACTATGTAGGCGGTGCTTCCGGTTTGATGGGTATCCCACGTCTTACTACTTTTGCCTATGTATTCTGGATTATGATTTTTATCATATTCTTTATTAAGAACTTTAAGAATTCTGCTCCAGGACGCTGCTGCTTGGCTATTCGTGAAAATGAAATTGCAGCAGATACCATGGGCATCAATACTACCAAATATAAGGTAATGGCTTTCACCCTAGGTGCATCCTTTGCCGGTACTGCCGGTGCTTTGTTCAGCCACTATTTCTTCCTGGCGCATCCGGCATCCTTTACCTTTATGCGTTCTTTCGATATTCTGACGATGGTTGTTTTGGGCGGCTTAGGCTCCATGACAGGTGCTATTACCGGTGCGGTGCTGCTGACCTTTATTTCCGCTTATCTGTCAGATTATCCTGAATGGCGTATGATTATTTATTCTATTACTCTTATTGTCTTAATGCTGCGCCGCCCGCAGGGTCTTTTCGGCAGCGTGGAATTAAGCCGTGAAATGTTCAGATTTGGAGGTAAGAAAGATGGCAGAGCTGCTGAAGGTAAATAATGTTTCTATGGTTTTCGGCGGTCTGCGTGCCGTTTCCAATCTGACCATGCATATAGATGAAGGTGAGCTGATCGGCCTTATCGGACCTAATGGCGCTGGTAAGACTACTGCTTTTAATATGATTACCGGCGTTTATACACCGACTGAAGGCGAAATTTATTTTAACGGCAAAAAGAGCAGCGGGAAAAAATCCTATCAGGTAACCCAGATGGGTATGGCGCGTACTTTCCAGAATATTCGCCTGTTTTCCGAGCTCAGCGTTATTGATAATGTAAAGATTGCCTATAATATGCACGTTTCCTATAATCTTGTTGATGCTGTATTTCGTACTGGTAAGTATCTGCATGAAGAAGATGCTATTACTCAAAAAGCACTGGATTTGCTGAAAATCTTCCACTTGGAGCATAAGGCTTATGAAACGGCTAAAAACCTGCCCTATGGTGAGCAGCGTCGTCTGGAAATTGCCCGTGCATTGGCAACTGAGCCGAAGCTTTTGCTTTTGGACGAACCTGCTGCTGGTATGAATCCGCAGGAAACTAAAGAGCTGATGGAAATGATTCGCTGGATTCGTAATGAATTTAAGCTTTCCATTCTGCTCATCGAGCATGATATGGGCCTTGTTATGGGTGTTTGTGAACGTATCTATGTACTGGAATATGGCTGCAAGATTGCAGAAGGTACACCTGATGAAATCAAGCATAACAGCCGTGTAATTGAGGCATATTTAGGCGAGGAGGTAATCAACTGATGTTAAGAGTTGAAGATATCAATGTCTATTACGGCGCTATCCACGCTATCAAAGGCATCAGCCTGAATGTACCTGACGGTGAGATAGTTGCGCTGATAGGCTCTAACGGTGCAGGCAAATCTACTACACTGCGTACTATTTCCGGTTTGATGAAACCTAAGACCGGACGCATTATTTATGAAGACCGCGATATTTCCGGCATGCCTGCGCATAAAATTGTAAGCTTAGGCTTATGCCAGGTTCCAGAAGGCCGTCATGTATTTGCCAACATGACAGTTATGGAAAATCTGGAGCTTGGTGCTTATTTGCGTAAAGATAAAGATGGTATTGCTAAGGATTTGGAAGATGTATTTAATAAATTTCCGCGTCTGTTAGAACGTAAAAATCAGCTGTCCGGTACTTTGTCCGGCGGTGAACAGCAGATGCTGGCTATGGGACGCGCGCTGATGAGCCGTCCGAAGCTGCTGCTGTTGGATGAACCTTCCATGGGTCTTGCACCGTTGCTTGTTAAAGAAATTTTTAATATAATAAAAGAAATTAATGCCAGCGGTACTACCGTACTTTTGGTAGAACAGAATGCAAATATGGCTCTGTCCATTGCCGATAAGGCCTATGTTCTGGAAACAGGACGCATCACTCTGAGCGGTACGGCACAGGAGCTGGCAAGCAGCGAAGCAGTGCGCAAGGCATATCTCGGCGGCTGATAAGGAGAGTGAAAAAATGTTAGTAAAAGAATTTATGACTCCCGTTGTCATTACAGTAAGTGAAGACCAATCCATGCTGGAAGCTCGTGAATTGATGCGTAGCAATGGTTTTGTCAGCATCCCGGTAGTAGATGATATCAGACGTGTACGCGGTATTATTACTATTGACGATATCGGCCGTGCGTCACCCAGTGATGCCAGCACTTTGTCCCGTTATGAAGCTAATTATCTGCTGGGACGTTTAAAAGTAAAAGATATTATGAGCAGAACCGTTGTTACCGTTAATGCGGATGACACTATCGAATATGTTGCTTATAAACTGTACAAGCATAGAGTTAATGCTCTGCCGGTAGTTGACGAAAATAATAAACTGTGTGGTATCATTTCTCAAAATGATTTGTTCCGTGCTTTTGTAGAAATCATGAGTATGGACCGCAGCTGTACCCGTATTACCTTTGACGCTACCGACAAGGTAGGCGTTATTGCCGAAGTAAGTAACCTGTTTAAGGAAAATAATATCAATATCATTTCCATTGTCAGCAAGCAGAACCAAAACGGCAGTGCGGAAGTAACTATCCGCGCTGATCTGGCTAACCATGGTATGGGTATTATTGAGCAAATCCGTGAGGCTGGTTATCCCGTTACGGATATTATGACCTTTGAGGGCGTTGACGAATAATGCTCAAAGGAACTGTTTTCCATGTCGGCGACGTGGTAAGCATGAAAAAAGCCCATCCATGCGGCAGTAATGAATGGGAAATTACGCGTACAGGTATGGATTTCGGTATGAAATGCTGTGGCTGCGGACATTTTGTTATGATTTCCCGCACCAAGTTTGAAAAGGCGGTTAAGGCAATCGTCAAAAGTGCACAGTGAAATAGTAAATACACCTCTGAAAAGGACTTCAGAGGTGTATTTTGCTTTACAGTATGGAATGACAATATGGTATAATAGTAATATATTGAAAATGAGGTGATACCAATGAAAAAGTCCTTAGTGGTTTTTATGTTAGCCTGCCTGCTGACAATACTCTGCAGTGCTGTGGCATTAGCTTATAATCCCGGTCAGCGTACTTTTAAGCTGCTGGGCAGCACTTTGAACAGTGATAAGCACCCTGTGCACCTGGTTGTTAAGCAGCAGATAGATATGGCTGATGTGCTTACTCCGGAGGCTTATAATAATCTGCCTGCGGCACAGAGAGTGCGCAATATCCGTACAGAATACAATGAGATGAATGGTATCAATGCTGAGCATGTTATTATTACTGACGGTGAAGGAAAAGTAGTCAGCAACAGTAATACCTTTGTTAAAGGCGGTTACTGGTATACTATCGACTATGCCAATAAAACTTATGACAGACTGCCGGAATTGCCGGGTATGAGCAAGCCTTTTGCTGAAACTCTGATCAGCTGGTTTGCCAACAGACCGGAAGGCGGTTATGATAATGTTACTGGTTTTGATTACGATAAGGTAACCAGAGGCAGCAATGAACTGTATTTTTACTTTGAAAAGGATACCGAAAACTGGAAAGGCTATGAAGTAAGCTATTTGCCGCGTTTTGACGTGGTAGAATGCAGTGAGACTGTTGATGCTGAAAAAGCCTTTGCTTTGCCGCCTGCAGATTTTAAACAGGCTCCTAACCAGGCAATGCGTAATTTTGCGAATAAACTGATGCAGCATTAAATAAAAAAGACTGCCGTAAGGCAGTCTTTTTTTACAGCCAGCCGCGCAGAGCGGCGGCAACCAATAAACAGGTCAGCAAAAGAAATATTGCTGCTACTGTCAGCCAGTTTTTGCCGGCAGGTTTTTGACTGGAAACAGGCAGCAGTCCGCTGTTTTCCAAGGCTTTGAGTACATGACGGAACAGTAAAAGAATCAGTGCCGTATTCAGTGTGCCTTTCAGCAGGTTAAAAGGCAGGATGGCAGGAAAAAGCAGCTTGGCAACTTCGGCTCTCGGAAAGTGCAGAAAGATGGGCAGGAAGATATAGTTCCAGACCAGCATTGTTACGGTGAGGCAGGCAGTACCTGCAAGCAGGCCGAAGAAGGCGCTGCGCTGCGAAGGATTTTTATGATAAATCCAGGCTGCCGTACAGGCAAAACTGCAGCTGGCTAAGATGTTCATTATCAGACCGATGATGCCGGTATCACTGGCGGTTAACATTTCCAGTACGGAAACAACGCTGGAAATGATAACAGAGGCGGCAGGGCCATACAGAAAGCCGCCTAAAGTGATAATGATATCCTTAGGCTCATATTTGAGGAAAAGAATGATCGGAATCTTAATAGTGACCATGAGCAGATAGGCCATGGCACACAGCAGAGCTAATACGGTCAGTTTTTTATTATTTAAGTTATTCATAAATTACTCCGTTTTTATAAATTAAGCAGTTATTATTGATTATTGTATTGCTGCAGGTAATGATTGTCAAATACAGCGTAAGGCTAGCAGCATTTATGAGAGGATATGTTTATGCAGAGTAGAAAACTTTTGCAGGGTCATATGGCCGCATTATTTACAATATTTTTATGGGGTACTACTTTTATTTCTACTAAGGTACTCTTGCAGGATTTTCAGCCGCTGGAGATTCTTTTTTCACGCTTCTTACTGGGGTTTATAGTGCTGTGGCTGCTGCGTCCGCAGCGTCTGCATCTTACCTGGCCGCAGCGTAGAATATTTATCTGTGCCGGTATCAGTGGTATTACTCTGTATTTTCTGCTGGAAAATTTTGCACTGAAATATACAACTGCTTCTAACGCGGCGGTTATAACGACCTGTATTCCGTTTATTACGGCTATGCTGGCACAGAAATTCCTGCAGGGTGAGCGTCTGCATAAAAGCTTTTTTCTGGGCTTTCTTTTTGCTTTGGCAGGTATTGTCTGCATTGTGTTTAACGGACGCAGTCTGATGCTTAATCCATTAGGGGATTTTCTGACTATTATGGCGGTATGTGTCTGGGGTTTTTATTCTGTTTTCAGTAAAATAATCGGCAGCTATAATTTTAATGTTATCCAGTCAACGAGGGTTATTTTTGGCTGGGGGCTGTTATTTATGCTGCCATTTCTGTTTGTCTTTGATACTTCGTTTAAAACAGCCTGTTATTTAAAACCGGTGAATATGGGTAATCTCTTATTTTTAGGACTGGGAGCATCGGCAGCCTGCTTTGTTACCTGGAATTACGCTGTAAAGACTATTGGTGCAACTAAGACAGCTGCTTATATCTATCTTTCGCCGCTGATTACTGTGCTTACGGCACATATTGTACTGGCAGAGCCATTAACGCCGCTGTTGTGGACTGGCATGCTGCTGACGCTGGCAGGTTTGCTGCTGTCGGAAAATGAACAGGGCTTACTGGCACAGATTATTCATAAGCTAACGCAGAGCAATAAAAATAAAGGCGGACATCAAGATGAGTGATTATTTACAGGGACTGATATTAGGCTTGGCCTATGTTGCGCCAATTGGTATGCAGAATCTGTTTGTTATCAATACGGCAGCGGCAGGAACTTTGCAGCAGGCGCTGCTTACGGCCGGAACGGTTATCTTTTTTGACATTACCTTGGCTTTGGGTTGTTTTTTGGGCATAGGCCTGTTGCTGCAGCAGTTTTTATGTCTGCAGTTGGTACTTTTGCTGGTTGGAGGCTCGGCTGTAGTGAAGATAGGCTGGGAACTTGCTCGTACTCAGGAGGTAGAGCTTACGCAGACTGCAGAAAGAAATTGGCTGCAGACAGCGGCTGCAGCCTGTGCTGTGACTTGGTTTAATCCTCAGGCTGTCATTGACGGTACTTTGCTATTAGGAGCGGCGCAGGCTTCCTGCAGTGAAGGTGGCAGAGAATATTTTATCGCCGGCGTAGTGAGTGCTTCCTGCCTGTGGTTTATGAGTTTAGCCAGCGTAGTACATTTTGTCGGCGGGCGTTTAAGCAGCAATGTCTTAAAGAATATTAACAGAATCTGCGGCGTTGTGCTTATTTTCTACGGACTGCGCCTGCTGTGGCATTTTGCAGAGCTGCTGCGATAATTTCCCGGGTAATAGAGCAAGATAATTGCATAAAAACTGCAGTTATTGTAAAATACTATAAGATATAAATATTTCATTATTGAGAAATGACTGCTGTAAGGAGCGATAAGAGTGAGCACTAATTTAGAAGTCGGTATTGTGGGTCTGCCTAACGTAGGCAAGAGCACACTGTTTAATGCTATTACTAAAGCTGGCGCAGAAGCTGCCAACTATCCTTTCTGTACTATTGAGCCTAATGTTGGCGTGGTAGATGTACCTGATGAACGTTTGCAGGTACTGAGTGACATGTTCCATTCCAAGAAAATTGTACCGGCAGCAATGCGCTTTGTAGATATTGCCGGTTTGGTTAAAGGTGCTTCCAAAGGCGAAGGTTTGGGCAATAAGTTCCTGGCGCATATCCGCGAGGTTGATGCTATAGCTCAGGTGGTACGCTGTTTTGAAGATGGCAATATTACCCACGTAGAAGGCAGCATCAATCCGCTGCGCGATATTGAAATTATCAATACCGAGCTGTGCCTGGCTGATATGGAAACCGTAGAAAAACGCATGGAGCGCATTGTAAAACTGCTTAAAACCGGCGACAAGAAAGTGCCGTTGGAAAAAGCAGCACTGGAAAAAGTTCTGGCAGGATTGGGTGAGGCTGTGCCTGCACGCCGCCAGGGATTGACTGAAGAAGAATGTGAATTCCTTAAAGAATTGCATCTGCTGACTTTGAAACCGGTACTGTATGTTACCAACGTATCTGAAGAAGAAGCAGGTGATGCTTCCGGCAATCCGCATGTAGAAGCAGTACGCAAATATGCTGCTGAAGAAGGCGCAGAAGTTATCGTTATTTCTGCAAAAATGGAAAGCGAGATTGCTGAACTTCCTGCTGACGAAGCAAAGGAATTTTTGGAAATGGCAGGCTTACAGGAAGCTGGTCTGGACCGCTTAATCAAAGCTGGCTTTAAACTGCTGGGTCTGATGACTTATCTGACTGCCGGCGAAATGGAATCCCGTGCCTGGACTATTACCTGCGGCACTAAGGCTCCTCAGGCAGCAGGTAAGATTCATACTGACTTTGAACGCGGCTTTATCCGTGCAGAAATAGTTTCCTTTAAAGACCTGGTTGAATGCGGCAGCAAGGCAGCTGCCCGTGAAAAAGGACTGGTACGCCTGGAAGGCAAAGACTATGTTATGCAGGATGGCGACGTAGTTGAATTCCGTTTCAATGTGTAAAATATAATATGAATACTCAGCCGTTTCGGTATAAATACCGAGGCGGCTTTTATTATTTAATAAATATTGTTGTTATGATACAGATATGCTACAATGAGCTTAACAAAATATATGTAAGGAGGTCGTTATTATGAAAAAAATCTTAGTAGGCTTGTTGATGCTGTTGGTTATGATGGTCGTTACAGCCTGCGGAGGCGGCGGAAGCAGCAGTAACATTTTTACTGATGCAGGAGCTATGGAAAAGATTATGGGACAATTACAGGAAAAGCCTGAGTTTAAAGGTAAGAAGCTTATGGTTTTTCAGGATGTCACTGTAGTTAACAGTAAGGATCACGGCGGTAATTTCATTGTAATAGACATCCTTAAGCCCGGAACTGAAGACGTTGACCGTTATGAATACAGAAATGGCAGCTGGAGTGATGGTGCTCCGGTGAAAATAACAGGCGACGGCAATATGGCTGATAATGTTATTCCTATGGCAGATTTACATTTTGAAAAATTACCGGCAATTTATAAGACTTTTTCTGAAAAGGTCAAAGATAAAAAAGACGTTAAAGTTAAACAAACTGCGGTATATCGTTTCTGGAACGGCGAATGGAGCGTTTTGATTGATGCTGAAAGTGAACGCGAAGAATACGGTGCGGAATTTAATCCGGATGGTACCTTGATTAGTCTGAAAAAGAAATAAATAAAAAAATCCTCTGGCTGTAGCCAGAGGGTTTTTAATTCGTAAAATAATTTTAAAATATTTTGTACTGACGGTGCTGCCTGTTTTCTTTTCCTGTTCTATTTGGTAAAATAAAAATCGTGGAAAGAGGTAATCTGCATGATATTTGATACACATATGCACTGTAATTATTCCTGCGACAGCCACATGGAATTTGATGACGCTGTTGCAGCGGCAGAAAGTCAGAATATAGGTATTGTCTTTACTGAGCATTGGGATTATGATTATCCGACTAATCCGGATGCGTTTATTTTTGATATAGATGAATATTTTTCTGTGACAGGGAAGCTGCGCAGTGAGAAAATCTTGACGGGTATCGAGATAGGTATGCAGGTGCATACAGCTGCTGCAGATGATAAGGTAGCAGCAGGCCATCCCTTTGATTTTGTTTTAGGCTCCATCCACTGTGTACAGCGGCAGGATATTTATGAACGTACCTTTTATCAGGGACGCAGCAAGGCAGAGGTTGTGAAGGCTTTTCTTACAGATGCGATTACCTGTGTGGAAAATCATCAAAATTTTGATTCTTTTGCTCATATTGATTATATCTGCCGCTACTGGCCTTACGCAGATAAGGAACTGCGGCTGGAAGAAGAGCAGGAGCTTTTTGACAGGCTGTTTCTTGCTTTAATTGAAAGAAATAAGCCGATGGAAATAAATACACGCCGTCTTGATGACGCGCAGGCCTGTGAGGCGTTGCTGGCGATTTATCAGCGTTATAAGCAGCTTGGCGGACGTTATTGTACAATAGGCAGTGATGCTCATTACAGTGAGCATGTAGGACGCAGACTGGACACAGCGCTGATGCTGGCGCAGAAAGCAGGGCTGCAGCCGGTTTATTTTAAAGAGAGAAAAATGTATTTAATGGGGGAAGTTTAAATGAGATGCGTAAGATTTACAGATAAAAAAACAGGCGCGAAACATATAGGCTTTATTGATGGTAAAATCATTCGCTGTGTTTACGGCAGCCTTGATACCTACTGGCGTATTACTGATGAAATCTTTGCGCTGGATGATGTACAGCTTTTGGCTCCCTGTGTACCGAAGCAGATTATCTGTGTAAGCTTTAATTATCAGGCGCATGCTGATGAATGTGGTTTCAGTGTACCGCAGGAACCTGCGCTGTTTGCCAAGGCGGCGCATACCGTTGTTGGTACTGGTGAAAACATCATTTGGCCGCGGCAGGTGCAGGAACTGGCCTATGGTGCTGAACTGGGCATAGTTATCAAAAAGCGCATGAAAAATGTTAAGACTGAGGATGTGCATAAGTATGTTCTCGGTTATACCTGTGCTAATGATATTACTGCCAGCGATATTCAGAAAAAAGAAAGTCAGTGGCTGCGCTGCAAATCTTTTGACACTTTCTGCCCGCTGGGTCCGTGGCTGGAAACAGACCTCAATCCCAATGATTTGGAAATCAAACTGTGGGTTAACGGTGTGCTGAAACAGCAGGCGCGTACCAGTGATATGGTATACAGCCCGTTTGAAATCTTAAGCTATATTTCTCAGAACATGACTTTAGATGCAGGTGATCTGGTATTGACCGGTACGCCGATGGGCTTCGGTACCATGAGCGAGGGTGACGAAGTTACCGTAGAAATCGAAGGTATCGGCAAGATCAGCAACCGTGTAGTAAAAGAATAAATTTGTGTTCAAAATGTATGCGGAATTTATTTTCCGCATATATTTTTTTGTGCAAATAGACATGAAGATTTTTTTTTGTTATGTTATAATGATGACTAATCAGTCAGTAAGTTGTTTGTGAGGTGAGTTTTCATGTTGACTAATATGACAGAAGGAAAGCCTTTAAAGCTAATTCTGCCGTTTATGGTACCGCTGCTGATTGGTAATATTTTTCAGCAGCTGTACAATATTGCCGATATTATTATTGTCGGACGTACGATTGGTGTAGATGCATTGGCGGCAGTGGGCGCTATTTCACCGCTGTTTATGCTGCAGGTAGTGCTCACTATCGGTCTCAGCAACGGTTTTACTGTAGTAACAGGACAGCGTTATGGCGCTCGTGATATGGATGGCATGCGGCGCAGTATAGCTACCAGTATCTTTTTAAGCGGTTGCTTCGTGGTACTTATTATGCTGATTATGCATCTTATCATTGAGCCGGTGCTGGTTTTGATGAATATACCGCCGGAGCTGGCTGCTGATGCCCGCAGCTATGTGATGATTATTACGGATGGTATCGTAGCCATGATGGCTTACAATCTGCTTTCCGGCGTTATGCGCTCATTAGGTGACAGCAAGACTCCGCTGTATTTCCTGATAATTTCTTCACTGGTAAATATCGTGCTGGCACTAGTATTTATTCTGTGGTTTGGCTGGGGTGTGCCTGGCAGCGCTATTGCTCTTGTTATTGCCCAGGCAATATCAGCTGTGCTGTGCGTTCTTTATATTTATAAGAAGTTTCCGCAGCTGCATATTAAACGTCACGATTTTCAGCTGACAGGACATGAACTGTGGCAACATTTACGTATGGGTCTGCCGATGGCTGTGCAGTTTTCTGTACTTGGCTTTGGTATTATCTTTTTACAGGCTGTCTGCAATAAGTTTGGTGCCGATATGATTGCTGGTTTTACGACAGCTATCCGCGTAGAGCAGCTGGCGCTGCAGCCTATGATTTCTTTTGGTATTGCCATGGCTGTCTTTACAGCGCAGAATTTTGGCGCCCGCCGTTTTGACAGGATTAGAGAGGCAGTAAGAAAATGTTCCATGCTGGCACTGGCTTTCAGTTTAGTGGCAGCAATACTGCTTTTTGCCTTCGGACGAGAGGTTATCAGCATCTTTTTGGATCATCCGCATGAAGAGGTCTTGGAAGCAGCGCGGCTGTATATCCTGTATACGGTGCCCTGTTATTTCTTCCTGAGTCAGATTTTTATTTTCCGCAACGCAGTACAGGGTATGGGTATTGCAATGATTCCTATGTGCTCCGGTGTTATTGAGCTGATTATGCGTACGCTGTCAGCCATTTATTTAGGTGACATGCTTGGCTATATAGGTATTTGTCTGGCAGAGCCTATTGCCTGGATCAGCAGCTCCTTGTTCCTGTTCGGCAGTTATCTGTATTTTGTTAAAGTATTGGAGCGCAAATGTCAGCTTACTGATTAAACAGCATATAAAAAAACAGCCTTAGATTGCTAAGGCTGTTTTTATTTTTAGCGTTATTCGATTGCAGTAACATCAAAACCGATGCCTTCAATGGCTTCACGCAGGGCAGCGTCGCTGTTAGTGCCTGCTTCCAGCTGAGCCTGGCCTTTTTCCAGGCTTACAGTTACATTGCTGGCACTAGGGAGAGCTTCTAAAGCTTTGGTGACAGCGGCAGAGCAGTGCTGGCAGTGCATACCTTCGATAGTAATAGTTTTGTACATGGTGATGACCTCTTTTCTTTATTTAGTTGAATTTAAAATTACGCAGCCGCAGGGCATTGCTGACTACGGAAACAGAACTGCAGCTCATAGCAGCGGCAGCCAGCATAGGGTTAAGCAGCAGACCAAAGCTGCTGTAAAATAAGCCTGCTGCTACGGGAATACCGATAGCGTTGTAGAAAAAGGCCCAGAACAGGTTTTCTTTGATATTTTTGATTACAGTTTTACTGAGGCTGATGGCTTTAGGTACGTCCTGTAAATCACTTTTCATCAAGACGATATCAGCTGCTTCTATGGCTATATCCGTACCTGCGCCGATAGCGATACCGACGTCTGCACGTGTTAATGCCGGAGCATCGTTGATACCGTCACCGACCATGGCTACCTTATGACCTTGTTCCTGCAACTGGCGGACGATTTTTTCCTTGTCCTCAGGCAGTACACCGGAAATAACCTGTTTAATATGAGTATTTCTGCCAATGGCCTGAGCAGTTATTTCGTTATCACCGGTAACCATGATAACTGCAAGTCCCATTTGCTGCAGCTGGTCTATGGCTGCAGTACTGGTTTTTTTAACGGTATCTGCTACGGCGATAAGTCCGAGAAGCTGATTGCCATGCGCAAAAAAGAGCGGAGTTTTGCCATTCTGCGCCAGTTCTTGAGCTTGCTGCTGTAAAGGCGAGGTATCTATACCTGCGCTGTCCATCAGCAGCTGATTGCCACCGTAGCAGGTTTTGCCGTTAATAGTAGCAGTAATACCTTGGCCAGGTAATAAATGGTAGTCGCAAGCCTGCGGCAGTGAAAGATTTTTGTCTGCAGCGGCGTTGATAATTGGAGTGCCTAAAGCATGCTCTGATAGTTTCTCCAAGGCAGCGGCCATAGAAAGTAATTCATTTTCACTGACAGAGCAGGGAATAATATCAGTAATTTCTGGTTTGCCCTGAGTAATAGTACCAGTTTTGTCTAAGATAATGGTGTCGATGCTGTGGGTAGTTTCCAAAGCAGCAGCGGATTTTATCAGGATGCCTCCAGTAGCGCCTTTGCCGGTGCCTACCATAATGGCGGTAGGGGTGGCAAGCCCGAGAGCGCAGGGGCAGGAGATAACCAGCACGGAAACCGCAGCGGTAAAAGCAAATTCGCTGCCTGCGCCGCTCAAAAGCCAATAAATGGCAGTAAGCACTGAAATAAGTATAACTACCGGCACAAAAATGCCGCTGATTTTATCAGCTAAACGGGCGATAGGTGCTTTGGAAGAGGTTGCTTCATCTACCAAGCTGATAATGCGAGCTAAGGCGGTGTTTTCGCCTACGGCAGTAACCTGCATTTTAAAATAGCCGTTTTTGTTAATAGTACCGCCGATAACCTTGGCTTTTACGCCTTTATCAACTGGCAGGCTTTCACCGGTAATAGCAGATTCATCCACAGAGCCATAACCTTCGAGGATAATACCGTCAGCAGGAACAGAAGCACCGGCTTTAACAATAAGAATATCACCGTTTATAACTTCTTCCAGAGGGATTTCACCTTGCAAACCATGTCGCTCTACTAAAGCTGTTTTAGGAGTTAACTGCATCAGTCCGGTAATAGCGGCGGAGGTTTTCTTTTTAGCGCGTGCTTCAAGAAATTTTCCTAATGTAATCAGGGTAACAATCATCGCAGCCGATTCAAAATAGAGATGATGGGAAGTATGCACAGCAGCCTGTAGCTGACCATGTCCCAGCAGCCACGCCATTTTGTAGATGATATACAGACCATAGATAAAAGAAGCAGAAGAGCCTAACGCGATGAGCGAATCCATATTAGGTGCGCGATGCAGTAAATTGGCAAAACCGTGCTGGAAATAGCTGCGTCCCAGGATGAGGACGGGCAGAGTCAGCAGCATCTGAGTTAAAGCATTAATAAGAGCATTGGTCTCGCCTGATAATATTTCCGGCAGTGGCCAGCTGTACATTCTGCCCATGGAGATGTAAAACAGCGGAAGGGCAAAGATAAGAGAATAAGTAAAGCGGCAGCGCAAGGCTAAAGCTTCATCTTCAGCTGGCTGTGCAGGAGTCTGGCGCTGCGGCTGGTTTTTAAGCGACGCGCCGAAACCAAGCGCGGCAATTTTGGCAGTTATCTTATCTGATTGCAGCTGCTGTTCGTCGTAGGTAATTGTCATGCTGTTTTTCAGCAGGTTGACGTTTAGCTGTTCTACACCCGGAAGCTTGCCTACGACCTTTTCAATACGGGCAGAGCAGGCAGAGCAGCTCATGCCGGTGATATTATATATTTCCTTACGCATAGTGATACTCCTTAAGATAATTGACGATGTCATATCGTCCTGTTATCATTATATAAAAGAAAGTATTTTTTCTTCAAGAATGCACTATTTAGTAAGATAGTATCTAAAAAGATACTGTAAAAGAGGGAGAATCATGACGGAGAAAATCAGCAATGTTCATTGTCCGGTAGCGGCTACACTGCATCTTATCGGCGGAAAATATAAGGCACTGCTGCTGTGGCATCTATCCGGCAGGGTACTGCGCTTTAATGAGCTGCGAAGATTAGTGCCGGAGGCCACGGCTAAGATGCTGACTCAGCAGCTAAGGGAATTGGAACAGGATGGCTTGCTTATTCGCAAAGTATATGCGGTGGTGCCGCCAAAGGTAGAATATTCTCTGACGGAAAAGGGCAACAGTCTGTTTCCTATTCTGCAGGCTATGTATAACTGGGGCAGTACGCAGCTGCAGGAACAGGGCATTGTTCCTGAGTGCAGTATGACGGCTGCCTGTACTTCCTGCTGCGGCGAAAAAGATAAATAAAAAAGACTGACAGTTTTTAACTGTCAGTCTTTTTGTTTAGCCTAAAATTTCATCCATAGACTGTTTGCAGATGGTTATTGCTTTATCAAGATCCTGCTTTTCGATATTCAGCGGCGGGTTGAAATAGAGTACATTGCCTAAAGGACGCAGCAGCAGTCCATGAGTCAGTGCTTTTTTATAGATTTCGTAGCCGATACGCAGCTTGCTGTCGAAAGGAGTTTTCTTATCTTTATCTGTAACAAGCTCCATGGCGTTAATCAGGCCTATATGGCGTATTTCACCGATGTTTTTATGGCTGCCGAAAGTTTCCTGCAGGGCGGCTGTAAAGTAGCCAGCCTTTTCCTGTGCCTGTTCCAGAATATGCTGCTCGCGCATGATTTTTTGTACAGCCAGTGCGGCAGCACAGCCCAGCGGATTACCGCTGTAGGTATGGCTGTGCATAAAGGCCTTGCCTTTATTGTAATCGTCGTAGAAAGCTGCGAAGATTTTTTCTGTGGTTACGGTAATTGCCATGGGCATATAGCCGCCGGTAAGAGCTTTGCTGACACACATCAGGTCGGGGGTAATACCTGCGTGGTCACAGGCAAACATCTTGCCGGTGCGGCCAAAGCCGGTAGCAATTTCATCGGCAATCAGCAGTACATTGTAGGCATCGCACAGTTTGCGCAGTTTCTGCAGGTACAGCGGAGGATAAATACGCATACCGGCGCAGCCCTGCAGCAGCGGTTCAACAATGATGGCAGCTGTTTCATGGGCATGCTTGGCAAAGGTTTCTTCAGCGAATTTAAAGCATTCGCACTGGCAGCTTTCACGGTTTTGCTTAAAGGGGCAGCGGTAGCAGTCCGGTGCCTGTACATGGATGTTATCCATCATCATCGGCTTGTAGATTTGCGCGAATAAATCCATGCTGCCTACGGAAAGTGCGCCGATAGTTTCGCCGTGATAGCCTTCGCTGAGGCACATGAAGCGTTTCTTTTCCGGATGGCCGGTCTGATAGAAATACTGGAAGGCCATTTTCAGCGCGATTTCAACAGAAGCAGAGCCGTTATCGGAGAAATTAAATTTAGTAAGTCCCTGAGGTACTACCTTGCTCAGTTCTTCGCACAGCTTAATAGCAGGCTCATGGGAGAAATTAACAAAGATAACATGTTCCAGCGTATCCAGCTGCTTTTTGATGGCAGCATTAATATCCGGGTTGCAGTGACCCAGCAGGTTGCACCACCAGCTGCTGATAATATCCAGGTAACTGTTGCCGTCTGTATCGTAAAGGTAGGGACCTGCCGCGTGGTCGACAATAATGGGCGGCAGTGTTTCGTAGTCTTTCATTTGAGAACAGGGATGCCAGATGTGGGCAAGATCCCTTGCTGCTAAATCCTGAGTATTCATCATATCAGTTCCTTTCCTCCGGTGTGTGATAAAGTGACTGCAGAAGCTTTACATCTATGTCAAGCTCAGCTGCTCCGCAGGGAACACAGCCGATAACGGGTACGCCGCTGAGTGTTTCAATCATTTTTTTATTATCCTGCTGCATGGTATCGTCAGCATCAAAGTTATTCAGAATAATGCCGCGGACAGGTATATTTTTTTGCTGCAGATAAAAGGTAGTCAGTACGCAGGCGTTAATGGAGCCCAGTGCTGCGTTGGCGATAACCAGGGTACCCAGTCCCAGCTCTTTGATAATATCTTCCAGCATCAGCTTCTGTTCGTCCCAGCGGATAGGACAGATAATACCGCCGCTGCCTTCCATAGTCAGATAATCATAGCGGGCAAGCGCTTGCTGAAAATCTGTTTTGACTTTGCTGATTTCCACAGGATTTCCTTCCAGCTGCGCTGCCAGATGGGGAGAGACAGCAGTGCGGTAAATATAAGATACCAGCTGCTCCGGACGTTCCGGCAGGTTGGCGGTACGTGCGACAAAGTCTGCATCGCCGGGAAGCAGGCCGGAGGAAGTTTCTTCTGCGCCGCTGAGTGCTGCCTTGTAATAACCGGCATTTAAACCAGCGTCGCGCAGTTTTTTGACCAGCAGGCCGGTAACATAGGTTTTGCCGATATCGGTACCGGTGGCGGTAATGAAAAGACCTTTACTCATTGTTTTCACCTTCAGATTATTATTTGTTTACAACAGGAATCAGCTTTTGGCCTAAGAAGGAGGCTGCTATGCACAGCAAGATATCGCCTGGAACTGCCAGCAGAAAGCAGTACAGAAACAGCGGCCACAGGGCTATGGGCTGATTGATGACGTAATTGCCGATGATGTAATAATAAAGCATACCGCAGCCATAGACAGCGGCAAGCCCGCTGAAAGACGCTGATAGCAGACGTTTAAAGCCGGGTTGTCTGTTGCTGCTGTAAGCAATGACTCCCGTAATCTTTGCGCCTAGCCAGAATCCAATCAGATAACCGAAGCTGGGGTTAAAGATATAGCCCGGGCCGCCGCCGGAAGCAAAAATAGGCAGGCCTAACAGTCCCAGTGCGATATAGACCAGTACGCTGGCACTGCCAAGCTTATGGCCTAAAAGCATTCCTGCCATGGTGGTAAACAGAAATTGCAGGGTAAAGGGCACCACAGGGACGGGAATTCTGATAAAAGCGCCAATAGCGATAAGAGCGGTAAAAAAGGCCATCAAGATGAGCTGATGGGTTTTGTTGGCAGTGGTATGCGGATATTTCATAAGTAAACCTCTTTTGCTATATAGTTAACATAAGGCAAGTATACGACTGTTGCATCTTATTGTCAACCTTAAATAAAAAATAGTTTACCTTATTTTATGTGTTTATGGACTGCTGCACTGATTGCTTTGGCTGCCTGTCTAAGCTCTGCGTCTGTATGAGTGGACATCAATGCAGCGCGCAGACGTGCAGTGCCTTTGGCAACAGTAGGATAGCGGATGGTGGGAATGAGGATGCCCTGTTCATACAGTTCCTGAGCAATATTTAAAGCTGCAGCTTCATCACCAATAATGATGGGGATAATGGCGGTTTCAGACGCTGCTTTAACGCCTTCTTCCTGCAGGCATTGGCAGAAGAAACTGATATTGTGCTGCAGTCTTTGTACCATTTCCGGCTGAGCTTCCAGAAGCTGTAGGCTTTTTAGGGCTGCTCCCAAAGCAGCAGGGCATTGAGCTGTAGAGAAAATAAAGCTGCGGGCTTTATTAGCCAGATAGTTGATAATCAGTCTGTCTGCACAGACAAAGCCGCCTTCAGAGCCTAAAGCTTTACTGAGCGTACCCATAGTAATATCTGCCTGGCAGCTGTAATTATAGTATTCGGAGATGCCTTTGCCGGAAGCACCGATAACGCCGGTAGCGTGCGCTTCGTCCACCATAGTTAGAAGACTGTAGCGTTTACCCAGTTCTGTCAGCTGGGGCAGGTTGGCTATATCGCCATCCATGCTGAATACGGCGTCGCTGACTATCAGTCCTTTGCTGCAGGGGTGTTGCTGCAGCTTCTGCGCCAGGTCGGTCATATCATTATGACTGTAGATTACGATTCTTGCTCCGCTGAGGCGGCAGCCATCGATAATGCTGGCGTGATTATATTCATCGCTGAAAATAATGCTTTCTTTATCTGCTAGGGCACTGATGATACCAAGGTTAGCCATATAGCCGGTATTAAAGAGCAGGGCTGCTTCCGTATGTTTAAAATGGGCTAAGGCATTTTCCAGTTCCTCGTGCAGCTTCATGGTACCGGTAGTAAGCCTGCTGCCGCCGCTGCCTGCGCCCCAGTCCAGAGCTGCCTTGGCGGCGGCTTCTTTTACTGCCGGTGCTGCCGCCAGATCCAGATAGCTGTTGGAGGAAAGCAGCAGCATATCTTTATTGCCCGTAGTTACGTGGCTGCTTTGCTGACTGTCCATAGTACGCATGCTGCGGTAAAGGTTTTCCTGTTTCAGCTGCTGCAGTTTATTTTTTAGTTCTGTATGCATATCAACAGGAGCAGCAGCGGCAGGGACGCCGTCTACCAGTATCTTCTGCTTTTCCAGAAAGTCGATAGCGGTCTGCGGATTGGCCTTGCTGCTGTCAAAGATAAAGATGCGGCCGCCGTGTCTGTCTCCTACTGCTTTCAGCGGGCTAAGGCGTACATAACCATGCTGTTTGGAGGCAAGGTAGCCGGTAACGTAATCAGGATCATCAGAAATACAGATTTCAGCTACCATGCCAGGTGTGTGAACAACCTTAGTTGCCAGTACCAGTGCTTCGCGGAAGTGATTTTTACTGTTGCTGAGCACACTTTGAGCTGCGTCCATATACGTAACGCGAATACCGCGCTCATGATCTGCTTCCAGGCGGCTACCAGTAGCAATGTCATATAAAATAGCGCCGCGCATGGGTCTGGTATTGCGTAAAAGGTCGATAAGTACAGCAGGATTACTGATATTTAGCTGCTGCAGCATCTTATGCATCAGAGTAAAACTTTCTTCTATGGATGCTGCCGGACTGCTGCTGACGGGCAGTGCCGGCAGGTGCAGTAATTCTTTATCTTCTACTGCTTCGATTTTAAGATTGACAAAATCTGCCTGTCCCAAAGCGTGGTGCAGAGCGCGGTCACTAAGCTGATTAACCGCTTCCGGTACTGCAGCAGCAGGAATAATTCTTTCTGCGCCGGAAATATGACGATTGTTTTTAGAGGCGCGCATTTTGATACTGTACATGGTCATTATCTGTTACTCCTTTACTTGGTAAGATAAAAACGCAGCATTGGCAGGCTGTGTAAAAATTTTTTGCCGGGTAAGTAGAGGAATCCGGCCGCAATGGCAGTAAAGAGCATGCCTGGTGCTGCAGCAGTGGCTAAAAGCAGCCAGTTTACATCTAAAATACTGCCCATGACGGTGCGTGCCGCCAGTGTTCCCAAAGGTCCGCTGATGATGATGGCTGGCAGTGAGCTCTGTCCCAGGACGATAACAGCTCCGGCGATGCAGCGAAAGACCATGGCAATGATAACGTTAAAGACTGTAGCAGTGCCTAAAAGCATGCCCAGCAGACTGGCGATGATACCAGCTGTAAGATAGCGTTTAAAACCAAAATAAGCGCAGATAAGCACGGCGATAGGTGCTGATAGCTGAAACTCTCCTCCGGCGACAGGTGAAGGAAGCTTTAAACTGCCGGAAAGCAGAATCAGTACACTTAAAAAAGCAGTAAAAGTAAGTTCTCGATACATAGTCAACCCTCCAAGATATTAAGTTAACGAATTGCTTTCAGTATACTCACATGCAAACCTTATGTCAACTTAAAATAAATAAAGGTTAACGATAAAAATAAAAAATACACCCTCATGCGTTAGCCTGAGAGTGTATTTAAGCGTACTGCTTTTATTTGCTGCGGATATGTTTCATAAAGCGCAGGATGTTTTCTACAGTTAAGGCAAGGTCGTTGCGGGCACGGCAGCGGGCTTCTTTGTAGGGCACCGCTACGCGGTTGATGCTGAAAATACCGGTTACGCCTTCGTCATAAGCAGCTTCGATATCATCGCCTACGTCGCCGACAATAGCCAGCAGCGGGACGCCGTATTTTTTAGTACGGCGGGCAACACCGATAACGACTTTGCCGCGCAGGGACTGGCTGTCTATTTTTCCTTCGCCGCTCAGTACCATGTCTGCTTCCTGCAGCAGTTCGTCAAATTGTACTGCATCAAGTACGGTCTCGATACCCATTTGCAGCGTACTGTTAAAGAATGCACACATACCGCCGCCCATACCGCCGGCAGCGCCAGCTCCGGGAAGATTCAGAATTTCACACTGCAAGTCGCGGCTGACGATAGCAGCCATGTGAGCCAGTCCTTTATCCAGCATAGCTACACATTGCTCATCGGCACCCTTTTGGGGAGCAAAGACAGCAGCAGCGCCGTTAGGACCGCAGAGAGGATTATCTATATCACACATGGTTATAATGGGGATAGTTTGAAGAGCAGGATGCAGAGTTGTTGTATCAATATCTGCTATGCGGTGCAGGGTTTCGCCTACAGGAATAAAGCTATTGCCTGCTGCGTCAAGAAAACGTACACCGGCTGCAGCTGCAGCACCGCAGCCGCCGTCATTGGTAGCGCTGCCGCCGAGGCCTACGATAAGTCTTGTGCAGCCTGCTTCAGCTGCTGCAACCATGAGCTGTCCGGCACCGTAGGTAGTTGTTTTTTCTGCATGCTTATTATCGCCGACAAGAGGCAGACCAGCTGCTGCTGCCATTTCAACAATAGCAGTTCCGTCCGGCAGCAGGCCGTAGAATCCTTCAGTTGGTTCACCATAAGGCCCCTGTACGGTGACGTATTCTTTCTTGCCGCCCATAGCCTGCAGAAAAGCATCTACACTGCCTTCGCCGCCGTCAGCAACGGGGATACAGATAACTTCGGCCTGCGGATAGTGATTGAGGATGCTTTCTTTCATAATCTGGCAAATCTCGCCGGAGGACATGGTACCTTTGAAGGAATCGGGGATAACAATAAATTTATGCATTGATTGAATCTCCTTTACAGTAAAATAATGGGCGCAGGATCTGCGCCCATAAATATATTGCGATATTTTTATTTATTTTAGCATACCAGAGACAGCAGGAAAATACCTACCATGGAAGATATACCAAGTACCAGGGTGCAGACGGTCTGAGTTTTGTAGCCCTGGTCAGGAGTCATTTCACCGAAGTTGGTAACAACCCAGAAATAGGAGTCATTAGCATGGGAAACAGTCATAGCGCCTGCGCCGATAGCCATAACAGTGAGTGCTGCCATGGTCGGAGTATCGAGACCGAGTACGCCCAGCAGCGGTGCCAGAATACCGGCAGTAGTAGTAATAGCAACGGTAGAAGAACCCTGAGCAGTTTTGAGGATTGCTGCCAGGATGAAGGGGAAGAAGATACCGATGGTTTCCAGAATTTCAGCGTTGGCAGTAATGTAGCCTACCATGCCGGAAACAGCGATGATTTTACCAAGTACGCCGCCTGCTGCGGTTACGAACAGGATGGGGCCTACGGTTTTTAAGGTATCATTGGTCAGGTCATAGAATTCTTTCAGCTTATTAGCGCTTGCCAGCTGGTAAACACCAAATACAGTACCAACTGCCAGTGCCATGACAGGAGTACCAAGGAAGCTCAGCAGGTTAGCGATGCCGCCTTTCCAGCCTGCCATTGCGGAAATAGAACCAAGTGCCATCAGCAGGATAGGAACGATGATAGGAGCAATGGAGTTGAAGGAACCGGGCAGTTTGCCGTAAGCTTTAACCAGTTCTTCATAGGATACGGCGTTTTCCTCATGAGTAGCATCATCAGCAGCCTTAACATTTTGACCGATGTATTTAGCAAAGCAATAGCCTGCAAACAGCGGGAAAATGGATACCAGAGCGCCCATACCCATTACCAGCAGCATGTTATTGCCGATACCCAGAGAGTTAGCAGCAGCGATAGGACCGGGAGTAGGTGGAATGAATACGTGGGAAATATACAGACCTGCGCTTAATGCTACGGACATGGTAACACTGGAAATGCGGGTGCGTTTTACAAGAGATTTACGAATAGGGTTCAGGATAACGAAACCGGAATCGCAGAAAACAGGGATGGAAACAACCCAGCCCATGAGTTCCATAGCCAGAGCAGGACGTTTTTTGCCTACTGCTTTGATAACCATGTCAGCCAGCTTTAATGCAGCACCGGTTTTTTCCAGAATAGAGCCGATGAGTGCGCCTAAGATAATTACGATACCAATGCTGGTAAAGGTGCCGGAGAAGCCTGCGCCGATAACATTGACAATGCCTTGAACGGGCTTGCCGTCAACAACAGTGTTGACCAAAGGGATACCTGCAGTAAGACCAAGGAGCAGGGAAACACCCATGATGGATAAGAATGGATGAACTTTGTACTTGGAAATAGCGACGATCATCACGATGATAGCGATGACGAAAGCTATTATGAGGGGGAAACCTGACATAAACATACCTCCTAAAATTTTTTGACCGTCTCGAAGACGCTTTAGTATATACTACATATTATAACGTGCTGTGCTAAATAAGAAAAGAGGTATTATGTATGCTGCATTAAAGATATTTACAGATTTTACAGGATTTTTATGCATATGCTGTTATTTATTGATGTATACTAATTTTTTAGCAGTATTTTTAACTGTAATATTTATTACATTGCTTACTTGTCAAGCTGGTATTTATATGCTATTATGATAGCGTAAAATTTGGCTTTGAGCATTATCCCGCAGGGAAATGTATCAGGCAAGCTGGGTTTTACAATACAAAATTTGTCAATAATCGCTTGGATCTTAATCAGACCGGGACGAGACGCAATAAGAATCTTTATGCGCATTCCGTGTCGGAATGCGCTTTTTTATTGTTCCGGCGGAAAGGAGAGCAAATGAAGGCAGGCATAATCGGCGGTGGTAAAGTTGGCTGTTGTCTGGCGCAGTATTTTCAGCAGGCAGGTGTTCTGCAGGGAATAACGGCAGCACATGCAGAGAAAAGCCTGCTGCTGGCAAAACGCTTTAGTACAGAGTATCTGACTAACGAAAAACTGGTGCAGCAGGCAGATATTCTGCTGCTTACCGTGCCGGACAGATTGATACAGCAGGTAGCGCAGCAATTAGCTGCCGCAGGAGCAGACGCTTTGCGCGGTAAAATCTTTCTGCACTGCAGCGGTTCGCTGGGAACGGAAGTTTTGGAGCCGCTTAAAGAACAGGGAGCCTTTATCGGCAGCTGTCATCCCTTGCAGAGCTTTGTCAGTGCAGCTACAGAACTGCGTGGTGTTTATATGGCTGTGGATGGTGATGCAGAGGCGTTAGAAGCAGCAAAAAAAATAGCTGCTCTGCTGGGCGGTATACCTTTTCATGTACCGGCAAAAGAGCGGCGCCTGTATCATGCCGCTGCCTGCTTCTGTTCCAATTATGTGGTAGCGGCGGCCGCTATCGGGCAACAGCTGATGGCACGCTGGGTAGGCAGTGAAGATGCTGCCTGGCAGGCACTATTGCCGCTGTTTAAAGGCACGGCAGCTAATCTGCAGCAGGCTGCTTCTGCAGGAAGTGCTTTGACTGGGCCTATTGCCCGCGGGGACTGTGCTACGGTCAGCGGTCATTTAACGGTGCTGCCGCAGGAAGTTATTTCTGCCTATTGCTCTCTGGGACTGGAAGCAGTCCGACTCGCTTCAGCCAACGGTACTATTGACAGTGAGACTGCACAGCGGCTGGTAAGGCTGCTGGAGCATCCGGAGGTAGAAAAACATGACAGTTAAGACAGTTACTACGGCTACTATTAAGGAAATGAAGCAGAAGGGCGAGCCCATTACCATGATTACCGCCTATGACGTAGCTATGTCCAGAAATGTTAACGAAGCCGGCGTAGATATGATCTTGGTAGGAGATTCCCTGGGAAATGTTATTCTGGGTTATAACTCCACTGTACCGGTTACTATGGAAGAAATGCTGCATCACACTAAAGCAGTTATGCGCGGCAACAGCCGTGCGCTGGTAGTTGGCGATATGCCATTTATGAGCTATCAGGCAAGTATTGTTGATGGTATGTATAATGCAGCCCGCTTTTTGAAAGAGACAGGCTGTACTGCTGTTAAGCTGGAAGGCGGCAGTGAGGTTTGCCCGCTGGTAGAAAAGCTGACAGCTGCAGGTATTCCTGTCGTAGGACATTTAGGCCTGACACCGCAATCGGTAAATCAGTTAGGCGGTTTTAAAGTACAGGGCAAGGATATTGCTGCTGCACAGAAAATTATTGACGATGCCAAAGCATTGGAAGCAGCCGGTGCTTTTGCTATCGTACTGGAATGTGTTCCGGCAGCTTTGGCTGCTAAAATTACCAGTGAGCTGAAAACAGCAGCTACTATCGGAATCGGTGCCGGCAATGGCTGTGACGGACAGGTTCTGGTATGCAATGACCTGCTGGGAGTTACAGACGGCTTCTGTCCTAAATTCGTCAAGAAATATGCTGATCTGCATACAACTACTGTTGAAGCAGTAAAACAGTACATTGCCGATGTTAAAGCCCGTACTTTCCCGGCTCAGGAGCATACTTTTAAAATAGATGACAGTGTACTGGAAAAATTATATTAAGAAAGGCTGTTGCAGAAATGAAACTTGTAAAGACTGTTGCAGAATTACGTGAAGAAATTGCTGCTGCTAAACTGGCAGGCAAAACTATAGGCCTGGTGCCCACCATGGGTGCGCTGCATGAAGGACATGCTTCCCTTATCAAGGCTGCCAATATGGAAAATGATTTTGTTGTAGTAAGCGTCTTTGTTAATCCTACTCAATTTGGCCCTAACGAAGACTTGGAAGCTTATCCGCGTACTCTGGATGCTGACTGCAAGCTGGCAGAAAACATGGGTGCGGATATTGTCTTTGCTCCTTCTGCTAAGGAAATGTATCCCAGTGAAGATATGACCTGGGTAGAAGTAACCGGTAATGTAACTAAGGTATTGTGTGGACGCAGCCGTCCGATTCATTTCCGCGGCGTTACTACTGTTGTCAGCAAGCTCTTTAATCTGGCACAGCCGGACAGAGCTTATTTCGGACAAAAGGATGCTCAGCAGGTAGAAGTGCTGAAACGCATGGTTAAGGATTTATTCTTTAATCTACAGCTGCGTATTATGCCTATTGTGCGTGAAGCTGATGGCCTTGCTAAAAGCTCCCGTAATACTTATCTGAGCGCAAGCGAACATGAAGCAGCTCTGGTACTGAGCCGCAGCCTGAAAAAAGCTCAGGAACGCTTTGCAGCAGGTGAAAGAGATGCTGCCGTGCTGACAGAAGCGGTACGCGCAGAAATTGCTGCTGAGCCCATGAGTGATATTGATTATGTGGAAATCTATCGTCTGCCTGAACTGCAGCCTGTTGACGGTCCGCTGACCGGCAGCAATCTTCTGGCAGTGGCAGTTAAATTTGGTACTACCCGTTTAATAGATAATGTAATTTTGGAGGAAAAATAATGCTTTATAATATGTTTCACGGAAAAATCCATCGCGCTACTGTAACTGAGGCTAATCTTGAATATATGGGCAGCATCACTATTGATTCTGAGCTGCTGGAATTATCCGGTATCCTGCCTGGTGAAAGAGTACAGATTGTAGACAATAATAACGGCAATCGCCTGGAAACCTATGTTATCGCCGGTGAACGCGGCAGCGGTGTTATCTGCCTGAACGGTGCGGCAGCACGTAAGGTAGTTGTAGGTGATACCGTTATTATCATTGCATACAGTATGATGACCGAAGAAGAAGCCAAAAACTATGTGCCTAAGGTAGTTATGGTTGACGAAAAGAACAGACCGATAAATGTACGCGGTACTGAAAAAGAACGTGAAATAGGCTGATTTAACTTAGCCATGCAGGCAGTGTCACAGATTAGTGTGCACTGCCTGTTTTTTATTTTTCGATTAAATTGTCTTATTTTGCAAATGTGAAAATTACTTTTTATACAGAAAATATTTATATAAATATAGGGGATGAAATGCTGAAAAACCTCGACCTTTAGGCCAGTGCTTAGAGTGTGAAAAGTGGCCGATTTGACTATAACATTTTATTTATGTTAAAATGTTATAGCCGATAAGGAGGTTTTTTATGTTTAAAAATATACAGCAGCTGTCCAGACACTGTCTGGCAGTACTTATCGTATTGCTTACGGCCGTTCCTTTTCTGACTGGTTTTGATATTATCAGACATGTTACTGTCAGATATGATGGACAGGAAAAGGTCATCCGTACCAATACGGACAATCCTGAGCATATTATTAAAGAAGCAGGCGTGCCCATGGGACAGGGGGACGGCTGGCGTCTTTTGGGTGTTAACCGTAATGTGCAGGATGGCAGTATTATCGAGGTGCTCAGAGCAAAAAGCTTTGTAGTTATCCAAAATAATGAAGAAACAGTTTATCGCAGCAGTAAGGCGACAGTAGGCGAAGCTCTGAAAAGTCTTGGCATCAGTGCTAAAAAGAGCAGAGTCTATCCAGACCCTTCAACTGAATTAAAAGAAGATATGAAGGTCTATGTGCTTGACCGCAACGAAAAATTTGTGTTCAGCGAAGAGCCGGAAGATGCTCCGGTAGAATATGTGGACGATTTGAATATGGCTTTCGGCAGTAGTCTGGTGCAGTCGGAAGGCCGTCCCGGTAAGGCAAAGGTCATTTCTAAAGTAAAAAAAGACAGAGATGGCAGCACGGTAACCCAGGAGCTGGGCCGTGAGCTGATTGTGGTGCCGGAGAAAAAGATAGTTAAAAAAGGTATGGCGATGAGTGTTAAGACTCCGGAAGGATATAAACGCTATACCAAGAAAATGTATGTAGAGGCTTCTGCCTATACTGTAAACTGCGGCAGCGGCAGTGGTATGACTTCTATTGGCCTGGTGCCTTATGAAGGCATTGTTGCTGTTGATCCAAGAGTAATACCCTATTATACTAAGATGTATATTCCAGGCTACGGTATTGCTATGGCCGGTGATACCGGCGGCTCTATCGTGGGTAATAAAATTGACGTCTTTATGAGCGATTGGCACAAAGCTATGCAATGGGGACGCCGTGATGTAGAAATCTATATTTTAGCAGACTGAGGTGCACTTTGCTGAAAGAAGTTCTTGTTGTAGAAGGTAAGATGGACACTGTAGCCATCAAAAAAGCGCTGGACGCGGAAACTATAGAAACAGGCGGTTTTACGCTGGCGCCGTATACTTTGCAGAAGATTGCCGCTGCTTACGAAAAGCGCGGTATCATCATTCTGACTGATCCGGATGGCGCAGGTGAACGTATTCGCCGTTATTTGACAGAAAGATTTCCTAATGCCGGACAGGCCTTTATACCTAAAATAGATGCGACAGCTAATAATGATGTAGGGGTAGAACAGGCGCAGCCGCAGGCAATCTTAAAAGCTTTGGCGAAGGTGCGTCATCATGAATTTGAGCCGGTAGCAAGATTTTCCATGCAGGATATGTTTGCCTGCGGACTCAGCGGTGCGGGTGAAGCGGCGGAAAGACGCGCCAAGCTGGGTGCTGAACTGGGTATAGGTTATGGCAACGCAAAGCAATTTTTACAAAGATTGAACAGCTACGGTATTACCCGTGAAGAATTTGAAGCGGCCGTAGCGAAGATAGGAGCATAGAGCTGATTTATGAAAAATCCTGTAATTGCATCTCCCCAGGTAACTAATCATATTCTGCATCGTTTTAAACTGCGTGCGGATAAAAAGCTGGGACAAAACTTTCTGATAGATGAGGATATTGTACGCCGTATTGTAGAAGCTGCGGAGCTGACGCCGGAAGACAAGGTGCTGGAGGTTGGCCCCGGTATCGGTACCCTGACACAGGGACTGGCAGAAAGCGGCGCAGATGTAGTGGCGGTAGAGCTTGATAAAAGACTTCTGCCGGTGCTTGATGTAACCCTGGAAGGTTATGACAATGTGCGTATCGTTAATGGCGATATCTTAAAAGTTGATATTATGCAGGAGATTGGCGCAGAAAACTTTAAGGTTTGTGCTAATCTGCCGTATTATATTACTACACCGATTATTTTTGCATTACTGGAAAAACGCCTGCCTATGGAAAGACTGGTAGCTATGGTACAGAAAGAAGTTGCTGAGCGTATGGCAGCGCAGCCTGGTGGACGTGAATATGGCGCGCTTTCTGTGGCAATTCAGTATTTTACGGAGCCGGAGATTGCTTTTATTGTACCGCCGACTTCCTTTATACCGGCACCGGCAGTGGATTCTGCTGTTATCGTCTGCAAGCGCAGAAAACAGCCGTCTGTACAGGTATGCGATGAAGCACTGTTTTTCCGGGTAGTTAAGGCAGCCTTTTCCATGCGCCGCAAAATGCTGAACAATGCCTTGAAGAATATGGGCATCAGCAGTGAGCAGTGCGCTAAATGGCTGGAACTGGCAGGTATTGACGGCAAAAGACGCGGGGAAACATTGACGCTGGAAGATTTTGCCGCACTGACTAATACCTTTGCGGAGATTACAAAATAAAAATATTATAAAAGTAAAACTGCACTTAAAAACAAATTTAAGTGCAGTTTCTATATTTTTTATCATTTTGAGAGTTAAGTTTTGAAGCTAATAAAAAAGCAGCCATATGGCTGCTTTTTTATTGTTTATTTGTATTCCATGCGGAAGCTATTGAGAGAATAAAGTGCCTGGGGAATGCCTGTTCTGTATTGATATGACGGGAAAACATAGAGCAATTCATAGGTTTTGCCGTCATGGAGAGCCTGAGCATGCAAAAGCAGCTTTTCTCCGTAATAGTCAGTTTGCTGGGACAGGCTGCATTGCCAGTCCAGCCAGGCGGAGTGAGTCCATTTCCAGAATACCTGTTTGTTAGGAAAATCCGGTAAGGGCTGTTCAGATTGAAAGTGTTCCGTATCTGAGGGGTCAATAATATTCACTGCCATCAGCTGTGCGTTATTAGCAGAGCGTATCAGCATCGGTCCTTGCGCCTGCGGAAAATTTGCCAGAGGATCAGAACCAAGGGCTTTAGGGATGGCAAGTGCATAACCGCCAGATTTATTTACTATCCAGTCAAAGTCAGAAGCCTGCGGCGTCTGCAGTTCCTGCCTGGAAGCTGGGGGAGCCTTTACAGCATCTTTTCTTACAGGAATAGATGCTTTTGCAGCAGCGGCTTTGAGGGAATTAGTGGCTGTAGGTGCAGGTACTGCTGCTTCGCTGGTTAAAGCACAAACAGCCATCAAGGCTGTCAGCAGGCAGATTAAAAGTTTTTTCTTAAACATCAAATCATCATACTTTCTTTGTCAATCATTAAAGTCAGCGATAATACCGCCGCCTACCACATAATCACCGTCGTAGAAGACAACGGCCTGACCGGGAGTAACAGCACGCTGCGGTTCATCAAAGACAACATGTACCAGGCCGTTTTCTGCCGGTTCGATAGTTGCAGGAACATCTTTTTGGCGGTAACGTGTTTTTGCTGTTACTTTCAGCGGGGCAGTAAGGCTGTCAAGAGTAATGAAATTGCAGTCTTTGGCCCACAGTTCCTTGCGGAACAGCGCTTCGTTAGGGCCAAGAATAACTGTATTGGCAGCAATATCCTTTCGCACTACATAGAGAGGATAGGCATAGGCAAGGCCCAGACCTTTACGCTGCCCGATAGTATAGTTTATCTGACCTTTATGCGTACCGAGCACGGTACCGTCGATATGGATAAATTTTCCGGGACGTGATTTTTTACGGCTGAGGCGGCTGACTACGGCGGCGTAATCTCCGTCAGCAACAAAGCAGATATCTTGACTGTCAGGCTTTTGTGCAGTTACAAGCATGTTTTCTTCAGCAATGCTGCGTATTTCCGGCTTGCTGAGTGCAGCCAGCGGCAGCAGAATATGAGCAAGCTGTTCCTGGGTAAGATTGAAAAGCATATAGCTTTGGTCTTTGGCAGGGTCAAGGGCACGTGCCAGCAGCCAGCGCTGCTTTTCCTCAGAGTATTCAATGCGGGCATAATGGCCGGTAGCGAGATATTCGCAGCCCAGCTTGCGGGCTTTGTCAAATAAAATACCGAATTTGATATGCTTATTGCAGTCTACACAGGGATTAGGTGTGCGTCCGTGCTGATATTCGCTGACAAAATGGTCGATAACACATTTTTTAAAGCAGGGAGAAAAGTCAAGCGTATGATGCTCAAGGCCAAGCTTTGCTGCTACCTGGCGCGCATCTATAATATCCTGGCGCGGCTCGTCCGGCGCATCAATACCTATATCGCTGTTGCCGAACATCTTAACGGTAGCGCCAACTACTTCGTAACCCTGCTGCTGCAGGAGTAAGGCAGCGGCACTGCTGTCCACACCGCCGCTCATAGCGGCAAGTACTTTCTTTTTCATGTTATTTACCCAGTCTTTCGCAGGCTTCGTTAATTGCTGCTTCATCTGCGCGCATGGCGAGGATGGTTTTTTCGATAAGCTCGTCCAGTGTCCAGCCGAGGGCTTCGGCACCTTCAGAAATAACCTCGCGGCTGCAGCCTGCGGCGAAACGTTTATCTTTAAATTTCTTCTTCACAGATTTCAATTCCAAATCCATAACACTTTTAGATGGGCGCATAATGGCAACTGCACCGATAAGTCCGGAAAGCTCATCAATAGCAAAGAGAACTTTTTCCATCTGATGTTCGGGGGCAATATCGTTTTGCGCCAGACCGTAGCCATGGCTGGCAGTGGCGCGGATTAAGCGTTCATCAAGGCCGTATTCACGCATAATTTCCTGAGATTTTATGCAATGCTCTTCGGGATATTTTTCAAAGTCAAGGTCATGCAGCAAACCAACGAGGCCCCAGAAATCTGCTTCGTCACCGTAGCCAAGCTCTACAGCAAAGTAGCGCATAATGCCTTCTACAGTGAGGGCGTGACGCAGATGGAATGGTTCTTCGTTATATTCGGTTAAAAGTTTCCAGGCATTTTCTCTGTTAAGTTCCATAATATTTTTCCTCCAAAAATAAGTATATAAGTATCAATTTATTCGATAAATCCGGGAGTGGAAAGATAACGTTCGCCGCCGTCCGGCAAAAGTACAACGATATTTTTACCGGCGTATTCTGCGCGGCGTGCCAGCTGCAGTGCGCCGCAGAGAGCTGCGCCGGAAGAAATGCCTACAAGCAGACCTTCGCATGCTGCCAGCTGACGGCAGGCTGCATAGGCGCTGTCTGCATCAATATCGAGTATTTCATCAGCAACAGCAGCATTAAAATTAGCAGGAACAAAGTTAGCGCCAATGCCCTGTAATTTGTGGGGAGCGGCAGGTTTGCCGTTAAGCACGGGAGAATCAGCAGGCTCTACAGCTGCTATATGTATCTGCGGGTTTTGTTCTTTCAGATAACGGCCTGTACCGGAAAGGGTGCCGCCAGTGCCGACTCCGGCAACAAAAGCCGCAATCTGGCCTTCTGTGTCGCGCCAGATTTCAGGACCGGTGGTACGGTAATGAGCGGCAGGATTATTGGGATTATCAAACTGACCGGGTATAAAGGAGTTTTCAATCTGTGCAGCCAATTCGCTGGCTTTATCGACAGCACCCTGCATGCCAAGTTTGCCGGGCGTAAGTACGAGCTGTGCACCGTAGGCTTTCAGCAGGCTGCGTCTTTCCTGGCTCATGGTATCAGGCATGGTAAGGATTACTTTATAGCCTTTCACGGCAGCTACAGCAGCCAGACCGATACCGGTATTGCCGCTGGTAGGTTCAATGATAGTGCTGCCGGGCTGTAATTTTCCTTCTGCTTCTGCTGCTTCAATCATGGACAGAGCGATGCGGTCTTTGGCGCTGCCGGCAGGATTGAAGTATTCCAGCTTAGCCAGCAGCTTGCATTGAAGCTGTAAATGTCTGCCCAGATTATTGAGTGCAAGCAATGGTGTATTGCCGATTAAATCTGTGAGTTTTTCTGCTTTGGTCATTTTATCATCTCTTTCATAAACGGTCAGCGTTGGCGACCGCGATATTCGTTAATCATGTCTTCTAAAGTTGTTTTGTCTACAACATCGTTGATGGCTTCCTGCATTCTGCGCCACAGGCCGATAGTAAGACAGGTATCGGTTTTGTCGCAGCTGCCAGCGCAGTCAAGACAGGCTACAGGAGCAATGCTGCCTTCGGCAAGACGCAGAATTTCGCCAGCTGTGTACTCAGATGGCTTGCGTGCCAGTCGGTAGCCTCCCTGGGCACCGCGGGCACTTTCTACAAAGCCGGCCTTGCTCAAGGTATTGATAATTTGCTCCAGGTATTTATCAGAAATTTCCTGACGCTGGGCGATGGCTTTTAAGGGAATATATTTCCCGGAATAGTTTAACGCTAGGTCAAGCATCAGACGCAGAGCGTAGCGTCCCTTGGTAGATATTTTCATGCTGGGATACCGCCTTTCTTCAGTAGGTTTATTTTACTATGAGTTCGGTAGGAATTCAACAGAAAAAGCCTGCTGGCCGGATGGGCAAAATAATTGGGCAGGACGGCGTAATTTATGTTACAATAATTTATATGTATATTTTAGGAGGATGCTGTATGGATCAGAAGAAGCTCAATAAGACTTTTAAATATTATTTGGGTGTTTTTACTGAAGATAAAGAAATGGCGAAAATTTTAAATAAAGTAACTTTTCAGGATTTATTCAACCCCAAGTTTCTGCAGGAAAACAGTAAATTCACTTCTATGGATGATATGATCTGGCGCAGCGGTTTCGGTATTGTGAATCTGCTGGAAGTAGAAAACGTTAATCAGGACAAATGGAATGAATATATTGCCGCTAATACAGAATGTACTACCTGGCATGACTTCGGTAAGCTGGCGATGATTGACTGGATGAAAAATAAGCTTGAAGAACTGAAAAAATCTAAGCATTAATTGCAATACCGAAGCTTTGGCTTCGGTATTTTCTTATTCTGATTTCATAAAGGAGGTAGACTATGGAGATAATCTTACATGCCTTTGATGGTATTCTGACAGTAATGCTGATGATTGCTACGGGATTTTTTCTTGAAAGGCTGGGATGGTTTAAAGAACAAAGCATTCAGCTGATAGCCAGGTTGGTAACTCAGATTTGTTTGCCTACTTACATGCTGACAAATCTGCTGGCTAATTTTAAACATGACCAGCTGCTGAGTATGAGCAGTGGTCTTATTGTGCCGGTTATATCCATGCTGGCAGGTTATGTACTGAGTAAACTGATAGCAAAAGCTGTGAACATTCCTTTTGGCAGAAGAGGCGTTTTTTCTACCTGTGTGTGCTTTTCCAATACTATCTTTATCGGTCTGCCGCTGGGGATTGCGCTGTTTGGTGATGCTGGAGCTCCCTATGTAATGATTTATTATATGGTTAATACTACGCTGTTTTGGACTTTGGGCGTACATGAAATTTCTTCTGATGCCGGAAAGCCTTCACCGCTTTTCAGTAAGGAAACACTGAAAAGCGTTTTCTCGCTGCCACTGGCAGGCTTTATCTTAGGCGTGATTATGGTACTTTTAGAAATGGATTTGCCTAAACCCTTGTTCGATTCCTGCCATTATATCGGCAGTATGACTACGCCGCTGGCAATGCTTTTTATCGGTATAGCCATGAGCAAGACTCCCTGGAAGGAAATACATTTTGACCGTTATCTGGCCATCGCTATGATAGGGAGATATTTAATCAGTCCGCTATTAGTAATAGTGCTGCTGCCGTTTTTTAATCTTGATATTATGATGCAGCGCGTGTTTGTCATGATGGCCGCAATGCCTGCCATGACTAATACTGCCATTGTTTCTAAAGCCTATGGAGGAGATTATCGTTATGCAGCTATGCTGACAGCGGTAAGTACCTGTCTGGCAGTTATCATGGTACCGTTTTATATGTGGGTAATACATTAAACATAAATTTTAAAATACGAACAAAAATTTGCAATAAATATTGACAAAGAATAGCTTTCATCATAAAATAAATATAACGAACAGATGTTTTAGAAAGATGGTGAAAAGCATGAAAAAACTTTTAGCGATTTTCTGTGCTGCTTTCTTTGTTTATACAGCTTTTAATACTCTTTTTGCTGCGGAGCCTGTTTACAGCTATCAGCAGGTAAAGGTAACCAGTGGCGATACTTTATGGATGATTGCCAGCCGTGCTGCTGCTGAAGGACAGGATGTAAGAGAGGTTGTTTGTCATATTTGTGATGCTAATGGGCTGACCGATAAAAATATTTATCCGGGACAGGTTTTAAAAGTACCTGTTGCGGTAAAAGCTGCGGATGATTTAATGTTAGCTGCCAGATAAAAAGGTTTTATCACTCTGACAGCGAATTATATTATTTAAATAATAAATGATATAACGATAGGAGTGATGGACAATGCAGAACAAAAAATGGATTGCCGCTGCTTTAATTTGCGGCTTTATCTTAGGCAGCAGTACTGCACCTGTAAAAGCAGGTATTTTGGGAACCGTAGTTAAAGGCGGAGCGGTAGGCTTATTGGTGGACCAGTTTGCAGAGCCGCTGAACGATGCGATTAATGCACTGACGGCAAAATACGGCGTTAAGGACGAATATTCCACCAAGGTAGTGCCCATCATTACCGTAGGTGACGGAAGCCGTGCCGGAGCAGCTCAGGTATCAGGACCTAAAGAGCAGGTTGATAAATGCAAAGCTGCTTTGCAGATAGAAGCGTCATTTTTTAACAGTTTTCGTGCTACAGTACTGGTACCGATAGATAAGGTATCGGTTACTGATGTTAATAGAGTGCAGGGCGTAGGTGTTGCGGCATCTATTGATGTGAAAATTTAATAATATAAAGAAAAACCGGACTGAAAAGTCCGGTTTTTTATCTGTATTTATTTTTATGTTTAGTGCGTTTCTTTTCTGCTTCTGCTTCCTGCGCTTTATATTCCTGATAAATATACAGGCCGGATAAGGGAATGCCGGCACCGAAGAAACCAATCCAGCGATTGCCGAGAAAATATTCGGCAGCAATACCGGCGATAACTACGCCGATTACTATTTTTAACATACTCATTTTCATCATAACATACCTCCGAAGATTATATTTTTGGCAGCTGTGCAGGTACAGCGATATTGTTTAGGGGAATTTTAGCAGCATCAAATATTTTGAGCAGCTCTGTAGCTGCAATAGGTTCCGGCTTAGGCAGCTGACCGGTAAGAAAAGCAAGATAGCCGATGATAGGTTCGGGACTGTCGTATATTTGCCGCAGCGAGTCTAAGTCCAAATCCTTGTCGCGCTTTGCCAGGCGGCGTCCATCGGGAGCTGTCAGCAGGGGGACGTGGAAAAATGCAGGCGGTTTCAGTCCCAGCAGCTGATACAGATAAAGCTGTATGGGTGTAGAGCTGAGCAAATCGCAGCCGCGTACTACCTGAGTTACGCCCATCAGGGCATCGTCTACGGTTACAGCCAGCTGATAAGCATAAATGCCGTCGCTGCGCCTGATAATGAAATCACCGCTGTCACAGGCTAAATTATACTGACAGAGACCGTAATGACCATCGTGGAAACTGATACCGCGGTCAGGGACACGCAGTCGGTAGGCTGGTTTACGCTTTTGCGCTTTTTCTTGTTGCTGCTCTGGTGTGAGATTGCGGCAGGCACCACTGTAAATAACACGTCCATCGCTTAAATGGGGTGCTTCTGCTGCATGCAGCTCAGCGCGGCTGCAGAAGCAGGGGTAAACCAGATTTTGTTTTTCCAGCTCATGAAAATATTCTGCGTAGATTTCCGAGCGTGCGCTTTGAAAAAAGCTTTCACTGTCTGCATTGCAGTAAGCGCCTTCATCCCAGTATAAGCCAAGCCATTCCAGGTCACGCGCCAAGAGGTCGGCATTCTGCCTGGGACAGCGTACATTGTCAAGGTCTTCTATACGCAGAACAATACGTCCGCCGGCTGATTTTGCCTGCAGCCAGGCCAGCAGGCTGCAGAAGATATTGCCTAAATGGATGCGTCCGCTGGGAGTAGGAGCAAAGCGGCCGCAGATAGCAGATTCTGTCATTATTTATCCATCCTTTATATCTTTTTATTGTATCATTATGTGGCTGATTTGCAAAATATTTGCAAAAAGAATTTTCGCGGCAGGATTAATTTTCAGATGAAACGAATACATGGAGCAAAGATGTATGAAAAGAGGTGGACTATATGACTGCTGATAAATTTTATGAACTTGATATGGACTGGGAAGCTGAGAAAATTTGCCGTTGGGGAGCTGCCAGAGCTGGTGTAATCGTGGTAGCGCCGCTGGTAGGCACAATGGCTTTGATGGCTAATGAAGTATATATGATTATCAGACTGGGAGAGCTGCGCGGCGTAAAACTGGATGAAAGTGCTGTTATGGGTCTGTTAGGTTCGTTAGGAGCAACCTTTGTCGGACAGACTTTGACTACACTTATTCCTTTTGCTCCGGTGCAGATACCTGTGGGTATTTCAGTTACCTATGCTGTGGGACGCGTTGCTAATGCCTGGCTTAAAGCAGGCCGTCCGGAAGATATAGCTTCCTTCCGCGATTTGTATGAAGAGGCACGTAAGGAAGGACTTGATCATCTTGACGACTTTAAAAATATGGATTGTAAGGATGAGCCGTTAGGTGATGAAAGCAAGCGCTTTGAGCTGCAGCCGGAAAAGCTGCTGCAGAAGGTACTGGCAGGTGCCGATGCTGCTGAAAAAGCTTTAAGCGATGGCTGGCAGAATATCAATGAACGGTTTGTACGTCCTTTTGCTGCTAAGACTGATATCTGGCTTACTGCTCAGCGCTGGCAGCAGATTAAAGAAGGCAGGCTTGTTATTCCGTACAGTGAGCTGAATGCTTATCTGAATAAGGCACTGGCAAAAAATGAGTGGGAAATATTGGAACTGAATTATCAGGAGTCTGAATGCTTCCGTATTTCACTGCGTCAGCCGGAATATGGCATCATAAATGCTGTCTTTGCTGTGGCAGACTGTAAGATAAACAGCAGTCAGGCAGCTGTTGAGCTGGAACTGCTTGATTTTGCTGTTTCTGAGAATAAATTTGCGGAAGTGGCGCTGGATATACTTGGCAGCAAGGTCATTTTGTCTCTGGTAGACTTTTTATTTGCCAGCATAGATATTCCCGGTGATAAGGTTGATACAGTTTATGCTCAGCGCAGGCTGAAAGTAGATTTTTATAAAGCGCTGCAGAGCAGCAGATTTGCCGAGATGACGCTTATGAATAAGCCGCTCTTGGAATATGTACAGCTGCAGCAGGTGACACCGACTGCCGAAGGACTGCAGCTTGATATTACGTTCAAAAGCTGAAAAGTATAAAATTTTAAAGTAAAAAGAAGGCTTGCAGAGTGCAAGTCTTCTTTGCTTTTTAAGATATTTCGTTGTAAAATAATATAATATACAAATAATTATACTGGGCTTATTATAATGTTTTTAAGGAGGATTTTTGTGAAGCATAAAACTTCTGCCATGGTCGAATCCGGTATCCTGGCTGCTGTTGCTATCGTAATGGCGCTGGTTAGTATGTATGTGCCGGTACTAGGCGCTTTCGTAAACTTTGTCTGGCCGCTGCCCATAATTATCTGCGGCATGCGCAACGGCTTTAAATGGAGCCTGATGAGCCTGATGGTAGCCGGTATTATCATCGGTATTATTATCAGTCCGCTGCAGGCCTTCTTCCTTCTTGCTATCTTTGGTTTGCTGGGCTTGGTAATCGGTGAATGTATGCGCAGGCATATGGAACCGCTGAAGCTGATGCTGTACGGCAGTGTAGGTGCAGTTGCCGCACTGGTAATCAATATCGCGCTAAGCTTCTGGCTGCTGGGAATCAATCCTGTGGAAATGATGTTTTCTTCCTTTGCACAGAGTCTGAGTGAACTGGAGGCTTATTACCGTTCCAGCGGTATGTCGGAAGCAGAAATCCGTCAGGTGGTAGATGGCTACAGCGAGATGCTGAAAATGATGCGTATCATTATGCCGGGTGCTTTCTTAATCAGTGCTCCAGTGCTGGCTTTTATCAACTATATGGCGGCTAAAAAGATTCTTACCAAGCTGGGTGAATCTTTTGCGGATTTTCCGCCCTTTACTAACCTGCAGGTGCCTGGCTGGATATTATGGCCTTATGCATTGTCCCTTTTTGCTGTAACTTATTTTTATCAGAATGATCGTGAAAGCTGGCTTTACAGTTTATCTGTAAATGTACAGACGGTATGCAGCTTTGTGCTGGTGCTGCAGGGTATCGCGTTATTGTACTGGTTTGTGAAGAGCAGGAATAAGCCGATGTGGTGGGCGAATATTGGTACTATGCTGCTGTTTGTGGTGCCGATTTTCTCTCAGATTATGGTTTATGTAGGCGCTTTTGATATAGTCTTTGATTTTAGAAAGATAAGACCGCGTCGTCTTAGATAAGAACGGTGGTGAACATTTTGTTCAATATTTTTAACCACAATATGAACTCAAGGGTGGATACGAATTTTTATCTGGTAATCATCGTAATAATGGCAGTGGCTGCCTGTTATTTCGAGCCTTATTTTATTCCACCTGCTTTGTTGATTGTAGGCGTTACCTACTATTTCAGTCAGCGTAATCGTATTTACAAGGAAATATATTTCAGCAGTTATCTGGATAATATTATCCGTAATATTGAACGCACCAATCATTTTGCTATCCGTAAGCTGGATATAGGCATGGCCGTATTCTCCCGCGAGGGTAAGCTGCAATGGTCTAATGACCTTTTCCAGGAATGGATTGGCAAAAAGAGTCTGGAAGGAAAAAAGCTGGAAGATATTCTGCCGCTGCCGGAAAATGCTTTTGAACTGCTCAGCGTTAAAGACGGAGAAAAAAGCATCCAGATGGATGGACGTTATTACCTTATGAAGTATTATCGGGTTCAGACTCAGGAAAAACCGTCTAAAAAAGGTGATGAGAGCAATATCAGCGGTCTGATGATTTACCTTGAGGACGTTACGGAATTTGAACTGCTCAGGCAGAAATATGTTAATGACAGATTGTGTCTGGCTTATGCCCGCTTTGATAACTATGAAGATGTTACCAGAGGATTGACGGAAACTAATATTGCCAATCTGAATGGTGAGGTTAACGAGCTTTTAACTAAATGGGTTGCAGATCAGCATGGCTTTATCTGCCGCATGAATAAAGAGCTCAGTCTGATTGGTTTCTCTCAGTCGGCTGTACTGGATTTGATTGACAGTAAATTTGCTATTTTGGACCGTGTGCGTGAAGTGCGTGCCGGCAATAAGATTCCGCCGACTATCAGTATTGGTATTGCGTGTGACGGACTGACGCTGGAAGATTTGATGCAGAATGCCAATAAGGCTTTATATCTGGCACTAGGACGCGGCGGCGACCAGGCTGTAGTAGCCCAAAATAAGAATATGCAGTTCTTTGGCGGTACCAGTGCCGTAACAGCTAAGAATACCAGGGTGCGTGCGCGTATTGTGGCGCAGACCATCCATGAGCAGATTCAGGCTGCCGATAAGGTATTCGTTATGGGGCATGTAATGGAAGACTATGACGCGCTGGGCGGCGCTGTCGGTATGGCAAAACTGGCCCTGTCTCTGCATAAGGAAACCTATATCGTCATCAGCGGCAAAAGCGATACTTTTGAGAAAATTGCCGAGGTATTGAGCCGCGATGATGTAAATCTTAATGAAAATGACAGTCGTTATCTTGATATAACCATTGGTGAAGAAGAAGCGCTGAAATATATTACGCCTAAGAGCCTGCTTATTTTGGTAGACCATCACAGGGCGATGATTACAGCAAGCAAGAAAGTACTGGAAAGCGTTCCGACCAAGATTATTATTGACCATCATCGCCGTGCGGAAGACCTTATCAGCGACACGGTGCTGCTGTATTTGGAGCCGTCGTCTTCTTCTACAAGCGAGCTGGTAACAGAGCTGGTTGGTTATTTTGATGATCGTCTGGATATAACTCCCGGCGAAGCAACGGTAATGTATGCCGGTATTGTATTGGATACCAAGCATTTTGCCGTGCAGACCGGTGCACGTACCTTTGAGGCAGCGGCTTTGCTGCGCCGCAGCGGTGCCAATACCGATATGGTGCGGATGCTGTTTAAAGATGATATGGAGTCGCTGCAGCTGAGGGCAAGACTTTTGGCGGATGCCAAGCTTCCTGCTGCCGGCATAGCGATTTCTGTATATAAAAATGCTAAAAAAGAAGTCAGGTCTTCCATCCTGGCGGCTCAGACTGCTGATACCCTGATTACCATTAACGGTGTGTATGTCGGTATTGCCATTGTTGAATATACTGACGGTTCCGTGGGTGTAAGTGCCCGCAGTGACGGCAGTGTTAACGTGCAGGTAATTATGGAAGAACTGGGCGGCGGCGGTCATCAGACAGTTGCCGGAGTACAAATTGACAATATGCGCGCTGCGGATATTGAACCGCAGATTGTCGCATTAGCAAAAAAACAGTTAGAGGAGCGAGAGAACAATGAAAGTGATACTGTTACAGGATATTAAAAGCTTAGGTAAAAAAGGTGATATTGTAGAAACTGCTGAAGGTTATGGCCGCAACTATCTGCTGCCGCGCAAATTAGCTAAAGAAGCTAATGCAGCTAACTTAAATCAGGCTAAGCAGGATAAAGCTACTGCAGCTCATCGTGCTGCACAGCAAAAAGATGAAGCAGTAGTATTGGGTGCACAGGTACAGAAAGTAGTAGTACATCTTAAAGTGCGTTTAGGTGATAACGGCAAAATGTTTGGTTCCGTTACTTCTAAAGATGTAGCGGAAGCTTTGATTAAACAAACCGGTATTCAGATTGACCGCCGCAAGGTAGAGCTGAAAACTGCCGTTAAAGGACTGGGCGAATACACCGCTGTTGCTAAACTGCACACTGATGTAACTGCTGAGTTCAAAGTAATAGTAGAAGCAGAATAAAATGATGGAAGAAAAATCACCGAGAGTACCGCCGCAGAATATTGAGGCAGAGCAAGCTGTTTTATGTGCTATGCTCATCGATAAAGAGGCTATTGCCCGGGTAACAGAAATTTTAAATGGTGATGATTTCTACCGTGAGGCGCACAGGGTCATCTTTAATGTGATGACTGAGCTTTACGGTAAAAATGAAGCTGTTGACCTGATTACTGTTACTGATGCTTTAAAACGTGATAATAAGCTGGAGGATGTAGGTGGTATCGCCTATGTAACTGCTTTGGCTAATGCTGTGCCTACGGCAGCTAATGTTAAGTACCATGCTGATATCGTGGCAGAAAAATCTGTTCTGCGTCAGCTGGTGCGTGTATCTACAGAAATTGCTGCTATGGGCTACGATGCGGACGAAGAGGTAAACGTCCTCATTGATAAAGCGGAAAGCAGGATTTTGGAGATTTCCAACCGCAAGAAGAAATCCGATTTTACGCCTATCAGCGATGTACTTATGGAATCTGTACAGGGCATTGAAAAACTGCTGAATAATAAAGGTGGTCTTACCGGCATTCCTACGGGCTTTGTTGATTTGGATAAGCTGACTTCCGGTTTGCATCCGTCTGATTTTATTATTCTGGCGGCACGTCCTTCTATGGGTAAAACAGCCTTTGCTCTGAATGTAGTGCAGAATGTTGCTTTGCGCGCACATAAAAAGGTTGGCGGCAGTCCGCGTTCTGTTGCATTTTTCAGCTTGGAAATGAGCAAAGAGCAACTGGTAAACCGTATGCTTTGCGCTGAAGCTAATATTGATTCGCAGCGTCTGCGTATTGGTGAAATGGCGGACAAGGATTGGGATTCCTTGTGGGGAGCCTGCGACAGTATGAGCAAGGCTAAGATATTTATTGATGATACGCCCGGCATTACTGCTATGGAAATGCGCAGTCGTGCCAGAAGGCTAAAGGCCGAGCATGGTCTTGATTTGATTGTAGTCGACTATCTGCAGTTGATGCAGGGCAGCGGCAAACGTAATGTCAGCGGCGACAGACAGCAGGAGGTTTCAGAAATTTCCCGTTCATTGAAGGCTTTGGCCCGTGAACTGGATGTGCCTGTTATTGCTTTGTCACAGTTAAGCCGTGGCGTAGAAGCGCGCCAGGTAAAACGTCCTATGCTAAGTGACCTGCGTGAATCCGGCTCTTTGGAGCAGGATGCCGATATTGTAGCTTTTCTGTATCGTGAAGATTATTACAATCCAGAAACAGAAAATAAGAATATTACAGAGCTTATTATTGCTAAGCATCGTAATGGTCCGGTGGATACAGTTAACCTGTTCTTCCACAAGCAATTTACCAAATTTGTCGGCTTTGCCAAAAGACAGGAATAAAAGAATCGGTCTGTATGTTTCATACGGGCCGATTTTGTATGTGAGGATAAAATGGAGATTGAAAGATTTACTGCGGCAGATATACTTCCGGCAGCTAAGTTAACCAATATTGTATGGGGAGATGAGCTGCTTAATGAAGCTGCGGAGCTGAAAAACTTTATTTATGAAGCGATGGTGCGTTATTATTGCCGTAATTTCCATTATTCAGCTAAGCTTATGCACGAAAATAAGATGCAGGGTTTTCTGCTGGCAGGATTGCCGACAGATAAGGCTGCTGACAGGCTGTGGCTGGAACAAGGCATGGCAGCTTTTTCCGGTAGAGAACAACAGCTTATTTATGAATACAGAGAATATCTGCTGTATAATGGCAGTAATTTACATAAGCAAGCTGCTGATACAGATTTACTGCTGTATCTTTTTGTCAGCATGGTTCCTGGCGGCGGCAGCAGATTATTGGCTAATGCTGTAAAACTGGCACAATTAAGTAAAAAATCAGCACTTTTATTGTGGGCTGATGAAACCTGCGATTATGATTACTATTATAAACGCGATTTTACGCTGGTAGAAAAATTTAATAATAATAAAATGTCATTGTTAGGAGAACAGAATACGGTTATTTTTAAGAAAAAACTGAACAAAAACCCGAACATTATTAGAGTAAAAAGTAAAAAATATTCATAACTATTGCTATAAATTAGATAAAATGATATGATAAAGAAGGATAATTTTTGACTTTTTCATGATTTTGGAAAAATATAGGTACACTATGGGGGGCTTATAAGAATGATTGAGCGTTATACTCATCCTGAAATGGGTAATATTTGGACTTTGGAAAATGAATTCCGAACAATGCTGAAGGTTGAAATTTTGGCTTGCGAAGCAATGAACAAGCTGGGAATAGTACCGGATGACGCATTAAAAGATATTCAAACCAAAGCAGATTTCCGTATTGAACGCATTAAGGAAATTGAAGCTGTTACCAACCATGATATTATTGCGTTTTTGACCAATGTTGCTGAATATGTTGGCGATGCTTCCAAATATATTCACAAAGGACTTACATCCAGTGACGTTAAGGATACTGCTCTGTGCTATATGATGGTACAGGCTGCTGATCTTTTGCTGAGCCATCTGGAAAAATTCCATGCAGTACTGAAACGCCGTGCGGCAGAACATAAGCATACCATTATGATTGGACGTACTCATGGTATCCATGCTGAACCGATGACCTTTGGTCTGAAATTTGCTTTGTGGATGGATGAAACTGAAAGAAACATTGCCCGTTTGAAACAGGCAAGAGAATTTGTTGCTGTAGGCAAGCTTTCCGGTGCCGTAGGAACTTATTCCAATATTGATCCGTTTGTAGAGCAGTATGTTTGTGAAAAATTAGGTTTGAAACCTGCACGTCTGGCAACTCAGGTTATCCAACGTGACCGTCATGCTGACTTTATTACAACACTGGCAATTATCGGTTCTTCCTTAGACAAGATGGCTACTGAAATCCGCAATTTGCAGCGTACCGATATCCGTGAAGCTGAAGAATATTTTGCTCCCGGACAGAAAGGTTCTTCTGCTATGCCGCATAAACGCAATCCTATTACCTGCGAAAAAGTTTCCGGTATGGCAAGACTGCTGCGCGGTTATGCAATCGCTGCTTTGGAAGATATCACTCTGTGGCATGAAAGAGATATTTCTCATTCTTCCGTAGAACGTGTTATCCTGCCGGATGCAACTATCGCTCTGGACCATATGCTGAGAAAATTCACCAATATTATAGATAAACTGCTGGTATATCCTGATGCAATGCTGGCTAATATGAATAAGACCGGCGGCCTTATTTTCAGCCAGAACATCCTGATTGCATTGGTAAGCAAAGGTGTATTGCGCGAAGATGCTTATAAATGGGTACAGCGCAATGCTATGGCGCGCTGGCTGGAAGGTGCCGACTTCAAAACTAATGTGGAAAACGATCCTGATATCAAAAAATATCTGACTGATGAGGAAATTGAGCATTGCTTCGACCCGAAACCGATGCTGCGTAACATTGACCTGATTATGTCAAGATTTGGATTATAAGATAAGGGGAGACTATTATGTCATCTGTAATTGTTTTAGGTGCCCAGTGGGGCGATGAAGGAAAAGGTAAAATCGTCGATTATTTGGCTCAGCGTGCTGATGCTGTTGTACGTTATTCCGGCGGCTCCAATGCCGGCCATACCGTAGTGGTAGATAATGTATCCTATAAGCTCAGATTACTTCCTTCCGGAGTACTGTTCAAGGATAAGGTAAATGTACTGGGTAATGGCGTAGTTATCAATCCTGGCGTAGTACTGCAGGAAATTGAAGGTATGAAGGAAAAAGGTATCGACTGCAGTAATTTAAAAATTTCTGACCGTGCTCACGTTGTTCTGCCTTATCATCAGCGTCTGGATGAGCTGCAGGAAAATGCTCTGGGACAGAATAAGATTGGTACTACCAAAGGTGGTATCGGTCCCTGCTACATGGATAAGGTAGCTCGTGTTGGTATCCGTGTCTGCGATTTGATGGAACCAGATACTTTTGCTGCTAAACTGAAAATCAATCTGGAAGCTAAAAATCAGATTATTACTAAAATCTACGGCGGTGAGCCCTTTGACTACGAAACCGTACTGAAAGAATATCTGGATTATGCTGAAAAATTGCGTCCCTATGTTACCGATACCGGCGTAGTTATGGATGAACTTTTTGAAGCTGATAAAAAAGTTTTGTTTGAAGGCGCACAAGCTACTTTCCTCGATATTGACCATGGTACCTATCCGTATGTTACCAGCTCCAACCCGACTGCCGGCAATGCCTGCACAGGCAGCGGTATTGGTCCAAGAAACATTGACCATGTTGTTGGCGTAGTAAAGGCTTATACTACCAGAGTTGGTGAAGGCCCTTTCATTACCGAGCTGTATGATACTGACGGCCCTGGTAATCAGATTCGTGAAACCGCACATGAATACGGTACTGTTACCGGTCGTCCCCGTCGCTGCGGCTGGCTGGATGCATTCATGCTGCATTACAGCGCTCGTCTGAACAGCCTGGATTATCTGGCAATCACAAGACTTGATATTCTGGATCAGATGCCGGTTATCAAGATGTGCGTAGGCTACAAGATTGGCGATGAAGTACTGAAACGTATTCCTGCAAGCCTGAATGTACTTGCTCAAGCTGAGCCTATTTACGAAGAATTTGAAGGCTGGATGACCGATATCAGCGGTATTCGTGAATATGATAAGCTGCCGGAAAATGCTAAAAAATATCTGCAGCGTATCAGTGAAGTTTCCGGTGTGGAACTGGGCATTGTATCTGTAGGTCCTAACCGTGAACAAACCATTGTTTTAAAAGAATTACTGTAAATTAAAAAGCCTGCCGTATGGCAGGCTTTTTTTATGCTTATTTTTCATGATAAAAGAAAAACCTTGCCTGCCCCTTTATAAATACGATATAATTACTATGTATTAGTATGATTTAGCAAGAGAATGATTATAGTAAATCTAAGCTCTGGAGGTAAAATGATGGAAAGAAAAGTAGGTACTGTAGTAAGAGGCATCCGCTGCCCGATTATCAGAGAAGGAGACGATGTGGCGGCTATTGTTGTTGACAGTGTTATGGAAGCAGCAAAGGCAGAAGGTTTCCAGCTGCGTGACAGGGATGTTATTTCTGTAACCGAGTCCATCGTGGCACGTGCACAGGGCAACTATGTTTCTGTTGATACTATTGCAGCTGATGTTCGTAAGAAGCTGGGCGGTGAAACTATTGGCGTTATTTTCCCCATATTGTCCCGTAACAGATTTTCTGTTTGTCTGAAAGGTATTGCCCGCGGTGCTAAAAAAATCGTTCTGATGCTTAGCTATCCCAGCGATGAAGTAGGCAATGCTTTGCTGACTTATGATCAGCTGGATGCAGCAGGCATTAACCCGTACAGTGATGTATTAACCTTAGAACAATATCGTGAGCTGTTCGGTGAAAATAAACATGAATTTACGGGCGTTGATTATGTGGCTTATTATGGTAATCTGATTCGTGATGAAGGTGCAGAGGTAGAAATTATCTTTGCTAACCAGGTGAAGACCATTCTCAATTATACTGACAGCGTTTTAACCTGTGATATTCATACCCGCGCACGTACCAAACGTCTGCTGAAAGCAGCAGGTGCTAAGGTTGTCTGCGGCTTGGATGATATTATGACAGAATCTATTGACGGCAGCGGTTATAACAGCCGTTATGGACTTTTGGGCTCCAACAAAGCTACTACTGAGCAGGTAAAACTTTTCCCGCGTGAATGCCAGGATATGGTGGAAGCTGTTCAAAGCAAGATTCTGGAGCTGACTGGCAAACATGTGGAAGTAATGGTTTATGGTGACGGAGCGTTTAAAGATCCTCAAGGCAAGATTTGGGAGCTGGCTGACCCGGTTGTATCTCCTGCCTTTACTCCTGGACTTGTAGGTACTCCTAATGAATTGAAGCTTAAATATCTGGCGGATAACGATTTTAAAAATCTCAGCGGCAAAGATTTGCAGGAAGCTATTTCCAAACGCATTAAAGAAAAAGATGGCAGCTTAGTAGGCAGCATGGTTTCTCAAGGAACTACTCCCAGACAATTAACTGATTTAATTGGCTCTTTGTGTGACTTAACCAGCGGTTCCGGTGATAAAGGTACCCCTGTAGTGCTTGTACAAGGCTATTTTGATAATTTTACCGACTAAAAATTAGAAAAAATTCTTGACAAATAAAGTGGATGTAAGTATAATAATATTGTTGCTGATACAGCAACTGATGTGATCCACTAGCTCAGTCGGTAGAGCACCTGACTTTTAATCAGGGTGTCCCGCGTTCGAGTCGCGGGTGGATCACCATTTTATTTTATAAAGAAAAGACCTATGTTTAAAACATAGGTCTTTATTTTTTTACACTGTTTAACCATATGCCTACAGCAACGACATTTATAAATTGGGCCAGAAAAGCCTGCATAATGCTAAGCATTTTGATAAAAGGGGTAAGAGGAACAAGGTCGCCATAGCCAATAGTAAGCATGGTTGTGCCGCTGAAATAAAGTGAATTAATATAGCCATAGTATCTGTTAACACATTGGTATTGTTGGGTAGTGGAATCATAGTTCCAAAATGGTTCTATTCCTTTGATAAGCTGGTGCTCACAAAAGAGATTTTCGAGATAAATAAATGGTTCTGAGATTACGATATCTTTTAAGGAAAGATAATTTTCGATGCTTAAAAAAAAATAATAGATATTGCCAAAGGTAAACCAGAGCATCAGATATGAGAAGATTATCAGCAGTAACTTTTTGGTGCCGTGGAAGTTACTTTTAATGGATGACCAGATACTGATACTGATAAAACTGAATAAAAGCGTAATTAAGATGAGCACTATGACCAGCAGAGCAATAGGCGAAAAAGAATTGTTTTTTATAACGATATATTCAAAAAGAAAGCTGGATATTATTGGTGAGCAGCCTAATAGGAATAGTGCGAATAAAAAATAGTAAAGGTTTTCCTGTAATAGTTTGGTGTAGAAACGTTTTAGATGAAAGATATTAAACATATAAACCTCAAATAATCCACATGGTTATCAACATTGTGGATAAGTTAATGTTAATATTGTGGATAACTATTTTATAATCAAAATAGTACAGTTGAATATATTTGCTGATGACACAAGAAGATTGTATATTTTAGTAAAAAAAGCCCCTGATAAGAGGGGCTATAAAAGATTATTATTTTACTAAGGGGCCGGCAATATCAAGCGCAATTACAGAGTTGCCGCGTCCGGTAACTCTTTCCAGATAGGAATCAAGTTTGCTGGCTGCTATTACCATGCTACCGTGAGTTCCGGATGATGATAAACCGGAAAAAGTTCCAGTTGCAGGATCAAAAGTATGGCCGCCGGAAACTGTAACAGTACTTACAACCATTACGCCGGTAGAAGATTGATACGGCTGAGAATAATATGTTGTTGCAGCACCGCCGGAAATTGCGCCAAGTTCTTCGTCGGTCAATTCAAAAATTTTGGAATCTTGCTCAATAAATTTTTCTGCCATTTTGAACACTCCTTAATTATTTTTTCTATATTCTCACTTAGCGGATATATTATCCTAGGCCAGCTGTCTTTGGGCCAGCTGCGTGAAAATACCATTTTGGGCTATTAAATGGTCAAAAGTCCCTTCTTCGACTATTTTGCCTTCATCCATAACTAATATTCTGTCTGCATTGCGGATTGTACTAAGTCTGTGAGCAACTATAATACGCGTACATGACATTTCTTCCAGACTATGTGCAACGATACTTTGTGTTGTGTTATCAAGAGCACTGGTAGCCTCATCTAAAATGAGGATGCGAGGATTATTAACTATGCTTCTGGCTAATAATATTCTTTGTCGCTGGCCGCCGCTAATATTGGAACTACCTTCGCTGATGGCAGTATACATCTGCATAGGCATTTCCTTTATGTCTTTAGCTAGGCCTACGCGTTCTGCGGCAATCCAGGCATCTTTCATAGAAAGAGCCGTTGTACCGATAATATTATGGAAAATATCGCCAGCCATGAGTTGCCCGTTTTGTAAAACAACTCCCATTTGGGAACGAACAGAGGTTAAGCTCAATTCATTAAGATCCATACCATCATAGTATATAGCTCCTTGATTGGGTTGCTCAAAACCTAGAAGCAGGCGCATAAGAGTTGATTTTCCACAGCCGCTGCGTCCAACAATAGCTATTGTTTCGCCTGGTTCAACATGAAGATTGAGATCTTTTAAAATCCTAGGACCATCTTCGCTATAAGAAAAGCTTAGATGGCTGATTTCAATCTCTCCTGAAAGTCGGTCGGCTTCGATTTTGTCTTCGGCAGTTTCTGGGACTGCTTCTAAAATAGGCCGCAGATTTTCAATGTGTGGACGAACGCTTAAAAAGTTGACAGCTAAGGGAATCATATTAACAAGAGTTGAGTTGAAAGCGCTGAAAGCTGATTGGAAACCTATAAATTGTGCGTAGGTCATTGTTGAAGTTGCAGAATTACTGTCTTTTATCCAATTTATTGCCGCATAATATAGCAGTAAGGTGAGTATCAGGGGCTGTACTGCATTGATAATACTGCTGTAATTATCAAGCCAGCGTAATTTAAGATTCCATTTCCATTGTTCTCCAAAACATTTGGACCATAAATAGAAAGCTTGGCTTTCTGCTCCTTGGCAACGGAATTTTGCAAGACCATTAAAGATTTCCAGTACTTGAGCAGATGTTTTATTAGTTGCAGAGATTGCATTTTTACGGTAAATAAAAACTTGTCTATAAATTACTGAGGTAATTATAAAATAAACTAACCAAACTAAAATTGCAATACCTGTAAGCTTTAAGCTGTAATAACACATAAGTAAAATACTCCAGAAGGAGAAAACTGTGTTAAATATACTGCTGACAAAATCACCGGTTAAAAGATTTTTTACTGCATCTATTCCCTGCATACGTTGTACCAACTCACCTGTTTGGTACTTTTTGAAAAAAGTAGTTGGCAATGACAGCAGTCTTGACCAGAGAGCAGCTTCTGCAGCAATATCAATGTGACTTGATATTCTTAGTACAGCAATAGATCTGACTAAAGAAACAGACGCACACGTAAATCCAGAAACCATCATTACCTGTGTAACAGTTGCAAGGGCTTGTCTGTCGCCTATAGGAATAATATCGCTGAAGATAGTTTCTGTTATAAGCGGCATGATTAAGGGAATTAAACCAGCAATAAAACTGGCAAATAGAATATATTTATAGTCGCTGGGCCAGCATTGCTGATATATAAATTTTAACAAATCTTTAACTGTTAATTTACGTGCAGGCAATCCTGCATAGCAGATAAAAGCTGTTGTATCAATGTAGGAAGCTTCTTCATCAGTTATAAAGATGCCTAAAGGATTATCTTCAGTATACAGCTTATATTTACCAGGTTCATAAGGAATAGCTGCTGCCCATTTGTTATTGAAGGATAAGAAAAATATACCGCTATCTTTTGTATACCAGTCATTAGTTAAGGTTACTTTGCGTAATTGCATGCCGCCTTTGAAAACTAATCGTTTAAGTAAATCTATCTCAGGTAATTGCTTAATAATATTAGCGGGCATATTAATCACAGAAGTATCCATGTGAAAGAATTCTGCTACTTTACGAACAATATAGATTATATTACCGTTATTTCCGCTCTGAGAAGAATTTAACCATAAATCTAAATTGTCATCGCCAAGAAGAATGTTTATAGATGCTTCAAGCAGTTTATCTTTTTTCTGGGCACGTTTTTGTAAGCGTGTAACAAAGTATTTTTGTTGAGAAATAAATTGTCCGCTTAACAGGAGTGAGAAAATTTCTTGATGCTGGAGAAATGTTTCCCATAATTGCTCCGCAGTAATATTTTTTAGAAAATCATCCTTTCGCCATTGAGCGATATAATCATCATGACGAACAGCAAAAAAACGCAGCCAGGGAAGGGTTAGTAAATTATTGAACCACCCGGTCATACCTGCTTTAATCTCATCAGATTTATTTATGCATAGTGATTGAATTTCTTCAGAGGTATAAAGCTCAACAGTTGTATCTGTCAGCGCATAAATAGATAATTCTGTTAAGGAAAAATTATTTATGCTGCTAAAAAACATATTGCCAGATTTCAGGGCAACAAGGAAAATGCGCTCGTGAGTATCAGCATCTATAGCATAAATTTCGGCATTACCATTGGTGATAATAGCAGCAGCCCATTTTTTTTCTAAGCGCAGATGTTCACCCAGACTTAGATGAAGAGTTTGATAAGTATTCATTAGGCTTTACCATCCTTTAGTGCTGAATCTCCTTGGTCATCAATAAGTTTATAATAGTAACCCTGAGCAGACATTAGTTGCTTATGAGAACCACGCTCTAAAATATTTCCATGATCTATAACAATAATTTCATCACAATCACGGATAGTGCTTAAGCGATGCGCTACGATTATACAGGTACATCCGCGACGTCGTATATTGTTCATTATCTGTTGTTCTGTAAGAGGGTCTAAGGCACTGGTAGCTTCATCTAAAATAAGAATAGCTGGGTTTTGTGATAATGCTCGGGCTATTTCTAACCTTTGCCGCTGACCGCCGCTGAAATTTAAGCCGCCTTCCGCTACCTGAGCGTTATAGCCCCCATTCATTTTTAGTATATCCTCGTGGATACAAGCATCCTGTGCTGCTTTGATTACATCACTGTGGCGGATTGAATCATCAAAAAGAGTAATATTATCTTCAACAGTTCCTGATAACAGAAATATATCCTGATCGACGGAGGCTACGGAATTATAGATAACTTCACGTGGTATCTGACTGCGTGGTAGATCGTCAAAAAGAATGTCTCCGCTCCACTCCTGATATAGTCCGTTAATTATTTTAGCAATAGTGGATTTACCACAGCCGCTTCCGCCGACTAATGCTATCCACTGACCAGGTTCTACTTTCATATTAAAATCTTTGAATAAAGGTTCTTCCAGCGGACTATAACCAAAGCAGATATTATTTAGAGATATTTTACCGTGCAGGCGAGCTCTGCCTATTGATTTTTGCTTTTCTTTAGGATAATTAAGGTAATCTCTTTCATACTGGAGAACATCGTCCATACGCTTCATCTGCATTTCTGTGGTTTGTAGTTGGTCTGCTAATCCAAGTAATTTGTTGAATGGAGTCTGAAAATTACTCATAAGACCTTGAAATGCTACAAAGATACCAGCTGTCATAAGACCATCCATAATAGCAAAGCCGCCAACTGTCATGATTAAAGCAGTATTAATACCACTTAAGAGAAGAGGCAGCATTTGCATGGTAGTGCTGTAAAGAGTTATTTTTTGTGTTCCAGTAAGTATTTTTGTTCTATAGCCAGACCATTTACTAAAAAATTCTTCTTCGTTACCATTAGCTTTCAGTGTTTCTATCATTAGTAGTCCGTTCATTACCACACCGTATTCTTTACCGGCATCTTGCTGAACTTTCATAGACATTTCCAGCATCTTTGCGCGGATAACCATAAAGACAGTAACACTTATCAGGCTAAAAGTAAGGCCTATAACAGTGAGAGTTATATTATACTGAAAAAGTAATAACAAATAGAAGAGCGCTACAAAGAAATCCAGAACTGCTGTTGCTGCCGAGCCTGTTAAAACACTGGCGATTGAATCGGCAAAGGCTACTCTGGACGCTACTTCAGCACCATAACGTTGCTGAAAGAACTTCATAGGTAGCTGCAGAACATGCCAAAAGAATTTAGCAGAATCTGCCAGTACTAATTTAGTCTGCCATTTAGTCAGGCACCAGGAACGTAACCAGACTAGGATGGATTCAACTAAGAAAGTCACTATCATTGCAATGACCAGATTAAAAATCCAATCTGGATGGTTGCCTGTCAATATATCATCGAGGAATATTTCGTTAAAAACAGGAGTAGCCAGCCCTGGTATAACAAGACAGGCACAAACAAGGATGATAAACGTCAGTGCCCACTTGTCTTTAAGAATTTTATGGCTGATTGTTTTTGTGATACTGTATTTTTTGCCTGCTTTTTTGAACTTTTCTGAGGGAGTAATTTTTAAGGCAATACCTGTGTAACTGCTGCGAAATTCATCAAAAGAAATAGTTCGATGACCTATAGCTGGGTCGTTAAGGTATACCTTATTATTATGAATACCTTCAAGAACAATAAAATGATTAAACTCCCAGTGAATTAAAAGTGGGAATTGCGCATTTTTAAGTTTATCGGCAGGCCAGCGATATCCAATTGCGTTACAATCATGCAAACGTGCTGCTCTAACTATATTTTTTGCAGAAACTCCGTCTCGGTTTACACCACATTCTTCACGCATCTTTTCCAGAGGTATCCATAATCCCCAGTATGCCAGAATGATACTTAAAGAAGCTGCCCCACATTCGGAGGCTTCCATTTGCAGAATTGTAGGTGTTTTTATTCTAGTAGGTCTTAGTTTTTCTGCGAAGAAATTCTTCATTGCTACCTGCTCCTAAGCCACTGACTAATTTTATAAAATACTTTTTCAATAGGTGGTTTGCTATCTACAATAATTGAACCAGTGCATATACTTCCAGGTGTAATTTCCTTATGTTTACCAACTATTGTAGTCCATAAATAGCCTGATTCAGATTCCTCATCCTTAACCAAGTCAAAATGAACTTCCATAACAGCATTATCTGCTTTATTTAAAACCCATTGTACGAGTTGTTGATTTCCCAGAGTATTCATCATGGCATTAGCCGATACCGGATATTGGGAGACCGTACGTACAACAGCAAGGAGACTGCCATCTTCTTTACTGTCAATACCATTTGGAGCAAGTTGAATCGTCATGCCAGGCTCAATCCTTTTGGCATTTGCAATAGGAACGTATAATATACCGGTAAGGTCGCTGCGGTTTTCTACACGGCGAATTGTACAAACTGATGTACCGGCATTGATAATGCTGCCTTTTTCTACAGAAACTTCATCAATAATTCCATCATATTCACTAACTACATAAGAAACAATTTCTTGCTGATAGCGTTTATCATCATATTGAGCAGCACGTACTAATGCTTCACGTTCATTTTCAGATAAATACATGCTGGCTTGAGCATTATTGCTTTCAATAAGATTATCAGGCTGTTCTAAGACAAAAAGGATATCTCCTGCACGAGTATGCATACCTGGATAAGCACGTACATCGACTATTTTACCACTGGCGATAGGTGTAACATTAGTAATTCCGCCTGCATCAAGAAGTATGCCAACACCTTCAACTTTAGTAACCATAGAGCCAAAGATTGACCATATAATAATGGAAATAATAAGCAATACCATGGATATAAGGGTTACCCAACTAATAGGTGTAGTTACTTCCAGTAATGTATCGAGTTTTTCAGGAGAGCGTAATTTATCCATTGCTTCTTTACTGAATAGATCTTTATTGGGCATCTGATACGTCTCCTTTAATTGTAACATTTGCTTTGATACCATTTTGAAGGCCTTTTTTGCTGGAGATGATTACTATTTCTCCTTCGTTCAGGCCGGTTCTAATTTCGGTATAGCCGTTATCGGAAAAACCGGGTTGTACTTGGCGCAATTCAAGCCGAGATGTTGCTTGATTCCAGACATATACTGTTTTTTTAGTGGAGTCAGTAAACGCTTCATCTGGAACAACAAGAGTGTTTAACTGATGCATAGAAAGGATTTGGACATCAGTATAACGCTTAGGTTCCAAAAGACCGCTTGTATTATCTATACCCCAGGTAACTTTACGCATTGCTGCAGGTATTGCTACAGGAGGATCAATAGAGATGATCTTAGTCTCAAATTTTTGCATTTTGCCAAGATTACCTTTGTTATAAGAGGTACCAAAAATTTTATCTAAGTTTTCTTGATTAAACTCCAACAGACCTTTAGCGTCCAGATCGCCTAAGGAATTTACTTCATCATCTGACAAAACTTCTGTAAAAGTCAGTGCATTAAAATTACCTATTAAAGCAATAGAGGTACCTGCTGTTATAAAGCTGCCGGGAGTTTTATAAAGCATTAAGATTTCACCATCAAAAGGAGCTTTAATGGTAAGGCGATCTTGTTGTAATTCATATTGCTGACGTTCAAGTTTCAATTGGCGAACTTCTTCAGCAGCAGATTTAAAATTAGTTTCTGCTTCTTCAAACTGTTCTTTTGCAATAGCGCCGATATCAATAAGCTTTTTATAACGTTCGTATGTATGCTGATATCTTATTTTTATAGCTTCAGTTTTTGCAATACTTACATCTATCTGAGCAAGTTTGATACCTAAATCTTCATTTACAATTTTACATAAAGGCTGATTTTTTTTAACCTTGTCATTTTTTTGAACATAAATTTCTTCTATAGTACCTTCGAGTCGGGAAATGGCATCTGTCATTTTTTCTGCGGATAAACGGATGCTGCTGCGATTCCAGGTAGGTGTTATAGTTTTTTTATGAACTTTTATTCCTTCAAGGTTTATTACCTGTATTGCCATTCGGTTAGAGATAACCTTTTCACTTTTATAGTTTAGGAATGCGCCATAGGCAACCAGACTAAGCGCTGCAGTTATAATAATGCCTACAGCAATAAAAAATAACCGTTTCAAGGTTAAACCCTCCATAAGCTATTGATATATCAAAACAGCAGATGATAAATAATTTATATTAAAGCACCTGCATTATAAAGATAACGAATAAAATTAAAGATTACAGCAAATTCTGTGCCGGTAGCTTCATTTACTTGTACTGCTATTTCGCGTCCAGTGTATTTACCGGATTTTATCATAGCACCAACTTGCCGATAAAAAGGGTGAGACTCCGGTTCTTGGAATTTAAATGCAAACTTTGAAGCTCCGTAAAGGGTGAAACCTTCAAAAGTTTCTTCATAACGATAGAATTTTTGAAAAGAAAGTTTTTTCTGCATGTCAATGCTCAGAGGCATATTATCTGCAATGATTTTTAGCAGTAAAGTTTTAAAGTCATGAATATCAGAGAAATAATATTTACCGATTACTATTTCTCCGGTCGGATGTTTTTCATCAGCATTGCATGGGGTGGAAAGGCGGATGGACTTATCTGCCATATTTATAATAAAGCCGCTGGCACAGCTAATAGTTTTTAAGATTTCTGTTTCGGTATTAGCTGCATTACTTTGTTCAAAAGAACGTCCGGCTTTAGTGATACTGTACATTAAAGATTCTTTGTGCCGACCAAGGAGTTCTACATACAAAAGTTCTTCGGGAGTAAAAAAGTTTACTATATCTCTGAAAGTTTTGAGAGTTAAAATAGAAAATCTGTGGATTATAGGTGTAGAATCTGCACGCGGTTTAATAAGCTCACGTGTTCTTTCGGGATTGCGCATGGCAATTGCTGTTGTTATTTGTGGGGTTCTGCCGAAAATTTGGCGATATATATCTATAAATTTTTCATAATCAGGGTTATCAAGAGGCTCGGAAGCAAAATAGCAGACTCCTTCACCAGCAGCTGAACCGATTATTTCTTTGCAGCATTTTAAGACATCAGTCCACAAAGCGATATTTTCGGAGGTAGCCTGAAAGTTTTTCTCAAGTTTTTGCGAAGCAAGTGCACAAAAAGGACAGCCGACAGAGCAGCCTAAGGATAACTCAAAAACTACAGGAACGTGGACAAATTCAGCATTTGCTCCACTAAATTCGCCCCAACATCTGTTAATTTGTCTTTTACGCCATTTCTTGAAGGCGATATTTTCCGGTACATTTAAATATTCCTGGCTGCGAGTACGCCAGTTGATTTTTTCTTTGTAAAAAGCAAAGTATTGTAGTAATTCCAAGGGGACTTTTTCTGGTGCTTCTTCATATAGCTTGTATATATTCTGAAACATAAATGTTTTTGCTTTTTCCGGGTCTACGTCTATTTTATATGTTTCTATAGCTTGGGCTAAATCTTTATCGGCAAGACTTCTGAAATCCGGATCATGCATATAATATTCAATTAAACGTTTATAATTAGCGACGGTTTTTAATTGTTCTTCATCCTTTTTATCATTCGTAAAAAGAGGAGGAATTTGGTCTAAACGTTCATCAAATGATATAGTTTGTTCATTCATCATTATCAGCTCCCATCTTTATATGCCCTGTGGCGAGTGCTGGTTCATAAGTATAAGGTTGTGATTCGCTGGATGTAGGAAGTGCCAATGCTTCTCCGTTAATACGTATAATAAGATGCTGAGCGGCTAATTCTTCTAGTCCTGCCTCAAGCTCACTTACAGTATATGGAAGAAATTTTAATAAATTTTTTTCGCAAGTTACATTTTCCAAAGCTAACATAATTTCTCGATTGCGGCCTTGGAGCGTGTAAAAAGATTTTTGTGCTGCTGTTCGCAGATCAAAAATTTCTAGTATACCATCTTTGTCATACATTGTAAGTCTGTCTCCAGCTCCGTCTTTAAATACGGTTTTCCAATGCTCGATTTGGCATGACAGAGTATTCAGCGTTTCACGGAATGAAGGGATATATACAAAAGAATTAGAGGTATCATAAAAATATTCGATTGATTTTGTATAGAAACTTCCTTCGTAACTGCCAAGAAAAGGATATATTTCCAGAGGTTTTAATTTTAATCCGTAATGATCGGCGTCTTGGGTGTAACAGCTATTTAACTGATAAATAATAGCATTAAAAGATACTGGTGGCTGCAGATGTGTTATCCAGGGCAGCAGAGAAATCATTTGTTTATAATATTCTTCTTTTTCAAAAGGCATGCTGTAAAGCATATTCCAAACCATATTGATACCCAGAATTTTGGCATTTTTTAATAATTCTATATGCTTAATGGCACGATTGCCTTTGTTCATCAATTTTAATAAATTATCTTCTAAACTTTCAATACCAGGCTGAAGTTTGATAAAGCCAGCTTTTTTTAGTTGAATAAGATCATTTTTACTAATATTTGATTTAATTTCTGCGAATAAATGAAAATCATTATTATTTGTATCTATTAATTGGGGAATTTGTCTGATATGCTCTGGACTTAGTATGCAATCAGTAAAAACAAAAATATTGGTATTATAGCGTTCTGCTTGTGTATTTAACTCATGTACGATTTTAGCTGCTGATTTTTTTCGGTAAGCGAGGATTTCTTTGCAGGTATGGATACCACAAAATTTGCAGCGGCTTTTTTCTCCCCACCAGCATCCTCTGGAACCTTCAATAAGCAGACAGGGAACAACATATTTATCGAGTCCGGTTATTTTTAATTCATTAAAATAATCACTGAAATCAGGGATAACATTGTCTTCGAGGTTTTTCCTGCCGTGAGAATATGTATTTGAACCTTTAATGAGGACACTGGGATAAATATTATTAATTTCTTTTGCTGTTTTTCCTTGTTCTATTAGCTTTACTACCGGAGCTATTATATCATCGGCTTCGCCGGAAAAAACGAAATCTACGAAGTCTACATTATCGGCAATAGCTTGCCCATGGTCTCCTGTACAGCTGTTGCCGCCAAGCATTGTAATAATCTGAGGATTTCTTTCTTTAATTCTTTTTAGAATTGCCAGAGAAGCATTACGCTGTTCATAAGTTATTTCGCAGCCTACAGCTTTGCAGCCAGTTGCTATTACAACATCACAAAGTTCATCGAGGTAAGATTCTACATAGCTTTCAAGTTTCTGAAAAGCTTCTTTAAAATCAGACATGATTTTTAGTGCAGCATCTGTTTGGGGCAGATACTTTTCTGCATAGTTAAAATAATCTTTGGCAGAATACGTATCAGGAAATCCGGCATATTGTTTAAACAGCATTTCACCTGCAAAAGTAAAATAATGCAGTAAATTTGCCATAGATAAATAATTTTTTGGCGTGCAGTGAGCAGCAAAACGCAGGCTGCCATATATAACATTTGTTTTAATATTTTGTTGTCTGCATTCTGCGGCTAAAATACTCAAAGCCATAGAAGGATGCGTCGGAGTTACAATAGGCATGTGCAAAAAACAGATTCCGTTCATCAAATATCCTCCGAAAAGTGGTTTAACAGAATATTGCCGGCTGGCAGTTGATTTTTATCGGGTAAAGAAGTTTCTTGTGTTAAAGGTAGAAATAATATTTCTGTGTCTATTTTTAATAGGAGCTTTTTATCTAAAAGACTATTTATAGCTTTATTTATAACTTCTGAAGTATATTTTTGTTTTAAAATTGCGATAAGCTCAGTTTCCTTGATGACATTGCGTGCTGTCCAGGCTAACTCTGCTTCGCAACCAGAAAGCTCATAAAGAAATTGTTTTGCACAATGACGTAAATCTAAAACCTCTAAATGATTTTCAACTTTTTTTACGGTTAAGCGGTCACGTAAAGGGCTGTTATAAGAAGCTTGCCATTGATTAACAAAACTATAAAGAATGCGATGAATTTCTTTTACAAATCCTTGACCGTAAATAGGTCTAGGATTATATTCGTCAGTCAAAAAGTATGCTAAATCTTTTAATTTTGTTTGCTCAAGTGTGGGATATATGTAGGTATATGCAGGTCCTGCTATGAGATGCAGTCCATATTGGCTTTGGTTTTGTTCATAGGTACTGAAGCGGTCGAAGCGTAATCTAAAAACTGCATCTGGCGGTTGTAAATGTGTTATTTGTTGGAGAACTTCCAGTTGCTGTTCATACCAGCTGTCGTTATCATTAGGAAAATCACACAGCAAAAGCCAACATGCTCTGATACCAATTTCTGACAGATTTTTTAGCAATTCCACATGTTTAATTGCGCGATTGCCTTTATTCATCAGTTTTAATAAGTCATCCTGTAAGCTTTCGATACCCGGCTGAACCCAGCTTACACCACTGTCTTTCAATATCTTTAGCTGAGATACGGTGGTGTTTGTTTTTATTTCATACATTAATAAAAGGTTTAAATCTTTTAATGCAGGGATAACTGTTTTAAAAAAATCTTGAGCTAGAATGCAGTCTACAACGAAGAAATTTTTAATTTTATATTTATTGCTTAACCAATGAAATTCATTAATAACTTGCTGATAATTTTTTGCTCTGAATTGTTTAGAACCGCCGGTCATGCCGCAGAAAATACAGGGATGTTTTTCACCCCACCAGCATCCGCGGCTTGTTTCTATGAGAAGACCGGGCTGTACTGATTTTTGATATTTAAAATTTTCTAAAGCATCAAAATAATCATCAAAATCAGGATAAGGAATTTGACTTAAATCAGTAGTAATGCCTGCAGCTGCAGATTCATTTTGTCCTGCGTAAGTAAAGATGAAAGGGTATTCTGGGAAATAACGCTGACCATTGAGAAGTTTTTGACAAAAATCAGCCCAGAAACTGTCAGCTTCGCCGCTGATAACATAATCTACCCAAGGAAAGTTTTCAGCGATAGTTTTTCCCATGATTCTTTCACAGTTAGGCCCGCCCATAATAGTTATGCATTGGGGACATTTTTCTTTAATTTTGCGAAGAAAGCTGAGACTGGCGCAGTTTTGCTGTGTTATGGAAGAACAGGCAACTATTTTTGGCTGTTCCTGTAAAACCTGGTTAACTGTATTGTCGATAAATGATTCAGTAGCTTCTTCTGCCTGTTTGATATAAGCAAGCATATTCTGGATAGTTACATCATCAAAATAGGGTTTGAATTCCTTAGTAAGAAAATTGTAATAGTTGTTATCGATATGTCCAAAAGCAGCTTTAGAAAATACAAAATCTCCCATTAGTGCTTCACGGCAAATACCGCCTCTGGCAATTGCATAATATGTAAGCATACCAATCTGCTCTGCATATTTCATGTTGGCATATATTACTTTGGAAGTAATGCCTTTTTGATTAAGTATACTTTTCAGAAGACTTAAAGACAGAGCAGGGTTTTCAATGTTTTGAAATGGGAGAGATACAAAACAGACTTGCATAGTTTTCCCTCGAAAAAACAGCCTATATAAAATATAATAGGCTGTTGTGATTAAGATATTGATTTATATATTATTCCAAAAGTTAAATTTATGACAATGTTAATATAATAAAATATGCAGTATCAATATTACATTGACGTACTTACAGGGGATTTTAATCGATGATATTATCAGATGAAGACGATTGCGCCTGCTACTACGGCAAAAGCAGCACCTGCAGTAACATTAACTCCGGCAGCAAAATTTATAGCAACGTCAACGTTTACGCTTACATTAACATTGATACCATAGTTAATATTTGCAGTAGCATTTTTATCTTTACCGCCAACGACCATGTCAAGTTCAACATCACTTAAAACATCTGGAGCTGCTTTTAAAACTATATAACGAGTTTTTTTCGTATTTTGCAGCACAATCATTTTAGCTCCGTCAGGTACAATTACTTCGGATTTTTCAGCAGTAGCGAGTAAAAGTTTAGTAAGTTCACGAACTGTTTCTCCTACTTTTTCATGAGGAAGGATAACATATATGTCGTTAGCAGCAGCTTCGACAACCTTATATTCAACACCTGCTTCTACAGGGATGCCTGCTTCTTGGAGTACTTTATTAGTATTTTGGATGAATTCTTTCTTGAATTCTGCATCTTCCCAGCAGCGGGAAATCAGTTCACCATAGATTAATTGCAAATTTTTTTCAGTCATTATTGTAGCCTCCTTTTTATATATTACTAATACTTGGTTTCCAAGCTGATTACTTACGCTGTTAATTTGAAAATAGTACGTTATATAAAATTTATTAATATTTTTTTGCAGCAAATATGTTCTGGTAAGACTAGTATTTAATACCTGACTTTTTTATTTTAGCATAAATTTATATAGAGATATAGTACTTTACAGTATTTTACTAATTTATAAATTAAGATTATTGGTATAATATAGGTAATAAATATATAAAAATATGATTTAATGAAATAGATTGGATGATAATATGAATTTCCAAACTAAGGTGCTGTCTGTGAATGATTTGCCGTATTTTAGGAAGATGATTTTAGCTAATGCTGCTGCTGTAATTGGCAAGCCGCAGGCAGAAGGATTGGCTGTTTATACCAGAGATGGGATACCTGTCGGCTGTTTAATTATATGGCGGGAAGATCATATAGGTTATTTAAGAAATATTTATATCTTGCCGGAATATAGAGGGCAGGGAGCAGGAACGTTATTATACAAGTACTGGGAGCAGCATTATGCAACAAATAGACTGTGGTGCTTAAAGTGTTTTGCCACTTTACCGGAATCTGAGCAAAACGCATTAAATCAATTTTTTAAAAAAGTAGGATTTACTGTACAGCGATTCTGTGGTGAAGTATTTACCTTTAATCCATACATTATTATAAAAAGTAAATTTATTCAAAAAACACTTCAGAGAAAAGAAGCTTTTATTCCGAAGTCTTGGAAAGTTATTCGGTATAGTGAATTAACAGAAGGGGAAAAGATTATTTTAAAAAAAAGCAAAGGAACAATTTTTCCTGATTACTTTGCTTATGATCTTGATTTGCAAACATTGGACATGCAGCATAGCTTCGCGTTTTTTCACAATGATGTAGTGGTAGGCTATATTACTCAAAGAAGAATCACGCCATACTGTGTTAAAGTATGCTCTTATGCGGCTAATCCGGAATATCGTGGAGCTGGTTTAATTATTCTGAAATATTATATGTTTTCCCTTCATTTTGAAACTCCGGAAATATATCAGATTAGATGCCTTTTTACGCAGCAAACTGAAATTGCTAAACAACTTTTCGTTTATTATACTGAAAATAAATATAGCCGCCATGCAATAAGCTATGAATATACTAAAGATTTTCATTGTTTAGATTAAGAAGCTTATTTTTATCTTTATACATTATAATGATTAAATTGTTTTTTTGATTATCGCGATTATAATGGACTTGATCAGCAAATTTTTTGATAAAAGTCTTACCTAATCCTCCCGGTGTAGCATGGGAAAGATCTGTTGCTACGTATTTACACTCTCCTTCAAGGGCATTGTAAGGAATACCGTTATCGGTTATTTTTGTAATGGCTTCATTATCATTATAACTGCAGTGGATAGTTACACATTTATCTGCATTATTATTTTGGTAACCATAAAAAATTGTATTAGTCAATGCTTCTTCAGCTATTAATAATAGTTTCAGCAGCTTTGGTTTTTCCACCTGATTAGCAAAAGAAGCTTCAATAAATTCTATCATATTGCTTAATTTTTCTTTGGTGGCAGGAAAGACTTTCTCAGCTATCAATATCATTGCGTACCTCAAAAAATGCATCAAATCCGGATACTTCTAAAACTTCGTGACAGAGCTTGGATATCCGACATAAAATTACTTTTTTATTTTGAGTATCAGCATTTTTTGCTATAATAAGCATGCTGCGTAGCCCAGCGCTGCTAATATATTCGATGCCGGAACAATCAAGAAATATTTCGTTTGCTTCTGCCAGTTTGGATAGAACTTGTTTTTCAAAATCAGCAGATGTTGTAACATCTATTCTGCCGGAGATAGTTAAAATAGTTTTAAGATTTTTTGTTTCGCATATAATTTCCATGTATGAAATCCTCTCATAAATTGATAATATCTAATAATATTTCTTTTTTTATGTATAAAATCCTGCTAATTTATAAACCCGTTTTTTGGTAGAATTTAATAAAAGCAGGCATGAGGTGAGTTATGAACTTTAGTTATCAGCCCAATATATTAAGTTTCTGCTTTCTTAGCAGAGTATTTTTAGTAGCAATAATATATAGCATATTTATTCTGCCTACAAAATTTTTGCTGATGCTTATGCCGGGAGCAGAAGTACGTTTTGCTGCCTGCATACCGGTAGTTGTAGGTATGCTGTGGGGACCGGCTGGAGCGGTTGGCAGTGCGTTGGGAAATTTTTGCGGTGATTTTTTTTCGGGAGATTCTCTTTATATATGCTTTTGGGGAGCTGTAGCTAACTTTTTTTTAGCATATTTACCCTATAAGCTATGGTATACAGGTAAAAATCAGGAGAAAAGCCTGCTGTTTATATATAATACCGGCAGTCTGTTAAAATTTATGGGTATTATGTTGATTACAGCATTTATTTTTGCGGCTATGCTTACGGCTATTGTAATGCCGACTAATGCTAATACTGCTATAAGTAGTTTTTTTATTTTTTTCTCTAATAATTTTGACTTTCCATTGCTTTTGGGAATACCCATTTTATTATTACTGCGCCGCTGTAATGTTAATATTACTATTCCTGGTTACAATAAGGGAAACACAATAGTCAGTTATGGAGCGCTGATTATTGCAATAATATTGGCAGTTTGTTTTTTGGGAGTAGCTTTTACTGAAACTAAACTTCCTTTTTATGATTTAGATTTATATCTGCTGCTGATAATTTTTTGCTTATCATTAACCTGCAGATATCTGCCAATCGATATAAAGGATTATGCGGTTAATTCAAAGAGCTTTTGTTCATTGGCAACAAGAGCGACTACAGGGTTCCTTTTGCTGGCAATAGTTTCTATTGTTTTTATTGTAGTAATGGTATTTATTACTAATCCTGCTCTGATAGATATTTCACAGAAACTGGAATTGTGGCGAGCTATCTTTATGGCGTTATTATTTAGTATAAATATTATTTTTGTTGCTATGCTGATTATTTTACGCCAAACCGAAAAAAATGTAATACATCCACTAAATACTCTGAGCAAGATGGCTGATGAATTTGTATCAGGTAATTATGCTGATGATATGATAGTATCACAAATTAATTATAAAAATGCTTCAGTAGACGAAATTGAAAATCTTTGCAGTTCTTTTGCTAAGATGAATACAGACATAAAAAATTATATAAAGAATTTAAAAATAGCAGTAGCAAAAAATGAAAGTGTTGCTACGCAACTTAACATTGCGGCTGATATTCAACAGGGAATGCTGGCTGATGTAAATAAGATAAACGATAGATTAAGAGATTACAGTGTATTTGCCGGTATGTATCCGGCACGTGAAGTAGGCGGCGATCTTTATGATTGCTTTTTACTTGATGAAGAACATTTGGCTGTTATTATTGCAGATGTATCAGGCAAGGGTATTCCGGCTGCTTTGTTTATGACTGTTACTAAAGCTTTGCTGCAAAATAATTGCTCTGCAAGTCCTGCTTTAACATTAGAGCGTACTAATGAAACATTGTGCAAAAATAATAATAGCATGATGTTTGTTACAGTGTGGTTAGGTATTGTAGATTTGCAATCTGGCAAGATAACTTATGCTAATGCCGGACATAATTATCCCTTGATTAAAACCAATGATATGGTTGAATGGTTAGAGGGCCGTTCAGGACCTGCTCTTGGCATAAAAAATAAGCTTAAATTTAAAGAATATACAGCACAGCTTTCTCTTGATAGTAAATTACTTCTTTATACTGATGGTATTACAGAAGCAGAAAATATTAAACACCAATTTTATGGAAAAGAGAGGCTTTTAAAAAGATTTCAGCAAGCTGATAATCTGGAAAATATCTTGTTTTCGGTGCTGGAATTTAGCGAAGGTATGGCTCAAAGTGACGATATAACTGTTTTGTGGCTGCAGCGAAAGTAAATAGCTAAATTTAAAAATAATAAAAGACAGTAGTCTTAAAGGCTACTGTCTTTTATATTTTATTAAAAGTTTATTTGTTCTTTGCTACTTCTGCAAATGCATTTTTGGCAGCATCAATCGTTTTTTGAATATCTTCCGGAGAGTGTGCCAGTGAGATAAAGTTGGTTTCAAACTGAGACGGCGGCAGATAGATTCCTTGTTCCAGCATGCTGTGGAAATAGGTTTTAAAGGCTTCCAAATCGCATGCAGCAGCAGATGCATAGTCAGTAACAGGCTTGTCGCTGAAGAAAACAGTGAACATGCTGCCCAGACGATGAATCTGTACAGGTACACCTGCTTCTGCAGCAGCTTTTTCAAAACCGCCGGTAAGGATGGCAGTCATGCTTTCCAGTTTTTCACAAACCTTATTTTCTTCCATATAGGTAAGAGCAGCAATACCAGCTGCCATAGCCAGCGGGTTGCCGCTTAAAGTACCTGCCTGATACATAGGACCTGCAGGAGCTACCATTTCCATAATCTCACGTTTACCGCCGTAAGCCGCTACCGGCAGGCCACCGCCGATAACCTTGCCTAGACAGGTGATATCGGGATCAATATCATACAAGGACTGGCTGCCGCCCTGAGCGCTGCGGAAACCGCTCATAACTTCATCGCAGATAAGCAGGCTGCCATGTTCTTTCGTAAGTTTGCGTACTGCTTCCAGATAGCCTTCGTGAGGCAGTACAAGGCCCATGTTGCCAGGAGTAGGCTCCAAGATAACTGCAGCAATTTCCTGACCGCGTTCAGCAAAGACTTGTTCCAGTGCAGGCAGATCATTGAAAGGAACAGTAATAGTTGTTGCTGCTACAGATTTAGGTACACCGGGGCTGTCCGGTACGCCGAAAGTAGCTGCACCGCTGCCGGCTTTTACTAGCAGGCTGTCATGGTGACCGTGATAGCAGCCGATAAATTTAACAATGCAGTCACGTCCAGTATAAGCTCGTGCCAGGCGCAACGCACTCATGGTTGCTTCGGTACCGCTGTTTACCATACGCACCATTTCCATAGAGGGCACAAGACGGCAAACGATTTTTGCCAGCTCGGTTTCAGTCAGGGTAGGTGCGCCATAGGAAGTACCTTTATCTGCAGCTGCCTTGATAGCATGGGTTACGCATTCAGGTACATGGCCCATTAAAAGCGGACCATAGGATAAAACATAGTCGATATATTCATTACCGTCAATATCATAAATCTTACTGCCTTTACCGCCAGCGATAAAGGGAGGTACACCGCCTACGCTGCGGAAAGAACGTACGGGGCTGTTAACGCCGCCGGGGATATATTGACGTGCTTCAGTAAAAGCAGCTTGTGATTTTGTATGTTCCATGCAGATTTCTCCTTGGATTATTTTTCCTGCAGCCATTTTGCTACATCAAGAGCATGATAGGTGATAATCATTTTTGCACCGGCACGTTTGAAAGCCAGCATGGTTTCCATAACGATGCGTTTTTCGTCTATCCAGCCTTTTTCAGCAGCTGCCTTAACCATAGCATATTCACCGCTGACATTATAAACGCACAGCGGACGGTTAAAGGTTTCGTGTACGCGTTGTACGATATCAAGGAAAGCAAGTGCCGGTTTAACCATGATGATATCAGCGCCTTCTTCAATGTCCAGATAGGTTTCACGCAGAGCTTCGTCGCTGTTGGCAGGATCCATCTGATAGCCTTTGCGGTCACCGGCAGCCGGAGTGGAATCAGCTGCTGCACGGAAGGGGCCGTAATAAGCAGAAGCAAATTTTGCGGAATAAGCCATAATGGGTACATTGATAAAGCCTGCTTCGTCCAGAGCAGTGCGGATAGCGTGTACATAGCCATCCATCATATTGGAGGGAGCAATGATATCTGCACCGGCTTTTGCATGGGAAACAGCAACTTTAGCCAGCAGCGGCAGAGTTTCATCATTGTTTACGGTGCAGCCGTTTTCAAGTACGCCGCAATGACCATGTTCAGTATATTCGCACAGGCACACATCAGTAGTGATAACCAGTTCAGGATACTTAGATTTGATGAGCATGCAAGCCTGTTGAACAGGTTCTTCCATGTCCCAGGCACTGCTGCCGATTGCATTTTTATAGGAAGGCAGACCAAAGAGGATGATGGAAGGAATACCAAGTTTTACTACTTCATCAATACATTCGAGCACTCTGTCTACAGACCAGTGGTAGTTGTCGGGCAGAGACTCTATTTCGTGTTTAATGTTTTTGCCGGGAACGACAAAAACAGGATAAATAAGGTCTTTAACAGAAATTTCAGTTTCGCGGATCATGCTGCGCAGATTTTCACTGGCACGCATACGGCGAGGACGGTAAATAGGAAAGCCCATGATAATCACTCCTTGTAATAACTTTGGATGGCGGACATTAAACCGTCGATAGTATATTCAGCGGCAGTAACTGCCGGTGTAAGACCATTTTTGATGCAGGTTGCTGCGGTAACAGGACCAATAGCAGCGATAACTGTTTTTTGCAGCAAATCTTTTTTGTCACCAAGGATGTCAAGCATATTGGTAACAGTAGAAGAGCTGGTGAAGGTAATCATATCAGCCTCACCGTTTTCCAGTAGTGCAAGCAGTTCGTCTTTGTTTTCGCAATCAGTTACAGTTTCGTATGCAGTAACTACGTCTACTTGGGCACCAAGTTCACGCAGACGTTCAGGCAATACTTCGCGGGCAACTTTAGCACGAGCAATAAGTACTTTGTCACCGCTGGTAATATTTTGCTGCAATGCGTCAGCAAGTTCTTCTGCTTTGTAAGCAGAAGGTACCAGGTCAGCAGTAATGCCGTGAGCTGCCAGAGCTTTAGCAGTAGCACTGCCGATAGCAGCAATTTTTACGCCATACAGGCTGCGGCTGTCTTTGCCTGCTTTAGTAAGCTGTTCAAAGAAGTACTCTACGCCGTTGCTGCTGGTAAGTACCAGCCATTTGTAGCTTTCGATGTTGCTGATAGCCTGCTGCAGAGGTGCATAATCAGCAGCAGGAACGATTTTGATAGAAGGAGCCTCAAGTACACGTGCGCCTTGCTCTTCCAATTGTTTGGTCAGCTGGCTTGCTTGTGCACGGGCACGGGTTACGATAACGGTTTTGCCGAATAACGGCTTATTGTCAAACCATTGCAGCTGGCTGCGCAGTTTTACTACTTCGCCAACCAAGAAGATTGCAGGCGGTTTGAGATTATGTTTTTTAACATCAGCGGCAGCCTGGCCAAGGGTAGTTACCAGAGTACGCTGTTCAGGACGGGTACCCCAGCGGATAACTGCAGCCGGGCAGTCTGCACTGCGCCCGTTAGCAATAAGCTGGCTGCTGATACGCTCGATGTTTTCAACACCCATAAGGAAGACCAAAGTATCTACTGCAGTAGCCAGACCTTTCCAGTTAATGGTAGATTCACCTTTAGTAGGATCCTCATGGCCGGTAATAACAGCAAAGGATGTAGCAACATGGCGATGAGTTACAGGAATACCGGCATATTCAGCTACAGCAATAGCAGAGGTTACACCGGGTACAAACTCAAAGGGAAGACCGGCCTCTAAAAGCTCAATAGCTTCTTCGCCGCCGCGGCCGAATACAAAGGGATCGCCGCCTTTCAGACGGGCTACAACTTTACCTTCTGCTGCCAGTTTTACCAGCAGTTTATTGATGTCGGGCTGGCGCATAGTATGATTGGCGCTGGCTTTGCCAACATAAACCATTTCAGCATCTTTGCGGGCATAGGCCAGGATGCGGGGATCAGCAAGACGGTCATAAACAACAGCATCTGCCTTTTCCAGACATTCTTTGGCTTTTAAACCTAACAGGCCGGGATCGCCGGGGCCTGCACCAATCAGATATACTTTACCCTGTTTTGTCATTTTGTCACACTCCTTATAAGATATCGGCAAGAATCTGCTCGCCGCCTTCGGCAAGCATCTGTTGGCCGAGCTTGCGGCCAAGGTCAGCAGCATTGACTGCCGGACCGGTAATATTGTTGCGCAGTACTTTGCTTCCGTCTAAAGAAGCAATTACTGCTTCGATTTTTACATTGTCATTTTCTACTTCGGCATGAACACCGATAGGCACCTGACAGCCGCCCTCAATCAGGCCGAGAAAAGCACGTTCTGCATCGGTGGCCTGTTTGGTGGGCAGGTCATTTAAAAATGCCAGCATCTCGCGTACTTCCTTGTTATCGCTGCGGCACTCAATAGCTAAAGCGCCTTGGCCTACAGCAGGCAGGCAGACAGTAGTGGGAATAATTTCACGTATTCGGTCAGCATGACCAAGACGTTCCAGTCCGGCAGCGGCTAAGATGATGGCATCCATTTGTCCTTCATCCAGTTTGCGCAGACGAGTATCAACATTACCGCGCAAATCTACAATTTTAAGGTCGGGACGTACTGCCAGCAGCTGTGCTTTGCGGCGCAGACTGGAGGTTCCGAGAACAGCTCCCTGCGGAAGTTCGCTGAAAGAAGCATATTTATTGCTGACAAAGGCGTCGCCTACATTAGCGCGGGTAGTGATGGCAGTCAGGCATAAGCCTTCCGGCAGAACTGTAGGCATGTCTTTTAAGCTGTGTACTGCTAAATCAACAGTACCGTCTAACAGCTCAGTTTCTATTTCCTTGGTAAAAAGGCCTTTACCGCCTATCTGAGCCAGAGGCACATCCAGAATACGGTCGCCCTTGGTAACAATTTTTTTCAGGGTTACCTGGCAGTCAGGATATTGTTTACGCAGCAGGCTGGCAATGTGATTGCTTTGCCAAAGGGCCAGCAGGCTCTGCCTAGTCCCAATTATCAAATTTGCTTTCATCACCAAACTCCTCTCCGGTTTCGTTTAATTGGAATAATTCACAAATCATTTGTTTATAATCTTCTTCACGGTTAGTACCGGCAACGCTGTTCATAGCCTTCATGGGCTCACGCAGGAATTTATGTTCCAGACGCTGAGTCATCAGGTCGATGATACGGCGTTCTTTATCAGTCAGTTCCGGCAGTTTGACAAAAGCCTTCTTCAGGATTTTCTGACGCAGGAAGTTCATTTTGTCATGCAGCTGTACCATAACGGGACGCATGGTGTAATAACGCAGTCTTTCTTTAAGAGCTAGAATTTCTTCTTCAATAATCTGCGCTGCTACTTTAGCTTCATTGGAACGGAAGTTTTTATTGATATCGACAACATCTTCTAAATCATCAATGTTGTAAACAGTGACGCCTTCCATTTCTCCCAGCAGCGGGTCTACGTCACGGGGAACAGCTATATCTACAAGGATTAAAGGCTTGCCGTTGCGTTTAGGCAGCAGCGGGCCGAGATTTTCTACAGTAAGTACATAATGGGGTGCCCCGGTAGAGGTAATGATAATATCGGCTACGGAAGCCTGTTCAAACATTTGAGAATAGGGAATAGCCGTGCCGTTGAATTTTTCTGCCAGCTCTTTGGCATGGTCAAGATTGCGGTTGCTGACAAAGATAGTGCGTGCTCCCTTATCAATCAAATGACGGGCAGTAAGCTCACTCATGTGACCGGCGCCGAGTACAAGGATATTAGCCTTGCTTAAATCGCCGATAATATCAATAGCCAGGTCAACTGCCGCAGAGGATACAGATACGCTGCTGTAAGCAATTTTTGTTTCTGTGCGTACGCGTTTGCCTACGGCAATGGCTTTGTTTAAAAGAGTATTAAGAATTGTGTCCGTCATGCCATTAGTACGGGCAATATGGTAGGCGTTTTTAATCTGGCTGAGGATTTGGCCTTCGCCGATAACCAACGAGTCTAAGCTGGAAGCCACGCGGAACAGATGACGTACACATTGGGTGCCGGAAAGGTTGTAAAAGTATTCCGGCTTATATTGTTCACCTGCCAGATGACGCAGCAGGTGTTTTACGAAAGGAATGGATTCATCCGTATTTTCCATAACCATATACAGCTCAGTACGGTTACAGGTAGAAAGCAGCATGGCTTCAGGAATATTATCATAATTACGCAGACGGCGCATAATGCTGGCTGCGCGGTCGGCAGTAAAATTGAAGCGTTCACGGATTTCAACGGGCGCTGTTCTGTGATTGAGCCCTAAAACAGTTAACTGCATGTAATATTTTCTCCTTTGCTATGGTAATGCTGCCTTCCTGCAGCAGTTCAAGTATCTCAGGTGTCAGCGTCTGGCGCCAAAAGACGGTACGCTGTTTAGGTGTAGAAGGAATTTGCTTAACTTCCTGTCTTATACCGGACAGAAAATCGTTGAAGTCTGCAAAAGCAGCCGGTAATGTATGGCTCAGATGAGCTTTCAGCAGCCTGGTGTAGGCTGGGATGCCGCCGGTAGCTATGGCAACGGTAATGCTGCCGCATTTAATAGCAGAGGGAACTGTGAAATTGCTTAGTTTCGGCTCTGTAACATTATTGCATAAAAAAGGTGCGTCAAAAGTTACCTGACGATTTACTTCTTTACTATCCGTAGCTGCAATTACCAGGAAGGCATTCTGCAGCAGCTCTTTACTGTAGCAGGCAGAATGCAGGGTAACGGGCGCGTTTTCAGCAGACTGCAGCAGCTGCGGGCAAAACTGAGGTGCTACGACAGTAACATGCGCTCCGGCCTGGCAAAGAGTATCCAGCTTGCGTGCTGCTACGCTGCCGCCGCCGATGATGACACATTCTTTGCCATGCAGATTCAGCATAGCTGGATAAGCAAAAACAGCTTCTTTTTGAGACATATTATCACCATATTTTTTATATGAGAATAGATTTCATTAAAACTATATCTTAACTTAAATATAATATCATATATTGCTGATTATTACCAGTTTTTCAGCTGTTTTAAGTACTATAAATGAAGCAGGAAAAATTCTTTAACCGCAGAATAAATATATTGTTAATATTTTAGGCAAATGTCCGCCATGATACGGAAATAGATGAAGGGGGTAGTCTTATGAATTGTGCTTTCTGCAAACATCATAACTGTTATGTAAAAGGTCAGAACTGTACTCGTTACAGCGTGGAAGAAGCTGTGGCGCTGTACGATGATGAAGATAAAGCTATTATGAAGGCGGCTGCAGCTACTGAGAGCCGTAACTATTTAAAAATGACCAGACTGGAAGAAAGTCTCTTTTTCCTGCAGCAGCTGGGTGTAAAGAAAATCGGCATTGCTTTCTGCATTGGCTTGGCCAATGAAGCTAAGTTCTGTGTCCAGTATTTTAAAAATGCAGGTATAGCAGTAGACTCTGTTTGTTGCAAAAACTGCTCCATTGATAAAGATGTGCTGGAACTGGAAAAAATTAAACCGGGGCAGCGTGAAGCAATGTGCAATCCCAAGATGCAGGCACAGCTGTTTAACGAAGCACATACGGAGATGAATTTTATTGTCGGCCTCTGTGTAGGTCATGATATGATTTTCACAAAGGCTTCTGAAGCACCTGTTTCCAGTTTGATTACTAAGGACAGAGTACTCGCCAATAATCCTGCAGGAGTGGTTTATTCCCGTTACTGGCGCAGAAAATTGGGAATCCTTGAAGAAGGTACAGTATAAGATTAGTAAGAAGATATTGAATTTTTCAATATCTTCTTCTGCTTTTAAGGAGAGCAAGATGCTTGAAGAAAGAGTTTTAGAAATAACCAGGAAAGCAGTCAGCATTTATAGTCCTACTAATACAGCTGCAGAAAAAGAGGTAGAGCAATATCTGCTGCAGGTACTGCAGGGGATGCCTTATTTTAAAAGGAATCAGGAATTATGCGGTGCTTATGAGCTTCCAGAGGATGTATGGCAGCGCAGCTGCATATATGGCTTAGTATTAGGCAAGAGCCGCAGAACAGTAATCTATATGGGACATCATGATGTTGTTGATACTGATGTATATGGCAGTTTGGCTGAAATGGCTACGCAGCCGGAATTGCTGGCACAGGAACTGCAGAAGGCTGATTTAGATGAAGATGCTGAAAAAGACCTTGCTTCCGGACAGTGGCTGTTTGGACGCGGAACGTGCGATATGAAAGGCGGAACGGCAGCGCAGCTGGCTGTACTGGAAGAGTATGCAAAGAATCCTGACAGCGGGAGCATGCTGTTTTTATCAGTACCGGATGAAGAAGCTTTTTCTGCAGGCATGCGCGGCTGCCTGCCGCTGCTGCAAAAGCTGCGTGAGCGTTATGGCTTAACCTATGAACTGGCAGTGAACTGTGAACCGAACAGCAGAGAAAATGGCCTGCAGACTGTTTATACCGGTACAGTAGGCAAGCTGCTGCCATGCGTGCTGGTACAGGGACGATCCGTGCAGATAGGCAGTTATTATGAAGGTGTGAATCCGGTAGCGCTTTTAGCAGAAATTGTCAGCAGGACTGAAGGAGACCGCTCACTGGTCGACACAGAACATGAAGAACAGACTGTGCCGCCGGTATGGAATTTTATGCGTGATTTTAAAAGCAGCTATGATTTTTCCTTGCCGCGACGCGGAGCTGCCTATTGTAATATACTTACCTATCATAGACAGCCTGCAGAAGTATTGCAGTGGCTGGAAGAAAAATGCCGTGAAGCCGCTGATGCAGCCATGGCTAAGCAGGGAAGCGGTAACAGTGCAGCTGTAATCAGATATGCACAGCTGCTGCAAAAAGCGCAGGAAAGAAAGGGCTTTGAAGAATTTTATCAAAAGCTGCAGCAGGAAATGGCAAGAAAGCTGCAGGAAGAGAAAACAGATTTCCCGGCATTGACTTTATGGGCGATGGAGCAGGTGCTTGATTTTACAGAATGCGATGAGCCGTTAATTATCATCGGTTTTGCTCCGCCTTATTATCCGCCGCTGAGCAGTAAAAGGCTGGCAAAAGATTTTGCGCAGGTGGAAAGGTTTGTGCAGACTTTGTTGCCATTAAAGTTCAAAAATTATTTTATGGGTATTTCTGACTGCAGTTATTTAGGCGCAGAGCAGGAGCCTGACAGCACTTTTGGCTGTAACGCACCTGCATGGGGAAAACTGTATAGCTTTGACAGCAAGGTTATGGCTGCTTTACAGATTCCCTTTTTATTATTAGGTCCTTGGGGCAAAGATTTGCACAGGCGTACGGAACGAGTGCATATCGGCAGTTTGTGTTATGAATTGCCGCATGTGCTGCAGAAATTAAATAAATTTATCTGGGAAGATAAAAAGTAAAAGAGAAGGCTTTGCCCTTCTCTTTTTTATATGCTTTAATTTTCAGAATATAATTTACATATGTTCTAACAAATGTTAAAATTAGGATAACGATATTGAAGCTAAGAGGTGATATGATGCTTACCTTAGAACTTTTGCAGAAAATGCTGCTGGCTGCAGCTGTGGAGCTGAAAGCACAAAGTAAATACTTATGTGAACTGGACAGTGTGGCTGGTGACGGTGATCACGGTATTACTATCGGACGTATGGCAGATGCCATGAAAGGACGTCTGGAAGAAGGCGGTACCGACATGAAAGAGCTGCTGGATGATTTGAGCATGCTGTTTATGAGCAGCAACGGCGGAAGTGCCGGCCCATTATGGGGAACAATTTTCGGCGGCTTTGCTGAGGGCGTGGAAGATGGTGCGACAGAGCTGGATGCTAAGGGCTTCAAGCAGATGTTTGCGCAGGCTAAAGAGGATTTTGCCGAAATATCCAAGGCTAAGCTGGGTGATAAAACCATGGTAGATGCTCTGTATCCGGCGCTGGATGCAGGTATGAATACTGATGGAGATTTAAAGACAGTTATGCAGGCTGTGGCCGCTGCTGCAAAGCAGGGAGCAGATGCTACTGCCGATATGGTTGCACGTTTTGGCCGTGCTAAAAATGTGGGTGAGCGCAGTCTGGGCACCAAAGACCCCGGTGCGGTTTCCATTTCCATTCTGTTTAACTCTATGGCAGAGGCATTATAGTTTTTCGAAAGCGCTGAGCTTTACGAATATATTAAGGATTTATCTTTTTATGGAGGCGACATTATGAAAAAGTTTATCAATGATCCTGAAAATCTGACTTCTGAATTGCTGGAAGGTTTGGCTCTTGCTAATCCTGACATTATTTCTTTGGAACAAGGCAATCTGGTTGTAAATAAAAAACTGAAAGATGCTGACCGTGTAACTATCGTTACTCTTGGCGGTACCGGTCACGAACCAGCTATCAGCGGCTTTGTAGGCGAAGGCATGGTAGATATTTCTGTAGCAGGCAATATCTTTGCTGCACCTGGTCCTCAAGCTTGCGTAGAAGCTATTAAAATGGCTGACAAAGGTCATGGCGTACTCTTTGTAGTATTGAACCATGCCGGTGATATGCTGACCGGTAACCTGACTATGAAACAGGTTAAAAAACTGGGCTTGAATGTTGTAAAAGTAGTTACTCAGGAAGATATTGCTAATGCACCGCGCGAAAATGCCGATGACCGCCGCGGTCTGGTTGGCTGCATTCCTTTATATAAGATTGCAGGCGCTGCAGCTGCTGCAGGTAAATCTTTGGAAGAAGTTGCTGCTATCGCTCAGAAATTTGCTGATAACATGGCTACTATTGCTGTTGCTACCGTTGGTGCAACTCATCCGGCTACCGGTATGGAAATCGCACATATTGCTGAAGGTACTATGGAAGTAGGCATGGGTCAGCATGGTGAAGGAGGCGGCGGTACTCAGCCGATGAAATCTGCTGATGAAACTGCAGAACTGATGATGGAAGCATTGCTGAAAGACCTCAATGTACAAGCCGGAGAAAAACTACTGGTAATCATCAATGGCAGCGGTGCTACTACTCTTATGGAACAATTGATTGTTTTCCGCGGCTGCTGTAAATATCTGGCACAGAAAGGTATTGAAGTTGTTGCAAGTGCTGTAGGCGAAATTCTTACTGTACAGGAAACTGCAGGCTTCCAGATGTTTATCGCCAGAATGGACGAAGAAATGCTTGGCTACTGGAATGCTCCCTGCCGTACTCCGTACTACAGAAACTAATTGTCTGCTGAGATAAAGGAGAACTATAATGGCTGATAAAGATGGCAACATTTTAGCAAAAGATTACGGCATCGGTATTGCGCCGCCGGTACATAATTTTCATGTTAAAGGCATGAACAGTGCTGGCTGGGGTATGCAAAGCCGTCTTTCCAAAATCTTTGCTGATGACGGACATACAATAATGCTGGCTTTTGACCATGGCTATATTATGGGTTCTACTGCCGGTTTGGAACGTCTTGATCTGGTTATTCCGCCGCTGATGCAGTATGCTGACTGCCTGATGGCTACAAGAGGTGCACTGCGTACCTGTATTCCTTCCAATCATAATAAAGCTATCGCATTGCGCTGCACTGCTGACGGCAGCGTGCTTAAAGATGATATGAGCTTTGGTACGGCTGCTGTTGATATTGAAGATGCTATCCGTATGAATGCTTCCTGCATGGCAGTACAGTGCTTTGTAGGTGCTGACGGTGAGTTAGGCTCGCTGGATAATCTGGCATATTATGTTAATGCCGGTGAAAAATACGGTATTCCTGTATTAGGAGTTGTAGCAGTTGGCAAAGAAATGGAGCGCACTACCAGATATTTTGCACTGGCTACCAGACTGCTGGCAGAGCAGGGTGCACATATTATCAAAACTTACTACTGCGAAAACTTTGAGCAGATTACTGCTGCCTGCCCCGTTCCCATCGTTATTGCAGGCGGTAAAAAGATTCCTGAAAGTGAAGCCCTGGCAATGGCTTATCGCGCTGTAAGCGAAGGCGCTGCCGGTGTAGATATGGGCCGCAATGTATTGCAGGCAGAATGTCCCAGTGCTATGCTGCAGGCTATCAGAATGGTAGTACATGAAGGTGCCAAACCGGAAGAAGCTTATCATGCTTATGAACTTTTGAAAAAGGACGTGAAATAAATGAAAGAATTTATGCATGTAGGTGTACCTACTGATATCTCCCGTCCCGGAGAGATGTATGCAGAAGGCATCAAAACACATATTATTGATCCGGCAAGCAATGAATTCCATATCGAATATCTGCGCTTTGAAAAAGACACTCCGCTGCCGAAAGAATTGCAGACCATGGTGCATGTAGCTTATAAGGTTGACGATTTGGATAAACAGCTGCAGGAAAATCAGGTTGTAGTAGAGCCCTGGATGGCTGATGAACATACCCGCATTGCTTTCGTTATGAAAGACGGCATCCTGTTCGAGCTGATGGAAGAAGTAAAGTAGGATGCTTACTCCTCAGGAACGCAACGATCTGATTGCTGCTGCCAAGCTGTATTATGAAGAGAACCTGACGCAGGCTGAGGTTGCTGCTAGGCTAGGTGTTTCACGTCCGACAGTAAGCAAGATGCTGACACGGGCGCGCGAAACAGGAATCGTCCATATCGAAGTAAGAACTGCGGAAGAAGGTAACGCTGAGCTGCTGAAAAATTTACAGCAGCGCTACCATCTGCAGGGAGGCTTGGTACTGCGCAAAGAGGATGGAATCTGGCAGCAGGCTGCCCGATATCTGGCGCTGGAACTGCCTTATGCTCATCATGTTGGCTTGGGCTGGGGCTATGCTATAGGTGAAGTGGTAAACGAATTGTGCAGATTAGGCGGCAGGCATGAAGGCGTAGTATATCCTTTGATTGGTAAGGCTCATATTCCTAATAAGGGCTATCATCCTGATGAACTGGTGCGGCTTTGGAGTGCTTCCTGCGGCAGGCAGCTATGCGTAATGAACTGTCCTGCTTTTCCTGATTCGGAAGAGGAACGGGAAAGTTATGAAGCCGGTGCGGCTTATAAAGCTATCTATCGTTTATGGCAGCAGACGGATGCTGCTGTACTTGGCATTAAAGGTTATCCCGGTGTACCGGATGAAGCTACGGCTACCAGATTTGGTGATGCGCTGCAGCGGCAGAAAGCTGTGGGAAGTTTTCTTTCCTACTACTATAACAGCCGCGGCGAGTTTATCAGCGGCAATAACGATTTCTGCATGCATGTGCCCCTGTCCATGTTGAGGCATTGCAGTAAGGTAATCGGTATTCTTGCTGATGATAATGTAAAAGCTGCTGAAGGAGCCTTAAAAACGGGTATCATAACTCATATTATTCTGACTGAAAAAACTGCACAGCAGTTATTATAAGCAAATTATTAAGCCGGCATATTTTTATATGTCGGCTTTTTGTTGCGGCAAGATATGACAAAAATGTAAAATTTCATACACTGTATTCAGAAAAAAGAGAACATTTTGCAGAATTGGCTTTTTTAGTTTACAAGCAATTAAGAACAGCGTAAAATGAACACAATAACCTTCAAGGGTCGTTAAATTTTGTAGTATTGTAGAATGGAAGGATGATTAAAATGATGGTATTGAAAAGCAAAAAAATCAAAGCACTGACAGCAGGTATTATGCTTACGCTGGCGATGGGTCTTTTGGGCGGCTGCGGCAGCGATAAAAAAGAAGCTGGCGACAAAAAGGTCAATGTAGGTATTGTGCAGATGGTAGAGCATGAAGCGCTTGATGCTGCTAATAAAGGTTTTGTAGATGGTATGGCTGCTAAAGGCTTTAAGGAAGGTCAGAATGTTGTTTATGATCGTCAAAATGCTCAGGCTGACCAGTCCAACCTGCAGAATATTGCTCATCGCTTCGTAAGTAATAAAGTGGATTTAATTTGTGCTATTGCTACTCCGGCGGCGCAGACAGTTGCCAATGTAACTAAAGATATTCCTATCGTGGCTACGGCGGTAACCGATTATGAAGCGGCTAAGCTGGTAAAAGCCAATGACAAGCCCGGTACCAATGTTACCGGTACTACTGATATGAATCCTGTAGAAGCACAGCTTGATTTATTACTGAAGCTGGTACCGGGAGCAAAGACTATCGGTACTATTTACTGCTCCAGCGAAGTTAATTCTCAGCTGCAGGTAGAACTGCTGAAGAAAGCAGCAGCTGCTAAAGGCATTACTGTTAAAGAAGCTACCGTATCTACCGTAAATGATATCCAGCAGGCAGCGCAAAGCCTGGTTGGTGATGTTCAGGCAATCTATGTGCCAACTGATAATGTACTTGCTTCTGCAATGCCTACACTGAACGTGGTAACTGCTGAAGCTAAACTGCCGGTAATCTGCGGTGAAGGCGGTATGGTAAAAGCTGGCGGCCTGGCTACTTTAGGTATTGATTACTACAAACTGGGCGTACAAACCGGTGAGATGGCTGCTGATATTCTGAGCGGCAAAGCAAAACCTGCTGATATGGCTATTCAGGCTCAGAAAAACTTCACGGTAATAGTTAATAAGAAGGAAGCACAGAAAATTGGTCTGACTATTCCGGAAGATGTTCTGAAAGACGCTAAGATTATTGAATAAAAAATAAATGTCTGCCATTTTTATGGCAGACATTTTGTGAATTTATGCTTAAAAAATAAGGACTAAGGTTCCCAGCGTTATCAGGATTCCGCCTACAATAGTTTTAATAGTAACGGTTTCTCCTAAAATGAAGAAGGCCATGACCATAGTTATGACTACACTGAATTTATCGACAGGGACTACTTTGCTGGCTTCGCCTATCTGTAAGGCGTAAAAATAGCATAGCCATGAAAGGCCTGTTGCCAAACCGCTGAGAATCAGGAAAATCCAGCTTTTGGAGCTTATATCCGGTAGTTGGTTTAGTTTGCCGGTCATCAGAACGATACCCCAGGCCATAACCAGAACTACCACAGTACGTATGGCTGTAGCCAGATTAGAATTAACGTTTTCAATACCGATTTTGGCAAAGATTGATGTTAATGCTGCAAATACAGCCGATAATAAAGCAAATATTGCCCACATAAGAATCACCTCACATTGCTTTTGCTTTTGTATAATTTAATTATAAAGTAAAAAACTAAATGTAGGATAAAATTTTATGAAAAATTTTTGTAATATGGAAGGATGGTAGTATGTTAGATTTATTGGTGCCTACAGTTGCACAGGGCCTGTTATGGGCTGTGATGGCGTTAGGCGTTTATGTTACATTCAGAGTGCTTGATATAGCGGATTTGACCGTGGAAGGAAGTTTTCCTTTGGGAGCGGCAGCGGCTGCATCGCTTCTGGCTGCAGGCTACGGACCATTGGCGGCAGTAGCGGCAGCAGCTGTAGCAGGAATGCTGGCCGGAGTTATTACCGGTATTTTGCATACTAAAATGAAGATACCGGCACTTTTGGCAGGTATACTGACTATGATTGCCCTGTATTCCGTAAATCTGCGGATTATGGGCAAGGCTAATTTATCTTTGCTTGGCGTGGATACCACTTTTTCTCTGGCACGTGATATATTGGGCCTGAGCAGTGCGGAAACTACTTTTGTTGTGGGTCTGGCAGCAACAGTTTTAATTGGCCTGTTTCTGTACTGGTTCTTTGGTACAGAGATCGGTGCAGCGATTCGTGCCACCGGATTTAACCAGCAGATGATTCGTGCGCAGGGTGTTGATACCAATGTAACTATTATTCTGGGCCTTTTGCTCAGTAATGCTTTGGTTGCTATTTCCGGTGCGCTGGTTGCTCAAAGCAACGGCTTTGCTGATGTCGGTATGGGCACTGGCACTATCGTCATCGGTTTGGCTTCCGTTATTATCGGCGAGGTGCTGTTCGGGACCCGCAGCTTTAAAAACTGCATGATTTCTGTTATTCTTGGCTCCATCGTATACCGTATTGTTATTGCACTGGTACTGCAGATGGGTATGCCGCCTAATGATTTAAAACTGTTTACCTCTGTGCTGGTAGCCTTTGCGCTTTCCATGCCGTTGCTGAAGAATAAGGTAAGTGCAAGAAAGGCGGTACGCTGAAGATGCTGAGAGTAGAAAATATTTATAAAACTTTTTTCCCGGGAACAATAAATGAAAAACGTGCGCTGCAGGGACTGAGCCTGCATCTTAAACCGGGAGATTTTGCTACTGTTATCGGCGGCAACGGCGCAGGTAAATCTACGACGCTTAATGCTATTGCCGGCGTGTTTTCTGTGGACAGCGGCAAAATTATTATTGACGGAGAAGACCTCACTAAGAAGCCGGAGCATAAACGTGCTAAGTATATCGGCCGTGTTTTCCAGGACCCGATGCTGGGAACCGCTGCCGGAATGATGATTGAAGAAAATCTGGCTTTGGCGGCAAGACGCGGCAAGACACCGGGTCTTTCCTGGAGTTTTAACGATGAGCAGCATGAGCATTTTTACGAAATGCTCAAAGAGCTTGATTTAGGTCTGGAAGAACGTATGACTGCCAAAGTTGGTTTGTTGAGCGGAGGACAGAGACAGGCGCTGACGCTTTTGATGGCAACCTTAAAAAAACCGAAGCTGCTGCTTTTGGATGAACATACGGCAGCGCTTGATCCTAAGACAGCAGAAAAGGTATTGGGACTGACGGATAAAATTGTTAAAAAAGATAATCTTACTACCTTGATGATTACCCATAATATGCGTGATGCTCTGCGTTTCGGCAACAGGCTGATAATGCTGCATAACGGCAGGGTTATTATCGACGTGCAGGGAGATGAAAAGAAGAACCTGCAAATTCCTGATTTGCTGGAAATGTTTGAAAAAGCCAGCGGCGACACTATGGACAGTGACAGACTGCTTCTGGGCTAAAAATTTTCAAAGCACCGGTATACGCCGGTGCTTTTTCTTTGTTTATTGTTAGAAGAAAATGCTTTATAATAAGCAGTAAAGTTTAAAATACACAGGAGGATATTATGGCTGATTTAAAGCGGCTGCAACAGATAAAATGCTTTCTTTTTGACATGGATGGTACCATCAATCTGGGTAATACACTGATACCGGGGATGGAAGGCTTTTTCGAGAAACTGAAAGAAGCAGGCAGGGACTACTATCTGCTGACAAATAATTCTTCTAAAGGACATGGACACTATGTTGAAAAAATGAATCGCTTAGGCGTGCCTGTAACTTATGATGATATTCTGATTTCATCCGATGCGTTTACTAATTATATGCGGAAGACGAAGCCGGATGCCAAGCTTTTTGTACTGGGAACACCGCAGCTGGAAGAAACTATTACTAAAGCTGGCTTTACTCTCAGCAGCAGTCTGGAAGAGGGAGCAGATTATGTAGTAGTGGGCTTTGATATGACACTGGCATATGATAAGCTGGCAATTGCCTGCAGGCTGATTGACAGAGGCGTGCCGTATGTTGCTACTCACCCTGATGTACGCTGCCCTATTGAAGGAGGAGAGTTTATTCCTGACTGCGGAGCTATGCTGCAGCTGATTGAAACAGCTACGGGCAAAAAGCCCCAGTTGATTTTTGGTAAGCCCTATCAATATATGGTTGATGTGGTGCTGGATAAAACCGGCTATAAAAAAGAAGAAATTGCTATGGTAGGCGACAGACTTTCAACTGATATTGCTTTTGGATTAAATAATGGTATTCTTTCTGTTATGGTGCTTACAGGTGAGGCCAGTATGCACGATGTAGAGCAAGGTGACATCAAGCCGGATATTATCCTGCCTCATGCGGCTGAAATATTGAAATATCTGTAAGGAAAGGCAGAGTAAATATATGGCGATAAACAGTGAAAGACTGCAGAATACTTTGTATAAGCTGGCAGACTTTGGTGCATTGCCTGAAGGTGGGACCAGCAGGCTGACCTACAGTAAAGAGTTTATGCAGGCGCAGGCATATCTGCAACAGGAAATGCAGGCTATAGGTATGACGACAGAGGTTGATGCGGCAGGTAATCTTATCGGTACGCTGCAGGGTACGCAGACGCAGCTGCCGCCTGTAATGAGCGGTTCTCATCTTGATACGGTACCGCATGGCGGTAATTTTGACGGCGTGCTTGGAATTGTGACTGCCTTAGAAGTTGCACGCAGCTGGCATGAGGAAGGCTATGTGCCTAAGCGTAGCCTGCAGGTGATTGCTACGGCAGAGGAAGAAGGAACAGCTTTTGGTATGGCCTGTTTTGGTGTAAGAGTGCGCGGCGGAGAATTTAAAGGACAGAGTGCTGCAGAGATAAAATGTACCGGCAGAGCGGGAACACTGGCAGACTGTCTGAACGAAGCAGGTTTGCCACAAGATGCACTGACCAGTGCTGCTTTTGGGTTAGATAACTTGGATGCTTTTGTGGAGCTGCATATAGAACAAGGTGCGGAACTGGATGAACAGCAGCTGGAAGCAGGCGTTGTTACACATATCGTTGGTTATGACCGGCTGCATCTAACTTTTATCGGTGAAGCAAATCATGCGGGTACTACTGCTATGCATCGCCGCAAGGATGCTGCTGCTGCCGGAGCAGAGGTAGTTCTTGCCGTGCGCGATTTAGCGCGCCAGGATAAACGCTTTGTGGCTACGGTAGGAAAGTTTAGCGTGGAGCCTAATGTGCCTAATATCGTACCTGGCAGAGTAAGCCTTTGCATTGAAACACGTTCTTATGATGATGCTGTCTTGCGTGAAGTAAGAGAGCAGGTTTTAAAGATTATTGAAGCTGCAGCAGCTGCTAATGGTGTGACATGGCAGACTGACGGCGATTTTCATGTGCCTGCTGTGCCTATGTCTGAACGCTTAGTTGCGTCAGTATGTGCAGAAGCTGATAAATTGCAGCTGAATTATCGCACTTTGCCAAGCTGGGCAGGGCATGATGCGCAGATTTTTGCAGGTGCGGGTGTTCCTACTGTTATGCTTTTTGTACCCAGTGTACGCGGCATCAGCCATGCTCCGGAAGAATACAGTACGCCGGAAAATATTTTCCAAGGGTGCTGCTTACTGGATGCGGTTTTGAAAAAACTGGTAAGTGAAGAATAAAAATAAAAACCACCTTCTTTTGAAGGTGGTTTTACTGTTTAAATCAGAGATTGGCAAGGTCAGCAGTACAGTCGACAAAACGAATGCCTGCAGCTTTCATTTCCTGCATGGCGCTGGCAATGGTATCGGGAGCTATGCCGCGGCAGGCAGCTTTATTAAGAATGACGTCGAAGCCGGCACGGCGCAGCTGCAAAGCAGTATTTTTGACGCAGTAATCGGTTGCCAGACCGCCGCAGATGACCGTAGTGATATTATGGCAGCGCAGGTATTCGATAACACCGGTGGAAAGTTTATCACCAAGGTCGTGGTAGCAGGCACCATAAGGATGTTTATCAGGCTCGATACCTTTGAAAACCTGAAAATCATAGGCATGGGGGTCGAGTCCGGCAATAAATTCAAAGCCCTTGGTGCCGACGATAGCATGTGCAGGCCAGCGCAGGTCAAGATCAGGATAACCCTCAATTGGTGTCAGCGGCGGACATTCAGGAGTGCTGAGCCACAATGCCTTGGCAGAGTGAGCATCACGGGATGCTACACGCAGGCTGGCAAAAGCAGCCTGAGCATTAAGTTCAGCGGCAATGGTATCACCTTCTGTAACAGGCAATTCATCGGGGCAGACAGGTGTAAAAGTATTTTGCGCATCAATATCGAAAGCGGCAATAAATTTCTTTTCCGGCAGCATGAAAATCACTCCTTATTTGTACTGATAAATATGAAAAGGAAGAAATGTTTTCTTTATTATCGTATATTGTAGTATAATAAAGAAAAAACGCAAACCCTAGACTGGGAGCGGCTTCCCAGCCTTGAAAAATCAAAAATAGAAAAATTAGTAGAAAATTTGCAAAAAATAAGCTCAAAAAGAGCTAATTACAGAAGTTTTATGAAGTATTCATAAAAATTAAAAGTTATACTACAAAGATATAGGCTACATGCGGTTTTCAGACTTTAATTTTTCGTTTTTGAAAAAACGATAATTTTGTAAAAAAATCCGAGATGTACCTAGTTTTTTGTTGTTTTTTATGATATAATATTATATACTAGTAAATAAATAGTTTCTCATGCAATTATCATTTATATTTTTTTTATGTTCCCTCGGTAAAGGAACAATACAGATGTTGTTTAACGAAAGAGTTTTTTGGAGGTCTTTTTCGCTAGGCAACATCTTAATTTTTTTCAGTGCTTTATGTACTGTGACCTTTTTTCTAAATTGTATAGCTTTTTTAATGCGACTGTCAACAACCTTGCCGCTTGTATTGGCGGCTTTTTTTATTGCCTTTTTAATTTTGGTATCTAAGATATTAGCCGTGTAATAAGTACCGCCGCAGAAAAAGCGTTCTGCGTATTCACGGAGAATATTTGCAGTAAAGGTATCTGATAATATATCCTCTGTGCTGTATGTAAGTTCTAGCTTTCGTATCTCGTCACGGTTGAAGATAACTTCATAGCGATATAATACAGTATCAGCCGTAGTAATGTTATCAACAACATAGGTCTGTTTCTGTTTTATCGCTTCTGACTTATTATATATCTTTATAAATTTTCCTTTGCTATGGTCTTTTGCGTTGGCTTTTGACCGTATATAAAGCGTTTTACTGCCTTTTTCACCAGTACTGTCAATAATGAATCCGTTATAAGGAATAGCGGTTTTTTGGAGCATAAGTGCAAATAAATCAGAATGTATTGCAGGTACAGAGATATTAGACGCAAATTCCACGTAAGATAGCTGATATTGGCAGAAATCACATAGGAATAATGGTAGCTCTAGATATTCTGCAGTATACAGGTAGAATTGCCTTGTCAGCGTGGAAAAGCTGTAAGTGTTACTACTGTATAGCGTTGTTGACTTAAAACCGTCAAAAAGGGCTTGCAGGTCAAGGGACAGTCTGACTATAAACTTTTTTGTAGCCGCTTCTATCCCGAAATAAAAGTTGCTTATTATCCGCCTGTCTGCCAGTATTTTATTAAATTGCTTTAATTTCAGACGGAAATCTATCGCTGAATCAGCGTTATACTGGTAGGCGGCTAAGGAAGAATCAGAAATGTTAAGATAATTGCATAATGTACGTACATCATCAGACTTTTTTACAGGTAAGTAAAGTCTGATTGTGTGTAGCATTTTTTACGTTTTGTGGCTGTACCTCCTTGCGTTTATATTGATAATATTGTATCATTATTGTTATCCACTTACAAGAGTGAGTGCTAATAATAATTACAAGTGATTGATAATAACAAGGGATTGGCAGAAAATATAGCAACCTTTCTGCACTATTTTTGTAGTCAAAGATAAAAAATAGTAGAAAAAACTGGAAAGGTTTTTTGAGGGGTACAAAAGCATTCCAAACGCAGTCACGGTGCGGGTTTTAAGGTTTTTATCCTCTAAAAAATTTTAATAATTTTCTGCCATATTATATAGCGGTTACATAAGATAATCAGTGATATTTATATCGCCGCTTTTAATACCTTGCACGAAATCTTTACCAAATGTAGCAATAAAGTAATCAGTTATAGCTAACTTAGCCAATAAGTTAGGATTTATAAACATAGTAGCGTCAGAAATATCTATCGGTCTTGGGTTTTTTGATAGCTCGGAGTTATTCCTTATTTCAATTTCTTCTGTCTGCAAACTTTTGTACCTGTGAAAAATGCTATTTAAGCTATCAGCTGAAAGTATCATTGATGGATTATTAGCACGGCTAAAAATGAAATAGTCAGCTTCTTTGACGTTTGGGAGTACGTATTCATTGTTGATATACGGTGTATCTGCGTTCTTTAGCGTTTTTACCATAATTTTTTTGATAGGCAACTGATAATCTGCGTCAGCTTTACTGCGGTGTTTAGCCTGCAGATTGTAGGTCTGTCCGTCTTTGGTATCTATCTTGGCGTCAATGCCATTGATAATATCAGCGGTATTATTAAGCTGTTTTCGTATTGTCTTTTTGTCTGTGACTGGAAATCTGTCCGCAAATTCGTGTAGCTGTCTGTTTATATGTTGTTCTGAATCTTGGAGATTAAATGCGTTCATCTTATATCACCTGCCACCACTGCCAGCGGTAAAAACTTCTTATATAGCTCTTTTGACTCTTTAGCGGTAAAAAAACAGTACAAAAGCAAAAGGAATTGTTGTCGTGTTATCGGCTTTTTACCTGCCTCAAAAGCTAATAAATCATCTGCAGTAATACCGAGTACATTGGCTACATCTTTGGCAGAATACTTTTTCAGATGTCGCATACCTCGGAAGTATTGGTGAATCGTCAGCGTATTATTCATTCTGACACCTTTTTAGAATGTCATCTACTGTTGTACCGTAACAGTCAGCAATCTTAATTAGCATTTTAACGGTCGGGACTGCCTGTCCGTTCTCAATATAGCGTATGCTTTGGTGCGAAATTCCTGCCTTAGCCGCTACATCTCGTAGGGAGAATTTATGTTCCTCACGAATCTTTTTCAGTACGGCAGGTAACTTTTGTAAAATATAAAACTGTTGTGACATTTTTGTAATCTCCTTAAATAATTAGTTCTATATATATAATTACCACGTTGTAAAATATATTTTACACTTATAAAACAAATAAACCTCGCTTAATAATTATCTAATCTGATAACTATTAAACGAGGTTTTTGCTATATATAAACCGAAATTCTAAAAATTTTCGGGGGATACCTATTCTACTTGAAACACTTATAATGATTTTTTTTAGCCCAGGGTACTTTGACTTTTGGGTTAGAATAAGATAACAACGAAAGGAGGTGAATATCCATGAGGAAAATCGTTGCAAGAATCATTATGACCGTTTGTCTGCTGTTTGTGTCAGTGCTTTTACTGGGAATAGCAATCAAATCAGTAATAATGGCGGCAGGCTGTACGGCTATTCTAATTATGCTATGGTACAGTTGGATAAGCATAATAAGATAACCAATACAGCCTACCAAAAAAACAATCCACTAAATATTATATCACAGAAATTTAAAAATTTATTAGAATCTATAATAATTATTACCGTAATAACAACAGAAAATAAGCAACAGAATATATTAAGACAGCTACATGAGCTGTCTTTTTTTGTTTTTAGGAGGTATTAAAATGAAAAACTTTACAGAAGCGGTTGAAAATATAGTACAGATGTTCACAGAAGAAAAATTCCCTGCACAATTAGCACGTGTACTAATACGTAGAACTGATAACGATATAGAAAAACCGTCTGACAGGTGGAGTATTCTTAATCAGCTAATAATGCTGAATACTGGCAAGACTACTGACGCACGCACATATAAACAATGGAACGAGGTAGGCAGATATGTAAAGAAAGGTGCAAAAGCGTTCCAAATTATAGCTCCAATAGTTAAAAAAGTAAAAACAGAGGATGACGAAGAGGAAGCTAGGCTGATAGGCTTTCGTGGTATGTCAGTCTTTGCTGTCGAGAATACAGACGGAAAGGAGATTACCATTGCAGACTACACACCACAGAATATAGACATCAATGCTGAAAAGCTAATAAAGATAACAGAGAAGCTAGGCTGTAAGGTTAGTTATCTGCCTTATGGTTGCAAGGTGTTAGGCACGTACAATCCGTCTGAACGGAAAATCATACTAAGAAGCGAGGACTATGACGTATTAGCACACGAGGTAGGACATTTTCTGCATGACTTAACCGAGGGAATCAACAGTGTAGACAGGAATACTGCAGAGGTAATAGCAGAGCTGACTTCTGCTGTTCTTTGTGAAATGAACGGCGTTCATGGATATGAAAGGCAGTCTTTCAACTATATCCGTGAATATAGCCGAGCAAACGACGCTAAAGCGGTTATAAAAGCAATAAATAAGGTACTGGCTACCGTTGAAAAAAGCATAGCCGTTATTTTGGATAATCAGTAATATGGAGGGAATTTACAATGATTAGCTACATGGAAACTTTCGGGATGATAGATATTTATTTATTTGCTTTGGTGTTTTGGGGTATTTATATCGGATTTTCTGACGATTATAAAAATAAACAGACGCAAATAATAATGCTTGTCAGTATGACCGTGGCAGTGTTGTGCGTGTAGCCTACGGCATGCCTACGGCGTGCCACTGAAAATAAACTGTACTGCAGTATGTTTTAGGTCGGCTAACGATACTACTCGTTGATGAGGTACTACTATACCTATAAATCTGATAGACAACAATAACGTACTAGGATTTCACCGCCTACGCTATAAGCTGGCTTGGCGGTGGGGTTGGAAGCTATGCTAACGCATAGCAATAATACTTTTTTCGCTTTTTTCGTGCGACATCTTAACGCTTTTGCTTTGCTTGTCAACGGTATACAAGCGTCGCTATCGCTCCGCCGTTGACTTCGCTTTGCGTCAGCGTTATGGTCGCACCGAGAAAAAAACTCAAAAAAATAAGCAAAAAGGAGAGTGCAAAAATGCAACTGACAACATTTACCCAAAACAATAATCTGATACTCTGTTTTAATGGAACTGATAGGTTTTCGTCTGCAGACATGGAAAAACTGCAGAAATACTGCGACAATAACAACATTGCGGTAGGTCTTATTGGCGACGGAATGATTAACAATTATGTTGACGCTGTTATTTTATCTGATGATAATTTTGAAAATCTAGCGCAAATTATGCGGAAAGGCGGTAAGCAATGCACACATATTTATTTCATATGGGGCGAAAATACGTTCTTTGAGTGGGATTGTCAGCGACTGTTAGACACGCTTATACAGCTAGATATAGAAGTATTATTCAACAGAGAGCCGTTTTTCTGATGTTTTCATGGGGGTAGTTTATGCTACCCCTTTTTGTGTAAAAAGGAGGTAAAAACAATGTTATCAGCTAGAGAAATTGCAAGAAAAAAGATGTTAGCTAAAGCTCACGAGGGTATTAGCTATATAAAAAGCCTTGACAAATTTGAAGTAAAAGTAAAATGCGGTAAAGATATTCACGGAAATTATGTGTACTTTAAACCGATAGTGCGGTATGATAGTATAGATAAGGCGATAGAAACAGCCAATTTATACCGTGAGATGATAGCGAACAATATGGGCAGAGCTAAAAAAGTAACCATTGTCAGAGCCATTGAAAACCGCATAGAAATCGAAAAAGAAGCGATTGCCAACGGCAGTAAGCAGAAAAGAAGCTACCTTGCAACACTTAATAACGCTTTAAGGGCGTTTTCTGTTTATGACGCCGCTAAAAATACGAATATAACTAACTTGACTTTTGAAGATATAAAGGGTATTATAGAACATTTGAGATTTCAGAGGAATTTATCCTCCACGACAATAGATAATTACAATATCATTGTAAAGTGCAGTGTAAAAGCTTATAAAACCAACAGTAGCGAAGTGGACACTAAGAGAAGTAACCATATCCGCTACCTTTTTGATTGCGCTAACGAGTTAATGAAGAATTATCGGCAAAAAGATAAGACCGAAAAACAGCAGAAAATGTACAAGCTAGGCACTGACACAGCATTATACAGTATTGCAGAAATGCACAGAATGATAACCTACATGGAAGATGAACTATATACGCTCAACAAAAATATATCTGTGCAAAAGTGGACAAGACAGCGTGAAAGAGCAACACTGAAATATAATAATACCTATACTAAGTATGTAGCCGTGAAGCTACTAATGTTAACTGGTATGCGTATTTCAGAGCTTAGGGGATTAACTTCTGCAGACATAGATACTAACAACCTAAGAATCGTCATCAACAAGCAGAAAACAATGCAGAACTATGTTCAGAACACAAAGACGAACAACATCCGTTATGTACCTATTACCATTGAGCTAGCCGCTGACTTGGACAGACTTATTGCTATGAATACAGAATCAGAGTTTATTTTTGACTTTATACAGGACACAGTAAATTCCTATATCCGTGAAGCTGAATCAGCGTGCAATGTGCCACACGGTGATAATGTATCACACCGTTTCCGTCATACTATTGTATCGAATCTTGACAATCTGCAGGCGTGCAGGTACTGTGTAGGACACGTTGAATTGAACGACGGAGAAGCCAAAAGAAGCGACGTTCACGAAAAAGTATACGTACATTCAACAGATATTAAGATGAAAAAGTACGAGCATGCGGTTTACCAGTATTTCAGAGCAATAATTAAAAATGATATGGGCTTTGAATACAGCCGTGACGCTGTCAGCGAAATGGATGTACTAATAAATAATGGTAGCCCCATAACTGCGGCGCTGAATATGGAAGATTTCACAGCCAAAGCAAAGCAGAAATTTATTAAAACGCCCCGTGAAAAAAGAGGGGATATGAGCTTTGACGACTTTTTAAAGCTACGGCTGATGAAAAAATTGAAGCAATTTGCCGCCGAGGAAGAAAGAATCCGTATAATCTTGCGTGGTACTGGCTTGCAAGAGAGAGTATTGCTTGACGTATGGAATAACGACTTATTCGCAGAAGCAAAAGATTATAAGCCGCTTAATACTTACGAGGATTTTGTCGCCGATTATAATGCAGGAATATTTGATAAGGAAAAAATGAAGAATATGTACGACAACTGGTACTTGAAAATGAATAAACTAAAGAATATGTTGGAATATTATACGCCTTTCGACAATCTTCTTGACAGTGAGACAAATAAACAAAAATTATACCAATAATATAATAAAAAATACGCCTGTATTATTTTTACAGGCGTAGAAATTTTGTAGATTTTTGTAGAAAAAATAGTAGAAAAAATAGTGCAAAAATAGCAAAATAGAATTTTTTCTATAAAATGTGTGTCTGAAAAGCCGCATGTAGACTGGCTTTTGAAAGTTGAAAAACGATGTAGTATAATAAAGAAAATTTGACAAACTATTATCGCATAAAAATAAACCTTATAAGGAGGTAATGCATGAAGAAATTTGTTTTGCTGATTATGCTGCTGGCGTTGTTAATCAGTGGTTGTGCTGATAAGGGAACGGAGCAAGATAAGCTGCAGGTAACGGCAAGTTTTTATCCTATGGCAGAATTTGCCCGAGCTGTCGGCGGCGATAAAGTACAGGTAACTACGCTGGTACCGGACGGCGCTGAGCCCCATGACTGGGAGCCTTCGCCGCGCGATCTGACGAAGATTGGGCGGTCGCAGCTTTTTGTATATAATGGCTTGGTAGAGCCGTGGGCAGAACAGGCCTTGCAGGCTGTAGCAGAGCACAAGGTACTGTCAGTACAGGCTGGCAGCGGTTTATATGATAATGGCAGCAAGCAGGACCCGCATGTTTGGATCAGTCCTAAAAAAGCTATGACAGAGGTACAGCGTATTACGGAAGCTTTCTGTGAGGCTGATGCTGCCAATGCTGCTTATTATCAGGAAAACAGCAGAAAATATCTTGAACAGCTGCAGAAGCTGGATAAGCAGATGCAGGAAATAGAAGTGTCAGCGCAGAAAAAAGTATTCATAACTTCTCACGCAGCCTTTGGGCATCTGGCTGCTGATTATGGACTGCAGCAGCTGGCAGTGAGCGGGTTGTCACCGCAGGCAGAGCCTACGCCTGCGGACTTGCAGCGTCTTGCGGGTATAGTAAAAAAAGAGCAGGTAGGGTACATCTTTTTTGAAACTTTATCTGACCCACGTATTGCGCAGGTCCTAGCTAAAGAAACAGGGGTTAAGACAGCAGTACTTGATCCTTTGGAAGGATTAAGCGAAGAAGGCCGCAAGGAGAATTTGAATTATATTAAGATTATGCAGCGTAATATTGACAATTTGAAGCTGGCGCTGCTGGTGCAGTAAGGATATAACATGGAGAAAATCATCAGAATTGAAAACCTGGGCTTTGACTATGGCGAAGGCTGGGTGTTTCATAAATTAAATCTGGAAATAGAGCAGGGAGATTTTGTAGCTGTTATCGGTGCTAATGGTGCCGGTAAAAGTACGCTGCTGAAAATGCTGGCGCATGTTACACAGCCTACGCAGGGTGATATCTATTACTATGGTGTGCCGGTAGAGAAATTTGCTAATTGGGAAAAAATAGGCTATGTACCGCAGAATCCGGCTAAACAGCAGCGAGATTTTCCGATAAGTGTACGCGAAGTAATAGAACTTGGCCTGCTGAATAAATCTTCTCTGCTGCATCGGCCGAATCAGGCAGACAGGCAGCGGTTGGAAGAACTGCTGAAATATTTTGATTTGCAGGATTTGCAGCATCGCAAGATAGGAGAACTGAGCGGCGGCCAGCAGCAGCGAGTATTTTTAGCGCGGGCCATGGTTAAGCAGCCGGAAATTCTGTTGTTGGATGAACCTGCTACCGGCGTCGATACGGCAGCGAAGGTATCGCTGTATGCAATGCTGAAGCGTATCAATCATGAGCAGGGAGTAACCATCGTCATGGTATCACATGACCTTGACCTGGCAGCAGATGCTGCGCGTAATGCTCTGTGCCTTGACCATGGTATCTGCTTCTGGGGAGAAGTCCATGCTGCCTTGAAGCATCATCACAGACACGGATATTTTTATAGGTAAGACGGAGATTTTTATGTTAGAAATATTTGAAATGGAATTTATGCAGCGGGCGTGGATAGCAGGCATAATTATGGCTGTTATCTGTCCTCTTATAGGCAGTTTTCTGGTGCTGCGCAGGCAGTCGCTGATTGGCGACGGTTTGGGGCACATTGCTTTTGCCGGTGTTGCGGCAGGTGCACTTGGTGGTTATAGTCCGGTAATCAGCGCGGCTGCAGCTACTATTTTAGGTGCGCTGGCTATTGAGCGTGTTCGCAGTAGGCTGGCTGCTTCTGCTGAAATGATTTTGGCTATTTTCTTTTATTGCGGCATGGGGCTGGCAGTAGTGCTCACCAGCATCAATAAGGAAGGCGGCTTTAATTTAGGCAGCATTCTGTTTGGCAGTCTGATGACTGTCAGCAGCAGAGATTTACTGATAGTTTCTGTATTGGGCTTATGTACAATACTTTTTGTAGTGCTGTATTACCGTCCGCTGCAGTATCTTACTTTTGATGAGGTTTCTGCTCGGGTAGCAGGCTTGCCGGTAGATAAGCTGAATATACTGCTGGCTGTGCTGACTGCCCTTACTGTAGCTCTTTCAATGCGTATTGTCGGCTTGCTTTTAGTATCTGCAATGATGGTAATACCGGTAGCCTGTGCCTTGCAGACGGCAAGAAGCTTTGCTTCTACTATTCTGCAGAGTATTTTCTATGGACTTATTTCTGTAACGCTTGGTTTGGTTATTTCTTATTATGCTAATCTTGCACCTGGCGGCACCATTGTGCTGACAGAAACAGTTTTGTTTATAGGCAGTATTTTTTTAGGCAGGAAAAAAACCGGACAGCAAAAGCCGCAGCAGCATCATTGTCATATCTGCGAAGAGGAGAAGAACAATGAGGGTTGATTTGCATATCCATACAACAGCTTCTGACGGTACCTGGACTCCGGCTGAACTTATAGAACAGGCTGCAGCAGCCGGTTTAAAGGCACTGTCGGTAACGGACCATGACAGTGTGGCTAATGTAGCCGAAGCTGAAAAGCTGTCGCGGGCAGCGGGAGTGAAGTTTATTCCTGCCGCCGAAATATGTGCTACAAAAGCCGGAACGATGTTCCATATCCTGAGCTATGGTGTGGATATTGGCAACAGGGAGCTTTTGTCTTTACTGCAGCATAATGAAAAGCTGCTCAATGATAAAGATGTGGACAGCATAGCTGTACTTGAGCGGGAAGGCTGGCCGGTAAGCGTGCAGGAGTTTGCTCATTATGATTATGACCGCCGACGCGGAGGCTGGCGTGCTTTGGCTTATTTGCAGGATAAAGGCTTATGCCGGGATGTAAATGATTTTTTTGGCCGCATCTTTACTAAAGAGCATAATCTGGGCTTTCCGGAATTTCCGGCAGTACAGGAAGTGATTGCTACTATTCATGCGGCCGGCGGAGCAGCAGTTTGTGCTCATGCGGCCAGCGGCTTTCACGGACCAGGACTGGAAAATGTACTGGAGCTTTTAGAAGACGAGAGTTTTGACGGCTTTGAGTGTTATCACTCCGGCCATAGTGAAGAAAATACGCAGAAACTGCTGGAATATTGTCGTAGCCGCAAGCTGTTAATCAGCGGCGGCAGTGATTGTCACGGTACATTTGTGCCGGGACGTAATCTTGGTAAGCCTGTTATTACTATTGACGATTTATATCTGCCCGGACTTTTATAGGGCAGTGAAAGATAAGCCTTGAGAATTGGGGGAGATTTTATGGAAAAGGCTAAAGTTTATTTTACAGATTTTCGTACACCTTATGGCAGCCTGAGCATGCCGCAGAAGCTGCAGAAGCTTATTAAAGCTGCCGGTATTGGCAATATTAATTTTGAAAAGCAGTTTGCGGCTATTAAGATTCATTTCGGTGAACCGGGCAACGTATCTTACCTGCGTCCTAATTATGCTAAGGCTGTAGTTGATGTAGTCAAAGAACTGGGTGGCTATCCCTTCCTGACCGACTGCAATACCTTATATGTTGGACGCAGAAAGCATGCCTTAGAGCATATTACTTCTGCCTATGAAAACGGTTTCAGTCCTTTTTCTACCGGCTGCCATGTTATTATTGCAGACGGTTTGAAAGGAACTGATGAAGCTTATGTACCTGTACCGGGCGGCGAACTGGTAAAAGAAGCCAAGATAGGCCGTGCCTTGATGGATGCTGATATCGTTATCAGCCTGAGCCATTTTAAAGGACATGAAATGACCGGTTTTGGCGGTGCGCTGAAAAATATCGGGATGGGCGGCGGTTCCCGTGCCGGCAAGATGGAAATGCACAATGACGGCAAGCCGAAAGTAGCGCAGAAAAAATGTATAGGCTGTGGTCGCTGCGTAAAAATCTGTGCTCACAATGCTCCGGTTATTACTGATGGCAAAGCTTCTATTGATATTAATAAATGTGTTGGCTGCGGCCGCTGCCTTGGTATCTGCCCGATGGATGCTATTCATTCCATGAATGATGCCAGCATGGAAAATCTTAATAAACGCATGGCTGAGTACGCTTTTGCAATACTTAACGGCAGACCGCATTTCCATATCAGCCTGATTGTGGATGTTTCTCCTTACTGCGACTGCCATGCAGAAAATGATGCACCTGTAGTACCGAATATCGGTATGCTGGCTTCTTTTGACCCTGTAGCTCTTGACCAGGCTTGCGCAGATTTGGTAAATGCTGCTCCGGTAATGGAAAACTCTGTTTTAGCTGAGCATTTGCGTGATAATGCTGAAGCTTGTGCAGGTCATGACCATTTCCATAATATTACACCGGAATCTGAGTGGAAGACCTGTCTGCAGCATGCAGAAAAACTGGGCCTTGGTACCAGAGATTATGAACTGATTAAAATAAAATAAATATTGTGCTTAGAGAAAATAAAAAAGACGCATTCAATGAATGCGTCTTTTTGTTATTTATTATTTGCCGGTCAGACGACGGATAACTTCGTGATAAGCTTCTTCTACATTGCCAAGGTCGCGGCGGAAACGGTCTTTATCGAGTTTTTCGTTGGTATCCCAGTCCCAGAGACGGGCAGTATCAGGAGTGATTTCATCAGCCAGGATAACTTTGCCGTCAGCATCGGTACCAAATTCCATTTTAAAATCTACTAAACGTATTTTGCGTTCAGCAAGGAATTGTTTCAGGATATCATTGATTTTTAAGGTCAAGGCTTTAATTTCCTGTACCTGTGCATCAGTAGCGATGCCGAAAGCTTCTGCATAATCATCATTAATCATCGGATCGCCAAGATCATCGTTTTTATAGCAGAATTCGATAATAGGTTTTTTCAGAACATAGCCTTCTTCAACGCCCATTTTTTTAGCCAGACTGCCGGCAGCAATATTACGGGTAACTACTTCCAGCGGGATAATGTGCACTTTTTTGCACAGGGATTCACGATCAGAGAGTTTTTTGATTTGGTGATGCGGGATACCGTTTTTACCCAGCAGATCAAAGAAGAAGGTAGTAATGGTATTGTTCATGATACCTTTATCCATAATAGTACCTTTCTTTAATCCGTTGAAAGCGGTAGCATCATCTTTATAATAGATAACTACTTCGTTAGGATTTTCTGTGGCAAAAACTTTTTTTGCTTTCCCCTCATATAACATTTCAGCCATAATTAAGTACCTGCCTTTTATAGTGAATTAAGTACTTCTGCGTACTTTTATGTTAGTAGTTTAAATTTTTATACGTCGTTTGTCAAGAAAAATCGGAACATTTAAATGTAAAAAATAAGAAAAATGCTAAAAAATAGCATAAAATCCGAACATTAAAACAAAATGAATAAAAATAGTTAAGGAAATATTTACATATATGAATAAGGGTGTTATAATAATACTAACAACAATGGAGTTGTGAGCAAGTGCTTTCAGCCCATTGTTGTTTTTTTATAAGCTGAAAGCTTGACGCGTGGCTATATACTGTCAGAGAAAAAAGAAAAGAACAGTATTCGCGGAAGCGGCCAATGAGGGGACATTTGGATAAAATAAATGACTGAAAAAAGTCAACTGTCACGCGAAAATAAAAAACGCAGATGTTTAACATCTGCGTTTTTTTATTTGTCTTTTATTTGATGAGGTTCATACCTACAGCCAGAGCTTTTTTATTTGCTTCTTCGGTTCCTTTAGGTACACGGTTTAAAACAGCTTTTACCAGACTTTCTTCGGTAACAATGCCAGTGAGTTTTACCAGTGCGCCCAGTGCTACGATATTGGCAAAAAGGCTTTTGCCAAGTTCTTCTTTGGCGCAGTGGGTGATGGGCAGTTCATATACTTTGCCGCCGAAAGCAGGAACATCTTTGACAAATAAGCTGTCAGTAATCATAATGCTGTCCTGATTCAGGTCGTGAGAGTACTTTGCTGCAGCTTCCTGGCTCATAGCCAGCAGCAGATTAGGTTTGGTTACTTTAGGGAAATGGATTACTTCATCGGCAATAATAACTTCGGATTTGGAAGCACCGCCTCTTGCTTCCGGACCGTAGGATTGGGACTGGATAGCAAGCTTTTCATCCAGCAAAGCTGCTTCCGCCAAAATAATGCCGGCAAGAATAAGGCCTTGGCCGCCGGTACCGCTTAAACGCAATTCGTATTTCATTATTTATTACCTCCCTGTGCACGGGCAATCAGTTCGTCGTATGCTTCGGTATATTCTTTGCGGTCTGTAACTTCGTAAAGCAGGCCGATGGGGAATTTGCCCTGACGTTGTTCGTCAGTCATTTTATTCCATGCGGGAAGCATAACTGCATGATCGCGCTGCCATTTCATCATATCAGCAGGGCCGCCAAGTTTGTTTTGTCTGCCGAAAGAAATGGGGCAGGCAGAAACTGCTTCGATAATACTGAAACCTTTATGCTGGATACCTTTGGCAATCAGATCAATCAATATCTGGGTGTGGAAGGTAGTAGCGCGGGCAACGAAGGTTGCGCCTGCAGCCTTAGCCAGCTCAGTAATATCAAAATCATGCTCAATGGTTGCATAAGGAGCAGTAGTTGCCTTGCTGCCATAGGGAGTCATAGGAGAATACTGGCCGCCGGTCATGCCATAGATACTGTTGTTGTATAATACTACAGTCATATCTATATTACGGCGTGCAGCGTGAATAAGATGGTTGCCGCCGATAGCGGTAGCATCGCCGTCGCCGGTTACTACGATAACATTCAGAGAAGGGTCTGCTAATTTAACGCCGGTTGCTACAGGCAGCGCGCGGCCGTGAGCAGAGTGTACAGTGTTAAAGTCAAGATAGCCGGAAGCACGGCTGCTGCAGCCGATGCCGGAAATAACAGCTACGGAATCTTTTTCCAGTGCCAGCTTGTCAATAGCTTTAACGATAGCGCCGGTAACGATACCGTTGCCGCAGCCAGGGCACCAGATATGAGGCAGGCGTCCGGGACGGAAATATTTATCAATCAATTGTTCCATACTCATAGAATAGTTCTCCTCTCTTACAGTGCCATTGCTTTTTTGAATTCTGCCAGCAGCTGTGCGGGAGTTGCCGGTTCATTATCATATTTAGCATAGCTGTATACAGGAACTTTGCCTGCTACAGCACGTTCAACTTCATAAACATATTGTCCGCGATTCAGTTCATGCACCATGATGCCTTTAACTTTGCCAGCCAGTTTCTGCACTTCATTTTCTGCAAACGGCCAGATAGTGATGGGACGCAGCAGACCTGCTTTAATGCCTTCTTTACGAGCCATATCTACAGCTTCATAGGCTGTACGGGCAGCACCGCCAAAGGCAACGATAGCATATTCAGCATCTTCCATGCAGTAGTTTTCCACTTGGACAATATCGTCCAGATGGTCATACAGTTTATGATATTGACGGTCAGCAGCAGCTTTGGTAGCACTGCCGGCACCTTTGGGGAAACCTGTTTCATCATGTACAAGGCCGGTTACATGCCAGCGATAACCGCTGCCGAAAGGAGGCATAGGCGGCACAAGGCTTTCGTCAGCTGCATAGGCTTTAAAGTTTTCAGGAGCGCAGTCCGGCTGTTTACGTTCTGCCTGCGGAATTTCATCATAGTTATCAGGCAGTTCTATTTTTTCACGCATGTGACCGATTACTTCATCCATCAGCAGGATAACAGGTACACGATATTTTTCACTTAAAGCGTAAGCACGCAGGGTGAGTTCAAAGCATTCGGGAACGCTGGCCGGAGTAAGAGCAATGAGCCAATGATCGCCGTGAGTGCCCCAACGAGCCTGCATAATATCTCCTTGGGACGGAGAGGTAGGTTGGCCGGTAGACGGGCCTACACGCTGTACATTGACGATTACCAGAGGAATTTCGGCAGCGCATGCATAGCCGATAAGTTCCTGTTTAAGAGAAAAGCCGGGACCGCTGGTTGCGGTCATAACTTTTTTTCCGGTTAAAGAAGCGCCGATAATAGCGCCCATAGAAGCGATTTCGTCTTCCATCTGGATAAATTTGCCGCCGACGAGAGGCAGACGTTCCGCTAAAGATTCAGCTATTTCAGTGGAGGGGGTGATAGGATAGCCGCCGAAAAATTTAACTCCGGCAGCAATAGCGCCTTCTACCACGGCCTGATTTCCTTGCAGCAGTAATATTTTAGACATTCAGGTCACTCCTTTGGTTATTTTTCTACAAATATAGCGTAATCGGGGCAGCGCATTTCACACTGACCGCATTTTATGCAATTTTCTTCGGCAACAGCTTCAATTTTCTCTACTTCATTGACAGCAAGTACCTGCTTAGGACAGAAAGCTGCGCAGATACCGCAGCCTTTGCAGCGGTTGCTAATAATTTTCAGACTCATAACTATTCCTCCTCATTTTCAATACATAAAGCGAAAGCTGCTTGTAAATATATCAGTTAAATATAGCAGCTAAATATATTATATGCAATATTGGAAAGTTAAGAAAGTATTAAAAAAATATTTTCTTTTGCAGTTACTGATTTGTATAAAAAAGGCTTAGCGGTTATAATAATACTAAGTATAGAATTTGGCTGAACGGAATTTGAAAGGAGGGGTAGGAGTGCAAATTGATGCGAGTTTGCCTAAAGATCAGCGTATTTTATTGGCAGCAGAGAATGTGTTTTCTGCACGCGGCTACGAAAGGGCTACTGTCGATGAAATCATTGCTTTGGCAGATGTAGGCAAGGGAACTGTTTATAAATATTTTGGAAATAAAGAGCAGCTTTTTTATAAGCTGATTTCGGACAAAAATACACCCTTTGTCGCAAAATTGCAGGAAGTTGTTGATGGAGCTGAAGATATAGAGTCGAAGCTTTTAGCCTATATGACGACAATGGTTGGTTTTTACAGGGAAAACTATGCCTTGTGGCAGATAGTCTGCTTTGAGATGCTTGGCATAGGCAATGGCTGCCGTGTGCTGAAGGACGGAGATAATTATGTGATACTTTCCCGTTACAGCAATGTGGAGCCTTCTGAAAAGCTGAAAGAGCAGGTACTTAGATATTACCTGATTATGGAGGCAGAATTCATCATTCTGTATAATATTATTGTTGAAGGTATGAAGACTGGCTTTTTGAAGGAAGGCGATTCTCAGATAGCTACCAGAGAGCTATTTTGGAGTGTAGCCATGTGCGTATTTAATCAGCGCGAGTACGATGCTAAGTTTGAAACTGAAAAAATTGCTGCAATAATTATAGACCGTTTTCTGTACGGTTCGGCAAAATAAAAAGCACCTGCTAAAGCAGGTGCTTTTTATTTTTCAGTTCAGCAGAATTCATCTTTGTAACGCTGCTGGCATTGCATAATAATTTCTTTAGCACGGTCGGCGCTATGTGCTTCTTCAAGAGCAGTGCTTTTGCCTTCCAGTGATTTATAAACAGAGAAGAAATGAATCATTTCATCGCTGATATGCTGCGGCAGCTCAGTAATGGATTTATAGGAATTATACATAGGATCGCCGAAGGGGATTGCAATAATTTTTTCATCCATATCGCCGTTGTCTTCCATGATGATAACGCCGATAGGATAGCAGCGCATCAGAGTCAGAGGTACTACTTCTTCAGAGCAGAGAACAAGTACGTCTAAGGGGTCGTTATCAGCTGCATAGGTACGGGGAATGAAGCCATAATTCGCAGGATAGTGGGTAGAGGTAAAAAGTACGCGGTCCATTTTTAAAAGACCAGTTTCTTTATCCAGTTCATATTTTACTTTGCAGCCTTTAGGGATTTCGATAACGGCGCAGAAATCGTCAGGAGAAATACGTTTAGGGTCAATGTCATGCCAGATATTCATGAAAGTGCCTCCTTAGTTTATCCATAAAATTTAAAGCTGAAAATATTATATACCTATATAAATTATAATAGATTTGAGCAAAATAAATGTCAAATTTTTATAAAATAAAGAGCGGCTGCTTAATAGCAGCCGCTCTTGTCTTACCAGCCGGCAACGATAGAGCCTTTGAAATGCTCGTCGATGAATTTTTTGTTTTCTTCAGACTGATAGATTTTTTTGAGTTGTGCAATACGCGGATCGTCTTTGTATTTTTCTTTGGTAACAAAGATATTTACATAAGGATTGTCAGCTTTTTCCAGCAGCAGAGAATCTTTGGTAGGATTGAGACCAGCAGGAATTGCATAGTTAGCGTTGATGACAGCAATGGTCAAGTCAGGCAGGCTGTTGGGGATGATTGCTGCATCGAGTTCGCGGATAACATAGTTATGCGGATTTTCGGTAATGTCTTTAACGGTAGTGGTAACGTCATTGATATCTTTAACCTTAATCAGGCCTTTGTCAGCCAGGAGTAGCAGAGCGCGGCCGCCGTTGGAAGGATCGTTAGGAATACCGATAATGGCACCGTCAGGAATAGCGTCACCTTTTTTTAAAGTTTTGGAGTAAACAGCCATAGGGAAGTTTACAGTTTTGAATACTTCTACAAGGTCAAATTTAGGTTCTTTTTCTCTGGTTGCTGCCAGGTAAGGAGCATGCTGCATGCTGTTAGCGAAGATTTCTTCCTGATACAGGGATACGTTGGGAGTAACGTAATCGGAAAATTCTACAACTTCAACCTGCAGGCCTTCTTTAGCTGCCAGTTTTTTTACATTGTCCATGATTTCTGCATGGGGGCCGGCAGTAACGCCAATTTTTACAGGAGCCTTGCTGTCTTTGCTTTTGCTGTCGTCAGAACCGCAGCCTGCTGCTAAAAATGCCAGCAGGCAAATTGCTGCAGCAAAAAGTCTGAAAATGTTTTTCATGATAAATTCCACCTCATTTTAAAATATTATATCTATATTTAAAACAGCAGGGCTGCTTTACAGTTTATTTTTATTAAGCTTTTTGGACATCCAGTTACCGAAAGACTGCATTGCCTGTACCATTATAATGAGGATGATTACCGTAGTAATCATAACATCCAGCTGGAAGCGCTGATAGCCGTAACGGATAGCAAGGTCGCCCAAGCCGCCGCCGCCAAGAGCACCGGCCATTGCAGAATAACCGATAAGGCTGATGATGGCAAGAGTAACGCCTAAGACGATAGAATGCAGAGCTTCAGGAAGCAGTACCTTAGTGATAATCTGCATAGGGCTTGCACCCATAGCCTGAGCAGCTTCAATAACGCCGGGGTTGATTTCCAGTAAGGAAGATTCAATGATGCGGGCGATAAAAGGAGCTGCGGAAATGGTCAGCGGAACAATAGCTGCCGTAGTACCGATGGAAGAACCGACAATAATACGGGTCAGCGGAATAATTGCTACCATGAGGATGATAAAAGGAGTAGAACGGGTAGCATTAACGATAGCACCTAAGATAGAGTTTACTGCAGCATTAGGCAGAATATGGTCTTTACGGGTTACAGTCAGGATAACGCCTAAAGGAATACCGATAACTGTTGCCATGACAGTGGAAGCGACAACCATGTAACAGGTTTCAAAAAAAGATTTTATTAAAAGATCAATCATATCAGGACTCATAACCAATTACCTCCGTTTTCAGATCCTGGCTGTGCAGATAAGCCAGTGCGTTCTGGATGCCTTCCTGAGTACCGGAAATTTCAATAACCAGAGTACCGAAGGGAACATCCTTCAAATGGTCGATGTTGCCGTACAGGATGCTGACATCAACGTCAAATTTCTTAACCATGCCGGAAACAATAGGTTCGCCAGCGGAATTGCCCAGGAAGGAAATACGGGTAATGAGCTTGCTGCCTTTACTGTATTGTTCGGAAAGATGCATGTTTTTGAGCATCGCTGCGAAATTATCGTTAGTAGCGCTCTTGGTAAATTCTTTGGTAGTAGGATGCTGCGGGTTAGTGAACACGTCGATCATAGGACCTTCTTCAATGATAACGCCGTTTTCGATAACAGCTACGCGGTCACATACTGCCTTAACTACTTCCATCTGGTGAGTAATCATAACGATGGTAAGATTCATCTTGTGATTGATATCTTTAAGCAGTTCCAGAATGGATTTGGTAGTCTGCGGGTCCAGTGCGGAGGTTGCTTCGTCGCAAAGCAAAACTTTTGGATTGCTTGCTAAAGCACGGGCAATGCCTACACGCTGTTTTTGACCGCCGGAGAGCTGGCTGGGGTAGTAGTCTGCCCTTGTTTCCAGCTGTACCAGTTCCAGCAGAGGACGAACTCTTTTATCAATTTCGTCTTTGCCAAGTCCTTGAATTTCCAGCGGGAAGGCAATGTTGTCATAAACAGTACGGGAAGCAAGCAGATTGAAGTGCTGGAAAATCATGCCGATGCTTTGACGTGCTTTGCGCAACTGGGTATCGTTCATGGCAGTTAAATCTGCACCGTCAACGATAACTCTGCCTGCGGTTGGTTTTTCCAGCATGTTGATGCAGCGTACCAAAGTTGATTTGCCGGCACCGGATAAACCAATAATGCCGAAAATTTCCCCCTCCTTAATATGGAGGTTGGTTGTTTTAAGAGCGTGGATATCGCCTGCTTTGCTGTAGTAAGTCTTTTCGATATTGAGCAATTCTATCATAAAAACAGCGTCCTTTCTTGATTTGCAGAATAAAAAAACCCTTCACCAGTCAGCGAAGGGTACATGTCGTTATGGTCAAGCACTTCTTCATCTGCCGGATTACTCCGTTGGATTTGGCACCGTTCACATAAAGTGTGGTTGCCGTAGCTTCATTGGGCCAGTCCCTCGGCTACTCTTGATGAATAACTGTTAAGTTAATGAACTTATGATACAATGATTTTCAAATATTGTCAACAAAAATATTAGTATAAATATTTTTATCTTGTCTTTCGTAAGATAAAGTGATAAAGTAAAGAGAAGAAAATATAGCTCGATAAGGAGAATTCATTATGTCAGATAAAATAAGAGATGAACTTACAGACCAGCTGTTTACCGCTATCCTTAGCTTAAAAGATAAAGAACAATGTTACCGTTTTTTTGAAGATATATGCACAATCAGCGAGCTGAAAGCTATGGCACAGCGTCTTGAAGTAGCACGCATGCTGGACGAAGGCTGCATTTATGAAACTATTGTAGAAAAAACCGGTGCAAGCACGGCCACTATTTCCCGCGTAAAACGCTGCCTGGTTTACGGAGCAGATGGTTATAATTCAGTAATGCCTCTGCTGCGCCATGATAAATAATGAGGAAGATTTATGGATGAGTTTAATGTTCGGCAAAGCATAGAGAATTTAAGCGGCTACACTGTGCAGCATGTAGAGGCTAAAATCATTGCTGATACTAATGAAAGTAACTATCCGATGCCGGAAGAAATAAAGAAAAAAATTCTGTTAATGACAGAAGCCTTTCCGTTTCATCGCTATCCTCCCATTAAGGCGGAGAATCTGTCTGAAACCATTGCCAAAGAGCTGGATTTACCTAATGATAATGTAAGAATTGGCAACGGCGCGGGAGAATTGCTGCAAAAGGCCTGTTATGCTTTTGGCGGCAGCGGAAAAAAGATTGCTTTTCCCGTACCATCGTATGATATGTATGCTACTTATGTACAGTTATCAGACAGTGAAGCTGCACCGTACAGACTTACTGAAGATGGCTACCTGGATGCAGAAGCGGTTATCAATTTCTGTAATTCAGAGCAGGTTGCCTTATTGATTATCTGTAATCCTAATAATCCTACGGGCAATTACAATCCGCTGCCGCAGGTAGAAAAAATTATTGCTTCCGTCAAATGTCCGGTAGTTGTTGATGAAGCGTGCATGGAATTTGCGGGCGGCAGGGATGTGGACAGCCTTGATATGCGGCCGCTGAATAAAATCTGGCTTGTGGCAGGTTCAGTACTGACTATCAGCGGGAAATACAGTAATCTTTTGTGTATTCGTACATTTTCTAAAGCGTATGGACTGGCAGGTCTGCGTTGTGGTTATGCAGTTGGCGGCAGCGGGATTATCAGAATTTTAGGCAAGACGCTTTTGCCATATCAGGTAAATGCCTACACCCTTATGGCAGCTAAGCTGGTATATGAAAATAAGCTGCTTTACAGGGAGCTGATAAAAAAAGTTGTACAGGAACGGCAGCTGCTGGTTGATTTTCTGCAGCAGCAGGGCTTTGAGGTTTGGCCGTCAGCGGCAAGTTTTGTGCTTTTCAGGGCTAACGGCAGAATGGCAGAAATACTGGCAGAAAGTCATGATGAGGTTTATGGCAGAGATGAAAAAATGACAGCGCTGGAAAAAAGCGGACATTTTATTTATCGTTATCTGCTTAGTCACGGTATTCTGACTGCTGATTTAGCTGCCTGTCCGCAGCTTTCAGGCAGTATAAGGATGACCGTAGTCTTACCGGAAGAAAATGAAATAATCAGACAGCAATTGCAGCTGTTATGTGCAGATGTATTTGTGCACGGCAATAAAACACGAGAGGAATGATATCCTTTCGTGTTTTTATTTTTTTATAAAATTTTGCAATTAGCTATTGCTAACTCGGTAAAAGTGTGATAAGATTATAGTAAAGTTAGTCAATGCTAACCAATGCAGAAATTTAACCCTTCTGTATTATATATAATTGACCTTGACTATCCCTTTGCATCTTCTGTTTTGCATTGGTTAGCAAAAACTACGATGGCAGGAGGTAAGTATGAATTTGTTCGGCTTTCATAAATTTGATGAGCTGGTGGCCTTTCATTGTTCGCCGGTATTGCTGCAGGTAAAGCCGGCTAATGTTATCTCGCTGCCGCAGTTTGAAGCAGAAGAACTGCAAAAACTGTTATCTGAGTATAATGAAGAGTTTCAGTTACACGGCATTGTTTTCAGGTTGCTGTGCCGCTGCAGCAGGAAAAGTCTGCTTCTGATATATAATAAAGCAAAGCTTGGAGAGGTACTGCAGGATAAAGGCTGCCGCGCATATCTGACAGCTGCTGGTTATGACAGAGATAATTCACTGGAAGAAGATTTGCTGACTTTGGAAAAAAGACTGCAGCAGGAATGTGAGTTTCCCCATGAGATTGGTATCTTCCTTGGTTATCCGCTGGAGGATGTACTGGGGTTTGTATTAAATAAAGGCAACAGCTGTAAATACAGTGGCTATTGGAAGGTATATGGTGATGTAGAGCAGGCGAAAAAGCTTTTTGCTACTTATGAGAAATGCAGGGATTCCGTACTGCAAAAGCTTACGGAAGGCTTATCGCTTTATAATGCAGTAATGGCTATATAAGGAGGCTATCATGGAAAAAATACCTGTAATTTACTGGAGTGGTACCGGTAATACACAAATCATGGCGCAGGCAGTTGCCGAAGCAATCAATAATTCTGGAGCAGAAGCTCTTTTAACAGAAGTGGGACAGATTTCTGCGTCAGAAGCAGCACAATATCCGGTGTTGGCGCTGGGATGTTCTGCTATGGGTGCAGAGGTACTGGAAGAGTATGAGTTTGAACCGTTTTTTACGGAACTGGAAAAAGTGTTGGCAGGTAAGAAAGTAGCGTTGTTTGGGTCCTATGGCTGGGGTGGCTCCTATATGCAGGACTGGGAAAATAGAGTTACTGCAGCCGGAGCTGAGCTGGTAGCTCCAGGTGTATTGGCACTAAATGCGCCGGATGCCTCTGCTTTAGAAGCCTGTGCGGCTATTGGTAAATTATTAGCTACTAGATAAATTGTTTGAAGTTTGCCTGCTAATCAGGTGAATATATATTTTCTCCTCCAAAGAGCAAAAGGAATCTGCTGAGCAGGTTCCTTTTGTTTTTTATTTGTGCACATTGTTTACTAATAAAATAGATTTTGTTATAATATTTAACATCTTTTTTTAAAGAGGGTTTTGAAGCACAAATATAAAGAAAGAAGCGTTAGAATGAAAAATTGGAAAATTGTTTTAGCTATACTTACGACTAATGTAGTCTTTATGTCGGCAAGCTATACGATGCTGATACCGTTCCTGCCTATGTATCTGATTAAAGAACTTGGTGTTTCTCAGGAAGATGTAAAAATGTGGTCAGGAGCAATCTTTTCTGTTACTTTTCTGATTGGCGGCATTATGTCTCCTATTTGGGGCAGGATGGCTGATAAGAAGGGCAAAAAGCTGATGGCTATTCGCTCAGGACTGGGACTGGCTATCGTTTATCTTTTAGGGGCAGTAGTAACTTCACCGGAGCAGATGTTCTGTGTACGTGTGCTGCATGGTTTTGCGGCCGGGCTCTGGTCTGTGTGTTTAGCGATTGCAACTTCCAGTGTACCTATTGATAAGCTGGGTGTAAGTCTTGGTATTATGCAGTCGGGCTTAACTGTCGGTAACGTGGTAGGGCCGCTTTTAGGTGGTTTCTTAGCTTCGGTTTTTGGCATGCGCGCTTCTTTTTATTTTGGCGGCATTATGCTTTTAATCATTACTCTGGTATTTTACGTATATATACCCGAGCCTCCTAAAGGTAAAAGCGAGGTTGGTCAGCCCGAAGAAAGCAACAGAGAACTGCTGCGCCAGCCTGCTGTAATGGAAACGCTTTTATATGCAGGCGTTGTACAGATGGTTATTCTTTTGATTCAGCCGATACTGAGTCTCTATGTAGCGGAATTGAATCACAGTATGGATAATATCATCTTTATATCTGGACTGGTATTTTCCTTGGTTGGTGTAGCAAGTGCTATAACAGCGCCTTTCTGGGGTCGTTTCGGACAGCGCAGAGGCTTTTACTGTTCTCTGTACATTGCTGCAGCTCTCTCTGGTATTGCTATGATTTGTACTGCCATGCCGGACTCTTTATGGAATTTTGCTATTGTTAATTTTGTAGTAGGTATGTTTTTTGCCGGTATTAATCCGTCAATCAGCGCTATTTTGACTAATAAGACCAAACATAGCCAGCGTGGGCGTATTTTTGGCTTTATGTTTTCAGCTCAGCAGATGGGCTCCATGGTTGGCCCGTTAGCTGGCGGTGTTTTAGCAACTTACTTCCCGCTGAAAACAGTATTTTATGTAGGTGGTATATTCCTGCTTTTAATCAGCGCTGCTGTATTTATGCGGCATCGTGGTGAAAAAGAACAGGCTCTGCTGTAATTAGCGGTAAATTAAAAGAACGTATTTTAACTGATGTTAAAATACGTTCTTTTTTATTGTTCCTGCATTGCTTTGTGTTCTGTTTCAGTTGTTTTGATAACTTGCTCATTAGATGTATCTTCATTACTTTGTGCAGAAGAAGTATTTTGCTCAGAATCAGCAGCTTTTTCTTGCTGCTTTTGCTGCTGTTTTTGCTCAGCAGAGTTATCAGTGTTTTGGGTTTCAATGTTCTTAGAAGTGTCTGCTTTAGCAGCAGTGGTTTCTTGCGCGTCGGTCTTGGCTGCAGGTACTTTAGCTTCTTTCACTTCTGGCTTTTCAGCTTTTGCTGCATCTATATTTTCTGTTTGCTTAGCTGCAGCTTTCTGCTTTGTTTTTGCAGCAGTTTTTTTCTGGACAAAGTCATCTACGAACAATACAAGTTTTTCAGGACCGGAGCCGGGAATAACAGAAATGGTCTTAGAAACATTGTTGTTCCAAATGGTTTCGCCGGCTTTGCTGTAACCGATTTCTTCCAGCTTGGTTAACTGCAGACGATCTGCTGAAAGCAGATATTTTATTTTGATTTCGGTAATGTCATATTTAGGGTCGCCAAGCATAACCTTAGCCCAAAACAGGACAGTGCTGTTATCGTGAATCTTTAAAGTCCTGCTGTCGATATACCAGGAGTTATTATTGGGTGAATCTTTACCTGCCAGCAGCCAGCGTTCGTTATCAGCAGCAAAAACTGACGAGGAGAGAAGCAGCAAGCTGAGCAATAGGCTAAAAATAATTTTCATAATGAGTACCATGACCTTTGTTGGAATACGGATAGAATATACTTTCATCCTGCTTATAAGTATAAAAGGGGGCTGCGGCAGTGTCAAGAAAAGGCAGCGCTCAGTGAAGGCTGCAGGGCAATGTTCACTGTTTAGACAATGTTTCTTCACAGATGTGGCGATGATGTACAGGTAAAAAAGTGCTGCTGTGGAATGTTTGTTTAAGCAGGGAGGGGATGATGATAAATCAATATTCATGGAGGGCGCGCAGTGTGACAGGCAAAAGTTTCAGCGGTAAAATAGCTGCGACATCTGCTGACGAAGCCGTTTTGCAGCTGCGGCAGCATTACAGGTATGTAGTTGCCTTGAAGCCATGCCGAAAGGAGCAGGTATTTGTAAGATGGCGACGCAGCAGAAGGTTTACGGATAAACAGCGTATAGCTTTTTTTAAACAGTTAGCCGTAATTTTAAACAGTGGTATTCCCTTGCTGCAGGGAATAGAAATATTGCAGCAAAGAATTGACAAAGAACTGGGAATAGTTTGCCAACAGTTAATTCAAAGGCTGCAGGCCGGAAGTACGCTGCATGAAGCAATGAACTTTGACCGTGTATTTTTCCCGTCGCTGGCGATTACGCTTACTGCTGCAGGTGAAAGCGGCGGTGAACTGGAACGTGTTTTGGAAGCGGCTGCTGAATACTATGCACGACAATATGAGCTGAAATGCTTTTTGTACAAGGCTGCCGCCTATCCGCTTTTTTTATTGGCGGCGACTGCTGCTGTATCACTGTTCTTTTTATTCTACGTTCTGCCGCAGCTGGCGGTAGTTTATACATCCATGCAGGCACAGCCGGATTACTTTCTGCAGTGGGTTTTGGGGCTGAATAACTTTGTGTCAGAGCATACTTTGCTGTTAGCGGCAATAATAGTATGTACAGCTATGCTGCTTAGTCTGTATCAAGCTGCCCTGCGTACTGCTATATTGCAGCTGCCGGGGATTAAGGGGATTTATGGACTGGTACAGGAAATACGCTTTTGTAAGCTTTTGGCACTGCTGCTGAACAGCGGCTTAAATATTACTGTTGCGGCCGAAGAAGCTGGCAAGACATTTACTGATGACGCAAGGATAGGTCAGCTGTATCTTTTTCGGCAGAGCTTGCTGCGCGGCGTTGATATAGGTACAGCAGCGCAAAGAGCCGGCTGTATTTTTTCGCCGTTGACCAGAGAATTCATAGCCATAGGTGCAGCAACAGGCTGCCTGCCCCATATGCTTAATGAGGCTGCCGGTATTTTAGAGCATGATCTGCAAAGCAAGCTGGAAAAGTTTCGGGAGCTGTTTGCACCGGTGTTGCTGCTTATTGCCGCCCTGTTGACTGCGTTGGTAGTATGTTCTGTTATGGGTCCGCTTTTTGATTTATTTACCGCTTTGCCTGAATATGAATAAAGGAGATGAAAGGATGATGAAAGGTGGCAAGCAGGGAGGCTTTACCCTGATTGAAATTGTGGCTGCTGCTGCACTTTTAGGTGTGCTTTTAACGATGCTTATGCCGTCGCTGGAAGGTGCTAATGAGAAAGTTAAAAATGCCAAGCTGAAAAATGATTTGGCTGCAGTAGACCAGGCTTTACAGCTGTATAAGCTGGAAAATGGTACTTTGCCGGAGGGACTTACCGAGCTTGATGGCAGCTATTTAGCTAAAGGCAGCGACTTCAAAGATGCACTAAATGAAGATTTAACTTATACGGTAGAAAGTGATGGTCTTACTTACACATTAAAAGGGAAAAATGCTGCTGGCAATGAGGTCGTTTCCGGTGGCAGCAAGTCAGCGCAGTAAAAAGAGCGGTTTTATTTTTACGGATATTTTGGCAGGCTGCTTTATATTAGGCTTAGCTGCTGCAATGCTGCTGGTTGGCGGCAGCAGCTGGCTGAAATATTATCATCAGCAGCAGTTAAAACAGGCAGCAGCCGTACTTTCAGCAGATATAAGACTGCTGCAGCGCCAGTCCTTATTTGATGATGGTATTTTAAACAGGCAGATAAAATTTATGACTGATAAAAAAGGCTACGCTTTTTATGTTGATAGAAAAGTAAAGAAGCGTGTGTATTTCAGCGATTTCGGCTGCGGTGATGTCAGTCTGGATAATAAGCTGGCTTATGTTCAATATACCAATAATGGCAGTCCGTCCATGACTGGCAATATCATTCTTAAACATCAGAAGCTGCCGGGAAGTTTCTGTACTTTATCCATACAGCCGGTAACGGGAAGAGTGGTTATAAGTGAAGAAAAATAGAGGATTTCTCCTGATTGAAACAGCAGCTGTATTTTTGCTTACCGGTGTACTTTTGCTGGGAGCTTTAAAACTTTATGGCAGCAGCATCAGGCTGCAGCAGCGCAAACAGCAGTTAGAAAAGGCCTGGCAGGCAGGACAGCTGCAGCTTTTTACCGGCAATACAGATGATGGTTTTATTGTACGGGAAAATGCTCTTGAACAAGATGGACTGATAATGAAAGAAGTACAGATATTGGATGATAAAGGAAAAATTTGCTGCAATCTGGTACAAATGGAAAAATGAGCAAGGTTTTCTTCTGGTAGAATTACAGCTAAGTATGGCTGCTGCTGCCTTGCTGATGGTCATGTTTTGCAGCAGCAGTGTAAGTATTCTGCAGAATTGTCAGAAGATGCTTTTAGATATGCAGCTGCAGGATGCAGGCAGATATATGCTCAGTATGCTGGAAAAGGATTTGGCGTATGACAGCGTCCAGATTACTGTAAGCAAAGATTTCAGAGGTGCTGCCAAAATTGGTTGCCGTACTGTATTTGGCGGCAAAAGTTATCTTTATACCTGGGAAAATAACGGCTTATACAAGCAGATACAGACTGCCGGAACTAAGGGTAAGAATCCATTATATATCCCTGATTGCAAGGTGATGGATTGGCAGGTAAAGAAATTGGATGATAAAACACTGCTGGTAGAATTTATCCTACAAAAGCAGGGACGGCAGCAGAAATTCCGGCGAGTATTTTATTGCCTGAACGGAAGGATTGTACAGGATGGGGCGTAGTAAAGGCAGTGTCTCCATTGCTTTGCTGGTTGTGGGGTTGGTAGTATTATTACTGGCGCAGATCTTTTATATCTATGCTGGGAAGGAATATGAAAAACATCAGCAGTTTATTCGCGCAGAGCAGCTGCGAGTGCTTTGTACTTCAACGATAGAAAGTTTATCTGCAGTAAATATTTCTGATGAAAATAAAGCGTTTAATGTCTGCTTGTATCCAGGTGCTGTTCCTGCTGCAGTAAGCAGCAAGGTTAAGTTCAGTGACGATCAATGTATAAAATATTTGGAAGTAACAGCAGAATGTGGTGAGCTGCGGCAGGTATTACGGCAGACATATTTTTCTCTGCCGGAAGCAGTAAAGGTGCAGGCGCACATTTATGGCATTATCAGCGGGACTTCGGTAACAGGAACAGAGTTTCTGCCGCCGGAAACACTATATACAGGCACAGGAGAAGTAATGTTTCCGCCAGCAGAAGCTTTTGCTTTCCAGGCTATCGAAGAGCTGCCAATGGAAACGCTGCGGTTGAATGGACTCAGTAAACGCTTTTATTATCTGGATGACTACAGAGGCATTACCTTTGACAGAGGTATGAAGGTTTATGGCAGCGGGCTTATTGCTGCGCAGGGAAATATCATGATAAGTGATAATTGCGAGTTTACAGATCCGATTATACTGCTTACAGAAAAGAAAATTGAAATTGGTGATAATGTTAAACTGCCGCAGGCCTTGCTGTTGTCACGCAAGGGAATCAAGGTAGGCAGCGGCTGCAGCATCGGCGGTGTCATGGTGAGTAATGGCGTCATAGAATTTACAGATACAGTCTCTTTTTTACATCATGAAAATCTTGTAGCGGGGTTTTCGTCGTTTTATTACATTCTCTGAAGAAAAAGCTCTCCATATTAATATGGAGAGCTTTTTTATAGGATTTTATAAAGTTGGAAATGTTGAGTATCACAGGAAACTAATTTATAGTTTATACCTGTACGCTGACCCTCGTACACAGAAATGTGGTTTTCGCCATGGATATGACCATAAACGCAATGACTGACATTATATTTTTCCAGAAGGTCAGTAAAAAGTGTATGCTCCTCAGCAGCAAAGATAGGGGGATAATGAAAGACGCAAATAATGTTTTCTGCCTGCTGTTTAGCTGCTGCCTGCAGAGAAAGTTCCAGACGGATGCTTTCGCGCTGATATATTTTCTGGTCTTCCGGAGTGAAGTTATCGGAAGAAGGCAGTATCCAGCCGCGAGTACCGCAGATGGCGTTATTACCGACCACAATACAATTGTTTTGTAAAAATTGAAACTTATTTTCCGTAAATTGCTGCATTTTTTTTAAGCTGGTCCACCAATAATCGTGGTTGCCGCGCAGCAGTATTTTTTCGCCCGGCAGTTGTGCCAGCCATTGCAGATCGCTTTTAGCTTCTTCCAGCTGCAGAGCCCAGGAAATATCGCCGCAGATAATTACAGTATCTTCTGCTGTAACTGTTTGCAGCCAGTTGTTTTTGATTTTTTCTTTATGACCGGCCCAGTGTTCACCAAAAATTTCCATGGGTTTGCTGGGTGGGTCTCCGGAAAGGTGTAAATCACCAATAGCGTAAATATGCATAAGTACCTCTTTTGCTGAGTATTCTTATCAATAATATTATCATAAATTTACGCTGCTTATAGATATGATAGAGAAAAAATTTTGTGATAAATATTGCTGTTGAGATAAAAAATAAGCCGGAAACTTTGTTCCGGCTTATTAAGTTAAGTAATCAGTTTTTGCTGTTATCTAAAGGTAAATCCTGTAATGCGTCAAAACCGGTTTCGCCAGTTCTGATTTTAACAACATCTTCGACATCGTAAACAAAGATTTTACCATCACCGTATTTGCCGGTGAAAAGTACTTGTTTTGCAGTGTTAATGACGGTTTCAACAGGCAGAGCGGAAACTACCAGTTCTACTTTGATTTTAGGCAGTAAATATGCGGCTACTTCTGCACCACGATACATTTCTGTCTGTCCCTTCTGGATACCGTAGCCTAATACCTTGGTAACGGTCATACCGGTAACACCCAATTTATCAAGAGCAGCTTTCAGTGCTTCAAATCTGTTTTGAGAGGTTATGATAACAACTTTACTCATTTTAATTTTGCCTTTGGCAGAAGCTTTGGTAAAGGTTACAGGCTCATATGTATTTGTATGAGAATGTGGCAGGTATTCGGTTACCGGCATAAAGTCAGCATAGCTGCTGGCAAGACCATGTTCTTCCATGTCCAGACCAGAGATTTCTTCCTGCGGAGATACACGCAGGCCGATAGTTTTATCCAGCAGTTTGAAGATAATGGTCATAGTGATAAATACATACGCTGCAACAGCAATGATACCAGTCAGCTGTGTTACAAGCAGGTCGCTGGAACCGGAGTAGAACAGACCGCCTTCTTCGGCAAAGAGACCGACGCAGATGGTACCGAAAGCACCGCAGACGCCGTGCACGGAGATGGCACCAACAGGGTCGTCAATTTTAAGTTTCTGGTCAAAGAATTCTACAGCCATAACAACCAGAATGCCTGCAAGGGTACCAATGCAGAAGGCTCCGGCAACACTTACCATATCGCAGCCTGCAGTGATGCCTACCAGACCTGCGAGCGCGCCGTTGAGTGTCATGGAAACATCGGGTTTGCCATAACGGGCCCAGGTGTAGAACATAGTAGCAGTAGCACCGGCAGCAGCAGCCATGTTGGTAGTGACAAAGATTTTAGACATGGACATTAAAGCTTCATCGCCGGTAGCGCAGACAGTGGAGCAGCCATTAAAGCCAAACCAGCCGAACCATAACAGGAATACGCCGAGAGCGCCGAGAGTAAGGCCGTGACCGGGAATAGCGTTGACGGTTCCGTCCGGATTATATTTACCGATACGGGGACCAAGCAGCTTAGCGCCTACTAAAGCTGCAATACCGCCTACCATATGTACTGCTGTGGAGCCGGCAAAATCATGGAAGCCTAACTGAGAGAGCCAGCCTCCGCCCCAAATCCAGTGCCCGGAAACAGGATAGATTAATGCACTGATAAGGATGCTGTAAATGCAGTATACGGAGAATTTAGTACGCTCTGCCATTGCACCGGAAACAATTGTTGCTGCGGTAGCGCAGAATACAGTCTGAAAAATAATGAAAGCCATGGACGGGAACGAAGAGCTGTAATCACCCATGATAAAGAAGTCCGGTATACCAAGAATACCCTTGTAATCGCTGCCGAACATCAGGCCAAAGCCGATAACCCAGAAGACAATGGAGCCGAGAGCAAGGTCCATGAAGTTTTTCATGACGATGTTGCCGGCATTTTTAGCTCTGGTGAAGCCTGTTTCTACCATAGCAAAGCCGGGCTGCATGGAAAATACCATGAAAGCCCCGATAAGAACCCAGATGGTGTCTGTTGCAGAATACATTTTAAAATCCCTCCTGAAAATAATTGCAAAAAAAGAGAGGTACATCCTTGAAGGATGCACCTCGTTGTGCCATAAGATAAAATTTTATCAGTCGTTAACGCCGAAAAGCAGCTCACCATAGGTAGGATAGGACAGATATTTTTCACCCAGCAGGGCTTCTGCTTTATCTGCTGCTGTACGGAGTTCTTCCATAGCGGATAATACGCTGTCGTGATAGAAGTTGGCAGCTTCTTTACTGGATGCTATGTCTGCTGCTGCAGTCAGGGCAGCTTCCAGTTTTTCTGCTGCTGCATATATCTCACTGCCGTAAACGGAAAGCTTTTCTGCCAGTTTAGCTTCAAAGCCGGCAGAGATGCCTGCGGCTTTTTTATCCAGTGCGGCTGAAGTCAAATCGCTTTCGTAAGCATTGAGAGCGGGCAGGATATCCTTATGCAACATTTCCAGCATTGTGGAGGCTTCTATTTTTAAGACAGTGCAGTAGTTTTCCAGCAGGATTTCTACACGTGATTTAACTTCTGCGGCTGTAAAGATATTATGTTTTTCAAAAAGAGCGATGTTTTTGGCATCGGCCAGATGAGGCAAAGCTTCTGGAGTTGATTTAAGATTGAGCAGACCGCGTTTTTCGGCTTCGTGAACCCATTCATCAGTGTAGCCGTTGCCGTTGAAGACAATGCGTTTATGAGCAAGATAGGTTTCGCGTACCAGCTCATAAATTGCTTTTTCAATATCAGCGGCGTCTTCCAGTTTATCAGCAAACTCATCCAGTTCTTCGGCAACAATAGTATTCAGAACGATGTTGGGGCCGGAGATGGAGAACATGCTGCCCGGCATACGGAATTCAAACTTATTGCCGGTAAAGGCGAAGGGAGAGGTTCTGTTTCTGTCGGTGTTGTCTTTTACTAAAGCAGGGATCGTATCATCGCTGACTTTCATATAGGTAACAGGAGTGCTGTCGTAAGTTTTGCCGGCAGCAATAGCTTCCAGAATGCCTGTGAGCTCTGTACCCAGGAACATGGATACAATTGCGGGAGGAGCTTCGTTTGCTCCCAGACGATGGTCATTGCCTGCGCTGGCTACGGAAATACGCAGCAGATCCTGATATTCGTCCACTGCTTTGATAATAGCTGCTAAGAACAGCAGGAAACGGGTGTTTTTATAAGGCTCTTTGCCGGGATCAAGCAGATTCATACCTTCTGCTGTGCTTAAAGACCAGTTGTTATGTTTACCGCTGCCGTTAACGCCGGCAAAGGGTTTTTCATGCAGCAGGCAGACTAAGCCATGGCGCAGGGCTACACGCTTCATAAACTCCATGGTCAGCTGGTTATGGTCAGCAGCTACGTTGGTAGAAGTAAAGATAGGAGCCAGTTCATGCTGCGCAGGGGCAACTTCGTTATGTTCTGTTTTTGCCAGTACGCCAAGCTTCCAAAGTTCTTCATCCAGCTCTTTCATAAAGGCCATAACGCGCGGTTTAATCATACCGAAATAATGGTCATCCAGTTCCTGACCACGAGGTGATTTAGCACCAAAAAGCGTGCGGCCGGTATAAACAAGGTCTTTACGTTTTTCCCACATTTTTTTATCAACCAGGAAATATTCCTGTTCCGGACCAACTGTGCTGGTTACTTTAGCTGTGTTGATGCCCAGCAGCTTAAGAATGCGGCAGGCTGCTTTGCTGACTGCCGTCATGGAACGCAGCAGCGGTGTCTTTTTATCTAATACCTCGCCGGTATAGGAACAGAAAGCGGTAGGAATGCACAGACAATCATCTTTAATAAAAGCATAAGAGGTTGGGTCCCAGGCAGTATAGCCGCGTGCTTCAAAGGTAGCGCGCAGACCGCCGGATGGGAAGCTGGAAGCATCAGGTTCACCTTGGATTAATTCTTTGCCGGAAAAATCCATAATGGCTCTGCCTTCGGCTGTAGGTGCGATAAAGCTTTCGTGTTTTTCTGCGGTAATGCCGGTCATGGGCTGGAACCAGTGAGTGAAATGAGTAGCGCCATGTTCCAGCGCCCAGTCTTTCATAGCATTGGCGATAACATTAGCCATGGTTAAATCTAAAGGACGGCTTTCTAATACTGCTTCTTTAAATGCTTTGTAGGTAGCAGTCGGCAGACGGTCTTTCATGATAGTTTCGTTAAATACTAGGCTGCCGAAAAGTTTTGGTACATCTTTCATAATAAAAACCTCCCTGAATTGTGTTGGGTATTGTTTTTATTCCCCTCAGAATAAAACAAAAAAGCAACAACGCGGTTTAAGATAGTCACGCTATCCAACAACCACGTTGTTGCTTATGCTCATTATAAAAACAAAGAGCTGATTTGTAAAGAGAAAATGATACAAAAATAAAAGATTTATTATTATAAAAATTGAAAAAATTACAAAAATAACAGTAAACTATAAGGCTTATAAATAATATCTCAAGATGGGCTTAAGTAAATATCTGCTGCTTAGGGCAGGAAAAACATTATTGGTATAGAATATCTTCTATATTCATAATTATGTACGAACGGAGTGTAGAATATGACTTTTGGTGCTATAGTACAGAAAAACGGACTTTATGCCCTGCGTATTTTAGGCAGCTGCGGACAATTTACTGCTGAAGAACTTTTGAATTTAGCTAAACTGGCACAGAAATTTGGCAAAGGCTGTGTTACAGCTACCAGCAGAGGCACAATGGAACTGGAAGGCATCAGTGAAACTGAGCTGGAAGAAGCGGTTGCGGCAATTCAGGCAGCAGGACTTAGACTAGGCGGTACAGGAGCTACGGTAAGAGCAGTAGTTGCCTGCAAAGGAACTGCCTGCCGCCGGGGAATGTATGATGTACATGCTTTGGCCTGCCGTTTTGATGAACAGTTTTATGGCTTGGAAGTACCGAAGAAATTCAAGATTGGCGTTTTTGGCTGTATCAACAGTCTTGGTAAGGCTATGGCGCAGGATGTCGGTATTATGCCGTCCTTTACCAAGCTCGGCTGTCTGGAGTTATATGTAGGCGGTCTGGCAGGAAGCAGGCCGATGCATGGCAGACACATTGCCGTACCGTTAACGCAGGAACAGGCTATCAAGGCTGTAGCATTTATTATTGATTTGTATTGCCAAAAGGGCAAATATCCGCAGCGCCTGCGTGCAGTGCTGGACGGACAACCTGAATTATGGGATGAAATAGAACAGTATGTAAGACAGCTGGCTGCTGAATAATATTGCCGAAAAATATTGAGGGAGGAAAATACCATGGAGCTTACAGCAGTAGTACAGCTGCGCAGGATGGTGCTGGAGCATTTAGCTCGCTATACCTGGAACGATCAGCTGCCGGAGCATGTATATGATATTTTGCAGGAAGTGCGTGAAGACACGCCGCGTTATCGCTGCTGTGTTTATAAAGAACGTGCTGTATTGAAAAATCGTATCAATATGGCTTTGGGGCAGACCTGCGATCTCAATATTATTGAAGCTGCAAAACTAACTCTGAATACACCGGAACGTAATGATTTACCTGTAATTGATGTTTTGCCGGTGGCCTGTGACCAATGTCCTATTGAAACGTACTTTGTCAGTGATGCCTGCCGTCATTGCATTACTCATAAATGTATGGATAACTGCCCTAAAAAGGCTATCAGCCTATATCAGAACAGGGCTTTTATTGACCGTACTAAATGTGTGGAGTGCGGACGCTGCAAAGCTGTATGTCCTTATGGCGCTATTTTGGAAATACGCAGACCCTGTGTACGTGCCTGTGCGTTAGGTGCGGTAAGCGTTAACAAGGATAAAAAAGCGGTTATTGACCATGAAAAATGCGTGGAATGCGGTGCTTGCCGCAGTGCCTGCCCATTTGGCGCTATTGATGAGCGCAGCAACATTGTACGTGTCATTTTGGAAATTAAAAAGGGCAAGAAAGTTGTTGCCATGGTAGCTCCGTCAGCTGCTGGCCAGTTTGGTTTTAAAGTCGAGGCAGGACAATTCTACAGCGCATTGAAAGCAGCGGGCTTTGCCGATGTGGTTGAAGTTGCTGTCGGTGCCGATATTACCAGCGTGAAAGAAGCAGAGGAATATTTGGAAAAAGTACCGGAGAAGCAGCAGGTAATGACAAGCTCCTGCTGTCCGGCCTTTGTTAATCTTATCCGCAAGCATGTGCCGGAAATGGCAGATAAGATTTCTGAAACTCCGTCGCCAATGGTTTCCTGCGGAGAGCTGGTTAAAAAGCTGTATCCAGATGCCTTGACTGTGTTTATCGGCCCCTGCATTGCAAAGAAATCAGAAGGCAGACAACATAGTGACGTTATTGATTATGTTATGACTTTTGAAGAAATTGACTGTATGCTTAAAGGTAAAGACATCAGTATTGAACAGCAGCCGGCGGAAGAGTATGAACGCGACGGTTCCAGTCTGGGACTTGGCTTCCCGCTGTACGCAGGTGTAACAGCGGCCGTAAAAGCTACGGTAGCAGCTAAAGGCGGGCAGGTAGAGCAGGCACATTATGCTGCCGGACTGGATAATTGCCGAAGTGACCTGGAGCAGGTAAGTAAGGGAACGCTTGCCTGCAGCTATTTTGAAGGCATGGCTTGTCCTAATGGCTGTATTGATGGGCCAGGTGCTGTAGCTGATTTCAGAATCAGCAAAGTGGTGCTGACAAAATATGCTGCTGCAGCCCCTGTGCAGCAGGCTATTGACGATAAGCATACTAAATAAAAATATAATTGTGTAGAAATGAGCAAAAGCTCCTGATACTTGGTATCAGGAGCTTTTTTATATTTGCTTAATAAAATCGCTGAGAAAGAGTTTTGCCACTGAGGAAAGAGGTCTGCCTTTGACGATGGAAAGAGTTTTATCAAGAAACAGCCTTTCATCTTTAATGGTTTTGCAGACCAGCTCAGGAGAAAAGATTTCTTCTGATGACGCAGGAATGATGGCAATACCGGCATTTTCGCTGGCCCAGGTCATAGTGGAGGTTTTTGTAGTATTGATGCTGAGTACTTGGGGGAAGATGCGTGAATCGGAGCAGACATTGAGAAAAAGGTCGGAGCAGCCGCGGGATAGACACAAAGGGACATCTTCCAAATCATCCAAAAGGATGTTAGGTTTTTCGTTTTCCAGATAGGGGCTGTCCTTATGGAATAAGGCCATCAGCTGTTCTTTGCGGCGATAGATGGTTTCAAAACGATTTTCCTGCAGTAAGGGAGCGTTAGCTACACCTATTTCCGTCTTGCCGTTCAGCAGCTGCTCGGTTTGCTCTGAAATAGGTACTTCGTAAAGTTCGTAGTTAATACGGGGATATTGCTTGCTGAAAGCGCTGAGATAGTTTCTGATAAAGCTGATGGACATGGAAGGAGAGAGGCTGATGCGCAGCGTACCAGAAAAGCCTGCATTGCAGTCGGAGATTTCTTTCATAACGCTGGCTTCGGCAGAACAGATATATCTGGCGGCATTATACAGCATGCAGCCGGCATCCGTAAGTTCGATGCTGTGTCCGCCGCGTTTGACGTTCAGCAGTGTAGTGCCATATTTTTTCTGCAGGGTTTTCAGCTGATTGCTCAGCGCAGGCTGGGCGATAGAAATATTTTTTGCTGCAGCTGAGATACTGCCAGCATCGACGATGGCAATAAAATTACGATAATATTCAATATCCATGCTCATACCTCCGCAAAATAGCAATTATTTTAGTTGTAAAACGAGTAACATATAAATAAAAATGATAGGTTTACGTTATTTTTATTATAAATTATGGAGGCTTTTATTGCAAAAAACTCTTCAAAGAAGTGAAAGTACGGCAAAATAGGGGAAATAAGTCTCAAACATATAAAAAATATATATGTTTAAAACGCATTTTTGATATTTTACATTATATGCTTTGCAGGTTAAGCTAAACACAACAGAGGTATGTATTACGGAAAAGAGGGATTATGATGTTAGATGCAACAAGGTTACGTGCTCCCTGTCTGTTTGAAAAAGTTGTCAGTGCCGATAAGGCAGCAGAACTGATTACTGATGGTATGAACGTTGGTGTCAGCGGTTTTACTCCGTCCGGTTATCCTAAAATGACTACTATGGCTTTGGCAAGAGCGATTAAAGCCGGTAAAAAATGCCGCATCAATATCTGGAGCGGTGCTTCCGTAGGGCCGGAAATTGAAGAAGAGTTGGCTAAAGTTGGCGGCGTGCAAAGCAGGATGCCTTATTATTCAGCTGCCAATAAGAGTATGAAGGCTGGCATTAACGACGGCACTATTGAATACATTGACCAGCATTTAAGTCATTTTGCTCAGCAGATTGACTACGGATTTTTTGGCGATGTAGATGTGGCTATTGTAGAGGCAGCCGCTATCAATGCAGACGGCAGTATCGTTTTAGGACCGGGCATAGGCAATATCCCCATGCTGGTTAAACATGCTAAAAAAGTGATTGTAGAGGTAAATACCAGCATTCCTCTTTCTTTGGAAGGCATGCATGATATTTACATCTGTGCCAAACCTCCCTGCAGATCGGAAATTCCTATTTACAGTGTAGGCGACAGGATTGGTTCTCCTTATCTGGAGTGTGGGCTGGACAGAATCGACTGCATTGTAGAATCAGATATTTTCGACCACGTACGCAATTTATGTGATCCTGATGCGGACAGCGTAAAGATTGCTGAACATCTGGTAGATTTTCTGGAGCATGAACAGCGTTACGGCAGGCTGCCGGAAAAAATGCTGCCCATGCAGTCCGGTGTCGGCAGTATCGCCAATGCAGTTTTGTTAGGCTTATCCAAATCTAAATTTGAAAATCTGCAAATGTATTCGGAAATTTTGCAGGATGCTGTTTTCAGTCTGATTAAGATGGGCAAGATTAAACAGGCTTCCGGCTGTGCTTTTACACCTTCACCAAAAGTATGGCAGATGTACAAGGAAGACCCGCAGCTATATAACAAGAGCATTGTACTGCGTCCTCTTGATATCAGCAACAGTCCTGAGGTTATCAGAAGACTTGGCGTTATCTCCATGAATACACCACTGGAATTTGATATTTATGGTCAGGCAAATTCTACTCATGTAATGGGCCGCGGCATGATGAACGGTATCGGCGGCAGCGGCGATTATATGCGCAACGGTTATCTGACTATTTTCTCGACTCCGTCTACAGCCAAGGGCGGCAGCATTTCCAGTGTAGTACCGATGGTTACTCATGCGGACCATACAGAGCATGATACCATGGTCTTTATCACTGAACAGGGCGTGGCCGATGTACGCGGGCTGAGCCCGGTGAAGAGAGCTAAATTGATTATCGAAAAATGTGCACATCCTGATTTTAAAGATCAGCTTTATGAATATCTGCGTATGGCACAGCGTAAGAGCGGACACATGCCGGTGGACTTACGTCACGCATTTGATATGCAGGCTAATTTTGAAATGTACGGAACAATGAAGGAACAGCATTAAGGAGGGTACTAATCATGATGAATAAAGAGTTGCTTGAACAAGGCTTGGCAGGTTATGAAGCTAAGGTAGAAAAGGCTATCAGCAAATTTCCCGAAAGAAAAGAATTCGCTGAAAAGCGTTTGTATACTCCGTTAGATGTAGAAGACTTTGATTACAATGAAAAACTGGGATTTCCTGGGCAATATCCTTTTACCCGCGGTGTACAGCCGACAATGTACAGAGGCAGACTGTGGACCATGCGTGCCTATGCTGGCTTTGCTACGGCAGAGGAAACTAATGCCCGTTATAAATATTTGCTGGAAGCAGGTCAGACCGGTCTGTCTGTAGCAATGGATTTGCCGACTCAGATTGGTTTGGATTCTGACGCAGAACTTTCTCATGGTGAAGTTGGCAAGGTAGGCGTAGCTATTGACTCTTTGGCAGATATGGAAAAACTGTTTGATGGTATTCCACTGGATAAAGTAAGTACTTCCATGACTATTAACGGTCCGGCGGCAGTACTTTTGGCTATGTATGTTGCGGTTGCAGAAAAACAGGGCGTAAAACCGGAACAGCTCAAAGGTACTATTCAGAATGATATTTTAAAAGAATATATTGCCCGTGGTACTTATATTTTTCCGCCGCGTCCGTCCATGCGTTTGATTACTGATACCTTTGCTTACTGCTCACAAAACATTCCTAAATGGAATACTATCAGCGTAGGCGCTTATCATATTCGTGAGGCCGGCGCTTCCGAAGTACAGGAAATTGCTTTTGCTTTCTCTAATGCGATGGCCTATATTGATGCAGCTATTAAAGCAGGGCAGAAGGTGGATGATTTTGCGCCTGGTATCAGCTGGATTTTCACAGCAGGCTTGAACTTCTTCTCAGAAGCAGCCAAATTCCGTGCAGCACGTCGCCTGTGGGCAAGAATTATGAAAGAACGTTATGGTGCGGAAGTACCTAAAGCGCAGATGCTGCGCGTACATGTACATACTGCAGGAAGCGTACTGACTGCTCAGCAGCCCTTGAATAATGTGGCGCGTATTACCTGGCAGGCACTTTCGGCAATCCTTGGCGGTATCCAGTCCATGGCTTGCTGCGCTTATGATGAAGCTATTGCATTGCCTACGGAAGAATCTGCAACTCTGGCACTGCGTACTCAGCAGATGCTGGCTTATGAAAGCGGTGCTGCCGATACTATCGACCCGCTGGCTGGCTCCTATTATGTAGAAGCTCTGACAGATAAATTTGAAAAAGAAGCTTATGAATATATTACTAAGATTGACGCTATGGGCGGTGCAGTAGCTGCTATTGAAAAGGGCTACATGCAAAGCGAGATGGCTGCTCATGCTTATGCTTATCAGAGTGAAATCGAAAAAGGTACTCGTGTAGTTGTAGGCGTTAATAAATTTGCTGACGATAAACAAATTAAGACTAATGATGTGCTGATGGCTGATTTAAGTGTGGCTGAAAGACAGATTGCCAAGGTAAATTCAATGAAAGCACAGCGTGACCAAAAGGCTGTAGATGCAGCACTGGCTAAGCTGAAAACAGCTGCTCAGGGAGAAGAAAACCTTATGCCTTACTTAATTGAAACCGTTAAGACTTATGCTACTCTGGGAGAAATCTGCGGTGTACTGCGTGAGGTGTTCGGCGAATATAAGCAATCCGGCTCCATGTTCTGATACATTGTTTGACGATGTTTTGTAAGAAAGAAGCTGATGAAATGATTACTAAAACTTTAGCTGATTTTACCGCTTCCTTGAGCTACGATAAATTGGCGCCTGTTTCAATTGATATGGCGAAAAAATGTATTTTAGACTGGCTGGGAGTCTCTATCAGAGGCTCTCAGGAGCAGCCTGCCAAGCTTATTCGCCAGACAATACTGTGCAACGAAGCAAAACAGGCTACTGTCTTTGATGGCGGGCAAAGCAAGGCATCTGTGTTTGACGCGGCCTTCTGCAATGGTGCTGCTTCGCATACGCTGGATTTTGACGATTTGCATAATCCGTCCATTATCCATTTGGCAACAGTAGTAGTGCCCGGCGTCTTTGCTATTGCTGAAGCTGAGCATAAAAGCGGCAGGCAGATGATTGCTGCTGTCTGTGCTGGTTATGAAGCGGGTGGCAGGATAGGTGAGAGCGTTATTCCTGAGTCCTATTTCTTCTGGCATACTACAGGTACTGCTGGTACTTTTGGCGCTGCAGCAGCGGCTGCCAATCTGCTGCAGCTAACACCTCAGCAGACTCTTATGTGCTATGGAAGTGCTGGTACGCAGGCAGCAGGATTATGGGAATTTTTAAAAGAAGGTGCTATGAGCAAGGCTTTGCATGCTGGTAAAAGTTCTTATGCAGGAGTATTGTCGGCATATCTTTCCCGTAATGGTTTTACTGCGGCAAGCAGTATTTTAGAAGGTGAAAAAGGTTTCTGCCGTGCTATGGTAGCTGAGCCTCATTGGGACAGGTTAACAGAAGGCTTGGACAGCAAGCATCTCAGAATTGACGAAAATTCCTTTAAGCCTTATGCCTGCTGCAAACATTCCCATGCGGCTATTTATGCGGCGCAGGTGCTGAAAAAAGAGCATGATATGAAAGCAGAGAATATCAGCGAGGTAAGGATTTATGTCAATAACATAACAGATTACTTAATCAACAATCCGCAGCCGCAGAATCCTTATGGCTGTAAATTCAGTATCCAGTACTGTGTAGCTGCTATGCTTACGTTCGGAGCTGTAGGCATAGAACAGTTTGCACAGGATGTTATTCATAATACTGAAGTCAGAAATCTGATGAGCAGGACGCAGGTTATTCGTGATGCAGCCATAGAAAAAATTCATCAGGAGGATGCCTCCAAACTGGCTTCCAGATTGGAAGTTGTATGCAAGGACGGTACAGTGCATTCTATGAAGGTTGACTATCCTAAGGGGGACCCGGACAATCCTGTAACTTGGGAAGAAGCCAAAGCTAAGTTTATGCATCTGGCTGTGCCTGTATACGGCCAGCAGCAGGCAGGAAAATTGTGCAGCCTTATCGAAAATTTAGAGGAATGTGAGGACTTGGCACAAGGACTTGCCCAATGCTGGAAGGAGGGGTGATATTGTCACCTTCTGAAATAAGTGCGTATATTAAGGAGCTGTATGCGCATAATAGTTTTATGAAGCTGTGTGGTATTCAGATAATTGATATAGCCTGTGGTAAGGCCCGGGTTGGTCTTAAAATCGATCCGGACAGGCATACAAATCTGAATAATAAGCTGCACGGCGGTCTGCTGATGACGCTGATGGATAATGCTACGGGCATTGCAGCTGCTTCTGTAGGAAAAAGAGTGGTAACAGTTTCTATGACCGTTGATTTTATCAAAGGTGCGGAGGCTGGCAGCTTTGTGGAGGCAGAAGCAGTAATCAGTTATCAGGATGCAGCCAATGTTAATATGAGTATGAATGTTTTGGATGAAAACGGCAGAATGTTAGCTACAGGTATGAGCTGTATGCTGGCCATTGCGGATTTTCCAGGTATTCCTGACAAATGGTGAGAGTGACCCAAAGGACGTGTGCCTTTGGGTTATTTTATTTAGAAAAATAGCGGCAGATTGACAACAGAAATAAAATAACCTAGAATTTTACTAAATATTTGTCTGTTAATACTGATTACGGAGTGATAGCTTTGTTGAAGCAATTTTTAGAAACAACCTTTAAACTGCGAGAGAACAAGACCAGTGTCAGACTGGAGCTTATGGCTGGATTAACTACTTTTATGACGATAGCTTATATCCTGGCTATCAATCCCAGTATTTTAAGTAAAGCTGGTATGGATGCAGGTGCAGTTTTCATGGCGACTGCCTTGGCTGCCTGTCTTGGTACGCTGTTTATGGCAGTATTTGCCAATTATCCTTTTGCATTGGCTCCGGGTATGGGCCTTAATGCTTTTTTTGCCTACACGGTTGTAGGGCAGATGGGTTATTCCTGGCAGGTTGCACTGGCTGCAGTCTTTATTGAAGGTATTATTTTTATCTTGTTATCGCTTACTAAAGTGCGTGAGGCGATTTTTAACTGTATACCGCCGGCGTTAAAGTATGGCGTAACCAGCGGTATAGGTCTTTTTATTGCTTTTATTGGTCTGCAGAATGCTAAAATAGTAATAGACGGCCCTTTTCTTGTGGCTTTATATCCCTTTAAGGCAGCTTTGGCAAACGGTGAATTTTATTCTACAGGCATCGGTGCACTGCTGGCCATGATTGGTATTTTAATGACAGCTGTGCTGACAGCTAAAAAGTTTTCCGGGGCAATTTTGTATGGCATTATTTTTACCTGGATTTTAGGTATCTTTTGCGAGATTACCGGTGTCTATGTGCCTAATCCGGCATTAGGAATGCATTCTGTGCTGCCTGATTTTTCGTTGGGGATGGGGATACCTAGTGTTGCACCCACCTTTATGCAGTTTGATTTCAGTGCCGTAATGAGCTTTAACTTTGTCGCTGTTATGCTGTCTTTTATGTTTGTGGATTTGTTTGATACTATCGGTACTTTGATCGGTGTTGCGTCAAAGGCTAAAATGCTGGATAAAGACGGTAAATTGCCGCGTGTAAGAGGAGCACTGTTAGCAGATGCTATGGCGACTACCTGTGGTGCGGTATTAGGTACATCTACTGTTACTACTACTGTGGAAAGTTCTGCTGGTGTTGCTGCAGGCGGTCGTACAGGACTGACAGCACTGACGGTAGCCGCACTTTTTCTGCTTAGTATTTTCTTTGCACCATTATTTTTGGCTGTTCCGCTTTTTGCTACAGCCCCGGCGCTTGTTATTGTTGGTTTTTCCATGTTCAGCAGTATGCTTAATATAGACTTTAACGATTTAAGTGAAGCTATTCCAGCTTTTATTGCTGCTGTAGCCATGCCCTTTACCTATTCTATTTCTGAAGGCATTTCCATGGGCATAATTTCCTATGTCATCATTAACCTGGCCAGCGGCAGTTATCGTTATAAAAAAATCAGCGTACTGGTACATATTTTGGCTATTATCTTTGTGCTGAAATATATCTACGTATGAGTTTTAAATGCTTCAAAAAGCTCGGCTGCAGCCGGGCTTTTCTTTTTATTCACTTATCAACAGAAAATGTTGATAATTTATCCACAGATGGGGATAAAAACGTAAAAATATAATAAATATAGATAATATATGCAAATTTGTAGAGTTTGTGAATATTAGCACTCATCTATTGACAGTGCTAACAAAAAGGTTTATAACATAATCAGACAAAGAAAAGAGCCACCTGAGAAAAGGTAAGCTCCTTTCGGAGTTAATTTTAAAGTTTAACCCACAGCCAATTACTGTGAGCTTGATATGGAGGCATGACTTATGAGAGTTCCTAGTATTTTTGGTGAAAGTTTATTTGATGATTTTATGGATTTTCCGTTTGAAAGAGAATTTTTTGGCAGACGTAATCCTTTATACGGCAAACATGAAAAAAATATGATGAAGACTGATATTAAACAAACAGATGCAGGTTATGAAATGGATATTGACCTGCCGGGCTTCAAAAAAGAAGACGTTACTGCTAAACTGGAAAACGGCTATCTTACCATCAGTGCTTCTAAAGGCGTTGATAAAGACGAAAAGAATGATGAAGGCGTTTATATCCGCCGTGAACGTTATGTTGGTCAGTGCTCAAGAAGCTTTTATGTAGGCGAAGATGTTAAACAGGAAGAGATTAAAGCAAAATTTGAAGACGGTATTTTGAAAGTCTTTATTCCTAAGACTGAACCGAAACAGCTTGCTAAAGAACAAAATTACATCGCTATTGAAGGCTGATGCTTACCCCCGCTGAGGCGGGGGTATTTTATTGTGCAAAAATATTATTTTCCTTGGAAAAACAGCTTGCTTATCTTAAAGGTATATGATACAATTATTTAGCGTTAATATCGAATAATATATAACATCCGTAATTGAAAAGTGAGGTGCACAATAATGAAAGAAAATATTCATCCTAAATACAGCGAAGTTACAGCAACCTGCGCTTGCGGCGCTAGCTTTGTAACCGGCAGTGTAAAAGGTGAATTGCGTGTTGACGTTTGCTCCAAATGCCATCCGTTCTTTACCGGCCAACAACGTAATGTTGCAGCACGTGGCCGTATTGAAAAATTCAATAAACGTTATAACACAGAAAAATAATCATCTTCACAGCAGAGCTCAAAAAGCTCTGCTGTGTTTGTATACGGAGCTTTTTGCGGCTGCGGCTTGGCAGCCTGATGATATGTATTGATTTTGGGGTATTTTATGAAAAAGCAAAAATTTAATGTAGGCGGGCAGGCTGTTATTGAAGGCGTAATGATGCGCGGACAGGATAAGATTGCAGTAGCTGTGCGCCAACCGGACGGAGAAATTTCTGTTGACGTAAATCCTGTCAGCAGTATAAGAGATAAATATCCAATTTTAAAGAAACCTTTATTGCGCGGCGTAGTGGCTTTGTTTGAATCTTTGTATGACGGTATGAAGGCACTGGCGTATTCGGCGCAGGTATCTGGAGAAGAGGACGAACAGCTCAGCACCAAAGAAATGGTTATGACCATTGCTACCTCTGTGCTGCTGGCTATTGGGTTATTTATAGTATTGCCCACCTGGTCCATGCGTTTTCTGCATAACCTTACGGAAGACCCTATGCTGCTGAATCTGGCAGAAGGTGTACTGCGCATGGTTATCTTCCTTGTTTATATTGCTGCTATTTCCTCTATGAACGATATTCAGAGGGTATTTCAGTATCATGGTGCGGAACATAAAACAATTTATACTTATGAGGCGGGTTTGCCGCTGCAGGTAGAGAATGTGCGCCCGTTCAGTACCTTGCATCCGCGCTGCGGAACTAATTTTCTGATGATTGTTATGCTCATCAGTATGTTCATTTTTACTTTTTTAGGCTGGCCGGACCTTGTGGAGCGTATTGCTTCCAGAGTGGTTCTGATGCCGGTGATTGCAGGCGTAAGCTATGAGATTATCAGATTTGCCGGCGTCCATGCGGATAACAAGCTGGTACATTTTGCTATTATGCCGGGACTGTTGCTGCAGAAACTGACTACCAGGGAACCGGACGATTCACAGATAGAGGTGGCAATTGCTTCTTTAAAAGCCGTATTGCCGCCGGAAGAAATTATCGAGCAGGAGAAGAGTAATCAATGATAGATAAATTACAGGCGTTGGAAGACAGATATCTGGATTTAGAAGCTAAAATCAGCGATCCTGATGTCATCGCCAATCAGGCAGAGTGGCTGAAATGTACGAAGGCTCATGCTAAACTTGCGGATATCGTAAGCGTATATCGTGAGTACCGCGACATGCTGCAGGCACGTGATGAGGCAGAAGAAATACTGGCTGCCGGTGATGATGAAGAGCTGGTTGAAATGGCTAAGGAAGAGCTGAAAGAGCTGCGTCCTAAGCTTGCTGATTATGAAGAGCGACTGACAATTCTGCTGCTGCCTTCTGATCCGAATGATGATAAAAATGTTATTGTGGAAATCCGCGGCGGTGCCGGCGGTGATGAGGCTGCTTTGTTTGCCGGTGTGCTGTTCCGCATGTATTTACGTTATGCAGAAACACGCGGCTGGCGAGTAGAGGTTATGGACTCTAATCCTACTGAATTAGGCGGCTTCAAAGAAGTTGTTTTCCAAATCAGCGGTGACAGTGTTTACAGCCGTATGAAATTTGAAAGCGGCGTACATCGTGTACAGCGTGTGCCGGAAACAGAATCCCAGGGACGTGTGCATACTTCTACGGTAACAGTAGCAGTGCTGCCGGAAGCAGAAGAGGTTGATGTGGAAATCAATCCGGCTGACTTGCGTATAGATACTTACAGAGCAGGCGGTGCCGGCGGTCAGTATGTAAATAAGACGGAATCTGCTGTACGCATTACCCATATTCCTACCGGTATCGTGGCACAATGCCAGGATGAAAAATCTCAGCTGAAAAACCGTGAAAAATGTATGCGCGTTCTGCGTGCCCGCATTTTGGAACAGGCGCAGGAAGAACAGCGTGCGGCTACTGCCGAAGACAGAAAAAGTCAGGTAGGTACAGGTGACCGCAGTGAGCGTATCAGAACCTACAATTATCCGCAGGGACGTGTTACTGACCACCGTATCGGTCTTACCCTGCATAAGCTTGATACCATCGTTAACGGTGATTTGGACGAGCTGCTTGATGCGCTGATTACAGCAAAACAAAGTGAACAATTACGTCAGGTGAAATAAAGTGGAAACTAAGCCTGTTTGGACTATAATTAAAATCTTAAATTGGACGAAGCAGTATTTTGCAGATAAAGGCGTGGAAAATCCACGCCTTGATGCGGAAATACTGCTTTGTGCTGTTTTAAAATGCGAACGTATAAAATTATATCTTGATTTTGAGCGTCCTTTGGATGAAGAGGAACTGTCTGTGTACAGAGGTTTTGTTGCCAGAAGAGCAAAGCATGAGCCTTTGGCATATATTTTGGGTGAGAAGGCCTTTATGCGCAATACCTTCAAGGTTAACAGTCATACGCTGGTGCCGCGTCCGGAAACGGAATTATTGGTAGAAAGCTTGATTTTGGCAGCAGAAAAGGTAAACAATCAGCCTAAGATACTGGATATTGGTACAGGCAGCGGAGCTATTCTTGTGTCGTTATTGGATTATCTGCCGCAGGCTAAAGGCGTAGGGGTAGATATTTCTGCAGGGGCGTTGGCTACAGCCAAGGAAAATGCCATTAATATAGGCGTAGCAGACAGAGCGGCCTTTATTTTATCTGACTTATTCAGTGCGATACCGAAAGAAAAGAAATTTGATATTATTGTTTCCAATCCCCCCTATATACCGGCGGCTGATATTCAGACGCTGGCGCGTGACGTGCAGCAGGAACCGCACGGAGCACTGGATGGAGGTTTGGATGGACTTGATTTTTACCGCAGGATAACGAAACAGGCGGTGGAATATTTGGCAAGCGACGGTTTACTGGCGTTTGAAATAGGCATAGGGCAAAGTGAAGCTGTTTGTGCTATGTGCCGCGAGAATGGCTTGAGAGCTGTTGCGGTACGGTTTGACTATGCAGGAATAGACAGGATGGTTTTTGCAGCTAAAGAAGGTGGAAGATATGCAGACATATTACTGGAAATTGCAAAATAATGGGGAAGACGCAGAAGTAATTGCTAAAGCAGCAGAGCTTATTCAAAAAGGTGAAGTAGTTGCTTTTCCGACAGAAACAGTTTATGGCCTTGGTGCTGACGGACTTAACAGCGAGGCTGTTGCCAAGATTTTTGCTGCGAAAGGGCGCCCCAATGACAATCCGCTTATTCTGCATATTGCAGATAAAGAAAGCATTAATCAGTTGACCAGCGGGTTGACGGAAAATGCCAAAGTATTGATGGAAAAATTTTGGCCGGGACCGCTTACTTTAATAGTTGCCAAGTCTGCCATTGTACCGGATGCTGTCAGTGCAGGATTGCCGACTGTGGCAGTACGTTTTCCTTCCAATACCTTTGCACAAAGTTTGATTAAAGCAAGCGGCTGCCCGATAGCGGCGCCTTCTGCAAATATTTCCGGTCGCCCCAGTCCTACCAATGCAGCGGATGTTATGGAGGATATGCAGGGAAAGGTTGCCGCAGTGCTTGATGGCGGCAGCTGCGGTATAGGCTTGGAATCTACAGTAGTTGATACAACAGAACCGGTGCCGGTTATTCTGCGTCCGGGCGGCATTACTTATGAAATGCTGACGGAAGTTTTGGGAGCGGTGGAGATTGACCCGGCGCTGCAGGGAGATAAAAACTTCAAGCCTAAAGCTCCGGGAATGAAATACAGACATTATGCGCCTAAAGCGCCGATGTATCTTTTGGAAGGCAAAAGTGCAGCGTTATTGCCAACCATGGCTGCTAAGGCTGCTGCAGAAGGATTGAAAGTCGGCGTGCTGTGCAGCAGCTCCATGAAAGCACTGCTGCCGGAAATACAGAACTTGCAGCTTGCCTGCTGGGGAGACAGCAAACAGGCATTAGCGGCTGAACTTTTCTATCTGCTGCGTGATTTTGACCGTACCAAGCCCGATGTTATTTTAGCAGAGGGCATTGATGAAAGCGGTATAGGGCTTGCGGTTATGAACAGGATGCGCAAGGCTGCCGGTTATCAGCTTGTAACGCTTACAGATGCCGGGCTTAGTATAAAAAACGGTACGCAGTTACCGTCTTTTATGGTAAAATAAAGTTGTTTGATACCTTGACCGATAGGAGGAATGATTATGAAAATAGCAATGGCTAGTGATCATGGCGGTATCCATTTGAAAGAACATATCAAAAAATACCTGCAGGACAAGGGTATCGAGGTTGTTGACCACGGTACTTATACAGAAGAATCCTGCGATTATCCTGATTTTGCCGCAAAATTATGCAAGGATATTGTTTCCAGAGAAAGCGGAGCTGAAAAAGGTATTCTGATTTGCGGTACCGGCATAGGTATTTCTATTGCTGCTAATAAATGTCGCGGTATCAGAGCAGCATTATGTGCAGATGTTTATTCTGCTAAAATGAGCCGTGAACATAATAATGCCAACGTATTGTGCATGGGCGAACGTACTACTGGCGTTGGCCTGGCTGAGATGATTGTCGATACCTGGCTGACTACTGATTTTGCCGGCGGCAGACATGAAAGACGCGTTGACAAGATTATGGCTTTGGAGTCTGAGCAATAATGGAAATAGAGAATATTACTCGGCAGGTGGCAGAAGCAGCCGAGGAACTTATCAGTGTTGCCAAAGCTAAGCGCGGACAAATCTTTGTGCTTGGCTGCAGTACCAGCGAAGTTATTGGCAATAAAATAGGTACTGGCGGCAGCAGTGAAGCAGCTGTTTTAATCTTCAAGGCATTGAAAAAGGTAACTGACAGTCATGGCCTGTATCTTGCGGTACAATGCTGTGAGCATCTTAACAGGGCTATCGTACTGGAAGAAGAAGCTATGGAAAAGTACGGCTTTACGGAAGTTACCGTTCGTCCTATGCCGCATGCCGGAGGAGCTATGGCTACAGCTGCCTATGAAGGTTTTGCTCATGCTGTAGTGGTAGAAACTGTTACAGCGCATCTTGGCATGGATATTGGTCAGACGCTGATAGGTATGCATTTAAAACGGGTAGCAGTACCTGTAAGGCTGCAGCATAAACAGATAGGCAATGCCCTGCTGACGGCTGCACGCACCAGACCGCCTCTGATTGGCGGTGAACGGGCTCATTACCCGGAAAATAGATGAATTGCAATTAAATTATTTGGAGGGAATTACTAATGAATTTAGCAAGCTTGGCAGTAACCGATCCGGAATTAAATGGTTTTATCCATGAAGAACTGGAGCGTCAAAGAAACAAAATTGAGCTTATCGCATCCGAAAACTTCGTATCTCCGGCAGTAATGGAGGCTATGGGTACCATTCTGACTAACAAATATGCAGAAGGTTATCCCGGACATCGTTATTATGGCGGCTGTGAATACGTTGATAAAGTAGAAACTTTGGCTATTGAACGTGCGAAAAAACTGTTTGGCGCAAATTATGCCAATGTTCAGCCTCACTGCGGTGCAAGCACTAACCTGGCTGTATATTTTGCTTTCCTGAAACCTGGCGATACCATCATGGGTATGAATCTTTCCCAAGGTGGTCATCTGAGTCATGGTTCACCGGTAAATATTTCCGGTAAATATTTCAATGTAGTTCCCTATGGTGTAAACCCGGAAACTGAAACTATTGATTATGCTGAGCTGGAAAAATTGGCGCAGGAACATCATCCGAAAATGATTGTGGCTGGTGCCAGCGCTTATCCGCGTGTAATTGATTTTAAACGTATGGCAGAGATTGCTCATGGCGTAGGTGCACTGCTGCTGGTTGATATGGCTCATATCGCTGGCCTTGTAGCTGCAGGCTTACATCCTAATCCGGTTCCCTATGCTGATGTTGTAACCACAACTACTCATAAGACTCTGCGTGGTCCTCGCGGCGGCTTGATTCTGTGCAATAACGAAGAATATGCTAAAGCTATCAACAAGGCTATTTTCCCTGGTATTCAGGGCGGCCCGCTGATGCATATTGTAGCTGCTAAAGCAGTTGCTTTTGGCGAAGCTTTACAGCCTGAATTTAAAACTTATCAGGAAAATATTGTTAAAAATGCCAAAGCTTTTGCAGAAGCTCTTGTTAAAGAAGGTTTCCGCCTTGTTTCCGGCGGCACTGACAATCATCTGGTATTGGTTGATGTGCGTGGTCAGGGCCTGACCGGTAAAGATGCTGAACATCTGCTGGACGAAATCGGCATTACCTGCAATAAAAATACTATTCCGTTTGACCCTGCCAGCCCGTTTGTTACCAGCGGTATCCGTCTGGGCACTCCTGCTGTTACAACCAGAGGCTTCAATGAAGACGATATGCGTGAAGTAGCAGCTATTATCGGACTGGTTCTGAAAAATAAAGACAATGCTGAAAAACAGAAAGAAGCTGCTGCAAGAGTAGCTGCTTTGTGTGCTAAATACCCGATGTACCCTAATATCTAAAAGTAAAGGAAGATTCTGATGCAGATAAAAGTAGTCGATCATCCGTTAATTAAATCCAAACTGACTGAAATTCGTGACGTAAAAACACCGACCAGCTGGTTTAAACGTATTCTGGATGAAATTACGATGTTAATGGTTTTTGAAGTTACCAAAGATTTGCCTGTAGAAAATATCAGAGTGCAGACGCCTTTGACAGAAACAAACGGCTACAAACTTTCCGGCAGTATTACTCTGGTACCTATCCTGCGTGCAGGACTTGGTTTTTTAGAAGGCACAACCCGTGTGATTCCCGAGGCTAATGTTGGTCATATCGGTATGAGCCGTAATGAAGAAACATTGGAGCCGGAGGAATATTATTGCAAGCTTCCGCGTGATACCGGTGCTTATACTATTCTGCTTGACCCGATGCTGGCTACCGGCGGTTCTGCCGTAGCTGCTGTCGATCAGCTTAAAAAGCGCGGTTTGACCAATATTCGCCTGATGTGCCTTGTTGCTGCTCCGGAAGGAGTAAAACGCATGAATGAAGCTCATCCGGACGTTAAGATTTATACTGCTGCACTGGATGACCATCTCAATGAGCACGGTTATATTGTACCGGGGCTGGGAGATGCCGGTGACCGCATTTTCGGGACGGTATAATCATGAACAGACCGGACTGGGATGAATATTTTATGGAGATTGCCCGTGTGGTAAGTAAGCGTTCTACCTGCTTACGGCGCAGCGTTGGCGCTGTGATTGTTAAAAACAGGCAGATTGTCGCAACTGGCTATAACGGAACTCCCAAAAATTTACCGCACTGCGAAAGTGTAGGCTGTCTGAGGGAGCAGCTTAAGGTTCCTTCCGGACAGATGCACGAGCTTTGCCGCGGTATTCACGCTGAACAAAATGCGGTAGTACAGGCTGCCTATCACGGTGTATCAGTGAATGGCGGAACAGTATATTGCACTCATCAGCCATGTGTGGTGTGTACTAAGATACTTATCAATGCCGGTATCAGCCGCATAGTTTACGCTAATCCGTATCCTGATAAGCTGGCGCAGGATATGATGGAAGCAGCGGGAATAGAAATAGTCATTTTAAATAGCTGACTGAAATGGTCATCTGCCTGGTGCGGATGACCATTTTTTCAAGCAGCTTTTGGTAAAGACATTGTGAAAATTTTTTGACAAAATTTTTACAATACTCATTTTTTTGATATACTATATTAAGAAATTAAAAAAATCCCGCTGCCGATGTACAGCTGAATCATAGTGAGGTAAAAATGTTAAAAGTTTATGGTTTTCCCTTCCTGCTTGCAGCGCTGGTCAGCTATGTTCTGACTCCTTATATCAAGATGCTGGCTTTTAAAATAGGGGCCATTGATAAGCCTGACAATCGTAAAGTCCACAAAAAAATTATGCCCCGGTTAGGCGGACTTGCTATTTATATTGCGTTCATGGTTGGTGTTGTTGCCAGCCTTGAGCTTACATGGGATATCGTAGGTATTTTGCTTGGCGGTACACTCATTGTATTGGTAGGTATTTTGGACGATAAGTATCAGCTGCCTGCCAAAGTTAAGCTGCTGGGGCAGATTGCGGCAGCATGCGTGCTGGTTTTGTTTGATATCAGGATAGAATGGATTAATAATCCTTTGGGCGGTTACTTTTATCTTGATAAGTTCCTTTCTGTTCCACTGACTGTTTTCTGGGTTATAAGCTTTACTAATGTAGTTAATCTGATTGACGGACTGGATGGCTTGGCAGCAGGTGTTTCTGCTATTGCTTCGCTTACGGTTATATTAGTAGCAGTACAGATGGGTTACTATCATATTGCTATTATGACAGCTGCTTTGGCTGGCGGTATTATTGGTTTTATCAGATACAATTTTAATCCGGCGACAATCTTCATGGGTGATACAGGAAGTATGTTTATCGGTTATATGCTGGCGGCTGTTTCCGTTTACGGAGCTGTAAAGACAGCGGCTACCATCGCACTCATTGTTCCGGCTATTGCGCTGGGGCTGCCGATTATGGATACAGCTTTTGCTATTATGCGCAGGTACAGTAACGGCAGACCGATTTTCCAGCCTGATAAAGGCCATCTGCATCACAGATTGCTGGCGATGGGCATGAATCAGAAGCAGGCTGTACTGCTGATGTATGCTATCAGTGCTGCGCTTGGTATAGGCGCTGTACTGTGGGCAGAAATGGACGGCTTTTATGCAGCTCTCATCATTGCGGTAATTATTACGGCAGTGGCGGTAGGAGCTAAGAAGATAGGTATTCTTAATGACAGATAGTGGGGAGGAAGAAAAGTGAAAAAGCTTAAAGTTATGACTGTTTTCGGTACTCGTCCGGAAGCTATCAAAATGTGCCCGCTGGTACTGGAGATGAAAAAATATCCTGATCTTATTGAACCTCTTGTGGCTGTTACTGCACAGCACAGGGAGATGCTTGATCAGGTACTGGAACTTTTTCAGATTAAGCCCGATTATGATTTAAACATTATGACATCCGGTCAGACCTTATACGATGTTACTACACGTGCTTTAATGGGTCTGAAAGAAGTTATGGAAGAGGCTAAGCCGGATATTGTGCTGGTACATGGCGATACTACTACTACTTTTGCAGGTGCTTTGGCAGCTTTTTATGCACAGATTCCTGTAGGACATGTAGAAGCAGGACTGCGAACCGGCAACAAATATTCTCCCTATCCGGAAGAAATGAACCGTAAGCTGACAGGCGCTATTGCTGATATGCACTTTGCGCCTACCGCTATCAGCAAACAGAATCTGCTGAAAGAAAACGTAAATCCTGACAACATCCTTGTAACAGGCAATACAGTTATTGATGCTCTGCAGGCTACTGTACAAAAGAATTATGTTTTTGAAGATGCAGAATTCAATAAAGTGTTTGAAAGCGGACATCGTCTGATTCTGATGACTACTCACCGCAGAGAAAATTTGGGCGAGCCTATGCGACATGTTTATAAAGCACTCAAGAGTGTACTGGAAACTCATGAAGATGTAGAAGCAATTTTCCCGGTACATAAAAATCCTAAAGTACGTGAAATCGTGCAGCAGGAACTTGGCGGACTGGACAGAGTACATCTTATTGAGCCCATGGATTACGAGCCGTTTGCCAATCTGATGGCTAAAGTAGATATCGTGCTCACTGACAGCGGCGGAATTCAGGAAGAAGCACCTGCTCTGGGCAAACCTGTACTGGTACTGCGTGATACTACAGAGCGTCCGGAAGCTGTATCTGCAGGTACCGTGCTTCTTGTTGGTACTGCGTATGAGGATGTTCTGCGCGAAACCAACAGACTGCTTGATGATGCTGCTCACTACAAAAAAATGGCAGAGGCTGCCAATCCTTATGGTGACGGACAGGCCTGCGCAAGGATTGTCAATGCTGTTTTGAGGAAAAACGGCTTTGATGTGCAAAAATTATCTGAATTTCTTACTAATTAAGATAGACAAATGTAGTGAAAAATATTAGAATTATATGTGTAAAAAATATGATAAAGATGTGAATTTTTCTGAAAATATTTTGTAAGAGGAACAATCATGAACATGCAGGGGCCGGATAAAGAACATATGCGAATGCTGGAAGCGTTGGCTACAGTTTCTTCTCTGGCTTTCATGGCTGTCTTTGATTTTCTTTTGGCATATTTTGGCGGAGACTGGCTGGACAGATATTTTCAGACCGGCGACCATACTATGCGTTCAATATGCATAGCTTTGGCCGTGGTTTCACTGGCATTTACATACTATAATCTGATTAACAAAAGCATATTCTCCAGAGAAAAAGATAAGAAGGAAAAATGAAAACGAATTTTGATCTTACTCCGGTAGTTCGCAGCGGCAGTTGCAAATTTATTACAAAAATTACACTTTCCGCACTTTTTTTTGTTGTCTTAGTGAAGTTTTTGGGGTATCATTACTTAGCGGAAGGTTTATTTTGCGGAGTAGTTGCCGCGACAGTCGACCTCGTCATCTTATTTATAGGGATGAAGCGGTCGCTTCCGTATGTTGATTTTCCCAAGCATGCCCTGAAGATTATGAAACGTTTCAGATGGCTGCGGGTCGCTTCGGCTGCCTGTTTTATAATTTTGATGTTAAGAATGAAGCTGCATGTGCCTGGCGCATTTGGCGGCTTTCTTCTTATACATATATTTTTTATTATTAATTTATTATTTATCGCGTACCAACTTACTAATGAGAGGAACGTGAAGAAAGGAGTGTAACAAATGGGAAATGTAGCAGCTGATGCAGCTAAAGAAGCAGCAAATTCTGGTGAAATTATCCATTACCTCGCTCAGAATACTTTTTTGGGTGAAGTAAATATGCAAACTATGTATATGACCTGGGTAACCATGGCTATCGTATTTGTACTGTTTCTGTTAGTTTGCAGGAATCCGAAAATGGTTCCGTCAGGACTGCAAAATGCAATGGAAATTATTCTCGACTTCTTGAATGGCTTGATGGAAGACAATTTGGGCACAAAAGGCCGTAAATTTATGGCACCGTTTATTGTGACTTTGTTTATGTTCATCTTAGTTAGCAATGAACTGGGTATTTTTCTTCCCCAAATTGGTGTGCATTGGACTTCTCCTACCAACGATATCAATACTTGCTTTGCGCTTTCTTTATTAGTAGCGTTTAGTGCATATATGGTTGGTGTTATGAAGCAAGGCATTGGACACTTTAAACATTTTATCAGCCCGAGTCCGGCATTCTTGCCTTTGCATTTATTAGATGCAGTTACCAAACCGCTGACTATGGCTCTTCGTCTTTTTGGTAATATCCTTGCAGGCGAAATTTTGCTGATTGTATTATACCAGCTTTCTCCGTGGGTTATTCCTGAACTGTGGGTAATGTTCAGCTTGTTCATTGGCTTTGTTCAGGCGTTTATCTTTACCATTCTGGCTCTGGGCAGCTATGCGCTCGCTTTTGCCAGCCATGACGAACACTAATCTGTTATTCCAATTTTAATTTATATTTGAAAGGATGAATCAAATGTCTGAAAATGCAATCATTACCGCTGCATCCGTAATCGGTGCAGGTCTCGTATGCTTGGGTGCAGCTGCTGGCGCTGGTGTTGGTAACGGCAACATGTGCGGCAAATCTATTGAATCTATGGCTCGTCAACCTGAAGAAGCTGGTAAGATCTTTACCAACATGCTGGTTTGCGTAGGTTTGATCGAATCCATGCCTATCCTTTGCTACGTTATTGCAATCGTACTTGTATTTGCTAACCCCTTCATTAAATAATTATTTTGCAAGAATTTACGAAAAGGAGAGTGCTATAATTGGTTAATTTTAACGCAACACTTATCGCGCAGATCCTGAACTTTTTGATTCTTGTTTTCGTTCTTGCAAAATTTGCTTACAAACCTGTTGTAAGAATCATGGATGAACGTAAGAACAAAATTGCTGGGGATTTGGAAGCTGCTGAAAAAGCTAAAGACGAAGCTGAAGCTGTTAAAGCAGAATATGCTGCTAAACTGGCAAATGCAAGACAAGAAGCACAGGCTATTATTGACAATGCCCGCAAAACTGCGCAGGCTGCTCACGATAAAATCGTGGCTGAAACTAAAGCTGAACAAGATCAAATCATTGCTACTGCAAAAGAAGCAATTGCTCTTGAAAAGAAAAAAGCTATGGACGACATCCGCGTTCAAGTTATCAGCCTTAGCATGATTGCTGCTGGCAAGATTGTTGAACAAAAATTAGGTTCTGAAGAAGATAAAAAACTGGCTGGCGAAATTGTTGACTCTATCCTGAAAAAATAATTTTGCTGCTTTCCCATTAGGCCGGACGCACTTTACTGTCAGTTGCGAAGTCAGTAAATAAGAGCCGGTATTCGGAGGTGATTGGTACAATATGAAGAGTGAAGAAAACATTGCTTTAATTAAGCAAGAATTATCCGACTTCAAAATGGATCTTGGTTCTATTAAAGAACTTTTAGATGTGAATGTTACCACAGCTAAAAAATTGACTGTTGATGAGTATCAATCCATTTCTGCAATTCTCACTGAAAAACTGGGCCGCGAAATCTTTTTGAACAAAAAAGTTGACCCGGCTATTCTTGGCGGTATCATCGTTCAGGTTGGCGATAAAGTATATGACGCTTCCGCTCTCCGTAAACTGAAGAAGATGGAAGTTGTTATGAGTGGCATCGACATTCATGACTATGCTTTGGAAAAACCTGAAGAAATGACTGATGCTCTCAGCGCTAAGCTTGAGAATTACAATGTGGATGCTGATCTTGAAGAAGTTGGTATCGTTGAAAAAATCGGTGACGGTATCGCAACCGTAATCGGTATGAAAAATGCCATGGCAGGCGAATTGGTTGAACTCCCCCACAATGTATCCGGCATGGTTCTTAACCTGAACCCTGATTCCGTAGGTATCGTACTTATGGGCGGCGAAACCAAGATTAAGGAAGGCGACCTGGTTCGTCGTACCGGCCGTATCATGGAAGTTCCCGTAGGCGAAAACCTGCTGGGCCGCGTTGTAAGCGCATTGGGTGATCCTATCGACGGCAAAGGCGAAATCGTTGCTGCTGAACATCGTCCGGTTGAATCTCCTGCACACGGTATTGCAGACCGTCAATCCGTTGACACCCCGCTGCAGACCGGTATTAAATGTATCGACGCACTTGTTCCTATCGGACGTGGTCAGCGCGAACTTATCATTGGCGACCGTGGTACCGGTAAGACTGCAGTAGCAATCGATACTATTATCAACCAAAAAGGCCTCGGCGTTATCTGCATTTATGTAGCTATCGGCCAAAAGGCTTCCAATATTGCCCGTATCGTTCGTACTCTTGAACAACACGGCGCTATGGAATACACCATCATCGTTGCCGCAACCGCAGCAGATTCTGCTCCGCTGCAGTACCTGGCTCCGTATGCAGGCGTAACCATGGCAGAATACTTCATGGATCAAGGCAAAGACGTTCTGTGCGTATACGACGACCTGTCCAAACACGCTGTTGCATATCGTGCAATGTCCCTGCTGCTCCGCCGTCCTCCCGGACGTGAAGCATATCCTGGCGACGTATTCTATTTGCATTCCCGTCTGCTGGAACGCGCTGCTAAACTGAACAATACCGAGCTGAAAGGCGGTTCTATCACCGCTCTGCCGATTATTGAAACCCTGGCAGGCGACGTAGGCGGCTTTATTCCGACCAACGTTATTTCCATTACTGACGGCCAGATCTTCCTGGAATCCGAACTGTTCTATTCCGGTATCCGTCCGGCAATCAACTCCGGTTTGTCTGTATCCCGTGTAGGCGGCGCCGCTCAGATCAAAGCTATGAAATCCGTTGCAGGTACTCTGCGTCTGGATTTGGCACAATACCGCGAACTGGCAGCATTCGCTCAGTTTGCTTCCGACCTTGATAAAGCTACTAAAGCACAGCTCGACCGTGGTCAACGCCTGACCGAGCTCCTGAAACAAGGTCAATATTGCCCGCTGCCGGTTGAAAAACAGGTTATGGCAATCTATCTTGGTACCAAAGGATATCTTGATGACGTAGCTGTTAAAGATGTAACCCGTTGCGAAAAAGAATTCCTTGATTTCATGGATGCAAACCATCCGGAAATCGGCGGCGACATCCGCAGCAGCAAAAAAATCAGTGATGAGAATGAAGAAGCATTAAAGAAAGCTATCGCCGAGTTCAAGGAAACTTTTGTTGCCAGTGAAGCGAGGTGATTAACTGATGGCTACTGCACGCGAGATTCATCGCCACATGAAAGGTGTAGGTAACATCGGTAAGATCACAAAAGCTATGAAGATGGTTGCTGCTGCAAGACTGAGAAGAGCTCAGGAAAAAGCTGCTGCCAGCCGTCCGTATGCTTTAAAGATCAAAGAAGTGCTGTCAAATGTTGTGAGCGACCCCAGCGTGCTTTCTGGCTTAAACCCCAAAAAGCATCCTCTGCTGCAGAAACGTGCGGTTAAAAAAGTGGGTTACCTGGTTGTATGCTCCGATAAAGGTTTGGCAGGCGCATACAGCTCCAACGCACTGAAAAAAGCCGTTGCCGAAATCTCCGAATGTGAAGATGATGTAGTAATCATTGCCAGCGGACGTAAGGCAAGAGACTTCTTTATCCGCCGCGGGTATAAGGTTCTGAGCTACCATATCGGTTTCTCTGACAGACCTGCATATACCAATGCTGCTGATATTGCTGCTGATGCAGCAGCTCATTTTGCTGACGAGCATTTTGATGAACTGCATATTGTATATACAATATTTAAAACTGCTTTGTCCCAGACTCCGGCCAGCGAAATTATCCTGCCGGTAGAACCTCCTGCAAAAGAGGAAGGCAAAGCTAAAGCAAAGGCTTCTTTCATTTTCGAACCTGAAGAGGATGAAATTCTGGAAGAGCTTGCTCCAAAATACTTGGAGACAGTTATTTATGCCGCACTGGTACAATCTGCTGCCAGTGAATTGGGCTCTCGAATGACTGCAATGTCTTCTGCAACTGATAATGCCGGCAAGCTGGTACAAAACCTGCAGCTGTCTTATAACAAGGCACGTCAAGCTGGTATTACCCGCGAACTGAATGAAATCGTTGGCGGCGTTGAAGCATTGAAACAATCTCAATAATATATAGGGAGGCTAAAACCTTGAATACAGGTAGAATAGTACAAGTTGTTGGTCCTGTTATCGACATTGAGTTTCCTCCTAAAAGCATGCCTGCTATCCTGAACGCAATCAAAATCGACGGTACTACCGACGACGGCAAGGTAAAAATTCACCTTACCGCAGAGGTTATGCAACACATCGGCTACAATGTAGTACGTGCAGTTGCAATGAGCTCTACCGACGGTCTTGTTCGTGGTATGGAAGCAGTTGATACCGGCGCTCCGATCAGTGTTCCGGTAGGTCCTGGCGTTCTGGGACGTATCTTCAACGTGCTTGGGGAAACTGTTGACCATGACGATACCAAAGTTGAGGCTGCTGATTACTGGCCTATCCATAGACCGGCACCGAGCTTTGACCAACAGGCAACAGCTACTAAAATTTTAGAAACCGGCATCAAAGTCGTTGACCTTATCGCTCCGTATGCAATGGGCGGTAAAATCGGTCTGTTCGGCGGTGCAGGCGTAGGTAAAACCGTTATTATTATGGAACTTATCCATAATATTGCTACCGCTCATGGTGGTTATTCCGTATTCGCAGGCGTTGGCGAACGTACTCGTGAAGGTAATGACCTGTGGTGCGAAATGAAAGAATCTGGCGTTATCGACAAAACCGCTTTGGTTTACGGCCAGATGAACGAACCCCCTGGAGCTCGTATGCGTGTAGGTCTTACCGGTCTGACCATGGCTGAATATTTCCGTGATGTTGGCGGCCAAGACGTACTTCTCTTTATCGATAACATTTTCCGTTTCATTCAGGCTGGTTCCGAAGTATCCGCATTGCTCGGCCGTATGCCTTCTGCAGTAGGTTATCAACCTACCCTGGCAAACGACATCGGTGCACTGCAAGAACGTATTACTTCCACCAAAACCGGTTCTATCACCTCCGTACAGGCAGTATATGTACCTGCGGATGACTTGACTGACCCGGCTCCGGCAGGAACATTTGCTCACTTGGACGCTACCACCGTATTGTCCCGTCAAATCGCAGAGCTTGGTATTTATCCGGCAGTTGACCCGCTTGATTCCACCAGCCGTATCCTCGATCCGCTGGTAATCGGCGAAGAACACTACAATGTTGCTCGTGGCGTACAAGCTATCCTGCAACGTTATAAAGAATTGCAAGATATCATCGCAATTCTTGGTATGGAAGAATTGAGTGAAGAGGACAAAGTTACCGTTGCTCGCGCTCGTAAAATCCAAAAATTCCTCAGCCAGGCATTCTTTGTAGCTGAACAATTTACCGGTACTCCGGGTCAATATGTTCCGCTGAAAGAAACCATCCGCGGCTTTAAAGAAATCCTGGAAGGCAAACATGATGATCTGCCGGAAGGTGCTTTCTACATGGTTGGTACCATTGATGACGCGGTTGCCAAAGCTGCAACTATGAAGGCAGAATAATGGCTACAGCATTTGCATTTGAAATTGTCACGCCGGATAAGATGCTTTTTACTTCTGAAGAAGTAACTTATGTTGGTTTCCGTGCGTTGTCCGGTAATATGGGCATCAAGGCTCACCATGTGCCTGCGATTGCATCTCTGGACATTGCTCCGCTGAAATGCGAATTTACTGACGGTACAGTAAAATACTTCGCAGTATGCGGCGGCTTCTTGGAAATGCAGGATAACAAATGCACTGTATTAGCTACCGTTGCTGAACCGGGCGAGGATATCGACCGTGCTCGTGCTAATGCTGCTAAAGAACGTGCTGAAGCTCGTCTTGCTGCCAAGAGCGAAAATCTTGATGTAGAACGTGCTGAAATGGCTCTGAAAAGAGCTCTCACTCGTCTGCGCATTTGTGAACTTACTGGTAAAAAGTAATCAAGAAAATGCAGAAATACCCCGCTTCGTAAGGAGCGGGGTTATTTTTTTGAATAAAATGTGAAGGCAGGAACTAGCTATTGCATAAATCATGCTGGTATAGTATGCTAAGTATAAGAAAGAGGAGGGCTGTGAGATGTCTGATGTATTAGAAGGCCTGGCCGGAAATAAAATGCTGCATCTGAAACAGGATATTGCTTATCTTAGACAAACCATAGCAGAATGTACGGACGAAGAACAGAAAAAATGCCTGCGCCGTGAGCTGATGGAAAAGGAAACTTACTATAATATCCTTGCAGATCGTCAAAGAGTTAATTTTTAATAGCCGGTATTAGTACCGGTTATTTTTATTCGTTTAACCGTTGAAAATTTCTACTGAAAAATGATAAAATAATTATTATGAATTATTTTGTTGAATATAGATACAAATAGTCTGTTGATATACAGGAGGAGTATTTTGGAAAAATTAGTAGTAAAAGGCGGCAGACGTCTGGTTGGTACTGTAAAGACAAGCGGTGCCAAGAATGCTGTACTGCCGATTATTGCCGCATCTATTCTGGGAATGACACCGAGTCATCTTGATGAAGTGCCGATGCTGGAGGATGTGCATACAATCAGTGAAGTTTTGAAATGCCTGGGGCTGAAAGTTGACAGCTCTCAGGAACATGTTCTTGATATAGACAGCACAGAGATTACCTCTTGTGAAGCGCCGTATGAACTGGTACGCAATATGAGGGCTTCTTTTCTGGTAATGGGGCCCCTTTTAGCGCGCAAAGGACATGCGCGTATTTCCATGCCTGGCGGCTGTGCTATTGGTGCCCGTCCTATTGACATTCACCTTAAAGGATTTGAAGCTTTGGGTGTGAAGATTGAACAGGGCCATGGCTATATTGAAGCCAGTGCACCTAATGGATTGATTGGTACTACTATTTATTTTGATTTCCCCAGTGTTGGCGCTACAGAAAATATCATGATGGCAGCAGCGCTTGCCAAAGGTACTACTATCCTGGAAAATGCAGCAGAGGAACCGGAAATTGTCGACCTTGCTAACTATCTGAATAAGATGGGGGCTAAGGTGCGCGGAGCCGGTACTAATGTTATCCGTATCGAAGGTGTAGAAGCATTGCATGGTGCTGACTATACTATTATTCCTGACCGTATTGAGGCTGGTACCTATATGATTGCTGCTGCTATGACCGGCGGCGATGTGATGATTGAAAATGTACTGCCTGAACATCAGAAACCGCTGATTGCCAAGCTGCGTGAAGCAGGTGCAACTGTTATCGAAGATATCGATAAAGTGCGTGTTATCGGCAATGGTACTTTAAAAGGTGTTGACATTAAGACTCTGCCGTATCCTGGTTTCCCGACGGATATGCAGGCACAGCTGATGGCAATGATGGTTATTGCGGAAGGCAGAAGCAAAGTAACTGAAACTGTTTTTGAAAACAGATTTATGCATGTGGTAGAGCTGAACCGCATGGGTGCTAATATTACAACCGAAGGCCGCAGCGCTGTAATCGAAGGGCCGGCTAAGCTTACCGGCTGTGATGTACGTGCAACTGACCTGCGTGCAGGTGCTGCCATGATTTTGGCAGGCCTTGTTGCCGAGGGTGTAACTATGATTGGTGACCTGCATCATATTGACCGCGGTTATGAAAATATCGTGGCAAAACTGCGGGCGTTGGGCGCTGATATAGAGCGCGTTGAGATTTAGTTGGAAGACAGGAGATAGAAAATGTTTAAAAGTACTGATATTGGTATTGATTTAGGTACTGCAAATATACTTGTATATGTAAAAGGCAAAGGCGTTGTTTTAAAAGAGCCTTCTGTAGTTGCGATTGATAAAGCACGCAATAAGGTACTGGCTGTAGGTGATGAAGCTCGTGAAATGCTGGGTCGTGCTCCTGGTAATATTGTGGCTATCCGTCCGTTAAAGGAAGGCGTTATTGCTAACTATACCATTACCCAGAAATTGCTGGCATATGTTATCGAAAAAGTTGCCGGTAAATGTCTCTTCTTTAAGCCGCGTGTTATGACCTGTGTGCCTATCGGTATTACTTCCGTAGAAAAACGTGCTGTTATGGAAGCTACTACCCAAGGCGGTGCGGCTAAAACTTATCTGATTGAGGAACCGCTGGCAGCAGCACTGGGCGCAGGTATTGATATTTCTGTTCCCCGCGGCAACATGGTTGTTGATATTGGCGGCGGTACTACTGATATTGCTGTTCTCAGCCTTGGCGGCATTGTTGTATCTTCTTCTATCCGCATTGGCGGCGATCACTTTGACGAAGCTATCGTCCGTTATGTGAAGAAGGTTCATAATGTCCTGATTGGCGAACGTACTGCAGAAGATATTAAGATTAATATTGCTACTGTTTCTAAAAACGGCCGCAGCAGTTCTATTACTGTACGCGGACGTGATATGGTTACCGGTTTGCCGACTACTTTCAGCGTTACTTCTGAAGACTGCCGTCTGGCGTTGGAAGATGCAGTGGCTTCTCTTGTTGCTACTGTACGCGGCGTTTTGGAAAAATGCCCGCCTGAACTGGCAGCCGATATTGTAGATAACGGTATTTATCTGACTGGTGGCGGCGCGCTGCTGGACGGATTAGCAGAAATCATGGAGAAAGAAACCGGTATCTGCACCCATGTTGCAGAAAATGCACTGGACTGCGTAGCTCTGGGTACTGGTAAAGCACTGGAAAGTCTTGATAAGCTGCATCCGGGTTCTATTTATACTTCATCTAATTTAGGTTAAGCTTTGCATAAATACACAGCTTGTAGCTGTGTATTTTATTTTTCAGGAGGTCTACTATGAATATAGGTAAGTTCTGCGGCATAGTACTGGCTGCCGCATGTTATATTATGCCGTCATTGGCAGATGCAGCGCCAATTGAAAGCATCAGAAGCAGTATCAGCCCAGCAAGGGTGCGCTTGGTTTTAGATAGTAAAGAAGCAATTAATTACAAGGCTGAAAAAGACGGTAAAGAACTTATTGTTGAAATGCCGGACAGCACGGCAAAAAAACACCAGCCTGTAGTCAAGGATCCGTTTATCAAGAAAGTTAAGCTGGAGCCGGAAGGAAAGAAAGGCAGCAAGCTGCAGATTACTTTGGCTAAGGACTGCCAATATAAAATTTATCAATTAAAGGGTCCAGACAGACTGGTAATAGATATCTTCCGTATCAATATTATCAAAGAAAGTAAGCCGCTGGCTAAAGGCGTAACCTATACTTATCTGCAGGATGAACTGAACGGTAAACAGATTCAAGGATATTTGCTCAGTGTTGATAAGAAAGCAGATTATGAGCTGAGGCCGTTTTCAGCTGCCGGCAGTTATAACGGACGCGGCTATGTATCTAAAAGAGCTGCCCAGCTTGGTTTATTGGCAGCGGTTAATGCGTCTTATTTCGACAGCGACGGCTGGGTAATCGGTGTAGTTAAAGACAGAGGCGAGATTTATGCCATGGATGTTGCTCCGCACAGCGGTTACGTGAGCGATGGCAAAAATCAGACTATAGTCAAAGATATTGCTTATACAGGAACGGTTAAACTGCCCGGCGGCAAGACTCTGACACTGAAAGGTATGAACAGAGCGCGTATTGCTGAGGATTTAGTGCTGTATAACGAATATTATGCAACGTCTACCCGTACCAATCAGTTTGGCAGAGAAATTAAGCTGCGCAACGGAAGAGTTATTGCTGTTTCTGCCGCAGGTAATATGAGTATTGAGCCGGGAACACAGGTTATTTCCGGTCATGGTGCTAACGCTGCAGCTTTGGCGGGTGTAAGAGTTGGCGATAGAGTAAGCGTAAGTGAAACCCTCGGCAGCGAAGCAGCTGATAAAGCACGCGTCGTTATTGGCGGTGGTCCGCTGCTGCTGGAAGATGGCAGAGTGAATGTCCGCAGCAGAGAAGAGAATATTGCTGCAGATATTGCCCGCGGACGTGCGCCCAGAACTGCTATTGGCGTAAAGAAAGACGGTACCTTGCTGGTGCTGGTTGTAGATGGACGCAACAGAGCTTCTTCCGGTCTTACCTTAGAAGAATTGGCGCAATACTTTCTGCGTTTAGGTGCGCGTGATGCTGTTAATTTTGACGGCGGCGGTTCCAGCGTCATGGTCGTAAATAAGAGTATAGTTAACAAGCCATCTGACGGCAGAGAACGTGCTGTCAGCATTGGTGCAGGCCTGTTTCCGCGCTACTAACATTGCTTGTCAAAGGGATATTGAGGTTGTATAATTATTTTATACAAAAATAACTAAGCTGCTGTAGGAGGTGCCCATGCTGAAGTCCAAACAACTGGCTACCCTCTGCATAGTTGCTGCTGTGACAGCTGCAGGATTATTGTATTTTTATAACAGGTCTGAGGCTGTAGAGCAAAAATCAGTGCTGAAAGGCGTAGTCTGCGAAGAAGGACTGGTGCAGACAGGCAAAAAGGTACAGATTGGTGATGTACTGGTTAAAGTGCAGTCTCCGGTAAGAATAGACAAATATCTTTTCGAAAGAATTGTTAATGCTTCCAGAAACAGAATTCAGAGTGCTGCGGATGCAGGATTT
>artificially_reared_2__coassemble_17_pt1 | contig 188473 bp, 172 predicted proteins | sample artificially_reared_2__metabat2_low_PE_017 | metagenome-assembled genome bin artificially_reared_2 | reverse complement strand
CTGCTGTTAGGATTTTAGACATAGAAAAAGCCCAGATACATTTAGTATCTGGGCTAAATTGTATGTTCCTATGATCCTTTGCAAGGGTTTCTGTTATATAAACAGAGCTTGCACGTTATTCATATTAATAATATATAATTGAAAATTTAAATAATAACAAAACCAATTAAAATACTTTATTCTTTTAACTTTCTATAAACATCTTCCAAAAACACTTGCATCAGTTCTCGTTTTTTCTCATCATTGTCTAATAACAAAGAAAAAAAGTCTTGATTCTGCTCATATCCTGCAATCAAAGCATCCTGAACTGCATCAAAGTATGCAAAACGAAAATCTTTCAAAGTATTGTGGCGTGCACTATCCCTTAACCTACCATTTTTCAGAAGAATATCCCTCATTTGCAATGCTGATTTAGAAGCTACATCTACATCAAAACTTTTATTGTAAGCTGCATTTATTTCATCTATTATTTCAGAAAGTTTCTTTTTTACAGTCTCCTCCATATACACCTCATTAGGAGTAGGCAAACTAACTTCTGGATTAGATTCAATATCGTGCGTTCTATCACCTGTTATTTTTTGTCTAAAATTAGAGGCTGTAATCTTATCAGCAATATCAAAATCATTTCCACCGCCACCTACTTCAATTTCCTTAACTAAATAAGCAAGAAAATTATACTTTTTATGAAGCTCAATACTTTCAAAACAAGTTGCCTGAATCAAGAAACTGTAAAAACGTAAGAATCGTTTAATAGTAGCACGGATTTCCAATTTTTCAAGTTCCGAATGTACTTTAATGATTTGAAGTGATTTATCAAGCAAAACCCACATTCGAGCTTTTTCCTTGCCTGTTCTTTTATCTTGATAAAGATAACTGTTAAACTCATCGATGTCATCAATATCCAAGAAATTATACTGATCCACCTGAGCTTCTACAGTTCTAATATCCGAAGGCGTAATAGTTTCGTTTAAAATTGTCTCAGTATAAAACGGTGCAAATGAATTTTGTATGTCTTCATAATCATTCTTAAAATCAAGTACAAAAGTTTTTTTATCGTATGGTGCACAAATACGATTCAGACGTGAAAGCGTCTGAACAGCATTAACCCCACGTAAACGCTTATCAACATACATAGCACACAACTTCGGCTGATCAAAACCAGTTTGATATTTATTCGCTACTAAAAGTACCTGATAGCTATTGCTATTGAACACTTCTGGTAAATCTTCTTCCTTAACACCATTCATTGCTGTTTCAGTATACTCTATACCATCTAAAGATACTTTCCCTGAAAATGCTACTAATGCACGAATACCTGTATATCCATGTTTTGCAATATAACTTTCAAATTCATTACGATATTTGACAGCTGCTTGACGTGATGAAGTAATAACCATTGCTTTTGCTTTCCCGTCTAGTTCCTGCATAATTCTATTTTTAAAATGCTCAATTATGATTTCTACCTTTTGTGCAATATTGGTATCATGCAGTTCTATGTACTTAGCAATCTTACGTTTTGCAGCAATTGTTTCTAATTCTGGATCATCTTCAATAGCCTTATTGAGTTCAAAATATGTCTTATAAGTCACATAATTTTTTAAAACGTCTAAGATGAATCCTTCTTCAATAGCCTGCTTCATCGAATATAAATCAAAAGCTGCTTTTTTACCTTCTTCGTTTAAACATCCAAACAATTGTAATGTTGTAGGCTTAGGAGTCGCAGTAAAAGCAATCATAGAAACATTAGGTTGTTTTCCACAACGAGCAATTTCATCTTCAATTAAATCTTCCATAGATTTTTCTTCGCCAAAATCACCGTTTTCTGATTTACTGCCTTCAGAAAGAGCATGTGTTACTGCCTCCATAGCGGTTCCAGCAGTAGATGAATGAGCCTCATCTATAATAACAGCAAAAGTCTTATTTTTCAGTTCCTGTACTAATTCCTGTATATACATAAACTTATGTATAGTATTAACAATAATTTTTGTATTACTGTTAAGAGCATCTGCCAAATCTTTAGACGTACATTTTTCATCCATTACCTTAATAAGGCCACCCTTATGTTCCAGTGATAAAACTGCATTTTGAAGCTGGCGGTCTACCACGATACGGTCAGTAATAATGCAGACAGTATCAAAAATGACTTTGCTTTCCCTGTCGTGCAAAGATGCAAGGCGGTGTGCAAGCCATGCAATAGTGTTGGTTTTACCACTGCCAGCTGAGTGCTCAATAAGATAGTTTTTCTCACTATGGTGTTCTACTACATCCGCCACCAGCTTACGTACGGCATTGAATTGATGATACCGGGGGAAAATAAGTGCTTCCTTAGTAACACGTTTGCCAGTATCTGGGTCTTTCTTAGTTTCCTTTTGCAGGAAAATAATTTTATCAATAAGATACAACACTGTATCTTTTTTTAGAATATCTTCCCACATATAAGAAACATTGATGCCATTTTCGTTGTGTGGGTTTCCCTTGCCGGATTGAATACCAACGCCGCAACCCTTGTTAAACGGCAGGAAGAAAGAAGACTTCCCTTTCAGATTAGTACACATATAGACTTCGTTCAAGTCCATAGCAAAGTGAGCAAGACAGCCTACCTTGAACTTCAGTAGACGAGTCTTGTAATCACGCTCATATTTATATTGGCGAATAGCATCCTCGTAGTTCTGTCTACTTGTATTACATTTTAACTCAAAAGTAAAAATTGCAATACCGTTAAGAAAAATTACAAGGTCAATACGTTCATCCTCTTTGTGCCAAACTTCCTCCATTACTGAAAGAATATTCTTTTTATACAGCGCTTCTGCCTTTTGGTTAAAAGAGGTGGCAGGCTTGCGATACATGAGTGTCAAGGATACGCCGTTATCAAACTCCACACCGTGCTTCAGCACATCCAGCAGACCACGACTTTTTTTATTGACCTCATTGTTAATATAATTGATTATGGTCTGGCGGGTCTTATCTCCATAAAGTTTTTCCAGACGATCCAATGCATTCTTTTGTGTTTCTTCCAAAAAAGAAAACAGCAATTCCACATCCATACCGTAACCTTGGTCATAAGCTATAGATGGACGTATCTCATAATCATTTTCTTTATTCAACATTTCCAGAATGTAAGCTTGATAGTCTTCCTTTTCCTTTAATTGTCCTGCCTTGATGGCCATCTTATTGCACCTCCTTTACTCGTTTTTTACCAGTGACATATTCATAGATAAGAGATTTTTTATGCTTAATTAAAATATTATACTGATTCTTTTTGGATTGTAACATTTTATCTATAAGCATACATTTATCATCTAAATAATTACATATTTTTTGTTGCTCATTCATAGATGGAACACAAATCCGAAAATTTTGCAACATTGGTATTCGAATGGAATCAACTGTAGATTTAGCACTGCCTTTTTCAATTTCTATGCTAAACAAGCTATAAAGATAATAAAAGAGATATTTGCCAGATATATTTTTAAATTTACTTATAATATAAACTCGTTGATGACAACCAAATTTTCCATTTACATAATGAAATATTTTACCAGCACCAACTCCATCACCAGCCATTAAAACAGCCTCTCCATCAAATACATATTTATCTATTTTCTCAACATGTGGAGATCTAACATAAAACGGATATATACCATCCTCAACTGCATCTTGTGTGTCTTGGCTTCCTGTTTGAATTGAAGCAATATATTTCAACCGTTTTACATCCCATTTAGCATTTATCAATCCTATAATATCAACTCCGCTATTCTTCATCGGCGCAGACTTATCCAACCCTTTGGTAACAGTTTCAGTAATCAGGTTTTTTTGTATTGTTGTAAAAGTGCAATCTGTCTTTCCAAATCTTTTTCAATACTGTCAATCTGAGCACATTCTTTGTCGAGAAAATCAGCTATAGCTTGTTGCTCTGTTATATCAGGAAAAGTATAAGCAAATTCAGCAAAATCATTTTGATACAAATGAATAATGGTGCTATTTCCAGCGTTCTTAAGTCGAAACCACATCCAAAATTCCTCCGACAATAAAACCCAATACAAAAACTTTTTATTATAGCCTTCATAGGTTTTTATGAGGAGTACGCCACTATTAAGGGAAGCTTTTCCTTGTAAATTTTCTACGATGGCAACTTTGCCTACTGTACCATCTTTTGTAATTAACAAGTCTCCATTTTGAATATGAATTTCTGGAGCTTCTGCCCAGCGTTCTTCAGTAATGTGGACACAGCTTTCCCAGTTTATACTCCCATTTGAAAAATCGACACCGGTAACTAAAAATGGTCCTACGTCCGTGTACTCATCAGAAGTTAGCCCTTGCCAACCAATTCTTCCTTTCAAATTGGCAAGATATTTAATGCGTTTTATATTCCATGAACTTGGTATGTCACCAATCCAATCAATTCCACTGTATTTCATCTGCTCTATCATTACACTCCCTCGCTTTCCTGCAAGGCTGCAATTTTTCCAGAAAGAGATTTTTCAAGTTCCATAAATTGGGCCAGTAAATCATCTGCTTTTTCCAGCGCCTTGTACTCGTAGAAGAATCTGGTAAACGGAAATTCTGCACCCAATTTTTCCTTATTTGTAGAGCTTATCTTTTTCGCAGGGTCATATTCATAAGCCCAAATAGCATCTGGTATATGAGGATACACTTCTTGCTGAAAATATTTCTCCGGATTCTGAGTGAGCTTGATTATCTCAGTATCCTTTGTAGTAGTATCCTTAATGATTTCTCCCTTGCGATCTTTCTGTACTACAGCGTTTTTGTCCATCACCGTCAATACCATAGCAATACTGGTCAATCGACTGGCGGACATACCATCAACATTACCTAACAAAGATTTCAGATGCTTTTCAAACTTTTTATAATCCATAAATACACGGTCAGAACGATTGGCTTCCAAAATAGTTAATACATCCGTCACAAACTGTTTCCCTGCCAGATATTTCTGGTATTTCTTCTCATTAGCAGTACTCCGTGGATTCATTTCTTTCAGTTGTTCAAAATCACTCTCATTAAAGATATGAGAATTACTAGTAAAATAACTACTTGTTCGTAAGCGTTCAATGCTTTCTACATCTATCACACCACGGCGCTGCAACGGCTGATAAACTGCATACTCCTTGTACATAAATTCCTCATTAGGGAAAATCTTACAATACTCATTTTCCTCAAAATTAGAGTACAGTTCTGTGATTTTAATCATGCTATCGCGATCAATTTCACGGCGTTTCTTACCTAAAGACTTACGCAAAGGTTTCCACATATTCACCGCATTAATCAGCTGCACTTTTCCACGACGATCAAGACGCTTATTACGGGACAGAATAAAGATATAAATACCGATATCGGTATTATAGAAAAGCTGGGTAGGCAAGGCAATAATAGCCTCAATCAAATCTTCCTCCAGCATCCAACGCCGGATTTGGCTTTCACCGCTGGTAGTTCCACCAGAAAAGAGAGGAGAACCATTGGTAATGATAGCTGCTCGTCCATCTTTTTCATCCAATTTATTTATAGCATGCTGCATAAATAACAGTTGTGCATCACCAGTACTAGGTAATCCATGCTCAAAGCGTCCGCCCTTCCTGTTCTCCTCACGAACCTTTTTTTCCTGTCCATCTGATGCATCATCACCTCCCCAAGATGTTCCAAATGGGGGATTCATAATTACCAAACGCATTTTCTGATCTGGAAAACAATCTGTTTTCAGTGTATTTGCTTCTTCTTCACCCTTTATATTTCCAACATCCTGTCCTTTGATAAGCATATCTGCCAGACAAATTGCATATGATTCTGGAATAATCTCTTGTCCAAATAAACGAACGTCCACATAAGGATTTTTACGGCGCAAGAAATCATACGTTGTAGACAACATACCTCCCGAACCACAGGCAGCATCCAGTACAGTGGCAATTTTTCCCTCGTCAGTCAGTAAATCATTGCAGCCTTCTGCCAGTAAAATATTTACCATTAGACGGATTACTTCACGTGGAGTATAGTGATCACCGGCTTCAGCATTTTCTGAAAATCTTCGTATGATATCTTCAAAAATATAGCCCATCTTTATGCTATCTACATGATAAGGATATAAATCCAATTCAGAAAATTTTTTAACTACGCTATAAAGACGATTACTCTTGTCCATCTTGTCAATCTGGGTACTGAACTTTAATAGTTTGTCTAAAATCAACTGAATATTTGCAGAAAAACCTTCAATATAAGATTTTAAATTAGAAGCAATATTATCGCTGTCATTTAAAAGACGTTTAAGAGTAAATTCACTTGTATTATAAAAAGGATATTTTGAAATTTGGCAAAGAAGTGCAGATGGAATATTGGGATTCTGGTTATACTTCGCCACAACTGCATCTTTTGTATCTTCTAAAGCGCATTCAAACCTACGAATAATAACCATAGGAATAATTACGTCTTTATATTTGTCTGAAGTATAAGCCCCACGGAGAGAATTAGCTATAGACCAAACAAGATTAACTTCCTTACTTACATCAATAGAAGTATCATCAAACATTACCTCATAAAAATATTTATCTGTCATTTTACTTTGTCTCCTTCTCTGTTGTATGCAATAGTTGTAAATAAGTCAGAAATGCTATCCATTTGGTCAGTAGTTAACCTACAACCTTTCAGTTTACGTATTATTACTACTAAATCTTTGTTATCTGCAATAATTCTACTAATATCCGGCGGAGGTACTTTACGAATAGCCATGTATAAATTATCCATGCGACGTTGTATCCCTGGACTTGGCTTTAATTCTTTAATCAGCTTCTCATAAACATCCGCTGTCGGAGTATTAATTCCATCTTCAATATATTTCATATTAGAACGTGGCAATCCTATTTTTTTTGCTAACTGTGCTTGATTTAAGTTTCCTCGGCACTTAGAAATTAAAGATCCTAGATTTTTCTTGGCTCTTTCTGCTGCCTTATCTTTGGCTAATTTTCCTGGCAATTATATACCTCCTTTCAATTTTTGTTATATGTTCTATAACATATAACAATTATATCAATTAACAGCTGTTAAATCAATAAAGCAGTGATTTAACAGCTAATGTAATTTAAATAAAAAGCCGTGCTATTTAAAGCACGGCTTTTTACTAATGTTTACTTTTAAAATATAACTTTTTTTCAAGAAGTTCATCAAGCGACATATAATTCCAGTCATCCGGATTTAATCTAGAATAATATTCCGTATCAATCCAATTATACGCTTCTTCTGGGTCTTCAAATTTTTTGTATCTAGCTTGTTTAAAATATTTCATACAGCGAGCACACTTACTCCATGATTTAACCAAACCATAGCCATTAGTGCCTACAATAGCATAAAACGATTTGTTCTTTAACATAACATCCTCCTGTAATCTTAATGACATTCTAAAATTTTGTAGCGCTACGTTAAGTCCATTATACTGATACCTGCAAAGAGATGGTATTAATGCGCAAAAATAGAACGGTTTTATGTAATTAAACAACAAAAAATAAGACCGTCAACATAAATGCTGACGGTTGCTTTACCTTGTATAGTGAAAGATTAGGTGGACAATTAGGTGGACAATAGCCAAAATAATTAATATAATAAATGCACAAAATAAAGTAAAAAAGACAATTTTTTTCGTAAAACATGCAATAAAAAGCTCAAAAAAACAGAAAAACTACTAAAAAATATAAATATACCTATTGCTAAATCGTTAGACGGTTTACCCCGTGCGTGGGTTCGAATCCCACCCACTCCGCCACCATCAAAGGTTCTGAGCTTTCAGGAAAATTCCTGGAAGCTCTTTTTTATTTCCAAATAAAATACAGTTCAAAATAAGATAAAAACCGTAAGGTCATTTTCACACCTTACGGTTTTTTAGTTTTAATAAACTATTTACTTTACCAACTTTTTAAACCTAAATTTTCTTTAGCATAAATGCTTAACATAGGATAGCTAACCTTACTGGTAAAAAGTTTCTGCCGTACAATACTTTCGGCTGTAGCAACCGCACAAGCTGCAGGATCTATAACAGGCACCCCTAACATCTGACTTAAAGGCTCAGCTAAACCTAAAAACGAAAGACATCCCAGGACTATTGCTTCCGTATGACTTTGCTCAAGCATTTTCTGTCCGCAAGTTACAAGTCTTTGTAAAGCTGCATCTCTGTCCTGCCAAATAGAAATACCATTTAAATCAACAGCTGTAATATCATTTATACGTGTCGCATCAACGCCAAGAGTGCGTAAAAATAATTTTTTCTCCGGCAAGCGCACATCATCTGCCAAAATAACACTAAAGTTGCGGCAAATATTAAACGCAGCAAGACATGAAGCCTGTGCCCCGCCTATTACAGGTATATCCAACGCTTCGCGGCAAGCATCAATAACGGGGTCACTAAAACAATATAGTACAACAGCGTCAAAACCTGAATTCTGTGCCTTTACTGCCAAATCTACAATTTCTGCTCCCGCAAATACTACATCTAAGGCAGAATTTATTTCTACCTTTAAATTATGCGGACAAACCATTTCCAGTTCCGTATCAGCAGAAACATAGCGCTGTAAAATACGCAGACGCACATCTATTTCTTCTTTAGTTACCCCGTAATCAGGATTAATAATCATTATTTTCATAATACGCCTCAAGATAAAATAGTAGACAAAAATTTACGTGCACGCTCAGTCTGTGGTTTAGCAAAAAATTCTTTAGGCGTATTGCTTTCAATCAAATAGCCTTCATCCATAAAATGAATAACGTCAGAAACATCGCGAGCAAAACCCATTTCATGTGTTACTAAAACCATAGTTATACCTGTATTGGCAAGGCCCTTGATAACATCCAAAACCTCTTTAACCATTTCCGGATCAAGAGCAGAGGTAGGTTCATCCAACAGCAACACTTCCGGTTCCATTGCCATAGCACGCGCAATAGCTACACGCTGCTTCTGTCCGCCGGAAAGTCTGCTGGGATATTGCGCAGCTTTATCTCCAAGTCCTACCATTTTAAGCAGCTTCAGCGCCTTTTCTTCTGCTTCCGCACGGCTTAAGCCATTAACTACCCGCGGCGCATAAGCAACATTCTGCAGCGCCGTCATATTAGCAAATAAGTTAAAATGCTGAAATACCATGCAGGCATTTTTGCGAATATCTTCAATTTTAACTTTACCGCTTAAAATATCGGTGCCATCAAAGAAGATTTTGCCGCTGTCCGGCTGCTCCAAAAGGTTTAGGCAGCGCAAAAGCGTAGACTTACCGCTGCCGGAAGGCCCTATAATAGTTACTACTTCACCCTTATTTATTGTCAGAGAGATATCCTTTAAAACCTGTATTTTACCAAAACTTTTAGCCAGATGTTCAACCTTAATCACTGACGCGTACCTTCCTTTCCAGATAAGCTCCTAACAGATTAAGCAGCATTACCAGAACATAATAAACAGCCGCTGCCACAATAAACGCTTCAAAAGCACGGAAGGTTTTCGCCTGGATTAAATCTGCCCAACGCAGGGTATCGGCTACACCAATAACAGAAACCAGACTGGAATCCTTGAGCAGCATAATACTTTCATTTACTAAAGACGGCAGTGCGTTTTTGATAGCCTGCGGCAAAATAACATCAAGAATAAAGCGATGAGTAGGTACACCCAAAGACATGGAAGCTTCCCACTGTCCACGGTCAACAGAAAGAATACCACCGCGCAGAGCTTCGGAAATATAAGCAGCCGAGTTCAAACCGAAAGAAAATACACCTGCTTCCAGTGCGCTGATAGTATAACCAGTCAGCTGTGGTGTAGCAAAATAAATCAGCATAAGCTGTACAAGCAGCGGCGTACCGCGGAAAACAGAAATATACGCTTTAGCTAAAAAAGAAAATACCCTGTTATTGGAAAGAGTAATCAAAGCAAGAATAAAACCGCCTAAAAAGCCGATAAGAGTAGAAAAAAAAGTAAATTTAATCGTAATCCATATCGCAGAAGCCAAAAGAGGCAGATACGGATCTAAAACTGAAAAATCAAGCATAAATCGTACTCCTTTATTTTAAATTAAATCCCGGCAACACAACTGCGCTGCCGGGTCATAATTATTTTGCTATGTCAAGTTTGGCAACAGCTTCTTCATATTGCTTGGTTGCTGTTTCGCCAAGATGTTTAGCTAAGATTTTATGCATTTCGCCATTTTGCTGCATTTCTTTTAAAATTTCATTGATTTTAGCAACATCTTTGGAATCTTTCGGCAACGCTATTGCAAAGGTATCTGCATAAACAATGGGCAGATTCAAAGTATGCATTTCCAGTTTGTCATTTTGGCTTACAAAAACAGCTGCCTGAGCTGCATCAAACAAGCCTGCGGCAAGACGTCCGTTTAAAATATCCTGCACTACCAGCGGTGTATTATCCAGCTCTACAACGTCAATACCACCCGCATCTTTCAGTTCCTGTACATAAGTAGTTCCCATAGATGCACCGGCTTTTTTGCCTTTCAGCTTATCAAAGCTGTCATAACCACCGTCTTTCAGACAAATAATTGCTTTCATAGGATAGTAGTACGGATCAGTAAAAGCAATTACATTCTTACGCTCATCAGTAGGACTGATAGCAGACACAATCATATCAGCGCGGCCGCTTTGCAGTGTAGGAACCAAAGAAGCAAATTTCATATCGGTAAAGGTAACCTCTTTGCCAAGTTTCTTACCAATGTAACGCGCGATATCAATATCAATACCAACATAATCATGCGTACCTTCTTTGACAGATTCAAAAGGAGGGAAGGTAGCATTAATAGCAATATTCAGCTTGCCGCCGGCAGCATCTTTAGGCGCTTCTGTTTTATCACTGCCGCCGCAGCCGGCTGCTGCAAGCGCAAACATTGCCAAAGCACTTAAAACCAATAATTTTTTAGTAATTTTTTTGATAAACATTTTTTAACCCCTCTCATTGTTTATTTAACAAAGGCTTATGCCATTAAGCAAACTCTGTAAATCCATTCTGAGCCAATACCCATCGAGCAGCCTGCTCATCTGTACACAACCATGCTCCATTATCTTTAGCATAACGGATAAAGTCACGTAGCGCGCGTACATAACCCGGGCGCCCGATAAACTGCGGATGCATAACAAAATTCATCATACGTCCTTCATCAGCCAGACCGGCAAATTCTTCCATCCAGATTTCCGTCATTTCACGGCCGCTGCGCAGATAATGATGCTCCGGTTCCTGAATAGTATACATATCATAGCTTGTATCATCTACAATGCCATCCTTAGGCAGTTCCACTATCGGTACTGTTTTTCCATTTATCTTGTGCAGGAAAGGACCGTCATTATTACGCCAGTTAGAAGAATAAATATACCCTCTGTCAAGCCAGAGCTGCAAATGAAAATCATATACAAAACCGTCCGGCGCACGATTACCAACAGGACGCTTGCCGGTAATATTCTGTATAATGCTTTCAGCCTTTTCCATTAAGGCATTTTCTTTTTCATAAGTATCATAAACTTCATGCAGATAACCATGATAAGCAATTTCATGTCCGCAGAGAGCGATACATTTAATAACTTCCGGATGAATTTCTGCAGTATATGCAGTAGTAAAAAATGTCGCCTGCTGCCCTTCTTCCTCCAGCATTCGCAGAAGACGAGGAATTCCCTGCTTTACAGCATAAAGGCCGCGGCTCAGATTAGAAGGATGATTTTTATTAATCTCATTACGCGTAAGCCATAAGGTTTCAGCATCTATATCAAAGGAAAGCATAAGCGCCATACGCTTATTATCAGGCCATAACATCTAAGTCAGCCTCCTTTCCATTTTGTGCCAGTACATAGCGGGCTACTTCCTCGCAGCTGGCAATCCAGGCACCATTCTGACGCATATAGAGAATTAGCTGCTCCAACATGCGGATACGGCTTGAACGACCAATAAGCTGTGGATGCAGTTTCAGGCACATTATCTTATCTCCTTCATTTGCCAGCTCATCAAAAGCATCCTTCCACATATTATAAACATAGCTTGACGGATAACAGCAGGTAATTGTATGCGCATCTGCATAGGAAAAATAGAAAAATGAAAAATCATCAAAGCCTGGTTCCGTAGGCAATTCTACTACAGGATGCTCGCCTGCATGGATATAGGCCCAGTCACAGTCTTTCAAAGTAGAACTGTATAAGTAGCCACGCTTTTGCATCAGCTCTACAGCGTAAGTCTGCATAGCATCCAGCGGTGCACGATGCCCTATAACACGCCTGCCGCTGATGGCCTCTAAAATTTTTTCAGCCTTAGCCATATTAGCCTCTTCCTCTGCCTGAGGAATTCCTATACGCGCGTCATGTGCATAACCATGATAAGCAAGTTCATGACCATGAGATACTATCTGTTTAACCTCATCAGGATATTTTTCCGCAACAATACCAGGCACAAAAAATGTAGTCTTAATATTTTGTCTTTGCAGCATATCAAGACAACGTTTTAAACCTTCGTGCGGTCCATATTGCCCACGCGATATATCTGAAAAGCCTAACTTATCCTGTCCAGTCACAGAATAGCGCAGATATTCGGCGTCAAAATCAAATGTCAGCAGCACAGCAATACGTTTTCCTTGCGGCCATTTTATTCCATCACCATTTTTTAAGGTGATCAATTCAGTTTCCTCCCTGTCCAAAAGTGTATTTTAAAAACACGCATCTGTATTTTTATTAATGTTAAAATTATATCACAACCCAGGTTAATAAACAATTTATTGTACCGTTTACTTTAATATTTTTACTGCTTTATTTGCAGATGTACACAAAATTTTCTAAGATACATTAATAACACATATATGTATCAATAAAAGCTAAATTAATATTTGTTGTCTCTATTTTAGATGTTTGCTTAATGTAACCTATTTATTTTACTTACTTAAAATTTTATATAAATTTTCAAATTTTCTCGTATCTCTAATTGTAAAACCGCCTTACAGTTTTTATTTGTGTCACACAATTCATTTTTACAAACTATACTTCAATAATTTACTTAAAATATTGCTAAATTAATTGCAACTTTCAGTTTAAACTTCATTAATCAACACTTCTTAGCACCATCTTTACCTTTTTATCATTACATGATACAATTTTTATATACACTATATATAATATTTCTTTTTTGTAACAATTAGAACATCTTTTTTCCAAGTATTACTTTAATAATCAAACAATTTAATATTCAAACAAGTATATTTCAAAAAATATTTTATAAATTTTCAGAATTTACTTAATATATAAACTTTTTATTAATTTAAAATATTCCAGCTGTTACTTCAAACACTTGTAATTATATCACTAATATAAAAGCTAATATTTCAAATCAAAACAGGGGGCTTATGATGAAGACTAAATTAGGAATAGCATGTTTAATGAGCGTTTTTATCACAGGTCAGGCAATGGCATCTTCCCCCTTGCCTACTTTTGATAAAGATGCGGTAACAATACATCCTTACAACCGTACAGGTCAGCAGGAAGTAATTGTTGACAACGAAAACAAAGGCAGTGAAATTTACCGTCCCGGCAATACAGGTACACAGCAGGAACCAGCTTTCTTCATAAAAAAAATCAAATTGAGTGGGGAATCAGTGCCTGATAAAACCGGCAGACTGCAAAATATTTTAAACAAATATACTAACCGCAGCGTCAAAGTCAGTGAACTGCAGCAGCTGACACAGGAGATAACAGCTTATTGCAAAGCATACGGCTATACAGTTCCGCAAGCCGTTATCCCACCGCAGGAAATTAAAAACGGTGAGCTGGAAGTTAAAATCTACCTTGCCCGTTATGACAAAGCTGGCATTGTTAAAAACAGCTCCGACATTGCCGATAATGTTCTTACAAACTACATTAATTATCTGCGCCCCGGTGAAATAATGACCGATAAAAAGCTGGAAAGCGCTCTCAATAATTTAAATGACCTGCCAGGTGTTATGGCGCGTGCCGTCCTTAGTCCCGGCACCCAGCCAGGTACTACCGGCGTTAACATTGAAGTAGCAAAACGTCCTGTCTGGAATAATTATATATTTACAGATAATGGCGGCGGCTACTGGAGCGGTCGTTATCGCTACGGCTTTAATACAGAAATCAACAATCCCGGAGAAATTGGCGATAAATTTGTTATTAACGGCATGCTTTCCAATAAGGATGTAAAAAACTATGGCGTGCGTTATGAACTTCCGTTAGGAAGCCGTGGCACACGTCTTGGCATTGCTTACAGCCGCAGCAGTTACGAAATGAGTACTAACAGTTTCTATGATTCTCTTGGTACCTCTGAAGGCATCAGCATTTACGGAACCACGCCGGTGTATCGCGACAAAGCTAACCGTATAACAGCTATCTACGGTTATGACCATCGTAATATAGAAGACGAATTGCGCTTTAACATTATGAATCTTGGAAAAATGACTACTGAAAAAGAAGCAGATGTATGGCATATCGGTATCAGCGGCAGCCAGTATAATGTAAATCAGTTTACCCAGTACAGCCTGATTTACTGGTACGGCGACATTAATACTGATGGCGGTGCTTATTATGACGGCAGTTATCACAAGCTGACCGGCGATATTTTAAACATCTGGTATGACAATAAATTCAACTACCGCATTAAAGCCAGTGGACAGCTTGCCAACAGGTCTTTAGATGGCAGCGAACAGTTCTATCTGGGTGGTATGAACGGCGTACGTGCTTATGGTGCAAGTGACGGCTACGGCGATTATGGTTATGTAGCTACCGCGGAAATCCGATGCAAAACTGATATACCGGGCCTTGAAGCAGCAGCCTTTATTGATGTGGGTGCTGCCGGTCTTAAAGGTTCTGACTATATTGACCATATTGCCGGCTGGGGTCTTGGCCTGCGTTATGCCCAGGGAAATGACTGGTACGCGCAGCTTGACTGGGCACGCAAGATTGACGGCAGACATGATCTGGTAGAGCCTAATGACCACAGCGGCAGATGGTGGTTCCAGCTTTATAAGATGTTTTAACAATAGAAGGAGGCTATAAAGATGAGTGTACGCAAAAATAAAAACCTTGCCCGCAGGATTCATATATTCCTCCTGGCAGGTGCAATGGCGTTTGTTACCACAGCGCCGGTATATGCAATTCCGACCAATACACAGTTACCTGATAAAGGAAACTTTGGCTTTATCCATGGAAATGGTAATATAAGTAGTTCCGGTAATGTAATGGACATTAAGCAAAATCAGCAAAATGCAGTTATTAAATGGCAGGATTTCAGCATTGGCGCTGATGCGACAGTTAATTTTAAAGGCTTTGATAATAATAAATCGCAGTTTAATACCTTAAACTATATTAACAGTGGTAATGTGTCTGAAATTTATGGTCAGATTAATGCACAAAACGGCAACATTTATATCGTTAATACAGCAGGCGTCCAAATTGGCGGTTCTGCCCAAATCAATGTAGGCAGTCTGTATGTGTCCAACAAAAAAATGACTGATACTAATTTAAGCGACTTTTATGCAGGTGGCACAGGTAATCCTGTATTTAATGGCACTACTACCAACGCCGAGCTGATGAGCTTAGGTGGTATTGTTACTGAGGGCAACGTAACCTTTGACGGCGACAGAGTGGTTATAGACGTTGACCATCTTTATAAAAATACTGATGGTGCTGCCATGGATACCGCCAATCAGCTTATCATTAAGACTACTGATGCTAATAATGTGGTACTTGGTTATACAGCATATGATGAAACTAAGAAAACGTATGCTAACGCCAAAAATAAAGAATTTAAAATTCTCCAAAATAAAGATGGCAATATAACTGAAAATACAGTTAACGGTTATATGTGGGTAGAAAACCTGCTACAGCTGCAGGCTATGGAAACAAAGCTTGACGGTAATTATGCCCTGCGTAACTCTATTGACGCTAACTTTTCTGCGGACTCTAAATATAATTATGCTAAAGATAAAAATAATGTAGGAAAAGGCTTTGCGTCTATAGGCAACAGTACTGATAAATTCATCGGCAGATTTGATGGCTTAGGCTATGATATTTTTGATTTGAATGTAAAAGATGGTCAGGATTATGCCGGTTTGTTCGGTTATGTTGACAATGCTATCATTCGTAACTTTACCCTTAATTCCGGCTCTGTTGCAGGCGGTGCTAATACCGGTGCAGCAGTAGGATATGCAAATAACAGTACTATCAGTAATATTATCAATACAGCAGACGTAACCGGCACGAGCAATGTAGGCGGTTTGGTTGGTTATGCACAAAATTCTACACTGGACAGACTTATCAATACCGGTACTGTTACAGGTACAAATTCTAATATTGGTGGTATTGCCGGCAACATTATCGGCAGCTCCATTACCGGTGAAACCTATAACCTGGGTGCAGTTAAGGGCAGCAATAATACTTTTAATGTAGGCGGTATTGTTGGCAGTGCCGATGCTTCCACCATAGGCAATAAAAGTGAAAATGGCGAAGATGTTTTTGTTATCTACAATGAACTTACTGTTACCGGCGGTTACAATGTCGGCGGTATTGCAGGGCAGATAACTGACAGTGATACTGCTGATGATAAAACTATGGTTGTACAGAATGTAGCTAATGAGGGTGCAGTGCTGGCAGAAGGTGCGAACGAAGATGACTATTATTACCATACAGCAAGTGCCAACGCAAAAAATGACACCGGAGCAGACAACTATGATTCACAAACAGGCATTGTAACCATTGAAGTTAAAGTTGCCAACGCTGGCGGTATCGTAGGCAATGCTGATAATGCTTCTGTCAGCAATGCAGAAAACAGCGGTAATGTTACAACCAGTACAACGACTCCTACTGATGATAAAATCGGCACTTATTATAATGCCGGTAATGTTGGCGGCATTGTGGGCCGTGCGGAAAATACCAATATTACAACCGTAGTAAATAAAGAAAATGACGTAGCCGGTGCGCATAACGTTGGCGGCGCAGTAGGTTATTTAACCGGTAACTCTAAAGTTGACGGAGCTATTAATAATGGCGGCGACATTACCGCTACCGGTGCACGCAGAACAGATAATACAGGCTTTGCACAGGAGTCTATTCGTAATTATGAAGATGTTAATCAAAAAGAGATATTTAATATAGGCAATATAGGCGGCATTGTTGGTTATATGTATGGTGATAATACTCAGATTGCTAATTCTGCCAATCGTGGTACAGTGCATTCTGCTTATATAGATAAGGAACATCTTAATAATGTACTGACAATTTCCAAAGCAGCTAATGTTGGCGGTATTGTCGGCAAACTGGATACAAATAAAAAATATAGCTTAAATGATATAAAAAATAATGTTGACAGTGCCTCAATCACAGGTTCTTATAATACCGGTGATGTGCAGGGTTATACCGGTGTCGGCGGTGTTATCGGATTTATGTATAATGGCTCAGTAGCTGAATCATACAATCTTGGAACCATAAAAACAACACGTAAAGCCAGCACATCATCCGGCAGTCAGGAAGCGTTGAATATGGGCGGTATTGTCGGCGATACAACAGAAGGAACTGATGCAAGAGCAATTATTTATGATGTTTATAATACAGGACAAATTGGTGATGAAACCTTTAATCTTTACGGACGCCACATAGGCGGTATTGTAGGTCGCTTAAGTGGTACAGTAGAGAAATCATACAATACTGGTGATATTTACAATGGTTTTAACGTTGTTGGCGGTATTGCCGGTTACTGGTATGCAGGAACAATAAATAATACCTTTAATACTGGTAATATCACAGTAGTAAATAATAATGATGCTGAAAGCCAGGTTGGCGGTATTGTCGGAGCAGCAGACCTCTCTACCAGTATTGGTACTGATGCTATGAAACTAAGCAATTCCTATAATCTTGGAACATTACGCAGTTTCAGACCATATAGGAAGGCAATAGATAAAAATAATAAACCATATAATGCAAACGGGGAAAATAAAGTAGGCGGTATTATTGGATATCTTGTAAACTGGGATAATAAACAAGATGTTAAATTAACTATTGATAGTGTTTATACTTTGGGAAATTTGTATGCGGCAACCCAACAGCCAAATGACTCATCGTATACAAGTTCTGGTACGACTGGAGTAGGAGCTATTGTTGGCGGACAAGATAATAATACTAAATTCCAAATTGGTGATATTGGAGCTTTTTACATTAAACCTAAGGCAGATAAAGGTTTTTCAGCAATTACTACAACTGCAAATGGTGTAAAAATTATTGCTTTCGAAGATAGATATAAAGCTGAGTCTTATAAAAGTTTTCAGGCTGATGGAAAAACTTATAACGGTTTTAACTTTTCTTCTCAAGATGGTGGCAATGTTGCTAATAACACTGATGACAACTGGCGTATTTATGATGGTACTACTCCAATACTTAATGCCTTTCTACCGAATGCGGAAGATTATTTTGATCAATTTAATAGTCCCGAAAGCTTAAAAGCGCAAGGTATTAAATCTATCCAGTACGGTACAGCATTTAATCCTCTGCTGACCATAATCAACGCAAATCAAAATGCTGATTTAAGTTATAACTGGAGCAATCTTGGCATTACCGGTGCAGCAGGCTTGGCAGTTTATGGTAATGACAGTCTTACATTAAACGGCTTTGCAACTTCCGGAGCTAATAAATATTTTGGCGGCACGATTTACAGTGCTGGAGCCTTAAACTTAAATGGTACAGGTGATAATTTTAATCTTGGCTCCGGTTCCAAGCTGTACGGTTCATCTGTAACACTGGATGCCAATACTTATGTTGTTGATAGTGACGGTAATTACAAATTAGATAAAAATGGAAACAAAATAGTAGATACCTATGGCGATATGACTGTTTATGGCAGCGTTACCTCTACTGATGGTGATATTACTATTAACGGCGACGATATTGAAATCATCGGCAAGCTTACTGCTGCAGCACAAGGAGAACAAACTACCATAGCCGGTATTAGTTCTACTCCTGATTCAATGAATACAGATGGATTAGATGATCCTACTATAAAGATACAGAATATTACTGACCGTTTTACGCATACTACTAGTGAGGCTACTGAAAATGGTGATATTTTCATAACTGCTAACGGTACGGCAGAAGTGCTGTATGGTCACTTAGGCACTGGTAATGTAACTTCCGGCGGCAGTTTGTCCGTAACCGGTAAGGATTCCGTCTATATTGATACAGACCTGCATATTGGCGGTAATCTTAAATTAACCAGTGATGGCGAAATGCTTATCGACCTTTCCAACATGGGAGATATCAGTAAAGACAATCTGCATAAAAGATTCTTAGACCATTTTAAAAATACCGGTACTATTACTGTTTCTAATAGCGATAATTTCAAAATTGCTATTGACTTATGGGATAACAATAGTAATAGTTTTAAGCTTGATAAGTATGATATTGAACATACCCTTACTGATGACATCAACAATTTGAAAATAACCAGCAAAAATGAAAGCATTAATGGTAAAAGTCATACTTATATCTGGATTGACAGCGCTGAACAGCTAAAAGGCATACAAGACTACTATAAAAGTACTAATAATGAAGCTGTCCTTGGTTATAACTTTGCTTTGAAAAATGATATTGACGCCAGCACACTTACTGGTTATGAAGCAATTGGTACACGCTCTGATTCTGATAAGGAGTTTACCGGTACTTTTGATGGCCGCGATAACCGCATTATAGGCTTAACCGTAGGTGAAAAAAATGCAACTGGCGGCACTACTTCTAATACTCCAAACAGTGCCGGTATTTTTGCTACAGTAGGACAAAATGGTACAGTAAAAGACTTAGGTATTTATGCTTCCAATTTCTACGGCATGGATTATGTCGGCGCAGTAGCCGGTATCAACAACGGTACAATTACAGGTATTACTACTTTGGGCAACCATGTGGAATCTTTTGGCAGTCCAAACAGCGAAACTCTTATAACCAATGGTGATAAACCCGGTACTACAATCAATAAAAATGTCGGTGCCGCAGGCGGTATCGCCGGTCTGAACAGTGGTAAAATTTCTGATAGTTTTGCTTCTGACTCTGTTATTGCAGGCGATTCCGGTACCGATGATTCCTCTATTCTATCTACAGCAGGCGGCATTGCCGGTATTAATGATGGAGAAATTGAAAATGTAACAGCCGACAGCGCTATTACCGCAAATCAAAGTACTACCTACAGCTTAGGCGGCATTACTGGTTTCAATCGTAATGGTAGTATCTATACTGCTTATAATACTGGTGTTACTCATGGTGAATACGGCGATGGTAATATTACTTCCAACAGCGTTGGTGGTATTGCAGGTGTAAATACAGGTTCCATTTCCAATGTTTACAACAGCGCTGATATCACCGGCGGCAATTACGTAGGCGGTATTGTGGGCTATAACCATAAGATTACAAATAATTTGGGTGAACAGATTACAATTCCTGAAAAATCCGGACAAATTTCCAATGCTGTCAACGCGGGTGATATTCTTGCCGACTTTACTTATACAGATACTAACGGAGAGAAACATAATTACGAATACACCGGAGGTCTGGCTGGTTATAACTCTGGCAGTATCAGCAGCGGACGTAATACCGGCGAAATTTACGGCGGTAAGTATGTGGGAGGTATGGTTGGCGCTAACCAGGTTATAAAAGATGATCAGGAAAATGTCATTGAAGGTAGCGGTGAACTTTCCAATCTCTCAAATTCTGTTTTTGCTACTATTACCGGCGAAAGCTATGTTGGCGGTATTGCAGGACAAAATTACGGCAATATCAATGCAACAGAGTCTGCAATCAATAACTATGGTAAGGTTTACGGACAACACTTTGTTGGCGGCATCGCCGGAGCCAATGAAGAAGGCGGAACTATTGCTAATACTATCTCCAGCATAGAATTGAACGTTAAAGATACAGGCAAAACGGCAGACTACTTTGGTGGTGTTGTAGGTCAAAACAGCGGTACGATTAACGGCGCTACTAACGCAAGTTCCGTAGACGTTGCTGCTGACGGAGCCACTTTTGTAGGCGGTATTATTGGTCATAACACTTCTGATGGTAAACTGGAAGGTATCATTCATAATGCTGGTCTTGTTACTGGTAAAGAAAATGTAGGCGGTATTATTGGTAAAAATGATAATAAAAACGTTTTGCAAGGAACGAAAGACAAACGTTTAACTGTTATTAACGAAGGAACTGTAAAAGCCGATGATGGCGGTGCAGCTGGTATTTTCTATACGAATAATGGGCTAATTAATTATGCTGATATTATTAATAAAGGTACTGTAATTGGCGGCGACGGTGTTACTGGCGGTCTGTTCGGCACTAACAGCGGCAATATTACCAACTCCACCCTTACCAACAGCGGTATTGTTACTGGCGGCGGTACAGTTGGCGGTTTAATCGGCGAAAACAGCGGCAATATCAGTACATCCAGCCTTAAAAATGAAGCAGGCGCTACTGTTATCGGTATCAATAATGTAGGCGGCTTAATTGGCATTAATACCGGTACTATTAAAGGTGGGCGTGACGATAAAAACAGTTACTACAAATACCAGATTTACAACAATGGTGTTATCAATGTTGGTACATGGACTGATGGTAATAATGATGGCATAGTAGATGCAGGCGAAATTGGTGCTCTCACTGATACTGTTACTTCTACTAACATCGGAGGATTGATTGGCAGTAATGAAGGCAATCTTACCGCAGGTTATAACACAGGTACTATCAATGCAGGTGACAGCACTAATGTTGGCGGCATTGTGGGTAACAACGCAGGAACAGTAGACCAGGTATTTAATACCATTTTTAACTCTGACGGAACAAATGGTACTATTACTGGCGCTACCAATGTAGGCGGTATTATTGGCAGCAACAGCGGTCAGTTGAGCAATGCGTATAATACTACTGCTGTAAATGGCAATGATGTTGTAGGTGCGATTGCAGGTAATAATGATAAAAGTGTAAGTGATGTTTATAACACATGGAATACCAATAACATTGCTATAATTGGTGATAGCACAAGTGCAACTAACGCATACAATGTAGATTCTAATAAACAAACAGATTATTCTGGTCTTGACTTTAATGATACCTGGAAAATCTACGAAGGTAACAGCAACCCGCTACTCAGTGTATTTTTGACTAAAGTATCTGTTAACCAAGACAAATTAAAATCCTATATGAACCAACATAAAGTCTACAATGGTAAATATCAGCAATTAACTTCTGCTGATATTAAAGCCCTTATAGATTGTGGTGCAATTTATGTTGACGGCTTAACTAAAGAAGAAGCTTTTGAAGCTTTTTATAACAGTAATGGCTTAATCAGCAGTACTGAACATAAAGATGCTGGTTCTTATTCCGACTGGCTGTACTCTGGTCAGATTGCTTCCAGTGGCACAGGAGATACTTTTAATCCCAATAATCTTGGCTATGATATTGACCTTAAAGCTTCTATTGCTAAAGCGCAGATAATTGTAGATTTAAATGACATAGAACGTACATACGGTGATATCACAATTACAAATGGTAACTATGGTTTTAATTATGATTTTAGTAATGTTAGCAAAGAAGAAGATAAAAATACTTTGAGACATGAATTATATGGCAAATTAACCATGCAGCAGGGAAATGATGATGCTCTTGTAGACAATGGCAGCAAAACCAATAACGCTGGAAATTATACTTGGACAGGTACAGTTAATATTGCAGATGACTATAGTAAGAACTACGAATTTGTTGTATCTGATGGTAATGGAAATATGCAAAGTACTGGTCCTACCATAACTACAACCGGTTCTTCTAAAGTTAACAAACGTCAGCTTAGTATTAGTGATATTATTGCTAATATTGTTTATGGTAATCAAGATCGTAAAGATTTTACTGTTTCCGGTGGAGAGTTGATTAATACTGTATATGATGATGACGTTAAACTTGATACCAATTTAGCAGTGACAGATGCCAATATAGTATCTGGCAGTGGTTATGCAGCTAATAAAGGTAATCGTGTCACTGCGGATGTTGGTATTTATGAAAACAGCCTCAAGTATACTGGTCTTGGTCTTACTGGAAATGATGCTCAAAATTATGAGATAGCTGATACTGCTACTGGCACTATTAAAGTGACTCAGGCAACTATTACGGTTGACTTAGATGATGTTAACAGAACATATGGCAATACAGATATTACCAGTGGCGGCTATAATGTTAATAATATCCAAGGTATCGTTAACAATGATACTTATAACAGAGACGACTTTACTGTTACTGTTGCTGAAGATAATGCTCTCACCGGCAACACATCCGGTAAGGTAACTCACAATGCAGGAAACTACAGCTATACTGGTACGGTTACAGGCAATGCGGATAAGTTACAGCAAAATTATAAAATTGTTGTTAATAATTCAACCAGTAATGATAATACCGGTATAGGCAACTCCATCATCAATAAAGCTGACTTGTCAATAACTATTAACAATGTTAACACCGTCTATGGTACTGCTTTTAAAGAAGAAGATTACGGATATAGTCTTGACGGACTTGTTAATGGCGACAAGTTCAATAATGTTAGTGAAAATATCGATGCTGCCGCAGGAGGTTATAATAATACTGCAGCAGGCAGTGATGGAAAAGCTACTCAAAATGCTGGCAATAGTTATTCTTTAAGTTTTAACAAAGATATTACTAACAAAGATATTCTGGAAAATTATAATATTACTACTGTCAATACTGGAACCTCTACTGTTAACAAGGCTACTATTACCATCGGTGCTAATGATGTTCAGATTAATTTAGGTCAGAAACCAAATTATACCGGTACTGATATTAACGACGTATTGGTAAACGGCGACAAGTTCAATAATGACTATTATTACGGCGTTAAAGATTCTGATCTTGAAAACACTGTCGGTACTCATATTGACTCTGTCGGCATCTGGATTGGCAACTCTTTCTACCAATTATCCGAAGGTTCTGACTGGACTGGTTCAGGAATGGATGCTTTCTTCTCCAATTACAATATCACCTTTACCCCCGGTACTTTGACAGTTGGCGAAAAAGTCGAACCTGATTACAACTGGGATTATCTCTATAATGACAATCCTTTCGACCGTCTCAAAAACTTCCGCGAACGCAAAGCAGAAATAAACTTTGTTGACGGCGGTATGGAAATCTAAAACAGTTTTACAACGCACAAGACCTGCGGAATATCCGCAGGTCTTTTATATTATGCTTCCAGTTTTACTCTTTTTCATACAACGCTTGTTTAAGAGAATATTTTCTTTTACAATATATCCAAGGAGGAATCACCATGAGTAAATATATTATGTCTTTGGATCTCGGCACTACCAGCTGCCGCTGTATCCTGTTTGATAAAAGCGGCCGTATCTGCAGTGCGGCACAGAAAGAATTTACCCAGTACTTCCCTCAGCCCGGCTGGGTAGAGCATGACGCGGAAGAAATTTGGGCTACCCAGATGGGGTTAATGTACGAAGCAATGAGCAAACTTGATATTACTATTAAGGATGTTGCTGCTATCGGCATTACTAATCAACGTGAAACTACCGTGCTTTGGGACAGGATAACCGGACGCCCAGTGCATAAAGCTATTGTCTGGCAATGCCGCCGCACTTCCGGCTACTGCGACGAGCTTAAACGTATGGGTATGGCAGACTTTTTCCGTGCCAAAACCGGTTTAGTACTGGACGCATATTTTTCTGCAACTAAGCTGCGCTGGCTGCTGGATAATGTACCTCATGCCCGCCAGCGTGCAGAAAAAGGCGAACTGCTTTTCGGCACCATTGACAGCTGGATTATCTGGAAGCTGACGGGCGGTAAAGTTCATGTAACAGATTATTCCAATGCTTCCCGTACCATGCTGTTCAATATCCATACTCTGCAATGGGACGAAGACATTCTGCGGCTTTTGAATATTCCCTCTGCCCTGCTGCCGGAAGTAAAGCCCTCCAGCTATGTTTACGGCGTAACTTATACCAATTTGTTTGGCGATGAAGTTCCTATTGCCGGAGCAGGCGGCGACCAGCAATGTGCGTTGTTTGGGCAAACCTGCTTTGAACAGGGTGAAGTCAAAAACACTTACGGTACTGGCGGCTTTATGCTCATAAATACAGGTACAGCGCCGGTAAATTCACATAACGGACTTGTTACCACTATCGCCTGGGGTGTAGATGGTAAAGTAGAATATGCTTTGGAAGGCTCTATCTTTGTTGTCGGTGCTGCTATCCAGTGGCTGCGCGATGAATTGGGACTAATCCGCGACGCTGCCGATTCCGAACATCTGGCACGCTCTGTAGCAGACTCCAACGGCTGCTATGTCGTCCCTGCTTTTGTAGGCCTTGGCGCTCCTTACTGGGATCAGTATGCCCGCGGCGCAATAGTTGGCATTACCCGCGGCGTTAACCGCTGCCATATTATCCGCGCTACGCTGGAATCTATCGCCTACCAGGTTAATGACGTTCTGCAAGCCATGAAGGATGACAGCGGTATCAGCATTGCTTCACTGCGTGTAGACGGCGGTGCCTGCAACAACGACTTTTTAATGCAGTTTCAGGCTGATATCCTCAACACTACTGTTGTACGTCCTCACTGCGTAGAAACAACCGCTATGGGCGCAGCCTATCTGGCAGGACTTGCTGTAGGCTACTGGGAAAGCAAAGAAGCTATCCGCGCCAACCATATCATCGCCGCAGAATTTAAGCCTGCCATGGGCCAGGTTAAACGTGAAAGTTTGCTGCAAGGCTGGCATAATGCTGTCAAAGCAGCATCCGTACGTATTTAAAAACTAATTTTATTTTGCTTCAATAGCTTGAGAAGCTGCTATAATATATAGATGCAATAAGCTGTCTGACAGTATTTTTTGATTTTATTTGCAAATGAGGAGGAATTTTTATGTTGCTTAATGTAGAAGAATATCTAAACAATCTGAAAGAACTGGTCAATACAGAATCCCACAGCAAGATGCCGGAAGGTACGCGCCAGGTAGCAATGCTGCTGAAAGAAAAATTTGACCAGCTTGGCTGGCTGACAGAAATTATTGAACTTGACGAGCAGTCCGGTCCTTGTTTAAAGGTTACTAATAAACCAGCAGAAAAATATAACATACTGCTGCTGGGACATATGGATACCGTATTCCCTCAAGGAACAGTAGCCAAACGTCCTTTTAAAATTGTTGGCGACCATTTTACCGGCCCCGGTGCCAGCGATATGAAATGCGGCCTGCTGTATATGTATTATTTAGCCAAATATCGTACTGCAGCTAATCTGCAAAACCAGGGGGCTATCTGCCTGCTTATCAATCCCGATGAAGAAATCGGCTCTGGTTACTCCCGTCCTGTTATTGAGCAGGAAGCCAAAAAAGCCGCTAATGTATTTATTATGGAATCAGCCCGCGCTAATGGTGCACTGGTCAACCAGCGCAAGGGTATTTCCTCTTATACTATCACCTTTAACGGTATCGCTGCTCATGCCGGTGTCGATCCTGATAAAGGAGCCAGTGCCATCAACGAGTTTATCAGATGGGGACAGGAAATTATCGCTCTTGCCAATAAAGAAAAAGGTACCACAGTCAACATAGGCATTGTTAACGGCGGTACTGGTGCCAATATAGTAGCAGATAAAGCTATTTGCGAAGTCGATGTACGTATTACTGAAGTTGAAGAGGCTATGCGCATCGACCGCAGAATCCGCGAACTCCAACAAAATCCTTTTGACACACGTGTAAAAGTTGATGTAGACGGAGGCTATAAACGCCCGCCCTTTAATCCTTCCGAGCAATCTCTTGCTTTATGCAGACAGGCAGATGCCATTGCCGCAGAACTTGGCATTGACCTTACCTGGACGGCAACCGGCGGCGGCAGCGACGGTAATTTCACAGCTGCGCTTGGTATCCCCACTATCGACGGTCTTGGCCCTATCGGCGGCAACGCTCACTCTGAAAGAGAGTATGGTGAAATAAACAGCCTTGCTCCCCGTTTTGAATTACTATATAAACTGACAGACAAACTTACCCAAAACAGTAAGCTGTAAAATTTATACATCGCAAAAATAAATTATTTATTACAAACAAGGAGAAATAGCCTCTCCTTGTTTTATTTTTGCCAATATAGCTATGCAGCCCAAGACTTTTCTACTTTCTTGCATTTATCAGAGTACAGTTATATAATTGGCAGTATGTCATATTATTACAGATAAAGCTGGTGTTTTATTCATGGAACAAACTTATCCCCGTATCCGGGTCAATACAGCCATTTACTGGCGGACAATCTTTGTTATCTTTCTGGGCAGTATGGCTGCTTTCGGCGCTGAATACTGCGTACAGCCTTTAATTCCGGTCATCGCTGCAGATTTTTCTTTATCTCCTGCCAGTGCCAGTCTTGCTGTATCAGCAGGACTCTTTGGTATGGCGCTCTCCATGCTTTTTATCGCTGTTATCGGCCCTGCTCTTGACCGCAAAAAAATAACGACGGTTTCGTTATTAGTCGCTGCTGTCTTTACTATCGTTATAGGCTTATGCAGTAACTTTTATCTGATTTTGTTATTGCGCTTTTTCCAAGGCGTCATTCTGGCAGCTTTTCCCTCTTTGATGATTGCTTATATTAACGAAGAATTTGAATCCTCCAGTGTAGGTAGCGTCCTCGGCATCTACATCGGTGCTAATGCTATCGGCGGTCTGGCAGGCCGCCTTATCGTCAGCTCTATGGCAGACTTTTTCAGCTGGCGTACAGGTCTTATCATGATTGGCCTGCTCTACCTTGCGATTGCCCTATCTGTCGGTTTCTTTCTGCCTAAATCACATCACAAAAATACAGGTACCATCAGCTTTAAACCCGGCAAAATTATTGCTAATATTTTTTCTGATACCAAGCTCCTGCTCATCTATCTGATTGGTTTCTGTGCCATGGGTTCTTTTGTATCAGTATATAATTTTATCACCTATGTACTGCTGCACGAACCTTATAATCTCAGTCAGACCTTTATCGGCTGTCTGTTCTTTACGTATCTTATCGGCTCTTTCAGCTCTGCCTACATGGGCAAAAAGACCTATCTCTGGGGCAACAGCCGCGTTATAGGTATCAGTGCACTTTTAATGCTGCTCGGTATTATTATTACTATTCTGACGCCGCTGCTCTGCAAAATTCTCGGTTTGGTTGTTTTCACCTTTGGTTTTTTTGGTTGCCACACAGGTGCCTGCGGTTGGGTAGGCAAACTTAATAAAGGAGATAAAGCAGTTTCTTCCTCGCTGTATATGTTTCTGTACTATACCGGTGCCAGTGCGCTGGGAACACTGGGCGGCTTCTTTTTAGAGCATTATGGCTGGAACGGTGTAGTAGCTATGGTTATCGCAGCCGAAATTATTTGTTTTTTACTTTTGCATACAGTAAACGGCATGCTGAAAAAAGAAAAATAGTACCTAAAACAAAAACCCTGCAAAAAATTCTGCAGGGTTTTCTTTTTTACTAAATTTACATACTGCGCATAAGCATAGTAACAGTCGTTCCTTTACCTACTTTACTGGTTACCTTTAAAGTAATATCATGCTCGTCTGCAATCCATTTAGCAATAGATAATCCTAAACCCGTACCGCCTTTACTGCGGCTGCGGTCACTATCCACACGATAAAAACGTTCAAAGATACGCGGCAGTTTATCTTCTTCAATACCTATACCAGTATCTGCTATACAGATAACCGCCTGCTCTCCCTGCTGCCGGCAGCTTAAAGTTATGCTTCCGCCATCAGACGTATACTTACTGCTGTTATCAATAAAAATACGCAGCAGCTGTCTGAAAAGTACCGGGTCAGCATTTACTTTGAGAGGCTCGCATTCACTGATACTTACAGTAAGCTGAGGTGCCAGCATTTCTGCTTCTTTGGCCGTTTCCTCCAAAATAGCATCCAGCTCTAATACTTCCTTATGCACAACCTGCCTGTTCTGGTCAGCGCGTGCTAAAAATAACAGCTTTTCAATTAACTGCTGCATATTGGCAGCTTCACTGCGAATAGCATTGATACTCTCCTCCAGCACCTCTGGATCATCCTTGCCCCAGCGCGCCAGCATATCCGAATAGCCGCAGATAACCGTCGCCGGAGTACGCAGTTCATGTGAAGCATCTGAAACAAAACGGCGCTGTTTCTCAAATCCCTGCTGTAAACGTGCCAGCATGGAATTAAAGGTCATAATCAATGTCTGCAGCTCATCTCTTGTTTCGGGCACAGGTATTCTTTTGTTTAAATCGCTGACTTCAAGCTTCTGCGCCGTTTCCACAATCTTGCGGATAGGCTGCAGCATCCTGCGGCTCATAAAATAGCCTGCTGCCGCCGCTGCCAGCACCGCTCCAAAGCAAGCATAGAGAAATACTTCCCAGAAATCCTCCAAAAAGTTTCTTTCTGCAGTAATCGTCCTGAAAAAGTACAGCTTGACATTTTTACCGTTCACCTGTGCATCCCGCTGCAGATAATAAGCCGTACTGTTTTTTACATCTACCGTGTGCAGATCTTTTTCCCAAAGTCCAAGCTGCTGAAAAATATCAGCCGTAGTCTGCTCGGCAATATCTTCTAAATCCTGTTTGCCGGCAGAATATTTGTCCTCATCTTCATCTATTTCTTTAAAAACCTTGCGTCCTGTTTCATGAATCAGCGGATTAGTCGTACTTTCAAACAATATTCTGTTATTTTCATCAGTTATACAAAGCACAACTCCCGGCTGCAGATGCTTGGAAACAAATTCCCGCTGGCTTGCAGGCGTAAATTCCTGCCAGTGCCGAAGTACTCTTTCCGAGCTTGTCACCACATCTCTGCCTGCACCATGATACAGCAGATAATACAGGCTGCAGCTCATGGCAACACCAGCCAGCAGCATGATCAAAAGCAGCAGCAGTCCATAGATAATGGAAAGCCGCATGGATATGGGCACATTCATCTGTACAAAAAACCTATTCATCCTTGATAACATAACCAACACCCCTTACGGTCTGCAGATGCTTATAGCCGAAAGGATTATCAATCTTCGTGCGCAGATACCTAATATATACATCTACCACATTCGTATCTCCCAGATAATCATAGCCCCAGACGCTTTGCAGAATCTGCTCTCTGCTCATAACATGGTTTCTGTTGCTGACCAGATAAAACAGCAGCTCATATTCCTTACGTGTCAGCTCAATACTTACATTATTTACCTGCACCTGATACAGTTCGGGATAAATTTTAATGGCACCGCAGACTATTTCCTGACGCACAGCCTTACCTGCATAGGCCTGGCTTTTACGCAGAGCAACACGAATACGCGCCAAAAGCTCCTGCATAGCGAAAGGCTTAGTTACATAGTCATCTGCACCAATATCCAGCCCCTGTACCTTATCTTCAATAGAATCCTTAGCTGTAAGCATAATTATAGGTACATTTATTCCCAGCTCACGCACTCTGCGGCAGATAGTAATACCGTCCATACCCGGCAGCATAATATCGAGTAGCACCAAGTCATAGTCCTCCTGTACTATTCTGTCCAAGGCCTGCAAGCCGTTTTCTTCTTTCGCAGCAGTAAAGCCTTCATGCCGCAGCTCCATTTCCAGAAATCTGGCAATTTTCTGTTCATCTTCTACAATTAATATCTTTTTATCCATATTCTACGCTTCCTCTCTGTTTATACTATATACGCCTTTAAGTTTTCTGAAAAGACCTCTGGAGCATTTTTAATTAAATTCTAATCTTCCTCTAATTACCATCTAATAAACCCCTGCTATACTGTAAGCAAAGATAAGGAATATCTTAAAAAGGAGTGAATGAAATGGATGCTATGAACAACAAATTCTTCGATACTGTAAAACAATATAAAAAAGTTATTATCGGCGCTGCCGCTGTTATCGCCCTTTTCGGAGCAGCCGAAGCTGCCGAGGAAGCAGCTCACAACTACTTCCACGTACACGGACTCGTTACCTCTGTTAATGGGCAGGAAGTAACCGTAAGTACTCGCTGGTTAAACCGCAGCATTGACTTCACCGGCTCTCCCTTTACCGCAGAAAACCTGCAGCCCGGACAACGTGTAACGATTGAAAAAAATCTGCAGGGTATGGTTATCAATGTTAAACCGGAAGGCGGACCAAAACACCCACCCATGATGCGTGCTGAAAGACCTCTGCCGCTTCACCTTGCTGCTCCCCCGGCGCCTCCTGCACCGCCTATGGTAGCTCCTGCCGCACATCAGCGTCCGGACTTGCTGGCAAGGTATACTCCCAGCGATATTGCTACCCTTATCGCTAATCCTGCTGACGATTACCGCGTAGCATTGGAAGGAACCATCGTCAGCCGTTTAAGCGATGAAGATTATCTGCTGCGAGATGCTCAGGGCAATGAAATCATCCTTGATGCCGATGATGACAGACCTGTACCGCTCAACGAACAGCTCCGTATCTATGGCAAAACTGATGTAAAAAAAGATGGTATGGAAATTGACGTTAAATTCATTGAACCGGTAATCTGATAAATAAACATAAAACTAAAGCCCTCGGATAAAATTCCGAGGGCTTTTAATATTTTATTTATTGCTTACCCCAATAACTCTGTCTGTTGCCAGCAAAGTCTGGCGTTCCAGCTGCAGAGCTTCTTCTTCAAGCTGCGCTGCTTTTTGTGTCAGCCTGTCATTATAATCAGCATCACCTGTTAATTTCAGATTAACCAGAATATTATAAACAGAGCTGCGCAAAGCTGCTCTTGCCAGCAAGGCACTTACGGCGCCGTCAGTAATAACATTAGGATTGCCTATCTGTACCAGTCGTGCTGTAAGACGCATGATGCGCAGGCTTTCTTCTGCAATTTCCAGAGGTATCTCTGCAGCTTGCTTAGCCGCCTGACAAATAGCAGCAGCACGCAAAGCTTTCTCTTCTTCACTATCTTTAGGCATACGGTAACAGCTCATAAAAGCAGAAAATACCTCTGCATCCGCTTCTGCCAGTTCCAGCATTCTGTTTCTGCTGTTTTCTGCCTGCTGCAAAAGTTCTTTAACTTCTTCTTCATGGTCTATAAACTTTTTCTTACCTACAGTAAGGTTAGCCAGCATGGAAGTAAGTGCTGATGCTATGGATGCTGCTATCGCCGCTGCCCCGCCGCCGCCGGGTGCCGGCGCATCTGATGCCAATAAAGCCAGAAATTCTTTCGTATGTAAATCTGTTAACTTAGTCATTATGCCTCCGGAAATTACTATTTTATTCTAAAATTTTCTAATAACCACAATGATACTAAGAAAGGAAGCGGATTACCGCTTCCTTTCTATCTGTTTAAAAATCTTTTTAACAGCACTGCTGCCGCATAAGCATCAAGCGGCTCTACCGGTACCAAAAGCCCCAATGGAACAATCTTGCGCCACCCCTGCGGCGGATTTACCTGCCAGTATAATTTTCTGGCATCTTCTGTACTATGTGCTTCTTCAATTACCTGCAGCGGTAAATCAGGCAGTACTTTTCGTACTACATCACTTACTCTGCCGCTGTTAGTTCCGTTGCCAATAACAGCCTCAAGCGGCTGCCAGCGTTCTCTGCAGGCACGTAAATTTTCTGCCAGTTTAGTAGTCTGTACAACCTGTAAAAAAGCAATCTTGCCGGAATTATCCATTACAGCAAGTCCTGTCTTGCTGCTGCCAGGGTCAATCCCTAAATAATATTCACTCATCTTCAGGCTGCACTTCCAATCTTACCAGCACCGGTCCGGCTGTCGTAATATCACCGCGTGCGTAGGCTTTCAGCATTACTTTGCCGCCGAATCTGCGCATCTCATTGTTTACTTCAATAATCATAGCTGCATCCATATTGCCTACTTTACCTGTTAACGGATCAGGCAATACACCCGCCTGTACAGCAGTATGATTCACCCTGTTCAGGAAGTTCAGGATAATATTATTGTAGTTAACATTGGGAACATTAAGATCGACACTTTCCTCATAAATCAAAGCGCCGTCAGAATAGATAAACTGATTCTCAGTCATCTCTATATCACAGATTACCAGTTCACCCACAATAATATTAGCTACGGTACGAATACGAAACAGCATATTTCCATGGCTTTTATCCAATGCCTGCAGTGCATTATCTACAACCTTTTTGGACACCCAAATTGCCTGGATATTTTTATCCTCATTTTGAATCCCTAAACGCTGTAAAGCCATTTCATTAGCATTCTGCAGCAGCCAGTTAATCTGAGCCATATTTTCTTCATGACTCAGACCGCCGTGCATAACACCGGCATAAACAACTTCTCCGGCACGATAGAATACCTGTCCCTCACGGATATTGATGATACCTTCACGCAAAGCTTGCGTAGTTTTTTCCAGTTCATCAATCTCATTATTCAGCTGCTTTTTAGCTTCTGAAAGAGAGGCAACTTCATCCTGCGCCAATGCATATTTACTGTTTACGTCTGCCAACTTAGCCTCAATAGCATCATTTTCTTCTGTACTCTGTTTTATTTTTTCATCAAGCTCACTGATAGTCAGATTTTTACTCTTAACATCAGCTTCTGCTTTAGCCAAAGCTTCAGTTGCCATAATCTTTTCCAGATTCAGTGACTTAAGCTCTCTCTGTATTTTATCCATACCGAATAAAGCTGTTCGCGCACTGTTAGAAGCCATAGCCATAACACAGATAGTAACAACAGAAATAACAACACCGCTGAAAACAGTCAGCAAAATGGAAGTATGCTTAGGCCGCAGACCGAACACCGACATTTTTTTCTTGCCAATCTTACTGCCCATCTTGTCGGCAATATAAGCAATAAGACCGCCAACAATGGCCATAATGACAATAAGTCTTATACCGACCAAGCATTCACCCCCTTTACTTTAAACGCCATTATTAGGCATTTTTCTTCTTCATCAGATAAACACCAATAATCAGACATAAAATATTAGGCAGCATGCAGGCTAAAAGCGGAGGCATTACACCGCCTTTACCTAAACCGGTTGTAAAGGTCATTACTGCATAATAAATAAAAATAACAATAATACTGATACCTAAACCAATAGAAGAGCTAGTTCTTTGTTTTTGAGTACCAAGTGCTGCACCAATCATGGCAAAGAAAAAGCTTGCCAGCGGAATAGAAATACGCATAAAGATTTCACACCACTGTTTAGCAGTAGGCTGCTGCTGCTTTTCCAAAATACTGATATATTCACGCAGCTCTCTAATGGTCATTTCCTCAGGATCTTTCTGTTCCCAGGAAATCTGTCTGGGAGAAACATCAAGCGGAATTATCTGTTCATCAAAGTGTACAGAACTTTGCACGCCTTCTTCATCATTCAAAGAAAAGACTGTACCATTGACAATTCTCCAGGTTCCCTGTTCCCAATAACCTTCTTTAGCTGTCTGAATACGGGCGATATTACCTTTTTGGAATTCCTCAATAGTAATACCGCTCATCTTGCCTTCTTTTTCGTCAAATTTATTAGCATAAGTAATACGCTGTGTATCACCGCTAAAAGTTTTGATAACAATATGCTCCTGAGTAGTCGGCTTGGTTTTATGCTTAATCTCATAATTTAATATATAACCATACTGCACTTTTGCTGCAGGAACAACCTTTTCTGCCCACACTACAGAAAACATGCTTACAATAAATCCTACTACCAATACCGGCGCTACAATACGATAATAGCTTATGCCACCGGCTTTCATAGCTACAATCTCACTACTGCCGGACATACGCCCGAAAGCCATAAGCGCTGCAAGCAGCATGGACATCGGGAAAGTATAGTTAACAATTTCCGGCAGGCTGTAGAGGAAAAGTCTGGCAATAGTTTCCAGCGAAGCACCGTACTGCGTAATATACTGAGTAATCTTAAACAGCATAGTACTGGCAATAAAGATACTGGAGAAAGCAGCAATACCGAAAATAAACGGATATAAAAGCTCCGTCAGTACATAACGGTCTAATAATCGTAAACGCACTTTTCTTCCTCCTACATTGAAAAATTATCGCCAAGATAATATTTACGTGCTACCGGATCATTAGCGATAGTCTCACTGTCACCGTGCAGTAATATCTTACCATTAGCCAGAATATACGCTTTATCAACGATACTAAGCGTCTCACGCACATTATGGTCAGTGATCAGAATACCAATTCCGCGCTTAGCCAAATGCGCAATCATGCCTTGAATATCCGCTACCGCAATAGGGTCAATACCGGCAAAAGGTTCATCCAATAAAATAAAAGTCGGGTCAGTAGCCAAAGCACGGGCAATCTCTACACGGCGTCTTTCACCACCGGACAAGGCATTGCCTTTGCTTTTACGGATATGCCCTATATGAAACTCTTCAATCAAGTCATTCATCTTTTGCACACGCTCGGCACTGCTAAGCGAAGTAGTTTCCAAGATGGCCATGATGTTTTCTTCTACAGTCATCTTGCTGAAAATAGAAGCTTCCTGCGGCAGATAGCCGATACCTGCTCTGGCACGTTCATACATAGGTATACTGGATATATCCTGTCCATCTATCATTACTGTACCGGAATCAGGCTTTTCTATACCAACAATCATATAGAAAGTAGTCGTTTTACCAGCGCCGTTAGGTCCCAGCAATCCAACTATACTTCCCTGTTCGACAGTAATGCTGACGCCGTCAACAACATTTCTGCCGGAATAATTTTTGACTAAATTATCTGTCTTAATAATCAACGGCTTGTCCTCCATCTTTCAAAGGCTTATGCCAGCTGAACGTTCTCTTCAGTCTTAGCCGGCTGTTTTTCCGGAATATAGATAATCTTTACATTACCATCCGCAGTTGCCACATTAGTATTAGTTAAACGCAGTGTATCACCTGCTACGGAATTTCCCTTCTGAGTAGCTTTAGCATTACCAATCAGTTCGATATAGCCATTGCTGTCAGTACGATAAATAGCTCTGTCAGCAGATGCGGTCAGTTCTCTGGCATCACTGTCAATGGTTACACCTCCAGTAGCATTAGCTACGCCGCCTTTAATATCATAATCAATCTGTGCAGCATTCAATACACTTCCATCTACATCAGTAAGACGTGCCCAACTGCCGATAGTCTGTGCATATTCTCTGTCTTTATAATAATCTACCTGGTCAGAAAATAAGCTTTTACCATCTTTTACCACTACAGCATTGCCAACTGCAGAAAGATAATTTTCACTGTGCATAATAAACTTATTGCAGGAAATATGCGCATCTTCTTTATCGGCAATAACATTGCCAACTAAAACGCCGGTTTTAGCTTTACTGTTGAATTCAGCATAATCTGCTGTTGCTGTACCGTCTTCCTGCTGCAATACTACATGCCCCTTAGCAGTTCCTGTACCTGTCTGCAGGTCATACTCAAGTTCATCAGCCTTAACGGAAAAATTATCCGGTGCTGCCAATACAGTGGACATAATGCCAAAGCTCAGCAAAGCCGCCGCTAAAACAGATACATATTTTTTATTTATCATTCATGTCGCCGCCTTTCTCAACTCTGGCATTGCCAGTTAACTTTAATTTTTTAAAAGCACTGGTAGTAACAGCTTTATCGGCACTGGCAAACCATTCATCTTTATACATTTTAACATTACCGCTGGCAGTAATCTCTTCCTTATCCTGCTGCCATGCTACTTTATCAGCTAACAGCTTACCGCCGCTGGAAAGTATTGCCTGTACCTTGCCCTCCAAAGCAAAGTTATTTTCACCAATCACTGTACTGCCGCTTTCAGCAGTTACATCAAGATAGCTGCCGTCATTACGGTATATCTTACCTTTAATATCTTTTAAGACTGCTTTGTTATTGGTTTTATCGTTGATTACTTCACCCACGGTAAATTCCCACAGCAATTTACCATCTTTTTCACGTTTAATAACGCTGTTTTTCAGTGAAGCATTAAGCTGTGCATTGACACCATTGCCTAAATCTACATTAGCAGGCGCACTGCCGCCGAACATCAGCCAGGCAATAATCGCACCTGCTATCAGGATGCTGCTGCCAATCGCTATAAGCGCTTTTTTATTTTTCATCAGCCTGCTGCTCCTCCCGCGGCGTATACGGTGTATTCCAGCGGTGCTGGAACCAAAGCCAGTTATCCGGATACTGCCTGATAATCTTTTCTACTTCCTGAGTCATCTTCAAAGTTACATTATAATCGTCAGCCTTCTGATCACCGGTAAATTCATATCTGATTGGGTCTTTCACTATAGCTAAATGGCCATAGCCATCAGGCTTTCTGATAATAAAGATTGGAATTATCGGAGCTTTGAATTTACGGGCAAAATAAGCTGGTCCAGTAGGCGTAGAAGCCATCTTACCTAAAAATGGTACGAAAATACCGTCATAGCCGCCATCCTGGTCTGCAATCAATCCCAGCATACGACCTTTTTTCATAGCTCTGGCACAGCCAAGAATCTCACTTGTACCACGTGAAAAAATTTCCTGTCCTACGCCTTCGCGCAGTTCATTCATAAAATCACTGTAAATTCTGTTAGGCTGCGGCTTTTCAACTGCACTGAGCGGAAAACCGTTTAAAGCCAGCGCAGCACCAAGCCATTCCCAGTTATCCATGTGACAGGCCAGCATGACAACGCCTTTACCTTCATTTAAAGTATCCCAAAGCACTTCCGGTCTGTCAAAAGTAACCAAGCCACGAATATTATCTTTGTTTAATGCTGGCATATACATTATTTCCATAAAGGTTATGCCAAGTTTAACAAACAAAGATTTGATAACATCATGAGCCTGCTTATCACTATATCCCAGACGTTCCTTAATTGTTTCTTCAGCACGAATACGCTGCTTTTTGGCAATGCGATAATATAAATGCCCCATACCTTTACCGATTTTCACAATCAGTTTATAAGGCAGCCAAGAAACAATTGTGCTTATAGTCTTTAATAAATAATACAACCACATTACTGTCTATCTCCCTGTCCACTTTCCTGATAGGAGGCAACTACCTCTGCCCATTTACCCTGAGCCTTTAAAAGCTGCTCTACAGCTTCACGTACGGCGCCGCGCCCTCCACAGGAAGCAGTAACAACATGTGCTGCAGCAGCAACTTCTCTTATGGCATCTGCCGGAGCAAAAGTCACGCCCGCAGCCTTAAAAGCAGGCAGATCATTTAAATCGTCACCCATATAGGCAACTTCCTGCTGCTCTAAATTTAATTTCATGCGTAGCTTCTCTAAAGCTGCGTATTTATCTTTTACACCTTCATACAGATGTTGGATGCCCAGTTCTCCTGCACGACGATGGATAATTTCGCTGAAGCGGCCGGTTATAATAGCTATTTCCAGACCATAACGCAGCGCACAGCTGATACCCAAGCCATCTTTAGCATTAAACCCTTTAAATATCTCACCATTGCTGCCGATGTTAATAGTACCATCCGTCAGAACTCCATCAACATCAAGAGCCAGCAATTTGATTTTTGCCAGCTGCTGTTCCACTATACCACACCTTGCCTTACAAGATCAGTCATATGCAGCAAGCCGATAACCTTATTATCTGCATCTATAACCGGCAAAACTGTAATCGGTTTCGGATGGTTGCTTTCCATGATATGCAGTGCCTGAGCAGCAAGTTTATCTTTAGTAATTGTCTTAGGCTGTTTTGTCATCAGCTCAGTAACTGGACGCTGCAGAAAATCAACACCTTTGCTCAGTCCGCGGCGGATGTCACCGTCAGTTAATACACCCTGCATAACGCCATTGGCATCAATTACAGAAACTGCCCCAAGTCCCTTGTCAGTTATGACAAACAAAGCTTCCTGTACGGTTGTTTCACCAACTACAACAGGATTTTCCTCACCGCTGTGCATAATATCACCAACAGTAAGCAATAAACGACGTCCCAGTGAACCACCTGGATGGAAAATAGCAAACTGACTGGCTGTAAAATGATGTCTTTGCAGCAAGGCCAAAGCCAGGGCATCACCGTAAGCTAATGCAGCAGTAGTACTGCTGGTAGGAGCAAGTCCTAAAGGACATGCTTCTTTAGACACGCCGACATTTAAAACCACGTCAGCATTTTTAGCTAAAGTAGAGGCATCATTACCCACCATTGCTATTATTTTAGCACCAATTCTGCGTAAAGACGGTAAAATATTAAGAACTTCTCCTGTTTCGCCGCTGTTGGAAAGAGCAATCACTACATCGCCAGCAGTAACCATACCAAGATCCCCGTGAATACCTTCTGCCGGATGCAGGTAAAAAGACGGCGTACCTGTACTTGCCAGTGTTGCTGCCATTTTACGGCCAATGATACCGGACTTACCCATACCAGTAATAACAGTACGTCCCGGACACTGCAGAATCATTTCCACAGCAGCGGCAAAATTAGCATCAATTCTTGGTACAAGCTCCAGTACAGCTTCAGCCTCCATACGCAATACATCCTGCGCATGCTTAAGCATTTCTTGCATCACAAAAGCTCTCCCTTCTATTATCCTCTTACAATTTTGTCAATTGTCAGTACATCCTGCAGCAGCTTTTTCAAATCATCTAAGCGTACCATGTTAGGTCCATCAGACAAAGCCTCTGCCGGATTATCATGTACTTCAAGGAATAAAGCATCAATTCCTACAGCAGCTGCCGCACGTGCCATATGCGGTACATATTGGCTTTGTCCGCCGCTGCTTGTTCCCTGCCCACCGGGAATCTGGACACTGTGAGTAGCATCCATAACAACCGGATAACCCAGTTCGCGCATTACTGCAAGGCCGCGCATATCTGTAACCAAAGTATTGTAACCGAAGCTTGCGCCGCGCTCTGTGAGCATCAAATTATTATTACCGGCTTCCTCAACTTTTTTTATTACATTCTTCATATCCCAAGGCGCCAAAAACTGGCCTTTTTTTACATTCACAGTCTTACCTGTTTTTGCTGCCGCATAAACAAGGTCTGTCTGGCGGCATAAAAATGCAGGAATCTGCAGAATATCAACAACCTCAGCTGCTTTTTCAGCCTGCCACGGTTCATGGATATCTGTTACTACAGGCACCTCAAGGTCTTTCTTAATCTGAGCCAAAATCTGCAAACCCTCTTCAATGCCGGGTCCGCGAAAAGAATTATAGGAAGAACGATTAGCTTTGTCAAAAGACGCCTTGAATACATAAGGCATACCAAGTTCTTCACAAATCGCTTTAACACGACGCCCAATAGCTAAGCTGCGTTCATAACCTTCAAGTACACAAGGTCCTGCCAGCAGCAGCATCGGCTGACCTTCACCAACTAAGTAATCTTTTATTTTTACTATATGCACAGGAATAACCTCCTTGCTTTATTTATTCATGGCAGCAAACAATTCATTTACTGCAGCCAAATCTTCCGGAGTATCTACTCCTATACCTTTAAAATCACTTTCAAGCACTTTAATTTTATAGCCATTTTCCAAAGCTCTCAGCTGTTCAAGACTTTCTGCTTTTTCCAACGGAGTAGGCTGCAATGCAGCATATTTCAACAGGAAATTACGGCGATATGCATAAATTCCTACATGCTTGTAAACCTTATATCCTTCCGGTTTATTACGGGGATACGGCATCAGGCTGCGAGAAAAATAAAGTGCATAACCATTCAAATCAGTAACTACCTTAACAGCAGCCGGATTATCATAATCTGCTTCATCCATAGCAACTTTCATAGTAGCCATGTTAAGCTCAGCATCAGCTTCAAAAGCCTTGGCCAGATTATCAATAACTTCCGGCGGAATCATCGGTTCATCGCCTTGCACATTAACAATAACATCTACATCCGGGTACATCAAAGCAACTTCTGCCAATCTGTCCGTACCGCTGGGATGATCCGGTGAAGTCATAACTGCCTTGCCACCAAAAGCAGCAACTGCTTTTTCAACTAATTCATTATCCGTAGCCACGATTACTTCATCCGGCATCTGAGCCTGGCATGCTCTTTCATAAACATGCTGAATCATCGGCTTACCTGCAATCATCGATAACGGCTTGCCCGGCAATCTGGTAGAAGCATAACGCGCCGGAATTACACACAAAACTTTCATTTCTCATCCTGCTCCTTTTTAATGGCTTTCATAACACATTCTTCAAGTTTATCCATACCATCGGTAACCTGAATTTCCATATTCAGAATATACAGTGGTATTTTTCTGTCAGAATAAATGAATTCTGTCGGTATCTTAACCGCATCTTTAGCTGTAGTAACCATAGCAACCGCCTGCTCACGACTGGCAAGCTCATTGATATACTGCATTTCCAGCATTCCATAGTCATGATGGTCAGGATAACGTACTGCTTCTAAAATATTCAGACCAATACTGGACAGTGTCTGTTCAAAGGAAGAAGGGTTACCGATAGCAGAAAAGACCATAACATTCTTGCCTTTCAGCTCATCCAGATCCTTACAGTTCTGTACGATACCTTTATACCAATCGGCAATTTCCACAAAATTTTTCGGGTGATGTACACTTTCCACAATAGGAGCCTTAGCATTATATTTGCCAATAGTTTTGCGCAGCTGCTGTCTGCTTAAAATACTGCTTTGGTCAGTCTTAGTCAGTAAGAATACATCTCCGCGGTCAAGATTTTCCAGCGGTTCACGCAAAGTTCCACGCGGCAACACACAACCATTGCCAAACATATTTAAAGTATCAACCAGCACAATATCAAGATCGCGCTCTAACTGCCAATGCTGATAACCATCATCCATGATGATTACTTCTGCATGCATTTTTTCTACTGCATACTTGCCGGTAACAGCACGATTCTTACCGATAATTACAGGAATACCCGGTAAGGTCTTAGCCATCAGATATGCTTCATCACCAGCTTCATAAGCAGTCATGTATATTTTTTCACCGTCAGATACTACCCCTATATCTTTATCCCAATGAGAACGATAACCACGATTTAAGATTACTACTCTGTACCCCATCTGTTTAATCATGGCTGCCATCTTTTGGGCTGTAGGAGTTTTGCCAGTACCGCCGACTGTAATATTACCAATCGAAATTACACAGCAGGGAAGTTTTCTCTGCTTCTGTAAGCCAGACTGGTAGATAGCAAGCTTGCAGCGAACACCAAATTCATAAAGATAAGACAAAACACGCAGGAATGCTAACAGTACCCAACCAAAGAAAGGTGTTTCTGGACCGTGTGCCATCTGAAAAACATACTGAATAATCGCATCTCCATGGCGCAGGCGTCCGCCGCCTTCATCAGTAAGATTACGGGTATTCACAGGATAGGAAAGATATTCCTTAGCCGGCACAGCAGTAAGCTCTAACAATTCTTTCAGATATTTAATGCTGCGTACATCTGCACCACGGTTTTCTTTAATAACCTGCAGCGAAGCAGCACCCATTTTAGCTCTTTTTTCATCATCACCAATAATTGACAGCATTTCAGATGTCAATTCATTGACATTATTGACCATCTTGCAGGCGCCAACCTTACTTAGTAAAGCATAAGAATCTTTAAAATTCTGCATATTCGGACCAACTAAGATTGGTTTGGCGTGAGCCGCAGGCTCTAAAACATTGTGCCCGCCATGCTTGCTCAAAGAACCGCCTACATATACTACATCGCCAACAGCATAAATACGGCCTAACTCACCAATTGTATCAATCAAAAGTACCGGATATGGATGTCTTTGCCCAGTAACTTCCAGCAATTTAGACCTATAACCGGTTTCATAGCCATATCCGGCTGCAATTTTAGCAATTTCATCAGCACGCGTAGTCTTACGAGGTGCAATAATCAGCCTTGCATTAGGATACTTCGCACGAACATTTTTAAAGGCCTTCATCAATGCGTCTTCTTCCGTAGGATGAGTAGAACCGGCTACAATAACAGGATAAGAATCTCCAAGTCCTAATTCCAATCTGTACTTTTCTAAATCCTGCGGCGTTACTTCCGCATAAGTCTGGTCAAACTTTGTGTTGCCGGTTACAAAAATTTTATCTTTATCAGCACCTAAGTGAGCAATATAATCAGCATCAATGCTGGATTGCATGCAGAAACGGCTGACCGTATTCAGCATATCTTCCCAGATACCATAAAGGTAGCGATAACTCTTAACAGATTTTTCTGAGATACGCCCGTTAACCATCATTACAGGAATGTGACGTTCTCGGATAGCACGCAAAAAATTCGGCCAAAGCTCTGTTTCTACAGGCATAAAAATTCCCGGATGGATACGTTTAACCATAGACTCTGCTACAAAAGGCAGGTCCAGCGGAAAATATATAATTGCATCTGCTTCCGGAATAATTTGTTTGGCCATATTATAACCGCCAACCGTAAAAGCAGAAACAAGTACAGGTTTTCCCGGCATTTCCTTCTGAATTTGCTTAACCAGCGGACTGGTAGCAACAATCTCACCTACAGAAGCGCCATGAATCCAAATACAATCCTTTTGGGCAACTTTGGCAATTTCATCTTCGTAAACACGGCCAAAGCTCTGTCTGAATCTGCGTTTAAAGCCTTTTTCAGTTAACAGCCTATACGTATAATAAGGCAATACAAAAATAATTAATGCCACAATAGCAATCAAATTATAGATAATATACATTCACAGACCTCATTTCGCTTCCTTGCTGCGATACTGAATCCTATACAGATGGGCATATAAGCCTTCCTGTGCCATCAGCTCTTCATGACTGCCGTCTTCTACCAGTCTTCCTTTTTCCATAACCAGTATTCTGTCAGCATTTTTTATTGTCGACAGCCTGTGTGCAATAACAAAAGAAGTCCTGCCAACCATCAAACGATCCAGTGCTTCCTGAACAACTCGCTCACTTTCCGTATCCAGAGCAGAAGTTGCCTCATCTAAAATCAAAATCTGCGGATTTTTCAAAATTGCCCGGGCAATAGAAATACGCTGACGCTGACCACCAGAAATATTTACACCACGGTCACCCAACATAGTATCATAACCTTCCGGTAAACCCATAATGAAATCATGGGCATTAGCAGCCTTAGCAGCAGCTTCTACTTCTTCTTTTGTTGCATCAAGTCGTCCATATAAAATATTATCATACACACTGCCATTAAACAGCAATGTTTCCTGCGGTACAATGCCAACCTGTTCACGAAGCGAATTTAGAGTAACATCACGAATGTCCATACCATCAATAACTATGCTACCGTTAGTTACATCATAAAAACGCGGCAGCAAGCTGGCAATAGTAGACTTACCAGCGCCAGACGGACCAACAATGGCAACAATCTGACCACGATTTACTTTAAAGGACAAATCTTCAATAACTTGTTCATCCTTATTATAAGCAAAATCTACATGCTTAAATTCTACGTAACCCTGAACAGGCGGCAATAACTTGGCAGACGGTAACTCCTTAATATTTTCTTCCAAATCAAGAATACCGAAAACACGCTCGCCGGCAGCCAGTGCCTGCTGAATACTAGATACCACTCTAGTCAGACGCTTAATAGGATTAGCAATATTAACCGCATATACCAAGAATGCTATTAAAGAACCTGCTGTAATAGTACCACTGATAACACTCATGCCACCATACCACATAACCACAGTAACACCAATAGCCGCTACTAGCTCAACAGTAGGCGTCAACAGCGCATTTAGCTTAATGTTCTTCATATTGGCATAAAAATTAGTCATATTCTGTGCATCAAAACGCTTAATTTCATAGTCTTCACGCACAAAAGATTTTACTACACGAGCAGAAGATACTACTTCCTGCAATACCGAAGTAAGATCAGCAGTACATTCCTGAATACGTCCGCCATTACGACGAATCTTTTTACCAAAAAAATCCATGAACCATAATACTATGGGAAAAGTACAGAAGGTAAACAAGGTAAGCTTCCAGTCCAGCCACAGCATAGCAGCAATACTGCCTACCAATACGAGCCCTTCTGTAACCAATTCAACAGCTTTATCTACCATCGCTACCTGCAAAGCTGCAACATCATTGGTAACATAGCTCATAATAGTACCTGTTTTATTCTTGTCGTAAAAAGACATACTAAGGCGCTGTAATTTACGGAAAATAGCACCACGTATATCAATTACTACTCTTTGTCCCACCCAGCTCATTAAATAACTCTGTCCATAAAAAAACAAGCCACGGATAATAAAAACTACTACGATACTGGCAGCAATAAGATACAGCATTCTTACATCTTTCTGCACCAGTACCTTATCAACTACATCTTTAATAATCCAAGGCAGGTATAAATTACAGCCAGCAGCTAAACATGTACAAAGTACTGCCAATATTAAACGCGGCAAATATGGACGTACATAATTTAATAGTCGCAAATATAAATTCATTTCTTCTCCTCAGCAATCTTTAATACTAATTCAGCCACGCGCATAACCGCTCCTGGCTGACCCAAGCGTTCGCGCACATCCTCCAAATCACGCTTCATTTGAGCATTACGTTCCGGCTGCAGTAAATCAATAGCAGCCTGCGCTACTTTTTCAGGCGTAAAATCTTCCTGCAGTAATTCTGGCAATACCTGTCTGCCAGCAACAATATTAGGCAATCCGATATTAGGAATATTTATTACCCTTCTGGCAATAAACGCGTTGATAGCAGAGGTACGGTAAACGATAACACTGCCTAATCCACACAAAGCGGCCTCTAAAGTTACTGTACCACTGGTTGCCAATGCCAAATCTGCTACACTGAAAAGATCATAATTATGACCTTCGGTAATTTTAACTTCTATGCCAGCCTCTTTGATCTTACTTTCCAACAATTCCAAAGGAATAGTACCTGCTCGCGGCATGGTAAAATCCACTTCTGGCATACGCTGTTGAAGAACCTTTGCCGCCAAAAGTAATGTAGGCAGCATCTTTTCAATCTCCATCAGCCTGCTGCCGGGCATTAAAAGCACTAGCTTCCTTCCCTCTCGTTTACCAGCGAAAGCTTCCGCTTCTTTGCGCGGCATTGAAGGCTTCACTATATCAAGTAAAGGATGCCCGACAAATACCGTATCAGCTCCTGCTTCATGATAAACATCATACTCAAAAGGGAAAATTGCAGCAACCTTATCTACTATCTGCGCTACTTTCTTAGCTCTACTCTTATGCCAAGCCCATGCAGAAGGGCTGATATAGGAAACCACCGGAATACCCTTTTCATGAGCAATCTTGGCAATCTTCATGTTAAAGCCAGGATAATCAACAACTACTAAACAATCCGGCTTACGTTCTTCCATAACTTTGACAAAGTTATTACGCAGTCTGAATAAAGCCGGCAGCTTACAGATTATTTCGGCAAAACCCATAACTCCATGTTCTTTTATATCAAAAAGTACTTCCCCGCCAGCATTGCGCAGAGCATCTCCACCCATGCCAAAAACTTCAGCATCAGGCTCAAGTTTTTTTATAGCGGCTGTAACCGCAGCAGCATGTATATCTCCAGACGCCTCACCAGCAGAAATTAAAATTTTTGTCATTGCAGCACCTTTTTCTTTTTATTTAGAATATACTAAAAAAGTCTATAACATTTCATTGTATATTATAACACAAAAGCGACCAACAAATACTGTTGGTCGCTTTAAAAATGAAATTTTTCTGTTAATTTATTTAACCAAAATAGTAATATTATGCTCGTCAGCCATGGCAATTGTCTTTTCTCTATCCACTATCAATGTATTGCCAGCTTCAATAACGATACCGGTAGCACCAGCATGAATCATAGATTCCATAGTCTTAGTTCCAAAACCAGGAATATCAAAACGCTGATCCTGCGAAGGTTTAGCAGCCTTAGCTACAATAACTCCGCCTTTGCCAAGGAAACCGCCTCGAAGAATGCATGCATCAGTACCTTCTATAGCTTCAACAGCCATAACAGCTCTATTTTTTACTACAACTGTCTGACCAATGTCCAAACCACCAATAGCCTTAGCCATGGTAAAACCGAACTCCATATCAGCTAATTCTGCTTCAGTCGGTTTACGTTTTGTCAGCACTCCTGGTGCAGGCAGCAACGGCTTAATAAGTACAGTCTGATCCATTACCTTAATGCCATCGCCTTCCAGCTCCTTAACAATGGCATTCATAATAGTATCATCTTTACGATCCGGTATAGTTGCTAAAATCTTAATAGCACGCAAATCCGGAACTATCTTGCCGGCTTTATACAGTACCTCTTTAGTAACTTTACCTATCATGGTAACCTGCTGTACTTTATGCTTTTTCAAAGTGGAGATAATTTTACCAATCTTGCCTATATTAATGTCATAATAAAAATCAGCACACTCAGCAAGTTCTTCATCAATATCCGGTACTACGCCTATAGCTACTACCTGATAGCCAAGCGCTTTAGCAGATTTTGCAACTTCTACAGGAAGATGCCCTATGCCTGATAAAACACCAATAGTTTCCATAAAATCAGCCTCTGCGAGTACGGATAATACCGCGCTCTACATTACGCAGGAAACGCATCAGATGTTCTACCGGTTCACTGCTGTCAAGCTCCTGTTCCATGGTTGCAATAGCTTCCTGCAAAGGCAAACCGCTATGATAAAGAATACGGAACGCTTTTTTCAGCTGGCTGCGCTGCTCTGCAGGCATACCTGCGCGAGAAAGACCTACACTGTTCAAGCCGGATACAAATGCCGGATCACCAGCAACAATCATAAACGGAGGAATATCCTGGGCTACACGCGCCATACCGCCAATCATTACATTACGGCCAATTTTACAGAATTGATGTACTGCAGATAAGCCGCCAATAACAGCACGATCTTCAACTATTACATGTCCTGCCAAAGTAGCAACATTGGACATAATAACATTATTTCCCACAATGCAGTTATGCGCAACATGAGTATAAGCCATCATCAGGATATTATTGCCAATTCTGGTTTCATTGCCTTCACCGGTAGCTCTGTTAACAGTACAGCATTCTCTGAAAGTACCACCATCGCCGATTATAGTATAAGACTTTTCTCCAGCAAATTTAAGATCCTGCGGTTCTGCACCAATAGAACAGCCAGGGAAAAATTTACAATTTTTACCGATAGTAGTGTATCTATGGATAACTGCATGAGCACCGATCTTACAGCCGTCACCAATTACAGTATCTTCATCTATAACAGCGTATGCACCAATCTCAACATCCTGTCCAATTACAGCATTGGGGTGAATAACAGCAGTCTCATGTATTTTACGTTTAGGTATAATAACCGAACTCATCTTTTCCACTCCTCTTGTTTAATCACTCGATTAAACATAAATATAAAACTATAATCTCATTGCACTTATTTTTTTAACCTTTCAAATTCGGTTATTTCTATTAATTAAATACTGTTTTTGTTAATTTACGCAAAATTTCTCTTTATTTCTACCTAATTGTAAAAAATTATGCTTCTTTAGGATCCATAATTGCAAAGGTGCAGTCGCATTCACAAGCAACATTGCCGTCAACTTTGCCTTCGCAATGAATAACACCCATATTTCCTCGGATTTTTACTACTTCTGCAGTAGTAACAACCTGGTCGCCAGGTACAACCTGTTTACGGAAACGAACGTTATCAATTTTGCCGAAAACAGCAATCTTGCCGCGGTTTTCTTCCGGATACAGCATCGCTACACCGCCTACCTGGGCCATAGCCTCAATCAGCAATACACCAGGCATAATCGGTTCATTAGGAAAATGTCCCAAAAACTGCATTTCATTAGCAGTAATATTCTTGATACCGACTGCACGTTTCATAGGCTCCAATTCCAGAATACGATCAACCAAGAGCATCGGATAACGATGCGGAAGAATTTTTTTAATTTCATTAATATCAAGAACTGTCATTTACTGTTCCTCCCTTGTTCTATATGCTTGTATTTGTTTAGCTATACCGGAATTAAATGCATGCCCTGTCTTTACCGCAATTACATGAGCCTTAATCGGTCCCAGTAAATATAAATCACCAATAACATCAAGTATTTTATGTCTGATAAGTTCATCGTCAAAACGCGGTACAGATAAAATCTTCTCTTTATCAAAAACTACTACGTTTTCCAAACTACCGCCAAGGCCAAGGCCTAATTTTTTCAGCATTTCCAGTTCATCAGTAAAAGCGACTGTACGTGCTGCCATAATCTCTTTTTTAAAGCTTTCTTTATTCAACTCAATATCAAAATACTGCGTTCCTAAAAGCGGGTGCTTATTAATAGAAGTAAAAGAGATCCTGTAACCATCATAAGGTTTAACAACTATATAGCGGTCACCGTCATAAACAGAAAACTCTTTATCAAGGCTGTAGACTTTTCTTTCTTCCTGCTGTTCTTCTATACCTGCCTGCTCCAGCAATTCACAAAAAACTTTGGCACTGCCATCAGTAACAGGCGGTTCAGGTGAAGACATTTCAATAATAATATTATCAATTTCCATCATTGCCAATGCTGCCATCAAATGTTCTACAGTAAAAACTTCCGCACCATTAGCACTTAAAGTTGTTGCTTTAACAGTAGAACTTACATTCTCTGCCAACGCCGGAATTTCAGGTCTGTCAGGCAAATCCGTACGAACAAATACAATACCTGTATTAACCTCTGCAGGCTTCATAGTCATCAATACTTCTTTACCTGAATGTAAACCGATACCGGAATAGGATATTTCTTTGGCTATAGTATGCTGCATATATTTTTCAGTCATTATTCTCCTCCTTCTTTATTTGTCTTTATTTTTAAATCGCTGACGTCCGTCTTTCCAACGATCATGTACCCAGAACCACATTTCCGGATGAGCAATTATTTCATGCTCCAAAATAGTAACCATCTGACTGGTCACTTCATAAAAATCTGCCTCTTTATCCTTAGTTTTAGGCGTATAAAGAGGCGGATATATTTTCGCCGTACAAGTTCCGTCATCATTATTATGCAAAAAAATTGGCAGTATAGGAGAACCGTAAATTCTTGATAATGCGGCAGCTCCCATTGGAATAATAGATTTTTTGCCAAATAAATTTATTTCTACACCATCATCATTAGTATCCTGGTCATAAAGAACACCTAATAAATGCTTTTCTTTCAGCATTCTGCTGATGGCCAGCAAACCACTTTCGCCACGATTATAGGCTACTTTCTGCCCTACCAGCTGACGATATTCATTGATAAATTTATCCATGGCACCATTATTCTGCTTACGAGTAATAGAGAGCATCGGATAGCCATGCAAAGCAACTGTCGCACCCAAAAGTTCCCAGTTACCATAATGACCTGTCGCCATGATAACGCCTTTATTCTGCTTATAAGCTGCATCAAGATATTCTAAGCCTTCAACTTTGACAGTCTGCTCAATATTTTCCGGTTTCAAAAGCGGAAAACGCATAACTTCAATAATCATCCGGCCAAAACGCCGCAAACTTGCTTCAGCAATCTGTGCAGCCCTCACCTCTTCTACGCCGAGGCATTCCATAATATTCGTCTTCGCCATCTGCATGCGCCACTCCGGCACTGCCACTACAGCAACTCCGCCCAGAAACTTAGCAACTAAATTACGAATAAATTTAGGAGCAATGCACATCAGCTTGCTGAATAACTTCACTATATAATAACTCAGCATCTTAACACTCCTTTACAGGTTATTTATCGCTGAGTTTAGCAAGTTCTTTTTCCAAATCCTTAACTCGCTTAATCAAATCGCCAATCTTACGCAGGTTTGCTTCCTGACGCAGCCACTCTTTATGCGGCATAGCAGGAAAACCAGCCATAAAAGAGTTAGCAGGAATGTTATTGGTAATACCTGTCTTGCCGCCAAAAACGCAGTTGTCGCCAATTGTAATATGGCCAACAGTACCAACCTGACCAGCAAAAGTTACATTGTTGCCTACAGTTACACTGCCGGAAATGCCTACATGCGCAACTACAAGACAATTTTCTCCTAAAATATCATTATGGCCAAGATGAACCAAATTATCAATCTTAGTTCCTTTACCCACTATTGTGCTGTCTACTGTAGCTCTGTCAATGCAGGTATTATTGCCTATTTCCACATCATCCTGCAATACTACATTGCCAGTCTGCAGAACTTTGCTATGTTTGCCATTTTGAGTTACATAACCAAAGCCATCGCCGCCAATAACAGAACCAGCCTGCAGAATTACACGATTGCCCAATACGCAGTCTTCGCGAATAGTAACACTGGGATAAATAATGCAGTCAGTACCAATTTTAACACGCTTACCTACATATACATGCGGATAAATAATAGAACCGTCTCCAATTTCAGCACCGTCTTCAATAACTGCAAATGGCTGTACAGCAACATTATTGCCAATTTTCGCTGTAGGCGCAATATAAGCCATTGGGCTGATAACACGCTCTATCTCTTCTGGTGCACGGAATAATTCGAGCAATGCAGCAAAAGCAGCACGCGGATTTTCAACTCTGATAACAGGTCTGCCGTCCAACTTCGGGTCATCATGACTAAGAACCATAACACCTGCCTTACTTAAATGACAATGCTCTACATGTGGCGGAACAGCAAAAGAAATATCCTGTGGCCCTGCCTCCAGCAAGCCATTAACACCTGTTATTACCAGATGTGGATTATCATCCTCAACAGTGCCATGTAAAAATACAGCTAATTCCTGAACACTTTTTTCCATAAATAGACCTCCCCATAATCAGCCATTTAAGGCCATGCAACACAAAGAGCGGACGGACGAGTCCGCCCGCTCAGGGTGTGCCATTTATTTCATTTTCTCAATTACTTCTTTGGTTACATCAGTACCACCTTGCGGAACTGCATCTTTAATCAGAATAGCACCTAAACCTTTTTCCTGTGCAACCTGGTTCAAAGCAGTATCTAAGCTTGCTTTCAGTTTATTTTGTGCTTCACTTTGAATCAGCTGAGCACGAGCAGAATAATCTTCAGCAACCTTTTTCTGCTCTTCTGCACTTTTACCTGCCATATCTTTATCCATAGAAGCTTTTAAATCCTGCATCTTCTTAGTAACATCTTCCTTAGTATCTTTAACAACAGCAGCTTCTGCTTCTACTTTCTTCATATCAACAGTACCGAAATCAGCGTTACGTCCACTGCAGCCAAAAGTAAGCATTGCACTGGCAATCATCAGACCGGCAATAATTTTTTTCATAACTGTAACCTCACTTATTTTTTTCTTTCTGCAATTCAGAAATTATTTTATCGGTAATGTCGTCTGCAGTAAGATTAGCTTTAACGGTATTAAAAACAATAGTATAGCCATTCTTATCTACCAGGCGCATTACAACGTTTTCGATATCCTGATTTATTTCTTTTTCTAAAGCTGCGTTTTTCTCCTGCTGCTTGTCAATCTCTCTATCCATAATACTGAGAGCATTTTGCAGCGCTGACGGCGCTTTTTGCAGCATATCATCGTATTTACCTTCCGAAGCCTGCATAACTGCAGCTGCATTTTGACGCAGTCTGTCAGCCTCCTGGCCCATACGCTGCTGCATCTGCTTGGCATAAGGAGCCAGCTTCTTTTCTATATATGCGGCTTTTTCGCTGTTTAATTCAGCTAACTCCGCTTCTCTGGCATTGCGCGCTGCTGTAAGCTCATTTTCCACTATTTTGCGTTCATCCGGTTTCATCTTTACTGACTCCAGACGCATCCGCAAGTTGAACATTTTCAGCTGATAAGAAGATTCAACTTCTCGCTTACGCTCAGCAACTAATTCTTCAGCCTCTTTCTCAGTCTGTGCCATAAACTTCTGCAGCTTCACATTTTCTCTGGCCTGAGCCCCTACCATACGAGTGTTGAAATCTGCATCCCAGTAAGTAACTTCACTGACTTTTTTCAGCTCCCGCAGCTTATCAAGACTGCTGAGCTGCTGCTTAGCCATTTCTTCCTGAGCTTTACGTTTTTTTACAAGATCCTGTACAATCGCTTCACCCTGCTGCAGCTTTTTATACTGCGGATGACCTGCAACCGCCTTCTTCCAGTCTGCCACAGCAATCTTTTCACCTGTCATATTGACGCTGCCGCATGCTGCAGCAAGCAATGAACTTATCAGCAGCACTACAAATATGACTTTACGCATAACATCCTCCTGGGTGAACAGTAAACGAGGCCCCTCGGGGCCTCAAAAATAACCGGACGGTTTATTTACCGCTCTGCAGTGACTTAGCCACTTCATCAGTAATATCTACACCGCCAAAAATAACAGTGCTCTTATCAACAACTACAGAAAGTCCTTTTTTATCAGCAACTTTTTTAATCTGCTCTTCAACCTTCTTAAGTACAGGTTCCATAAGCTCTTTTTCCTTATTGGCAATACGTTCCTGCAGCTGTACATAATAGCGTTGTTTTTCACTGTCGTTCATGCTCTTGCTTTTATCATCAAAGTCCTTTTGAGCACTGTCAATTTCACTCTTCATAGCGTTTCTCACATTCTGCAAATCAGGGCTCTGAGCTACAAGCATTTGATAATTTACTACACCGATAGCAGATTCACTGGCCGCAGCAGAAGCAACTCTGCCAAAACCACTTTGAGTTACAGACAAAGCAAAGCAGCCCAAAATAAAGATAGCTGCTACAAACAAAGAAACCATTTTAACATTTTTAGGATTACGCAATTTCTGCATCATAACAAAATTCCCTGCTTTCTTACCAAATAAATTTATATTACAGATATATAGTTTATTATATCAGTCTGCCTAAATTCTTTCAATGCAAAGCTACAAATTTCCTATTAAGCGAAGATAAAATTCATCGCCGCCATAAACATATTCAGCACTTAAGAATTCATGAATACGATATCTCACTCCGTATTCATTTCTGTCGTCACCGGAAAAATGTTCAGCTCGCAGTCTCCACTTAGGACTCAAAGTATACTCTAATTTATAAACATTATCACCTGCTGGCGCACGGCGCATATAACTCCAGCTGCTCTTGCCCCAATAACGGGTATATCCTGCCCCAAACTGCCATTGTACATGGTCCAGCACAACCTCAGCTTCAGTAAAAACCTCATCCCGTGGCGAAACGAATTTACCAAGATGCGCCTTGCCGGACAAATTGTCTTTATCTCGACCAATATCACCGTAGCCTTCTAACCATATTTTATATTCATCAGAGTACAGGATGATTTCTACAGCAGTATTGGACCCTGGCTGAATATGAATACGCGGTTTCAAGTTATACTGTCTTACCTCAGGCTCATTTGCCAATTTTTGACTAAGATAATCAATGTATTCCTGCTGATGATGAGTAAGATAAGAAACTGGGATTCCCTGCAATCGTTCGCATTCATCGGCATATTTAAATTTCAATCTGTTTAAGAGCAGATTAGGGATAGACTCAGAGCGCATTTCATATTTTAATCCACTGATAAGCTGACCGACAGGATAGATAATAACCTGGACAATAACCTTGCCATCCTCCTGCAGCAAATCAACAGCAGCTTTAAATTCCGGCAAAGACTGCTCTATCTCCTGACGCACAACACGGCGCAAAACTCCTCCAGCCCAATCCTGCGCATCCACAGAAGCACCGCTGATAATATTCTGCAGCTTTTGTTCAAGTCCGGGAATACGCTTTTTTAAATAATCCGCCGTTTGTGGTTCCACACCGGAAAACTGCATATCAATCTCAACCTGATTAATGGTGTCACTCCATGGTACAACATGAAAAACTATATCAGTTTTCTGACCCAGATGAACATCTGTCTGTTGCATTTCATAACCCGTCAGCACCCTGTCACTGATTTCAGTCAGTAAATCAGCATAGTCAGTCTTAACAGGAGCAATATTTTCCGTATCTTTGTCAAGCAAAAGCTGCTCAGCAACCACCTGCATACTGTCAGTCATTTTTTGCAGTAAAATATCGCTGGTACTATTGCCAGCGTCAACTATATGTACCTGTACATCTTCAATAGGCATAGAAAAAGCTTGCTGCAATGACAAAAAATTTGTCATTGCAGCAATCAATACAATCTTACTAAAATTCATATCAGCACCGTTGTAAAATCAGAACTGTCCGCCAAAGCTGAAATGGAATTTACCGCCATCATCACCATAGCCATAGTCAAGTTTTACAGGTCCCAGCGGAGAATTGATACGTAAACCAACACCGAAGCTGTTTTTAATCAGTCCGAGATCAAACTCATCTTCATGCCGTTTATCCCAGGCATAACCATTATCAGTAAACAATACGCCCTGTACTTTCTTAATAATCGGGAAACGATATTCCAGCGTTGCTTTGAGCATGCTGTTGCCACGGAACTGATCATCTTCATAGCCGCGAAGCGTATCACTGCCACCCATAGAGAAGCGCTGACTCAAAGGCATATCACCATCAGCATAACCAGCACCAAGATTTAATGCCCAAACACTTTCGCCGCCGGCACGATAATAATAACGATAATCAGCAGTAAACTTAGTAAAATCAAAGTCACCGCCAAGTCCAGCCCATTCTAAGCTGTAGGCAATACGCTTACCTTCATGTGGATCGTAAATATTATCGCGGGAGTCAAAAATTCTGCCTACCGTGATACTGCGTGTAACACCAAAGTTCTCCTTGCGGCGTTCAGCAGCAGTTTTTGGCATCCAATCTTCATAATAACCACTATCTGGATAAAATACATCTTCATAATACTGGTCTTTACTGCCTTCATACCCATCTGCCATACCTTTATAGATATCATCACGATTTTTCAAAGTAACATAGTTACTTACATACTCGTTATCAGTTTTACGGCTGAAAGTCAGCTCCTGACCGCGACGTTTTTTATCATAGCGTGCAATCTCGTCGCCATTGATATTATAATCAGCATATTCATTGGTAATATCATACAAATTGATAGTAGCAGTAGTTTCCTTATCATCAATCCAAGGCTTAGTATAACTGAAATCATAGTTTTTGTTATCTTCGCCGCCAAATTCCCAACGAATATTTACCTTATCACCTGTACCACGGAAGTTTTTATCACCGATAGAAATCATACCGATAAATCCGTCCGCATTACTGTAGCCGGCACCAATACCAAAAGTACCAGTATTCATTTCTACAACACTGATTTCAACCTCTACAGAATTAGGCTCTTTACCAGGGTTCAGTTTAACATTAACATCTTCAAAATAGCCTAAATTATAGACTCTCTGCATACTGCGGCGTGCATCTTTAGCATTAAACGGTTTACCCTTTTTCAGCTTCATTTCGCGGGTAATAACGTAATCTTTTGTTTTTACATTGCCTTTAACCTTAAAGTCTTCTACAATACCTTCATTAACGGTAATATTAAGCGTACCATCTGTATCCATATGGATATCAGTTACTCTGGCCAGAATATAACCATTCTGGCGATATTCCTCTTCCAGACGCTGTACTCTGGTGTTAACATCTTTAAGATTAATTATTTTATTTTCTTCTAAATCAAAAAAGCCAGCTGCTTTTTTATCATCAACTACAGTATTCCCTGTAATCTTTACTTTAGTAAAAGCCGGATTTTCCATGACATGATAGATTACCTGTACACCTTCAGGAACTTCTTTAAATTCCGGACGCAGATCATAGAACCAGCCTAAATCATAAATAGCGCTTAAATCTTCATTAAGACCCTGTTCCGTTAATTCCATACCAGGCTTAGTTTTTAAAGCCGCAGCAATTTCAGCTTCACTGATAACAGTATTACCGGTGATAACTTGCTTGGTAATCGTCTTGCCAATGTACGGAGTAAGCGGATTTTCCTTAACAACATTTTTAGCAGCAGTATCTTGTTCAGCAGTAGTTGCTGTTGCTGCAGCAGGAACATTTCCGGCTGCATTTTCTTCAGCATATACAGGTAATGCAAAAAAAGCGGCAGCCAAACCTACGGACAAAGGTCTGATTAAATATCTTTTATTCAATGTTTACCCTCCTAAACACTATTTAGAACTGGTCAGTTCTACTCTGGCAGACTTTACCAGTCTGCGCATGTCTGTATCTGATAAATTCAGCTGCCGTTTAGATTCTTTATCGGCAGGAGCATCATTTAACTTAGTAACTGCTTGTACTGTTCTTGCAGAAGTTACTGTCTGCACTTTTTCCTGTGGTGCTTCCACAATCTTTACAGCACTCTTTGACTCAACATTCTGTGCCATATTACTGTTAGAAACATTACCAGATGTAATAGCAAACGTCGATTCTAAATTGTGCCGTGCATAACACCATCCTCCAAAACAGGATATCGCTACCGCAATAGCAGCACATAAAGCCAGCATCTGTCGATTCCAACACCACGGAGTATCTTTTTTTCTGCGCAGATTACTTAGTTCAGCTTCAGCTAACATCAAATCCAGCTCTCCACGCATATCTTTATTGTCTAAAAAGCTCTGTTCGGCATTTTCTAAACTGTTCTTTACTCTGCGTATACGCTGACATACAGAGCTGCTCATTTTTACCATGCCGAAATCTCCTTTCTAAACAATAAAGCTTTTAATATATAGTCAGATAAATAAGCTTTTTTTCAACTGACTAAAATACTTATTTTCCTTATTTATTTTTAAAATTCTTTCATTTCCTTGTTTTAGCAAACCAAATCAGCTATATTTTATATTTTATTTGAAATCATGAATAAATCTTGACAGCATTCCGCGCACTCTTCGCACTCCTTGCTTCTGTAGGCGGTAAACATACCCAAGACTGACATTGATAGCATCAGCAACATTTTGTGCAGACTGATCCTCAAGATACATTCCAGTTAAAACACGCTGTTCCTTTTCCGGCAGGCGACTCAAAGCCTGCTGCACTTTCTCCTGCAGCAGCTGCTGTTCAGCAAGCTCTGCCGGAGATGCTTTTTCTGAAGCCAATGTATCCGCTACGGCCATCCCGCACAAAGTTTTTCCATCCAAAGAAATAATACCCTTGTCCGAATCCTTTTTCAGAAAATCAAGCATGCAGCCTTTAATACGATAGGAGGCAAACAAGCTGAAAGCAACACCGCGTTTATAATCATATGTTTCTGCGGCTTCCAGAAGGCCAACCATACCTTCCTGGATAAGTTCCATTGTTTCAGGCTCTGGCAATTGAAAGCTGACCGCAATTTTAAACACCAACGGCTGATAAGCTGTCATCAGGCGCTGATGTGCCTGTACATCACCTTCAGCAGCAAGCTTCCATAATTTTAGTTCTTCCTCACGATCAAGCAAAGAAGTCTTGCGCAGCTCTTCCAGATAGCTTTGCAGCATTGTTCCACCTCCTCTCTTAAAACTTAAAAAGTAACTTTATATTCCACGCCATACCAATCTTCCGGTTCATTAGAAAGATCATAGCTTCTGGAATAAGTTAAATTAAAGTGTCTGCTAATATCGTACTGTCCAAAGATACTTCTGTCAATACCATCAAAGCTTGTAGTATAGCCAATCATAAAATTATTAGTCAAATATTTACTTACTAATAAATTATATTGGCTGCGTTCCTCTGCTGTCAGCTCCTGATTGCCGCTGCTCATGCTTTCAAACCCCACACCAGAACGTACCTTGCCCATGTAGATACGGAACTGGTCCAGGCCAAGTGTTTGTTTTACCAGCATTTCCACGTCACCTAAGACAGCCATCTGCAAGCCTGCCGTCATCAGATTCTGCAAGTCCTCACCGGTAACATCTTCGCCACCAGAAGTATCTCGCTGCAAAGTGAGCATACGTATAATGGTATTTTCACTTAGAGGCGGATTACTGCTTAATTGCAGATCCATAGCTTCTACCGGTCCATTGATACGCATAAAGATATCATAACGACTGAACCTGGCTTCACTTTCCAAGGTAACAGTAGGCAAGAATGTGCCTGGAACTGCCCAGCCCACAGACGCATTCCTGATTTTAAACGGAGTTCTGAGATATGTTACTGTGCCACGGTCAGCTTTTATCGAACCATCTATTACAGGAAATACTGTACTGCCGGCAATATGCATAGAACCTGCAAGCCAAATATCATACAGGTATTTATTGAAAAGATGTACTTTGGGCCCTAAGCTTATCTGCAAATCCATTCCCAAATTACTGCTGCCTTCACCAAATTCAGGAATTGTCGGCATATTTACCAGTACATCATCCAGTTGTATATTACCATTAATTTTAGGTCTGTAAGCAGGCTGCGGCGGTGTATTTGCATCTATAAATCTGTTATATCGCTGCGGAATTATCTCAATATTACTGTTTAATCTGCCAGTAAATAATTCCGAAGCAAGCTCAGCATCTTCTGCAGTTATATACAGCTTATAGGTATCTTTCTCGCTGGCACGCAGAGCGTAGCTACCGCTGGCAGCAATACTGCCTCTGCCAAGTTTGGCCGAAAGATTATGCAGCACCATCTCGTTGCCTTTAAACTCAATATCCGTCTGGATATTTTCAATGACTGTATTTAAATCTTTTACTTTTACGCTGCCGCCATCAATCTTTATTGCACCGTTGATTAAAGGTTCTTCCAGTGTCCCCCCAAGGATAACTTCACCCTTGGTTTCACCAATACCCCATTCAACCATGTCGGTCATGGCAGGCAAAATACCAAGCCGCGCTTCATTCAAATCCATTACAATCCGCATTTGTGCATTAGGATTCTTTCTTGCTTCTGCCTCTCGGAATAAATCTACAGGCACATCACCACTGGCTTTCACATTATAGACATCCTTAGTCGCTATAAACTGCTGCAGTTTAATATTATCATTTTGCAGTGCCATTAAAAGTGTCAGCTTGTCAATAACAACTCCGGCAATAGAACCATTATTAATTTCCAGCGAGCAATGCCCAGAAGGATTATCAAAAGAACCGTTAAGCTGAATCAGCATATCCGCTTCGCCTTTGATTTCCGGCGGATCCTGCATCAACACAGTAGTAATAGCCGGATTGGCTTTCGTCGCACCAATCTCTACATTATATAGTTCTTTCGCAAAATCAATATTTCCCTTAACCGCTACAACGCCCTTATTTGTAACATCGTTCTGCTCCAGAATCTTGACATCATTAAAATATAATATTCCTTTTTGCAGACGGCCTTTAAACATCATCCGATAATAATTAAGGTCATGAATCTTAATATCTTCTGCCCATACATCAATATCTATACCACTGCCTTTGCCTTGCGGATTAATATCAATTTCACCCTGTACAGTACCATCGATATTATAATCCTGCTTGCACATTCTGAGTATGCCGCCCAGATTGCCCCACAAGGTTACTACCTTACCCTGCATAAAACGCTGCGGAATATTGATATTCAGTTCAGCCTTAAAAAGTCCGTAATCTCCATTATCGTTGTTATATGGCTGTTTAAATGAAACACTAAGTTCATTAAGGTCATTGCCGTTACTGGTAACATTGCCGGATAACTCAGTAAGCTCTTCGCCATTAATGCTCAGACTATCACTGGTAACCTCGCCCATAAAATAAGGTCTCTGCAAAGTACCGCGCAAATAACCTTTAGCGTTAATATATCCGTCAAGATCTACATCCTTGTCCATAACCGGCAGTCTGTCCAGATTAACATTCTGCGCATCCATTCTAAAGTCCAAGTTCTGATCTTTATCCATCACACCATCAAGGGTTACCTTAGTAGATAAAGCGCTGATGACAAAATCCTTCAAACGCAGCTGCCCGCCATGATAATCATATCTGCCGCCTACACTATCCAGCAGATATCCTTCTACACTGCCATCAGTCAGCAGTACTTCACCATCAACATGCAGGTCTGACATAGTACCACGTACCTGAATAATATTGTCTACATTGCCAGTCAGATGAATATCCGGATAAGCCAGTCCAACTATTGGCTCTGCTCTTACACCTGCAGTTTCTATAGCCAAATCAAATACTGCTTCTGCGCCACGTAAATCAATGCTACCATTAACGACGTGCTTCCCCTGTTTCATATTGGCCTGAAAATCCTTAAGCTGTAAGATATTGTTCTTCAAGCCTACAAAGCCATGTGCTTCAGTTAAATCCTGCCCCATAAAGTTTACATCTGTCAGCTGAATAATACCTGAAAACTCCGGTGCATCAAGTGTTCCTCCTAAAGTAAAACCAGTAGAACACAAACCTCTGCCTGCATAACCAGCAAATTCTAAAAATGGGTTAACAGGAAATTCAGCCATCCTACCATTAAGAGCTAAACTGCCATCAGTGCCTACAGTACCCGTAACCGCTAAACTACCTTTATCTGCCATAGCACCAAGATGTTCTACCGTCAGCTTTTCACCATCAAAATTGCCGTCAAAGCTCAGCTTATTAACGACAAGTGAACGCCATTTGATATTCATTGTATCTGCCGCTGCATGCAGTTTCCAAATATCTTCATCAAGTTCTGCCAATAAAGCAGTCTTACCGCTGATAGTAATGCTGTCATCTTCAGTTCCCGGTATTGACTGCGCGACATTGTCAAATTCAGCATCAGCTATTAATGCACTGTTCTCCAAGTCATATGTTCCATGCAGCCTGATTTTACCGCCGCCATAAGTAAGCTCAGCTTTATCCAGCTGCAATGTCTGCTCTGCAAGTTTAGCTTCTAAGGTAATATGTTCTGCCTGTAATCCCTTCCATGTCAGTTTGGGAACCTGAGCGCTAATCTGACCGTTTACATTTTCCAGGTCCTGTAAATCTATTTCACCCTGCAAAGATATTGGCTGTCCATCAACAGAAACCGTAAGCTGGGACATATTGAGCTTGCTCTGCGCAGCTTCTATCTGTCCATCTACCTGTAATTGATGTATGTCACCAGCCAATTCCATCTTTCCGGCAACAGCATCTAAACTGCCTTTACCCGATAAACGAACCTGTGCACCATCATTAGTCCATGTCAGCTGCAATCCCTTAACATTGCCCTGTAATTCATTTACCTTTCCATAATGCTCTGCTAAAGGAGCGTACGCAGCAAGCTGCAGCCTGTCTGTCTTTAAATAAATATTGCCTACGCCTGCAGTTGTTATCGTTCCCTCAAGCTGCAGCTGATCTTCACCTGCTATTACGTCAGCTTTCAGCGCAAAATCAGGATTAGCTCCGCCGTCAGCCTCAGCATTAATCATAAAATTCCAATGACCATACGGCGTACTAACCTGCAAAGAGCAGTCTTCTGCCTGCAGCAAACCATAAAAAGGCGTCTCCTCTGACTCAGATGGTTTCAGCAGATGCTGCATATTCCACTGCTCATCATCTCCCATTACCAGCCATACCTGAGGCTTTATAAGCTTAACTCTGCTTACAGCACGAGCAGGATCCTGCAATGCCAGCCAAGGTTTTAAACTTACAATTGTTTTTGGCAGCTCAGCAACCTTTTCACCGTCTTTATCGCGGATAATTACATCATTTACTTCCGCAGAAAGGCCGCCATTCCAAACAACACCGCCAATCTGGACGCTGCCATTAATATATTCACGTGCCAATCCCTCCGCCTGCGGCAGCAGCTGACGAATATAACCGGGCACTACATATGCTACTAAAGCGTAATAAAGCATTGACAGTAAAACAATGCCTGCTAAAATAAGTTTCCAAAGTTTCTGCATGATGATCTCCATAAATAACCGTTGGATAAATACTTATAACTCGACTTTTATTCTTTCGACAGAAACAGAAAACATCCTCTATTTAAGCAAAAATAAATGCACTGTTAAATAACAGTGCATTTATTTCTATATTATTTATAAAGCCTGCATTTTCTGCAATGCCTGCAGCCATCCATTTTCCCAATCAGAGCAAAATGCTGCACCGCCTTGGGTGCAGTCAGGCTTGCCGCCGCCGCGCCCAGCAAAAATCTGATTAAGTACTTTGATATACTCGCGGCAGTCTGCCTGTAAATTTTCTCCCGCAGTTACAGCATAAGACAATCTTTCCTGCTGCACTGCAAGTATCACACAGATACAATCGGAATAATCTCCAGCCAAGGTCAATAAAGGCTTGATGTTTTTACTGTCATCAGTAACTATACTTATTATCTTAGTGCCATCAGCTTTTTTCTCCGCCTGCTCTGCTGCCTGCTGCAATTCATAACGCAGCAGCTGCAATGTCTTATTTTTAACATTTTCGCGCGTTTCTGCCAGTTCATCTTTAAGCCTCATTACACCATCATAAACCTGTACAGGTTTAATCGACAACTCTGCTGCTGTCTGCAGCAATACTGTATTTTTGGCATCAGCATCAAGCAAAGCCCTTCTGCCGCAGGCAAACTCTACTCTCACACCCTGCTTATGCTTATCGCTGCGAATAACTTTAACCAGTCCTACCATACCTGTATAAGGCGGATGAGTCCCGCAGCAGGTACAAGAATCTGCACCCTCAACAGACACTATACGCAGCAAGCCTTTTAATTTACTGTTAAATTTGCGCATCGGCAGTTTTGCCGCTTCGTCACTGTCCACATAACTTATCTTTACCGGACGATTATCCCAGATAATCTCATTGGTGAAAAGTTCTGCCTGCAGCAGTTCTTCAGCGGTAAGTTCTTTATCAAGATCTATGGCAACCAGCTCTTCACTCATATGAAAGCCAACATTGTTAGCGCCAAAAAGCTTCCAGCAAGCATAGGAAAGCAAATGTTCTCCCAAATGCTGCTGCATTCTGTCCAGACGTACTTTCCAGTCCAGAACAGCTTCTACAGTACTGCCAATTTCCAGCGGCTGCACACATTTATGCAGGATATGCCCTTCTTTCTCACATACATGTTCTACTTTTACGCTGCCTAAAGTTCCCTTATCACTCAGCTGGCCTCCGCCCTCCGGAAAAAACACTGTTTTATCCAGTTCTACTAAATAACGTCCATCCTTTTCCTGACAAGCAAGTACCTTGCTGGTACAGCTTTTCAGCAAAACATTATTTTCATATAATTTTTCTGTCATAAATAATCCCCCCTCAAAACAAGAATATTGTATCACTTTCACCGGCATTATGTTATAATCAGAAAAAGTTTTAACAAATTACTTGCAACAGGAGAAAATAATGTATCATACTTTACTTTTTGACCTTGACGGAACCCTTACTAATTCTGCTGAAGGTATCACTAAATGCGTCCAATATGCTTTGCAGGATGCCGGTATTGAAGAGCCAGACCTTAATAAGCTTTGTAAATTCATCGGCCCTCCCCTCAGAGCATCTTTTGAAAAATATTATGGTTTTACACCGCAGCAGGCCGAAAAAGCTACCCAAAAATATCGGGAAAGATATCATAATATCGGCATTTATGAAAATGAAGCCTATCCCGGCATCTTAGACCTTATCCGTATACAGCACGCCGCCAAAATCACCATGGGCATCGCCACAGGCAAGCCGGAAGTCTACGCTATCCCTATAGCTCAGCGCTTTGGTTTTGCTCCCTATATGCAGGCAATTGTCGGCAGCAGTCTGGACGGACATATGGATAACAAAGCTTTGGTTATTGCCGAAGCCTTGCGCCGTCTTAACTGTAATACGCCAGAAGAAAAACCTCATGTTCTTCTCATCGGCGACCGTCAGGAAGATGTTTTTGCGGCTCACGATAACGGGATAAAATGTATCGGTATCGGCTATGGCTTTGGCAGCCGCAGCGAACTGGAAAAAGCAGGTGCAGATTACTACGCAGAAACTATCTCTGATTTACAAAATCTACTGCAGAAATTAAACAGTTAAAAAACAAAAAGCACTTCATTAAGAAGTGCTTTTTTATTATTTTTTTGCAGGCTTTTTATTATATTTCTGCATAGCTGCTTCAATATCTTCTTTAAGCCAGCATTCCACAGCATCTGCCATTTCCTGCACAGCCTGCTCAATAAGCTGCTTTTCTTCATTTTGAAATGCGTGCAGCACGTGGTTTACCACAGCCTGACTACTGCGCTCAGGATGTCCTATACCGATCTTAAAGCGCGGAAACTCACCTGTTCCCAGATGCTGCTGCACAGATTTGATACCATTATGTCCTCCAGCACTGCCTTTGCGACGAATGCGCAGCTGACCACAAGGCATATCCATATCATCCTGAATTACGGCAATATCTTCCGGCTCGATATTATAAAAATCAGCATAAGCACCTACTGCCACACCGCTGAGATTCATATAGGTAGTCGGCTTCAAAAGCAGCACCTTTTCAGGCAATCTATATTCAGCGTACATGGCGTTGCGGTCCGTCCTATCAAAAGACACACCCCAGCGTTTTGCCAGTTCATCTACAACCATGAAGCCGATATTATGACGTGTATTAGCATATTCTCTGCCAATATTGCCTAATCCAACAATCAGTTTCATAAACTTTATTTTTCCTCCTTTGCAGCCATAAGCTGGCTGACAGTCACAAATTCATATCCTTCCGAGCGCAGTCTGTCAATAATAGCTGCAGTTGCTTCTACAGTCTGCTGCCTTGAAGCAGCATTTTTAGGGCTGTCGCCGTCGTGCAGCAGAATAATAGCACCGGGAAATACTTTACTGCAGACTCTGTCTACAATAACATCCGTACCAGGATTAGTCCAGTCACGCGGTATTACACTCCAGTTCACAGCAGTTAAACCAGCCTGGTGTATCTCTTCCATTATCGCCCAGTCACGGAAGCCATGAGGCGGACGCATATACTTTACAGGCTTCCCGCTCAGCCATTCCAAGGTTACCTTACCACTGTCAATATTTGCCGCAACAGCTTCTGGTTCAAGCTTAAGCAAATCCCTGTGACTTCCGGCATGCAGCGCTATTTCGTGTCCTTGTCTGCTTACAGCCCGTACTGCTTCCTGCTTTTGAAAGGCATTTTCACCCACCATAAAAAAAGTAGCCTTTACCTGTTTTTCCTGCAGCACCTTAAGCAGCTCCAAAGTATAAGGCAGGTAAGGTCCGTCATCATATGTCAGTGCCACCAGTTTTTTCTGCGTCGGTACACTGGCAACAACCTGCCCATAAAAATTATTCTGCGGTAAGACTGCCAGTAAAGTCAGCACTCCGGCGAACAAAACCCCGACAGCGGCGATAACTACCGCCAGCTTTTTTTGAATCAGCTTAAATTTTCCCAGCCACAGCGCCATCATACCTAAAACACCGCAGCAGGCAATAATATAAATCAATCTCATTTTCAGCAACCATTGCTTTCTAAAGAAAAAGGCCTGCCATCAAGGCAAGCCTTTTATGTTTTATTTATGAGTATCAAATAATTGGCTTACAGACCAGTCATTGTAAATACGCAGAACAGTTTCTGCCAAAATCGGAGCTATAGACAGCACCTTGATTTTCGGATGTTTTTTGTTCGGCGGCAGCGGAATGGTATTAGTAACCACCAGCTCGGTAATATCGGACTGAGCAATACGGGACAATGCCGGATCAGTCAGAATAGGATGGGTGCAGCATGCATAGATTTCTTTAGCACCAAGTTTTTTCAGTGCGCGTGCACCTTCAGTCAGGGAGCCAGCAGTATCTACCATGTCGTCAACCATGATGGCAGTTTTGCCTTCTACATCACCGATAAGATTCATAACTTCAGCTACGCCAGGTTCCGGACGGCGTTTATCAATAATAGCCAGCGGGCATTGCAACATTTCAGCAAAACCGCGTGCACGGCCTACACCGCCGAGGTCAGGAGATACAACTACCATATCGTCCAATTTTTTGCTCTTAATATATTCAGCCAGAATCGGGCCGCCAGGCATATGATCAAAAGGAATATTGAAGAAGCCCTGGATTTGTGCAGCATGTAAATCAATGGTAACTACACGGGTAATACCTGCAGTTTCCAGAAGATCAGCCATAAGTTTAGCTGTAATAGGCTCACGGCCGCGAGCTTTGCGGTCTTGACGAGCATAACCATAATAAGGAATAACAGCAGTAATATGCTGAGCGGATGCACGTTTAAAAGCGTCTGCCATAATCAGCAGTTCCATTACATTATCATTAACAATCGGTCCGCAGGTCGGCTGTACAATAAAGATATCCTTACCGCGTACGCTTTCGTTAATCATAACCTGTACTTCACCATTGTTAAAACGGTTAATAACAGCATCGCCTACAGTAGTGCCAAGATAAGCAGCGATTTCACGAGCTAAATCCGGATTAGCATTACCTGCAAAAATTCTAAACTTATTTTCATCTGACAACATGTCCCAATCCCTCCAAATTGTACCTTGTTGGTCAATATTTAATTCTCTGTTTAATTATACCTAAAAAGTAAACCTTTAACAAGTTTTTTGTAAACTCTTTTACATTTGCTTACTGATTACGATACTTTTCAGCCCAGCCTTCAATATTTTTCTGCTTAGCTCTGGCAATACCCAAACTGTTTTCCGGTACTTCTTTAGTAATAGTAGAGCCTGCTCCAATATAGCAGCCTGCTTTCACTGTTACCGGTGCTACCAAATTGGTGTTGCAGCCAACAAAAGCATTGTCTTCAATAACAGTGCGATGCTTTTTCTTACCGTCGTAATTTACGGTAATGCAGCCGCAGCCCATATTAACACCGCTGCCGATATCACTGTCACCAATGTAGGTAAGATGCGGCAGCTTGGTTCCGGTACCTACATTTGAATTTTTCACTTCAACGAAGTTACCAATCTTTACCTTATTACCTATAACAGTATCCGGACGCAGATGTACATACGGACCAGCAGTTACTTCATCACATACTTTGCAGTCATGTCCATAAACAAACTGCAGATGAGTACCATTACCTACTTCTACATTAGTTAGGCGTACGTTAGGGCCAATTTCACAATCTTCGCCAATCTCAGTGCTTCCTTCCAGCCAGGTAAAAGGATAAATAACAGTATCACGGCCTATTTTTACACTGCCTTCAATAAAGGTGCTTGCTGGGTCCATAATGGTTACGCCTTCATCCATCAGTTTATTTAAAATACGCACGCGCATAACACTTTCTGCCTCTGCCAGCTGACGGCGGGAATTAATGCCCATCACCATATCGCTGTCTTCGGTAACAACGCCGCCAACTTTTTTGCCTGCTTCATTTAATTTAGTCAGTACATCAGTCAGATAATATTCACCCTGAGCATTATCGCAGGTAAGCGTTGCCAATACATCAAACATCAGCGGACATTCAAGGCAGTAAATACCGGTATTAATTTCTTTAATCAGCTTCTGCTGAGCATCAGCGTCCTTTTCTTCCACAATACCCTGTACATTGCCGTCAGCATCACGTACTATACGGCCATAACCAAACGGATTGTCCATAAAAGCAGTCAGTACGGTTGCTGCAGCACCGGACTGTACATGTGCCTCATAGAATTTTTTAAGTTCTTCGCCATCCAACAGAGGTGTATCGCCGCATAAAATCATCGCAGTACCAGTAAAACCTGCCAATACATCCTTAGTCTGCATTACAGCATGACCAGTACCCAGCTGTTCAGCCTGCAGGACGATTTTTCCCTGTTCGCCTACCATGCTTTCTACCAGTTCAGCACCATGTCCTACAATGACAATTTTTTCAGCAGCACCAGCCGCATCAGCAGCATCAAGCACATGCTGCAACATAGCCTTGCCGCCTACTTTATGTAAAACTTTAGGTAACTTGCTGCGCATTCTTGTACCTTTTCCCGCAGCCAAAATTACAGCTCTTAATTCAGTCATTTGCCTACTCCTTTACCTGTACAGGTTCAATAAAAATTTTATTTTCCAGCTCATTTACGCTGTGAAGCATAAATAAAGCCGTATAATCATCAACCATCTTGTTTTCCGGCTCTTCGGTAACAATCATAAAGGCCTTGCCAACTACTTCAGCACCTACTTCTTTAGCCAGATTAACCATGCCTCTGGCCGTGCCGCCGCCTTTCATAAAGTCGTCCACAATCAGCACTCTGCTGCCGGGCTGCAACGCTCTCTTAGGCATAGCCATTGTTTGAATCATTTTGGAGGAACCGCTGACATAATTGATATTTACAGCAGAACCTTCTGTAATCTGGCTGCTGTGACGCGCCATAACCAGTGGTACATTAAATGCTCTGGCAACAAACAGAGCCAATGGTATACCTCTGGTTTCTACTGTCATAATGCAATCCGGCTCCAAATGACGCATACGCTTCATGATAATCTCACCCAGACGCACTACCACATCGGGCATACACAGTAAATCTGTAGTGTACAGCAAACCGCCTGGTAAAATTCTGTCCGGTACAGAAAGCTTCACAGCCAAATCCTGCAGAAAATCATGATCTTCTTTAGGAGAACGCCCCGGAATAAAGCGCACACCACCGGCAGCTCCTGCCAAGGTCTCCACTTTACCTAATCCGTAAAGCTCAAGTCCAGTCTTTACAGCCAGCACATCCTCACTAAGAGTAGATTTAGCTATTTCAAATTTTTTGCAAAAATAGGAAAATGAAAATAATTGGTGCGGATGATCCGTCAACTGTTTGGTCAAGGCCACAACTCGCTCCATTCTTTTTGCCCTTCCCATAATCGCCCTCTTTTCTATTTTTATTATGTAATTTATTTACTGTCTGCATCAAGATAACCGGCAATTAACTGCCAGTCAGCCGGCTTATCAATATCCATGCCAACCTCGGCATAATTGCTAACCACTACTTTGCATGGCAGTTCCAATAATTCTGCTGTTCTTTGTTCCGCTCCTAAAAGCGTAAGCCTGTGCAGTAAAAATTTCAGGATAAAACCAAATCCCAGCCATTTACAAAGCTGAAAAGGCTGTTTTCTTCTGGCAAAAATCTCTCGTGCCTTAGCTAATCCCTGCGGAATAATAGCAGCATCTACAATCATCATATTGCCGCCGGTAAAAACCCCATCGGCAAGCTTCGCATAAGTACGCTGTGCCTGAGGATAATCTCTTTCGCACACTTCTTTGGGAATAATTGGATAATATACCTGTCTGTCAGGATATGCTTCACATTTATCCAGAAAATCATTAACTGCCGCTGCATGCAGCATAGGAATATCATCACAGACAAAAAGCAGCTTCTCCATACTTTCCAGTGCGTTTGCCGCTTTCTGCGCCGTAGTCGGCATATCTTTTTCTGCCTCACACAGCTCTACGCCCTCCGGCAATTCTTCCATGCTGATTGCTCCTGCCGGAGCAGCCAGCATAATCCGCTTAACACGTCCGCTGCTTTTTAGCGCTTCCGTGAGATAATCCAAAATTCTTTTACCATTTAATTTCGCCAGACAGCGGATATCTGTTCCGGCTACTTCCTGCAGCCAGGGAGCATATCCACCAGCCAGGATAACTGCATCATACATCTTCTTCATAATTATTTAGCCATTGTTAAAGATTTCATCAGAGTATGCTCTGCATTTTCAATATGTACTCTGGCAGCATTCTGTGCACGTTCCACATCTCTGGCCGCAATGCTGTCTACTAACGCTCTATGTTCATCCATAGTTTCTACCAAACGTCCGGGATAGCTCATGGAACGACCACGGATGCCTGTCAGCTGTTCACGCAGGTTATTGATAATGGAACGCAGTCTTTCGTTGCGGCTTGCCTGATATAAAATATCATGAAAAGCGGTATCTGCCTCAACAATTTTTTCCATATTGTTTTCTGCAATATACTGACCGATTTCTACCAGCAGGCGGTTAAGCGCTTCCAATTCTTCATCAGTAATGCGCTCAGCAGCAAGTCCTGCTGATAAAACGTCAAGACAGGTACGAATTTCATAGATTTCCGTAATATCTCTGATAGAAATATCGGCTACATAGGTGCCGCGGCGAGGAATCATTACTACAAAGCCCTCAAGCTCCAGTTTTCTGATAGCCTCTCTTACCGGAGTACGGCTGACACCCATTTCATCCGCCAGTTGAATCTCCATCAGTCTTTCACCGGGGCTGAAAGTCCCGTCTATGATTGCCTGACGGATATTTTCACAAACCAGCTCACGCAGAGGTTTATAACTATCAAGTTTAATCGGTTGTAAATGTCCTGCCATTATATCTCCACCCTTCCTTTAGTAGTAGTCACTGCTATTTCCACATCAAAATTCTGCAAAGCAGCTTTTATGCGCTCTGCTGTTTCCATATCATCAGCCAGTGCAAAAACAGTAGGGCCGCTGCCGCTCATCATTGCATAATACGCTCCTGCGCCCAACATTGCAGACTTAATAGAAGCAATTTCCGGATGCGCCGGAATAGTTACTGTTTCCAGTACATTACCCATGCAAGGTACGATAGCACGTCCTCCCTGCGAAAGTTTTTCCATCATATTCCAAATGCATGGCATCTGCACAACTCTGCCGCGCTCATAATTTTTATATACCCAGGCTGTAGAAACTTCCAAGCCGTGCGGTTTAGCCAGTACGACGATAGTTTCAGGCATATCCTTCAGCGGCATAATTATCTCACCGCGCCCTTTTGCCAGCGCTGTACCGCCGCTGATGCAGAAAGGTACATCGCTGCCGATTTCTGCCGCCAAGCTTTCCAGCTGCTGCAGAGAAAGTCCTAACTTCCAGAACTTATTCAAGCCACGCAGAACAGCAGCTGCATCACTGCTGCCGCCTGCAAGACCTGCCGCAAGAAAAATTTTTTTGTTCAAAGTAATATGAACGTTCGGAATTATATGATATCTGTCTGCCAGCAGTTTTGCAGCCTTATAGGCAAGATTATCAGCACCGCAGCTAAGGCCAGGAATATTACATGTGAGTTCGATTCCCTTGCCTTCTTCGATGATGATTTCATCATGCAGGCCAACACTCTGCATAATCATACTTACTTCGTGATAACCGTCACTGCGGCGGCCCAAAATTTTCAGGCCCAGATTTATTTTTGCATAAGCAATTTCACTAATCTTTGTCATTTTCAGCACACCTTAAATATTTTTGTATACAATATTATTGTATACTGCTTTAACCTGCACGGCAAGCTAAATTTCGAACATTAACACAGAGTTTCTCTTTTTTTATTTGCTTTTCAGAAAATTTTAATTAAAAGAAAAATCCTGCCAGTTGCTTTTTTTGTTAAAAATGTTACTATACTAATATATCTCTATTTAAAACAAAGGGAGCCAACATGAACAAGTACACCAAAACTATCCTGTATCGTTATATTATGACCGCCTTAGGCTGCTCTATCATGGGTATAGCCCTCAATACTTTCTATATGCCCAACAAGCTTCTCAGCGGCGGCATTGGCGGCGTAGCCGTACTTTCCTATTATATTTCCGGCATGCCCATGGGTATGACCAGTATTATCTGCAACATCCCGTTATTTTTTATCGCCTATAAATATATGGACAGAGAATACACACTTAACGCACTCTTTGGTATGTTATTTTTTGCCTTTTCACTTGATTTCTTCCATTTCCTTTCTACGTATCAGCCTGTCCATGATACGATGCTCTCCTGTATAGCCGGCGGCGTACTTTACGGTATCGGTGCAGCATGTATGTATCGTTCCGGCGGCAGCAGCGGCGGTACGGATATTATCGGTGCTATTATCCAGAAGAATTATTCGATAACTGTCAGCAACACCAACTTTATGTTTAATATTATGCTGCTGACCATCAGTACCTTCTTCTTTGGTATTGAGCCAGTATTATATACCTTACTCACCTTCTTCGTCATGACCAAGACCTGCAACACCTTCATCGTAGGTTTTGATTTCAAGAAAAATATTATCATCATCAGTGATAAAGCTGACGATATTGCCGAAGAAATTATTAAGGTAGTAGGCCGTGGTGTTACCTATCTGCACGGTGAAGGCGCTTTTACTCATCAGAACCGTGAAATACTCTTTGTAGTAGCCAAGCTGACACAGACAGCTAAAATTCGCTCCTTGTGCCGCGAAATAGATCCTAACGCCTTTATGATTATTCATGATGTTAACGATGTTTTCGGACGTGGTTTTACGCTTAAACCATCCGGTCCGCATAATCCCAGACCAGAATACGCCAAACGCTATATCGCAGAAAAACATGCACAAAAAGGACAGGCTTAAAAGCCTGTCCTTTATTCTTTTCCTGCACCGCTGCATGGTATAATAAAAAAGATAGCAGTATATAAGGAGATTACCTATGAAACTTATTCATCTTTCCGATTTACATATAGGCAAAAAACTTAATGAGTTTTCTTTATTAGAAGACCAGAAATATATCCTTACACAGATTCTTGAGCTTATCAGGCAAGAAAAACCGGACGGAATTATAATCGCCGGTGATGTCTACGACAAGGCAATTCCATCTGTTGAAGCCGTACAGCTGCTGGACAATTTTCTTACCGAACTTGCTGAAACAGACCAGCCGGTATTTATCATCAGCGGCAACCACGATTCTGCGGAACGACTGACTTTTGGTTCAAAACTATTTTCCCGCAGCAACATTCACGTTGCCGGAATTTATGACGGTACTGTTCAACACTTTACGCTGACTGATACTTACGGCAAAATTAATATACATCTGCTGCCTTTCATCAAACCCTCTGCAGTAAGGCGTATTTTCGAAGAAGCAGCTGTCAGTAACTTTAATGAAGCTCTGCAAACAGTACTTGAGCATATGCAGGTAAATACTGCTGAACGCAATGTGCTGGTAGCTCATCAGTTTGTTACCGGCGCCCTGCGCAGTGATTCGGAGGAAATATTTGTCGGCGGACTTGATAATGTAGACGCCGCTTTATTTAAAGATTTTGACTACACAGCTTTAGGGCATATCCACAGCCCGCAGAATATCGGCAGCGAAAAAATCCGTTACTGCGGTACACCGCTGAAATATTCTTTTTCTGAAGCTACCCAGGAAAAATCACTGACTGTAGTAGAGCTAAAGGAAAAAGGCGAACTTAATATCCGCTGCCTGCCGTTAAAACCGCTGCATGACCTCAAAAAACTGAAAGGCACTTATATGCAGCTGGCATCACTTGATTTCTACAAACATCTGAACCGCAGCGATTATTACCATATTACTTTAACTGACGAAGACGACGTACTGGATGCTGTAAAAAAATTACGTACCATATATCCCAACCTAATGCAGCTGGAGTATGATAATCACCGTACCCGCAGCGCCGGTGAGATGACTATCACAGAAAAGGCAGTGCAAAAGTCAGAGCTGGAGCTTTTCCAGGAATTTTTTGAACTGCAGAATAATACACCTATGAATGATAACCAGCAGGAACTGGTAAAAGAACTGCTGGATGCACTGAAATCATCTTAACCCTATCTTACAGAAAGTGATGAAACTATGAAACCAAAGCAACTCATCATCAGCGCTTTTGGCCCTTACGCTGAAAAAACAGAAATAGATTTTACCAAACTTGGTTCCAACGGACTTTATCTGATAACCGGTGATACAGGTGCCGGTAAGACAACTATTTTTGACGCTATTACCTTTGCACTGTATGGCGAAGCCAGCGGCAGCAATCGCGAGGCAGGTATGCTGCGCAGTCAGTATGCTGCCCCCACTACGCCTACTTTTGTCGAATTTACTTTTGAATATCGCGGACAGGAATATAAAATAACCCGCAAGCCGGAATATCAGCGTCCCAAAGAACGCGGCACGGGTATGACTACGCAAAAGGCAGACGCAGAACTGCTTTACCCAGATGACAGGCAGCCTGTTACTAGATATAAAGACGTTACCAAAGCAGTTATCGACCTGCTGGGACTTAATTATAAACAATTTACACAGATTGCTTTAATCGCTCAGGGAGATTTTCAGAAAATACTGCTGGCTGATACTTCTGAACGCAGTGAAATCTTCCGCCAAATTTTTCACACTAATATTTATCAGGAACTGCAGGCACAGCTCAAGGCAAAACTGAGTCAAAAAAATGCTGAATACGAAGAGTTAAGCCGCAGCATCTCTCAGTATATGGAAAATATCAGTCTTTCTGGTGTTAATGAGCTGACTGCCGAACTTACCCAGCTTAAAGAACAAAAATTTACCGGACAACTTGCTCGCGGCTTGGAACTATTGCAATCACTTCTGCAGCAGGATTATTCTCTGCTGCTGCAAAAAAAAGAGCAGTTAAACAACTTAGCTTTACAGCTGCAAACTAAAGACCAGCAGCTTGGCAAAGCCCGTCACTATTCTGCCCTTCAGCAACAGCTGGAAGAAAAACAGCAGCAGCTTACACAGCTTGACCTGCAAAAACAATCAGCACTGCAGGCCTATCAGCAGGCACAAACCGCCTCAGCCGTATGCCCGCAGCTGGACGAAGCAATTCGTACTGCCACAGATAAAGAAGCCAAATTCCAACAACTGACAGAATATCAAACGCAGTACCAGCAAGAAGCAGAGTATCTGCAGAAAAAAAATCTTGTCCAAACACAGCTGCAAGAAAAGATTCAGCAGCTGCAGCAAAAACAGCTGCAGACTAAAGAAAACTTAAACAATCTAAGTGAGCTTAATACGGAAAAAGAAAAACTCACTAATCAGTTAAATGGTTTGCAGCAGCAAACAGCAGAAATTAAAAAAATTCTGCTGCAGCTTGATAACACTAAACAACAGCTGCAACAAAAACAACATGATCTTCATCAGGAAGAGCAGACAGCTATAGCTAACAAACAGCAATTACAAAACATTCAGCAAGAACTGGATGAGCTGCAAAAGCAGGAAATAATTATCTTGCAGCTACAGCAGCAAACAGCTGCTATGCAGTCCCAATATGACAATCTGCATCAGCAAGAACAGGAGCTGAAAAAACTTACGGAAGCAATAACAGCAGACACAAAAGCTGCCGAAGTTTTAACTATTGCACAAAACACTGTAGAGAAAAATCTGCAGGAAACAGAAATAAATAAAGTCTCCCTTGGTGAACCGAAAAAACTCAAGCTAACGCTGGAATATAAAAATTCTGCTCTGAAAAATTTATTATCTGATTTCAGTGAAGCAGCAGGCAAACTGGCCGCTGCCCAAGCCTTGCAAACAAAACTGCAGTCTGAAATCAAATTTAGCAGCGAGCAGCTTATCAGCCTGCAGCAAACGCAGGATAAGCTCAGCAATCAGCTTACAACAGCAGAAAATGCTCAAATTACTTTGGCGCATATTACAGCTGAAAAAACAGCTTTACAAAGCGAACTGCAGCAGCTCAGCAAAATACTGCAGCAAATTGAAACACGCAGCAAGCTGCAACAGCAGCTATTACAGACCCAGCAGCAGTATAACAGTGCTGCAGATGAATATACCCAAAAACGCAATAATTATAACAGCCAGGAAAAACTGTTTTTAGATGCACAGGCAGGCCTTCTTGCTGCATCGCTTCAGGAAGGTGAGCAATGTCCTGTTTGCGGTTCTACACATCATCCGCAGCTGGCACAGCTGCCTCAGCAGGTACCTGAAAAAGCTATACTTGATGCTTTAAAAACAGAAGTGGATGTCTGCCATAGTAAAATGATAAATCTCAGCAGTCAGGCCAAGCTGCAGCAGGAACAGCTGCAGGAAGAAACAGAATTACTGCTGGAAGGCGAAAATTTACTTTTTTCTGATGAAATCATTCTGCAAAAACAGCAGCAAGCCACCTTACGTATAGCAGAACTGCAAAAACGCAGCACTGAAATGCATGATGAAGAAACAGCTGCTCAGAAGCTGCAGGATACATTACCAGAAGTAAAAGCGCAGCTGGAAGTAGCTCAGACAGCACTGCAAAAACAGCAGGAACAACAGCAAACAATAAAAGAAAAACTGGCGCTTAACCAGGCTGAAATACAGCAGCAGCAGCAAATTCTGCTGCGCATTATTGGCAATGAAGATTTAAATGATTTAACCGATATTGAACAGTATCGACAAACTGCTGAAAATAATCTGTTTACATCAGCAGTTATTACAGATCTGCAACAGCAGCTTGCACAGCATTGTGATAATTGCCACACACAACTACTGCAAGCAGAAAAAAACATCCAAACTAAAACTTTATTTGAAAATAAATTACAAGCTCTTAAATCGCAGCAGGAAGAAAACAAAACCCAATTGCAGCAGCTGCGTACTCGACTGCATCTAAACCAAGAACAGCAGCAAAAACAAAACTCCGAACTGCAAAAAACCGCTCAACAAGCAGCTCTCAGCCTGCACTTAACGGCAGTAATTCCTGCTGATATACAAAACAGCCTGCAGCTGCTGCTGGAAAAAAACACCCTGCAGTTAAAACAATTACAGCAGCAACAGCAAAATAGAGAAAATATGCAAAAGCAGGCCGATTTGCTTACTCAAAAAACTGGAGCTAATGAAGAGCTTCTTCACCAGCTCCAGACTGACACAAGCGTTCTGCACAGCAAACAACAAGATCAAATGCTGCAGCTCAGCAGCTTACTTCAACAATACAACGCTGAAAAATCAACAGGACAGAATACGGAAGATGCGGCCACTCTTTATCTCACTTTCCTGCAAAAAAATATAGCTTTACTAAAGCAGCAGCTTGCTGATAACTACAGTAAAATACTGCAAAAAGAACAGCTGGAAAAACTGCTGCCCCAGTTAGAACAAGCTATAGCTAATCTCAATGAAAGCTATGCCGCCGCTGCTATTGAGCTGACAAAATTGACAACTGAGCATGAGCAGACCAATCGTCAGCTGCTTAATTTACAGCAGGAATTGGGTTCTTTGACGCGCGAAGAAAACACTAGACAGCTGCTTGCTCTTCAAGTAAAAAAAGAAGCACTGCTGACAGCAGAAAAAACAGCAGCAGAAAAATCTCAGGAGCTTACCAACCAATATAATAATCTAAACTCCGTCATTGTTAATCTAAAAGCACAGCTTGCTGAAGCTGATAATCTGCAGCAAAACGTACTGGAAGAAGAACGAAAACTGCTGCAGCAGGAGCAGGCTAAGCTGGAGGCAGAACAGCAGGAAATCTTTGCTGCCTACAGCGCCAATAAAAGAATTTTTGCTGCTGTAAGTGATAAAAAGCAGCAGCTCCAGGAAACAGAAACTGAATATAGCTGGCTGAAAACACTATCCGATACAGCTAACGGTACTTTAACCGGCAAACGCAAAATAGAACTGGAAACCTATATCCAGATGACTTACTTTGACCGTATCATCCGCCGTGCTAATCTGCGTCTCATGACTATGAGCAACGGACAGTATGAACTAAAAAGAGAAGCTGACGGCAGCAGCAAACGCAGCAAAGCTGGCTTGGAACTGAACGTCATCGATCACTACAACGGCAGTGAGCGCAGTGTTAAAACTCTTTCCGGAGGCGAATCTTTTGAAGCTTCTTTAGCACTGGCATTAGGTCTTTCTGACGAAGTACAGTCGGCAGCGGGAGGTATTCAGCTTGATACCATGTTCATTGATGAAGGCTTTGGCTCTCTGGACGGGGAATCTCTCACCCAAGCTGTACGTGCTCTTAATACCTTATCGGAAAATAATCGTCTGGTAGGTATTATTTCCCATGTCAGTGACCTCAAGGAAATGATCAGCAAAAAAATAGTCGTTACTAAAAACAGACTGCGCCAGGGACCAGGCAGTACTGTTTCAATTACTACAATCTAAAACAGCAAAGGGAATACGCAGCATGCGTATTCCCTTTTACTTTCTGCACCCAATAAGCTTTGAATCTCGCAGATGATTGTGCTAAACTGAACAAGAAGCATCATTACAGGAGTATATTATGAAATTTAAAGCCTATCTATATATTATTGCCGCAGCCTCCTTGTGGGGACTGATTGGTTTATTCGTTAAAATTTTATCATCACAGGGATTTTCCTCCATGCAGATTGTCGCCCTGCGCTCTTTGGCCTCTGCCGTATGCATAACAGCTGTTCTTTGCAAATTAGGCAAAGAATATTTTCGCGTACACTGGCAGGATCTATGGCTTTTTATCGGCACCGGTATCCTCAGCCTAACCTTTTTCAACTACTGCTATTTTAACTGCATCAACGCCAGTTCCTTAGCAGCTGCCGCTCTGCTGCTGTATACTGCGCCAATTTTCGTCATGCTGATGTCACTGGTGCTGTTCCACGAGCGTTTTACTATTACTAAAGGTATTGCTCTGTTGATGACCTTTATTGGCTGCGCACTTATTACCGGTATTTTAAACACAGCTGCCGAATTTTCTTTTACAGCTCTGCTATACGGACTTGGCAGCGGTATTGGCTACGCGCTGTACAGTATTTTCGGTAAATTTGCTGTCCGTAAATATTCTTCCGCTACCATCTCCGCCTATACCTTTTATTTCAGCACTCTTTCTTCCCTGCCTTTGGCAGACTTTAGTGCCGGAAACGGTCAGTGGAATATAACAACCTTAATGGCAGCATTAGGCATTGGCGGCTTATGCGCCGTTATCCCTTACCTGCTTTATAATCGCGGACTGCAGGAGGTTGAAGCAACACAGGCTTCCATCCTTGCTACCGTCGAACCGCTGGTAGCTGCCTGCGTAGGCATACTTTGCTTCAACGAACCTGTAACCTGGCAAAAACTGACAGGTATTGCGCTTATTCTCGCTTCCGTAATTATCCTCAATCTGCACTCAAAAAATGTTAGCCGTCCAGACACCAACACCGGCTGCTAAAAGGCCAAGAACAGTACTGCCGGCAGCATAACAAACAGCCATCAAAATATTACCTTCGGTCAATAAGGTCAGCGTTTCATAACCAAAGGACGAAAAAGTAGTGAAGCCGCCTAAGAAGCCTACGCATAAAAACAGGCGCCAGATTGGCGGCAGCAGTCCTTTATCTACAATAAGCGTCATAAGAAGACCCATGCAGAAGCATCCTGCCAAATTAATAATAAAGGTACCGTACGGCAGTCCGTCTCCCAAATATTTAACAGCCAAATTTCCTGCTGTATAGCGGCATACGGCACCGATAGCGCCGCCTAAAGCAATACTGATAATTCCATCCATAGTTATACCCTCCTCAAAAAATAAAAAAGCTGACACTCCTGCTAAGAGCAGAAGTCATCAGCTTAAAGCGGTTCGGATTTAAATATCCCGGGAGAACTTCATTCCCTGTTTTATTAAGATACCATAAGTATGGCAATCAGTCAATCAACATATAAGGAGATACATTATGATTCTGATAAGTTCCTGTCTTTTAGGCAATCCTGCCCGTTTTGACGGGCAATCCAAGCCCTGTCAGTTATTAGTCAAATATAAAGACTGCGGCCATTTTCTTCCCATCTGTCCGGAATGTGCCGGTCAGCTGCCCATTCCGCGTCCGCCTGCAGAAATCCAAAACGGTACCGGCAGAGATGTATGGCAAAACAAGTGCCGTGTTCTGGACCGCAATGTTCTTGACGTTACGGATAACTTTTGTAAGGGCGCGATAGTATGTGCCAAACTGGCAAAAAAACATAAAATAACAGCGGTCATTCTTAAAGAACGCAGCCCATCCTGCGGTGTACATGCAGTGTATGACGGCAGCTTCAGTAAAACAACCTTGCCCGGTCAGGGAGTAGCTGCCGCATATTTAACTGAACTTGGCTACAAGCTATACAGTGAAGAAGATTTAACAGAAGAATTGTTGCTTAAACTGATAGCAGAAGATACAGAAAGTTAAAAACCACGCTTCAAAATGAAGCGTGGTTTTTCTTTATCACTCTTTAATATTATGCCTGCTGTTCATCCTTGCTGCTTTCAACAGCTTCTTCTTTACGCAACAGAGCCATAAATTCGTCACCTGTAATAGTTTCTTTTTCTAGCAGGAACTGCGCCAGTACATCCAGCTTTGTACGGTTTTCCAGCAGAATCTGACGCGCCTTTTCGTGAGCTTCCTTGATGATAGCCAGTACCTTGGCATCTATTTTACCTGCTGTTGCATCGCTGCACTGCAGTGATGCATCGCCGCCCAAGTACACATTACTCATAATCTCGGTTGCCATCATATCAAATTCTTCCGTCATACCCAGACGTGTAACCATACTGCGGGCAATTTTAGTAGCCTGTTCGATGTCATTAGCCGCACCGGAAGTAATAGAGCCAAAGACAATTTCCTCAGCGCTGCGGCCGCCGGTAATCGTAACAATCTTATTGAACAGCTCTTCTTTCTTCATCAGCACAGAATCATTTTCACTGATTTGCATAGTATAACCCAAAGCACCGTTAGTACGGGGAATAATTGTTATTTTATGCACCGGAGCAGAATTTTTCTGCATAGCTGCAACCAATGCATGTCCAATTTCATGGTAAGCAATAACACGTTTTTCCTCCGGTGAAATTACAGCTCCCTTACGCTGATAACCGGCAATAACAACTTCAATAGATTCTTCCAAATCTCCCTGCTCCACATACTGTCTGTTCATTTTTACAGCACGCAAAGCAGCTTCGTTGACAATATTGGCCAGCTCTGCACCGGAAGCACCGGAAGTAGCTCTTGCCAGCGCATTAAAGTCGATATTATCGGAAATTTTTACATTTTTAGCATGTACGCGCAGGATTGCTTCGCGTCCTTTCAAATCCGGCAGTTCTACAGGCACACGTCTGTCAAAACGACCCGGTCGCAGCAGCGCTTTATCCAATGTTTCCGGTCTGTTAGTTGCAGCCAGGATTACTACGCCTTTGCTGCCGTCAAAGCCGTCCATTTCAGAAAGCAGCTGATTCAGGGTCTGCTCGCGTTCATCATTGCCGCCAAATTTACCGGTATCACGCTTTTTGCCGATAGCATCAATCTCGTCGATAAATACGATACAGGGAGCCTTTTCCTGCGCCTGTTTAAACAGATCACGCACTCTGGCCGCACCCATACCGACAAACATTTCAATAAATTCACTGCCGCTGATAGAAAAGAACGGCACTTTTGCCTCACCGGCAACTGCTTTAGCCAGCAAAGTCTTACCGGTACCCGGAGGGCCTACTAGCAGCGCTCCTTTCGGCATATTGGCACCGATAGCCTTGTACTTATCAGGATTATGCAGAAAATCTACAAGTTCCATTAAAGCTTCTTTTGCTTCGTCCTGTCCGGCAACATCATCAAAACTTTTTCCTGTCTGGGCCTCTACATAAATCTTGGCATTGCTTTTGCCAAAAGTCATGGCATTGCCGCCCATCCTGTTGCCCATGTAGCGCATAAATAATTGTCCCAGCGCAAAGAAAATCAGGATTGGCATAATCCAGTTCAGAAAGAAATTAACAATAGGAGAATTTTCTTTAGGAATAACCTGTGAAAACTCTACTTTGCTCTTAATCAGACGGTCTACCAGCTGCGGATCTTCCACACGGCCAGTTACATAAATCTTGCTTTCACCGTCATCCTTGCAGATTGACGCAATCTTATTATCCGTAATCTCTACCTTAGACACCCTGCCTTCATCAACCATCTGCAGGAAATTGCCATAGGAAATCTCGTTTACTTTCGGACTGAAAAAGGTCGGTAAAATCACTGTATTCAGTAAAAGTATAAACAGCAGCGTCATCGCATAATAATAGATCATTGGTCTTTGCGGTTTCTTACTGTCGCCCAAAATATTCATCTCCTTGGTAAATATGTTATCTATATCAATTAATTCAGTATAATATTAAACCGAACTTTAAAAACATGCAAGTGAAAAACCTGTAAACTCTTTTTCATGTATACAGTGTACAGACAGAAATAAGAATTATGTATACATTTCTTTCTATTATTGCAAAGGCATAAACTTTTATATACAATGATTTTGTAACCCTGAAGGAGGTATAATCATGCAAAAAATAAAAACTGTCTTAGTTGCTAACCGCGGCGAAATCGCTATCCGTGTTTTCCGTGCCTGCAATGAATTAGGTATACGTACCGTTGCTATATATTCCAAAGAAGATACCATGTCCCTGCACCGCAATAAAGCAGACGAAGCTTATCTGGTAGGCGAAGGCAAAAGCCCTACCGAAGCTTATCTTGATATCGAAGGCATTTTAAAAATTGCCAAGGAACATGATGTAGACGCTATCCATCCCGGCTACGGCTTCCTTTCCGAAAACAGCAATCTTGCCCGCCGTTGTGAAGAAGAAGGCTTTGTTTTCATCGGCCCGCGTCTGGAACACCTTATCATGTTCGGCGACAAGCTGAACGCACGCCGTCAGGCTGAACTGGCTGAAATCCCCATGATTCCCGGCAGCAACGGCAATGTTGAATCTGTCGAAGAAGTATTAAGCTTCGGCGAACAATATGGCTATCCTATCATTATTAAAGCTGTTAACGGCGGCGGCGGACGCGGCATGCGCGTAGTACGCAGTGCTGAAGAAGTTCCCTCTGCCTACGACATGGCCCGCAGCGAAGCGAAAAAAGCTTTCGGCAGCGATGAAATTTATCTGGAAAAATATCTGGAAGACCCCAAACATATTGAAGTACAGATTATCGGCGACCAATACGGCAATCTGGTACATCTTTTTGAACGCGACTGCTCCGTGCAGCGTCGTCATCAAAAACTGGTAGAAATTGCTCCTGCTTTTTCTCTGCCCGTTGAACAGCGTCAGGCTATCTGCAACGCAGCAGTCAAACTGATGAAGAATGTCAACTACATCAGTGCCGGCACGGTAGAATTTTTGGCAACCGGCGACGGTAAATTCTATTTCATCGAAGTTAATCCTCGCATCCAGGTAGAACATACCGTTACCGAAGAAATCACCGGTATTGATATTGTCCAATCGCAAATCAAGATTGCTGAAGGCTATGCGCTCCATGATCCGGAAATTGCTATTCCGCATCAAGAAGATATTCATTATCATGGCCACGCTATCCAGTGCCGTATTACTACAGAAGATCCCGCCAACAACTTTATGCCCGATACCGGCAAGCTGATTGCTTACCGCAGCGGCGGCGGCTTCGGTATCCGTTTGGACGGCGGCAACGCTTTCACCGGCTCCGTCATCACTCCTTATTATGATTCCCTACTGGTTAAAGCAACTACCTGGGGCCTTACTCATCAGATTGCTATTACCAAAATGCTGCGCTGCCTGAAAGAATTCCGCATCCGCGGCGTTAAAACCAATATCCAATTTTTAGAAAATGTACTGCAAAACGAACATTTTGCCAACGGCGATTATTCTACAAATTTTGTAGATGAAAATACAGAATTATTTATCTTCCCCAAAACCTTAGACCGCGGCACTAAGCTTTTAAGCTATATTGCCGATATCACTGTCAACGGTTACTCCAATGTAGGCGTACAGCCTAAACCGGATTTTGCTCCGCTGAATATGCCTAAGCCCTTTACCGGCACTCCGGCATTAGGCGCTAAACATATTTTGGACGCACGCGGCGCAGAAGGTCTTGCCGACTGGGTAATGGACCAAAAGGAAGTTCTCATTACCGATACAACCTTCCGCGATGCGCATCAATCCTTATTTGCTACCCGCCTGCGCACTAACGATATGCTGAAAGTTATGCGTGATACAGCTGGCAAGCTGCCCAATCTGTTCTCCTTTGAATGCTGGGGCGGCGCTACCTTCGACGTTGCTTACCGCTTCCTGGATGAAAGTCCCTGGCAGCGTCTGGCACAGTTCAGAGAAGCAGCTCCCAATATCATGCTGCAAATGCTGCTGCGCGGTGCTAATGCTGTAGGCTATACCAGCTATCCTGATAATGTAGTCAAAGAATTCATCAAGCTGGCTGCGAAAAACGGCATTGATATTTTCCGTATCTTTGACAGCCTTAATGGTCTGGACAACATGCGTCTTTCTATCGATACTGTACGCGAAACTGGCAAGGTAGCCGAAGCAGCGCTCTGCTACACCGGCGATATTCTTGACCCCAGCCGTGATAAATACGACCTTAAATACTATGTAAATATGGCACAGGAACTGGAAAAAGCCGGTGCAAACATTATCGCTATCAAGGATATGGCTGGTCTTCTGAAACCGGAAGCAGCTTTCCGTCTGGTAAGCAGCTTAAAATCCTATGTTGGCGTACCTATCCACCTGCATACTCATGAAGGCAGCGGCAATGCCATCTACACTTATGCCCGCGCAATTGATGCAGGCGTAGATATCGTCGATACTGCCATGAGCGCTATGAGCAGCGGTACTTCTCAGCCCAGCGGCAGCAGCCTCTACTATGCACTCAGCGGTCATCCGCGTCAGCCGCATCTGGATGTAGACGCTATGAACGAATTGTCCCGTTATTGGGAAACTGTCCGTCCTTACTATAAAGCAGCAGACAAAACTGAAAACTTCCCCAATCCTGAGGTTTATGTACATGAAATGCCCGGCGGTCAATATACCAACCTGAAACAGCAGGCGCAGGCGCTTGGCCTTATCCATCGCTGGGAAGAAGTAAAGGATATGTATCATCGCGTTTCCATGATGTTCGGCGATTTAATCAAAGTAACTCCTTCTTCCAAGATTGTCGGCGATATGGCACTCTTTATGGTACAAAACGATTTGACCGAAGAAGACGTATATGCTAAAGGGGATGTGCTGGACTTCCCGGCTTCCGTTGTAGAATTCTTTGAAGGACGTATCGGTGTACCTTATCAGGGTTTCCCCGAAAAACTGCAAAAAATCATTCTCAAAGGCCGTCCCACCATTACTGTACGCCCCGGTGCAGTGCTACCTCCGGTAGATTTTGCTGAAGTACGTACCAAGCTGGCAGAAATCGGTGCTCCTACTACTGATGAAGCTGTAAGCTCCTACTGCCTCTATCCGAAAGTTTTCACTGACTGGGTAGAACGCTACAATAAATTCGGTGATGTTTCCGTGCTTGATACGCCTACCTTCTTCTTTGGTATGAAGCCCGGCGAAGAAATTCGTGTAGAAATAGAACAAGGTAAAGTACTCATCATCAAACTTGACCACATTTCCGAAGCTAATGCCAATGGCATGCGTACCGTTTCCTTTGAATTTAATGGTCTGCCCCGCGAAATCGAAGTTAAAGACCGCAACGCTAAAACAACCAATGTCAGCCGCAAGAAAGCCGACAAAACTGTCAGCGGACAAATCGGTGCCTCTCTGTCCGGTTCCGTAGTTAAGGTACTGGTAGAACAAGGTCAGCAGGTAACAAAAGGAACACCGCTGATTGTAACCGAAGCTATGAAGATGGAAACTACTCTTTCTGCTCCTATCGACGGTACTGTCAGTGTTATCCATGTTGCTGCAGGCGAACGTGTCGACAGCGGCGACTGCTTAATGGAAATAACTCCCCTTGCTTAAACAGCTAATAGAAAAGCCCTTTTAAAAAGGGCTTTTCTTTATTTATGCGTAAAAATTCACAATTATGATAAGCTCTGTTCAGGCAAAAAGCAGCAGATATGCTATAATATTCTGTATTATAAATCAGCATAAGGAAATGTATCTATGAAAAAAATCAGTATTTTTGAATATATAAAAACACATATGGGAAATGACGGTTTTTTCGCTTCACCGGTACTTCCTGATGACCCTGAACCGGAAATATCCTATCTGCTTGGTGATGAGGAAGGCCATTATTTCACTACCGGCATCCCCAAAGACAGAGACAGCGCCGATCAGCTGCTGGCAGAACTGCGCCAATACGCGGCTTTTCCTACAGAGGAAAATCGTCAGCAGATTGAAAACACGCTTTCTAATCTCATCATGATTGAAATTCTTTACAGCTTTTCTCAAAAATTTACTAACGAAGACTATAACAATAATATTCTTATCCTGGCGCAGGAACTGTTCTATAATTCCAGCTGCCGTCAGGCACTCAAACTTGCCTACCTGCTTTTTTCCTGCTCCGGCTTAACAAACATCAAAAAAAATAATCCTGAACTGTGGCAGGATTTGCTGCTGGCAGCACGCTGTGAAGAGTTTACCTATTTCTTCATACTTGCTGCCAAGTCCGACCTGCCGGAACTGCAGGAAGAATTGTGGGAGATTATCTATCACACTAAAAACTGGGGACGTATCTTTGCTCTGGAAGAAGCAATTGTAACTACCCATGAACAAAAACTGTGGTGCATAGAAAACGCTTTAGATACTCAGGCCGATTATCCGCCTTTATCAGTAAAGATTATCTTGGAATGTGAACTTACCAAAGAACTGACTGCCGCTGATGTAAGCTATCCTATTTATAACGGTGCAGCTTCTGCTATCCTTAATTTTTTGGAACTGCTCACGTCCTATGACCTGCAAAAGCTGGAAAAGTTCTTCCCTGTCAGCAAAGTAGATTTACCGCCGCTGCTGCATGAATTTTTCAGACACGCCCGCTGTCATGCAGTTTCTCCCGAAACACTGCTCCCCATCATCTTTATCAGTGAGCAGCTGCAGCAGCTGATTGACAACGGCAACTGGTTGCATCTTTCAGCTAATCAATGCCATGCTTTCGTTGCCGCCTGTGACAGTATCATCTATCAGAAGGACTGGAGTACAGAAGTACAGGCACAGCTATTTGACGAAAACGGCAAAATAAATCATCTGCTGTGCGACTTCGCCAAATATCTGGACCTGGATATCTGGCAGCCAGTGTTTGAATATTTTACTGCCCATTACGAAGATAATGACCTTTTGCCCTATCTGCTGGGAGGAAGTGAAGAACAAACCGCAGAAGTCCTTGCTGTTATTGAGCAGCATCTAGATTACTATATGTTCTATCCGCTGACGCTGCTTACCCCCCTGGCTTATCTGCAGGAAAACCCTGGCAAGGGTGAGAGTATCCTGCTGCGCCTGCTGCAATCGCAGAACGAAATGCTGATTGGTATGGCATACCACGTACTGCGTGATTGGCCTTACCATTACCTTACATTGCCATTGAAAAAAGCTATTGTCGAAGCTCAGTCACATATTCAATCTTCTCTTCATAGAGAGATGCTGGACAGCTTGCTGCAGGATGACAGTAACGACAACAATAATAATCTTATGTAAAACAAAAACCGCTCATAAGAGCGGTTTTTATTTTTCTTCTGCCATATTATATTTTTTATGCAGATAGCGCGCCAAATAGACAACCGGAGTATCTGCAATACTTGTAACAATAAAGATAATATAACTGAATAAAATAATATCAATCAATACAGCCTGCTCATATACTCCGTAAAAAGCACCCAGAGTAAAAAGCACCGTATTCAGAAATTGAGAGATAAGTGTGGAACCATTATTACGCAGCCAGAGAAAGCGTTCTGCATCCCCATACTTCTTTCGGGTAAATTCCCACCACCAATGATACAGCCATACATCAAACTTCTGTACCACACCGTAAACAACAAGGCCTGTTAGCATAATACGCGGCGTATTAGTAAAAACTGCTGTAATATGCGGGAATACCGTATCGGCACTGTCCGGCTGGTAATGCAGCCAAAACTGCGACAGCACGATAAAACTTATCGATGCGGCAATACCCATATTAACTGCTCGGTCGGCCTGTTTTCTGCCATACAGCTCACTTAAAATATCTGTTACCAAAAAAGTGGAAGCAAATAAAATATTGCCCAAGGTCTGCTGCATACCAAAAGCCTTAATCAAAATCATAACCTCGATATTGGCAGCAATAGTTGCCAGCACCGTCCAGCAATACAGTCCCTTATCCTTAAAAAATACCTGCCACAGCAATACGCCGCCATATACAACTGCTAAATTTAACAGCAGCAAATATTCGTTCTGCATCATACACCTACTCCAAAATCAGTATTATTGAGCAGAATATCTACTCGCTCATTATCCTTATACAAAGGATATATCTCTTTGATAAAGATATTTCTGACACCAGCATCCGGCAAAATAGGCTTAGTATTGGCTACCATAATATTAACGCAGACTCTTTCGAAATATTGCAAACCAAGCTCAATATCCCGCAGCATGCTTTCCTTTGTCTGCCCCGGCAACCCCTGCAGCAGACATACCTGGTCAAAATACTTGGCAATTTCCTGCGGCACAGCCATACCCATCCCCTTATCCAGATAGCTTTCACGGAACAGGCTGTCAAAGGTTTCCACGCCAATCTTCATCTTAACCGTAATACCCTCGTCGGCAAAACGCTGGCGCCATGCAGCAATAAGGTCTCTGTGCAGCCAGTGGCTTTCAAAATACAAAGTCGTAATTTGATGTTGATGACAAATTTCAAGCAAGAGCTTAATAGTTTCCGCATCCAAATCGCAAAAACTGCCGGAATTAATGACCTCCAAGCGTCCGTATTTACCTGTTACCTGCTGCAGTACTCTGCTGTTCAGGCGAAAATTCTCCTCTTCATTTAAAGAAAAATCAAGATGATAATCACAAAAACGACAGCGCCGCCATTTACAGCCGCTGCCGCGCAGCAATACTATTTCCCGGGAATTTTTTTCATCTATGCAGGCATATCTGCATTCAAAAGGAACTGTTCCCATGCTTTTACCTCCAAAGCAAAAAGGGCGCACTACGGCACCCTTCAAATCCGTAGTTTTGTTTTAAGACAGGATGGTTACGAACTGTCTTATGCATTTATCAATAAATATATTATACATACTTGCGGCAAACCGTCAACTATGCTTGTTAACTATCTCTGCTTTAAATACGTTGATGGTATCCGGGTCAGGACAGCAAAAACGTGCTGTTCCCTCTGCTTCACCGGGAATACTGCCGCCATAGCGCAGAATATCTATATAAGGAAAACCAGCATGCAAAGCCATGGGACAAATTTCGCCGCGCTGCGTATCAAAATCAAAAACATCGCCAACTTTATGACCGCGATGACAGCCGCGGCAGCCCTTCTGCTCAATAATAGTAAGCTTAATTTTCGGCCGCATTATTCTTCCTCCTTATATTCCAAACATGGTCTGCACCAGCTTGATACCTGTCGCAGTCTTAAAAATTCTCTCTGTACATATTTTGATATTTCCTTGCGGCAGCTTATCTTCATAAAAGTTTACCAGAAAATCTGCTTCAACTAAAATCTGATAATCCAGCCCATTAATATTGTTATAAGTGTGATGGTGTCCCACTAAATAACATATACGTTCTCTATCCTCTTTGGCAAAACCAGCCTCAAGTAATAATTTCTCCGCTGCCTGCGGACCTTCCTGCTCCTGAATCTTGCCGTCATTGCGTCCATATTTAGCTTCTCCCGGCTTAATGCCGCAGTCATGCACCAGTGCCGCTGCTTCCAGCAAAGTCTGCGTATGTTCATCCAGCCCTTCTGTTCTGCCAATCAGTGCCGCCAGACTGTGTACCTTGATAAAATGCTGACAACGCTTAGCATCACCGGCAAAATACTGCAGCATGGCAAGATATAAAGTATCTATTTGTTTCATGCTATCCCCTCATTCTCGCATAATTTTGCGTATATTATAGCACTTTAAATATTCATCTTACAAATATAACTATCCAAACAAAAACGCCGCAGATTAACTGCGGCGCTGTTCCTTTATCTGGAGCTACTGACGGGACTCGAACCTGCGACCTGCTGATTACGAATCAGCTGCTCTACCAACTGAGCTACAGTAGCACATAGACCTATTATGCTTTAGCTTTTTTAGTTCTTACTTTCTTGACGCTGTTAATGCCGGATTTTTTAATCACCTTAGCCAGCTCTGCAATAATATGCAGTTCGTCTACGGTGCAGTCCTGCAAAAGCTCAGAAAGCTCATTGTGGAAAATCTTTTCGCTACGATGAATATTATCACACAGCAGTTCATCCACAGATACATCTAAAACATTAGCTAAATGGATAATGGTCGGCAGACCTAATTTGGTATTGCCGGTTTCGATGTTGCTGATATGCGGCGTAGACAATCCGGTAATCCTGGCAATGCTGCCCTGGGTTACACCTTTACGCGTACGTGCCGCCTTTATCCTCACACCTATAGCCTTATAATCAATATCCATCTTCACTAAACCCTCTCCTTCAATCACCTTATATACTGCACATAAACCCAGTGCAATACACGTCAGTATTAGATATTATATCCGAAAAACTTATTTAAGGCAAGGGCTTAACTTGGGTAATTTATACATTGCAGATAATTTATTTTCTCAGCAGCGGTACTGTCAAACTGCCTTGCGGCATGAGGATAATCTTATAATCGCTGCCTACATATTTTTCTGCCAGCTTAATAGCTTCGTCAACATTATCCACTGCTTCAAAGAGCAGATCACTGGCAATCTTTTTATCTAACGCAGAAACAAGGATAAATTTTGCCTTCTTCATTAGTCTGGTAATAGCAAAAGCCTTATGCGCGCCGATAACGAAGTTCTTCTCCAGCTGCGCTTTAATAGCATCCGGCGACGGATGTTCCTGCAGAGCTTTCTCCAAAGCCGCACTGCCGCTGCCTTCCTCACATTCGCCGATGATAATAACTACGCCGCCATCTTTTACTGCACACCAGGCATTGTCCATAGTTTTCTGCAGCTGATAGACATTGATGTCTTTAGGATAACCGCCGCAGCTGGCAATAACGATGTCAGCCGGAGCGTCAAGTTCTACACCATATACCTTATCAACAAACTTGCAGGCTTCCAGATGTGCTTTTTCCCAATCACCGGCGAAAATCTTCAAAAACTGTTTCTTAGCGTCAAGTATAGCGTTAAACAGGAACATTCTGTGCTCTTTGGCAAAAAGGCGCACACCTTCCATTTGGTCTTCATAAACAGGATTGCCGTGCAATTTACCCAGCTGTGCATCGGGGCTCATCATCAAGCTGTGATTGCGTCTGATAGTTTCCATAGCAGCCACACCCGGCAAAACTGCCTTGCGTCCACCGCCAAAACCGCTGAAGAAGTGATGCACGATAGTACCGGTCATAATAACTAAGTCTACATCACAAATCAGCTTATTAAGCCATACGGGCGTGCCGAAAGAAGTTTCTCCAAAATATTCAAAATCCTCCTGCTTATTGCAGTCGCTGTTATACATGGGCAGTCTTTTAGCAACGTCTTCGCCTACGGCCTCAATCATTTCCTCCTGCGTCATCTTGCGGTGCGTGCCAAGAGCAAAAACAATACGCATATCTTCATCTTTGATGCCCATTTTATTAAGCTCTTCCACAAGGATGGGCATAAAGTCATGACTGTTGGCAACACGGGTAGGGTCGTTACAAATAAAAGCAACCTTCTGCCCCGGCTGCAGCAATTCATTGAGCGGCTTACTGTCAATCGGATGATAGATAGCGTCCAAAACAGCCTGCTTTAAATCAGTCAGCGGCGCCATTTCTGCTACCTTGATTTCTGCCATAACTTTTTCCTGCTCCAAGGAAAAATCCTTGTAGCCATGTCCGTATTTATAGGAATAATCTGCTCGTGTCATCTTAACACCCCCATAAACTTCTTGCTAATTTTATTTTAGCACAAAGACTCCTGTTTGGGGAGTTGCTATTTTTTCGGCAGCGAAAGCATCAGTACCGTAAAGATAATGCAGCCCATGCCAATTAAGTCTTCCATAGTTAATACTGTTCCCAAAAGTACAACTACGGCAATAATAGAAGCCAGCGGTTCGGCACAGGAAATAAGGCTGGCTTTAGTCGGCCCTACTATTTTCAGTCCTGCCAGATACAAGCTGTAGCTGGCAATGGTCGCACCAAAAAGTAGATATAAAAACGCCAGTACAGCATGATTATCCCAGCCTGTCGGCAGTGCAACAGGATTGCGGAAAAATACCAGGCCCAAGCCTGACAAAAGCTGACCCCAGCCGATAACTACCGTAGACGGATATTTTTTTAAAAGCTCTGCCGGCATCACCGTATAGTAAGCATAAGCTATCGCTGAGTAAATACCCACTGCCAAAGCTGCCGGCGACAGAACTACCTTATCAAGATTACCATGGGTAGAAATCAGAAATACGCCTGCTACAGCAAAAAAGATACCAAGAAATTCTCGGCCTTCCGGCAGAGATTTTTTCTTTATCGACATCCACAGCATAACAAATACGGGAGCCATATACTGCAGCACCGTAGCCGTCGCCGCATTGCACAACGAAATAGTATGATAAAATCCCAGCTGCGCCCCCAGTACGCCGATAAAAGAAAAAGCTGCTATTGCTTTTAAGTCTTCACGCAAAATACGAAATACATCCTGCTTCTGCATCAGCTTGGCAAACAGCAGGAATAAAAATCCGGCAATAATCTGGCGCACCATTACCAGCCAGACAGCATCCGCATGGTAGTTCTGAAAAAGATACTGACCTGCCACACCGCCCATACCCCAGGCAGTTGCAGCAGCTACAATCAATAATACTCCGCGCAAAAATCTTTGCTTCATTATTTTTGCTTCTCCTGTCATAAATTTTTTCGTAAAGCATAAAATATCTAAAGACAAATAAACGGCTGTCTGAAAAGACAGCCGTATTTTTGCTTCCTACATGGAAGTGACAAAATAGCCAATGGCAAAAGTGAGTACCGTCAGCGTAATCATCATAGGATCAGCAATGGAAGTGCGGTAGTTTTCCGGATTATATTTCTTGTTTACACGGAAAGGCCGCGCATCTAAGAACTCCATAGGATTGGAGGTGAGCTCCATAAATTTCTCGTAAAGAATATTCCAGGCTGAACCAAGCGCACTGCAAAGCGCGCAGAAAATGAAACTGCACTCACGGATAACACCGCTGAAAGGTTTGCGATAAAACCAGTCGGTATCCAAAGAAAGCGCTGTATGCGGCTCCATCTTAGGCAGATACATCATAAACGGAATCATCGTCATGCCCAGCATCTGCACGTACTGCAGAATATGTTCCGCCGTAAACGGATGATAAGCCGGCGCATCAAAGGGCAGATAACGGTATAAAAGGTCGGGATAAACGCCATACATAAAGCAGAAGAAAGCACCCAGGCCCATACCAACATACATATTCTTCGGCAGTTCCTGCTTGATTTCCACTTCTTTATCAGTTTTGCGCAGGAAGATAAAATAACCCATCTTGAGTGTTATAGACAGGAAAGTACCGACACTGGCAAGCTCCAGCAGATTAAATATTGCATCGTGGCCAGCCAGCTGCGCTGCGCTTACAGTGATAGTCTTACTGATAAAACCATTGAAAAACGGTATACCGGAAATGGAGAACGCTGCAATAAAGAAGCATACAGTTACGAACGGCATCTTTTTGGCAAGTCCGCCAATCTGATTGATCTTTCTGATACCAGTTGCATAAATAATAGCACCTGCACACATAAAGAGCAGTGATTTATACAGAATATGGGAAAAAGCATGTGCTGTTGCACCATTAAGTGCCATAGCCGTACCAATACCGGCACCAGCTACCATAAAACCTACCTGGCTGATGATATGGTAACCAAGCAGACGGCGCATATCATTTTCCATTACCGCATAGCAAGCTCCGTACAGGGCCATGAAAGCACCAATGCCCATGAGGAAATATTCACCGGCAAAAATACGGATCAGGCAATATACAGCAACCTTAGTGGTAAATGAGCTTAAAAATACACTGCCGGTAATCGTACCTTCTGGATAAGCATCTACCAGCCAGGCATTAAGAGGCGGAATTGCAGCGTTGACTGCTACACCAATAAGGATGAGCCAGAACGCATAATCATGTACACCACTGGCCAGATTACTGATGAGCGCTTCACCGTCACTTAATTTTAAGAAGATACCGGCCAGCAGCATATTGCCGCCAAACATATGCACTAAAAGATATCTGAAACCTGCTCTGCGGGACGCAGGAGTCTTACGGCACCAGATTAAAAACAGGGAAGTAATTGCCAGCATTTCCCAGAAGAAAATCATGGTCAGCCAATCTTTTGCCAAAGTTACACCTATGGCACAACCAGCATACGACATGGAACAAAGAGCTTCCATCCTGTTTTCATTATGGGCAGAATAAATACCGCCGATAGTAGCCATTAAAGCAAAGATAAAGGTAAAAATCCAGCTAAGCTTATCGACAAAAATTACGCCAAGCTTATAATCATTAACAAAGCTCAAGCTGATATCTGTACCAACAGGCAGCTGCCAAACAGCATACAGAGCAAACAGCGGCCCGCAGGCTAAAAATACTTTTCGCAGCGCTTTAGGAACAAGCATTGCCAAAAAGCCTACACATATTAAAATCAGACCTGGGTGAAGAATTCCGTCAATCATTATCGTCACCTCTGTCATCATAATAATTTTCATCACGCTGCAAAAGCGGCGCCATCAAAAGCTTAGCAACAATTATCAGCACCCAGCAGCCAACAAAGCCAAAGAAAATATTGTAACCAAATGGCAAAGGCCACCAGGACGGACTGTGCAGATGTATGCCAAATAATTCTGCCGCTGCAGAAATCAGAAGAATAACGGCAACTAAAATATAAACCGATTTTTCAGTCATTACAGCCATCCTCCCGTCCATCCGGCACAAATAGCCTCAGAAGCCATTGTTGCCAATTCATAGAAATGCGGATAAATATCAGGCATAATGCCAAGAATAACAGCCATTGCAGTAGTAATACAGATAGGTATCAGCATCCTGTAACTTACCGCACCATATTCACGGATAGCTTCGTGAGGGTCCTTTTTAAGATAAGCCATCTGACATACCGGCAGCAAATAAGCAGCTGCTAAAAGAGCACTGGCAACCCATACCAGTACATACAGCGGCTTTCCTGCCTGCAAAGCACCCAAAGCTAAGTTCCATTTACTGATAAACCCTACCAAAAACGGCATACCGGCAATACCCAGCGACGCAATGGTAAAACAGGCCATAGTGACTGGCAGCTTTTTGCCTATGCCATACAATTCACTGATATTATTGCGATGAGTACGGGCAATTATCAAACCGGCACACATAAAGAGAGTAATCTTCATTACCGCATGAGCGACAAGATGCAGATACGCCCCTTTAATGCTCAAAGGTGAAAGCAGTGCCGCACCTAAGACAATATAGGAAAGCTGTCCGATAGTGGAAAAAGCAAGGCGTCGTTTTAAATGATCCTGACGCAAAGCAATAAGTGAAGAAATCAAGATACTGGAAGCAGCCGCCCAGGCTAGTGCATCAACAGTACCTATCTCTGCCAGCAGTTTCGGACCGAAGACAAAGCCAATGACACGCAGCACGCAGAAAACACCGGTTTTAACAACGGCTACAGCATGGAGCAATGCACTGACAGGAGTCGGTGCAATCATTGCTGCAGGCAGCCAGCCATGCAGAGGCATTACTGCAGCTTTTACGGAACCAGCCAAAATCATCAGTACGAAGATAGCCTGCAATACCCAGCGCGGAGCCATCTCAGTTGTCAGGAAACCACCGGGGGTAAAGTCCATAGTACCAGAAATACAGTAAACCGCTACGATTCCTGCCAGGAACAGCTGACCGGAAATCAATGTGTAAATTAAGTATTTACGGCTGGCCATAAGCGCTTCTTCATTACGCTTATGTAATACCAGAGGATAACTTGCCAAGGTCAGTAATTCGTAGAAAATGAAGAAAGTCAGCAGGTTTGCTGCCATGGCGATACCCATGACAGAGCTCATGCAGATAGCAAAAGCAGCAAAATAACCAGTCTGTTCTTTTTCATTGTTGCAGCGCATATAACCGATGGAATAGAAATTCATCGGCACCCATAACATGGAAGCCAGCACAGCGAAAATCATGCCCGCCGGATCCGTACGCAGCGTAAGTCCAACAGTATCAGTAATCTGGCACAGTGTCCATTCATAATAATTACCATCTAATACAGCCGGCAGCATAGAAAGGATAATACCAAATTTAACAACTGAAGCAATAGCACTCCAAGTTTCACGCAGGTTAGGATATTTGCGGCTGAAAGCAATTAAAACAGCTGCCAGAAAAGATACACCAACCGCCAGAAATGGTCTGCAGTCTATAATAGTCATCTCAGAAACACCTCCGGCAACCCAAGTTTAATTATATCAGTAACAATATCCACACTGTAGAAGCCAAGCGCCATAATGCCGATACCTACAACAAAAATAGGAATCGCCATTTCTACCGGCAGACCCAGTTTACCTTTATGTCTGTGTACTTCTGTCAGTGAAGCTTCACGCTGAATAAACATCTGCTCAAGAATACGGAAGAAGTAAATCGCATTCAGCAAGCTGCTGATTACCAACACAGCAATGTAAAAATACTGCGCACCGGTATAAGCGCCAAGCAGCAGATACCATTTACTGAAGAAGCCTGCTGTCGGCGGCAAGCCAATCATAGAAAGTGCCGCAAATGTAACTGTAATCGTACTGATGGTCATTTTTTTATTTAAACCGCCTAAACGATACAGATTAACCTCACCGAAGCGATATTCTATGCCACCGATAACCAGGAACAGAGCACATTTCATAAAAGCATGGTTGATAATATGCAGCACAGCACCAATAAAGCCGTACATATTACCCATAGCCAGGCCAATAGCTATATAACCAATCTGTGCCACACTGGAATATGCCAGCATGCGGCGGAAGTCATATTGAGCCAAAGCCATTATGGAACCAATCAGGATACCTGCTACACCCATAATACCTAACACATTCAGCGCACTGCTTACTACAGGGTTATCTACTTTGAACATATAGAATAAAAATCTGATCATTGCGTAAGACGGAATCTTGCTCATGATACCTGCAATAAGTGCTGCTGCACCAGGATGCGCATAGGTATAGGCATCAGGCTGCCAGCCATGCAAGGGGAAAAGCGCCATCTTGATACCAAAGCCGATAACAAAGCATCCGACAGCCATCGCAAAAAGCGGAGAATGCAGATGCCCAGCTGCCAAAGCAGCCATGTCAGCCATATTCAAGGTACCAGTCATGGCATACATATAACCGACACCCAGCAAGTATAAAGAAGCGCCGATAGTGCCGATTAAAAGATATCTGAAAGCAGCCAGCATGGACTTCTTGCCGCCCAGAGCTATCAAGCCATAGCCGGACAAGGACATTACTTCCAGATATACGTACAGATTGAAGACGTCGCCGGTAATAACCATACCGCACATACCGACAGTCATCAAACCAAACAACGTATAATAGCCGCCTATATGCAGCCAGTCTTCATCTTTGACAAATGGTCTGCTATAAATAGCAACCATCAGCGAAATAAAGGTAATAAGCACTGCTAAGATCCCACTTAATGGGTCAATAACAAACTCAATACCTATAGGCGGCTGCCATCCGCCCATCCAGTAATGTATAGGCGCACCGTTTCTGGCAATTACCTGCTGCAAAGCCGTAACTGCACTGAGAAAAGCACCAAAAATAGAAGCAATGACAATCCAGGAGCCAAGATTTTTGCTGATTCTGCTGAATAACATACAGAGCAGAGCAGCCGATACCGGCAGCAGGACAATCATTACAGGAGCATGCTGCATCATTTGCTAGCCCTCCTTAAAACCTCTACCTCTTCTACAGAACCGTATATTTCCTTAATACGCATAAGCAAAGCAATAGCTACGCCGGTAGTACCAAGACTTACAACGATAGCCGTCAGCATCAGGCCATGAGGCAAAGGATTAATATAGGCATCAGGATTAGTGGTGGCTCCATTTAAAATAGGTATCATACCACCATCTTTCTGAGCAAAGCACAGATAAAAATAAATAACAGCAACCTGCATAACGTTCATGGCCATCAGCTTTTTCATATAGTTCTTACTGAGAACCATACCATAAACACCCAGGAAAAACAAAATCATAACCAGGGAATAGATGCCTTTAGTTTTCAAGAATTCATTTACTACTTCCATCTTCGTCCCCCCTTTTAATGATTGCGTCCATCAGGTTGATGATGGTCATCATAACACATACCGCAACACCTATTTCAATCATAAATATTGCCATGGCATGCATCTCATGTGCCGGTTCCATATGGATTGGCATAAAATCATATTCCAGAAATCTGCCGCCGCCAAAAAGTGTCAGCCAGCCGGTAAAGGTATAAAGGAAAGTTCCTACACCTGCCAAAACTACCGAAGTTTTGCCAGACACATTAAACTTTGCTTTTTCTCCCATAATCATACGCGACAATAAAACACCAACAGAAAGCAAAGCGCCTGCCTGGAAACCGCCGCCGGGAGAAAATTCGCCCAAGCACAATACATAGATACCATAAACTATAGTAAATGGCACCAGCATACGGAAGGCAATGTTTAAAATCAAACCACCAAAAGGCTCTCTCATTTGATTACCTCCCCTTCATCCGGATCCTCCGGTTCTTCTTCAGGACGTCTGCCCACAGCATTACTGGTCAGCACCAATACTGTAGTAAGGCCTGCCAAAAACATTACCGAGGTTTCCCACATGGTATCAAAACCCCTGTAATCAATAATTACACCGGTAACGATATTAGGAGAACCAGTATCTTCAGCACTGCGGGAAATATATGTAGGAGTAACATGCTGATTCGGAGCAGTATTAGCATTACCGATTTCCGGCAGATAGGTTACAACGGTACAGAACATGCTGGTAATGACAGCCAGCAGTACAGCTACTAATCCACGCATTATTTACACCACCTATCAATTTTCTTCAGCGAAGCTACAAAAAAGATAGTCGAGATAGTACCAATTACAGCCTCTGTAAAAGCAACGTCAGGAGCACCCATCATCAAATACAGAAGCACAGCACAGAAGCTGAAGGCACTGTAGATAATAGCTGCACTGAGGATGTCCTTACAGAAAATAACCGCACAGGTAATCAGAATGAGGAAAATAAGCAGAACTGCTTCAATGATGTAAATCTGCATTTTCATCTTCCTCCTTTTTTAAATCTTGCAAAGTCCAAACCTTATGTCCGGACTTATAGGCAGCTTTACTGAGAATATGTGAGCCAATAGGATTGGCCAAGAATACGATAAGGAATACTAAAGCCATCTTCACGGTAGTCAGTGTAGCCCCCTCATAAATCATCAGGCCGATAAAAGAAAGCATACATCCAAGGGTTTCACTGTTGCCGGAAGCATGAATTCTGCTGTAAAAATCCGGCAGGCGCATCATACCGATTGCAGAAGCTAAAAAGAAAATTGCTCCGCCCAGCATAAAAAGCGCTGCTAAAAATTCTCTGGCGGTAAAATCAAAAGTCATATGTTCTTACCTCCCAAATACTTAGCTACTATTACAGAACCAACAAAGCCTAACATGGCATAGGAGATAGCAATATCCACATACATATCAGGACGCTTGTCAATATAGCCAAACAAAACCAAAAGCAGGATTGTATCTGCACCGATAACACCCAAACCATTCATACGGTCATAAATTGTCGGGCCCTGAAATACACGCTGCAGCATCATGGCGATGACGAAGATAATAGAAATCATAAGGATAGCAAAAATAATATTCATAATCAGTCCTCACCTTCTGCAACCGCAAAATCAAGCTTTTCGCCAAACAATTTAGCAACCTGCTTCTGCATGCTTCCGTCAAGTACTCCGGCAGCAGCACCGTCAGTAAGCGCATGAATTTCAAAAAGTCCGTCATCAGTAACATTGATGGTTACAGTACCAGGAGTCAGAGTGATGGAATCTGCCAGCACTACTGCAGCCATGGGATTTTCTGACCGGAAATAAAAACGTACTATCTGCGGATTGATGTCAAGATTCTGACTTGTAGTAGCTTTGGCAACATCAATATTGGCCAGCACCAACTGCCACAGAAGCCACAGCGAATAGCGCAGCATCTTAAAGATAGAAATACCGAAAACAAAAAACTTCTTACTGCCGTCTTTGCTGGATACTAAAAGCAGAGGATATGTTATCCAGGCAGTAACTACACTTGTTAAAATACCATAAACTATAAACTTAACTTCTGTACGACCGGCAAGAATCATCCAAAACGCGAATAAAACCACCGCCATACCTACTAAATGCACTACTGGGGAACCGACTATACTTTTATCACGCAAAACACTCTGTTTTTCCACGGTTACCACCTTTCTTCCAAAAGATTATCTTAAACCGCATTCAAAATAATTATAAAATCAAACAGAATACCAGCTTCACAATTCTTTATTGTGAAACCGGCATCTACTTGCTTTGACTACGGTCTGCAGTTATGTTGCATTGGAGGTTATCTTCTCTTCTAACCTCCTTCAATACTTTTTATGTATTAGACAAAAATCCTTAAATTCCTGCTTTTTTTACAATTATGTAAAAAAATTGTAAATAACTTTTGTTATTTTTCTGCAAGACTTACCTGTCGGTATAAGTAATTATCCTGCGGCAGCATTTTTTCAGCTAAACGTCTAACTCTTGCGATATCGGCCGTACTGCAGATAATACTTTCAGCGGCTGGAGAAATGCGCAATAAATCGTTGCTCACCAATAAATCCTTCGTTAAGGCTGCTGTTGCCTCTGCTGGATCTATCACGGTAACCTGCGCACCAAATTCATCTCGGATAACATTCTTAATAAAAGGATAGTGAGTACAGGAAAGGATAACTGTGTCTACACCGTCAGCTTTTAAAGGTGCTGCATATTTTGCCACAGCCTGCTGTACTTCCGGCCCTGATAATATTTCCTTTTCAATTAAAGGTACAAAGTCAGGACATGGCTGTAAATAAACCTGTGCCTGCGGATCTTTAGCCAGGATTGCCTTTTCATGTGCACGCGTACTTACTGTAAAAGGTGTTGCCATAACGCCTATTTTTTTGTTTGCACTGGCTTTAAGAACAAGGTCTTCACCTTTAGACATACCAATCAGCGGAAATTTATGCTGTTGCTGTAAAGTATCAGTCCCTAAAACAGTAATCGTATTGCAGGCAATTACTGCCATTTTTATCTGCTGTCTATCCAGCCAGGAAAGTATTTCTTCTACAAATACGCGCACCTCAGCTTCACTGCGCGAACCGTAGGGAGTACGAGCAGTATCACCAATATAAATAAACTGTTCATCAGGCAAAGTCTGACGCAAACATTTGAGTACCGATAATCCGCCCACTCCGGAATCTATAACACCTATTGGTAATTCCTTATTCATAAAAATTCCCCTCACAATACATAAATATTACTGCCTATATTATAGCACGCCTTGATTTTTTAGGTAAAAAAAGCTCTGCCAAAAGGCAGAGCTTTTTCTTCATTATTTAATTATTTAGCTGTCAGACCACCATCAACTGTAATAATACTGCCGGTCATAAAGCTGTTCAGCGGCGATGCCACCGAGCAGATTACATGCGCAATTTCTTCCGCCTGAGCAATACGCTGCAGCGGATATACCGAACTCATATCTTCTATGCCATAACTTCCGCCGCATTGTTCCAGCTGCTTTTGCAGCAGCGGAGTATCAACATCTGCTGGACAAACGCAGTTAACTCTTATCGACGGAGCTAAATCAAGTGCCAGTGCCCTGGACAAAGCAACCACTGCTCCCTTGGACGCACAGTACAGCGGACAGCCATAATTACCACTTACACCGGCATCAGAAGCAACAGTCACAATACTTCCGCCTTCTTTAAGATAAGGTAATCCTGCCTGCAGGAAATAAACAGTCCCTTTCACATTAGTATCTAAAAGAGCAAAGCTTTGTTCACTAATCTGTTCTAAACGTTCTTCAACATAAATACCTGCGGAAGCAATCAAAATATCCTGCTGAACTCCCAACTGCTTAAATGCCTTAACGCAATCCTCCTGACGAGAAACATCACAAGGCAGATACAGCGCTTCTTTACCTGTTTTTTCTAAAAGAAATTTTACTGCTGCTTCGCCTCTTGCTTGACTGCGCCCTAAAATACATACAGAAGCAGCTCCGTCTACAAGCATCTTTTCCGCTGCAGCAAGTCCTATTCCGGAAGTGCCGCCACTGATAACAACATGCAGTCCTTCACAACCATAGCCTTTCATGTTCTTCCTCCCGATTATACTTTTTCCTTAGGCGGCAAAGTAACCGTCACCTGCGTATATACCTGTTCTTTACTGTCTAAATCCAGCTGCATATTATGGCGCAAAGCTATCTGCTTAGCAATAGCAAGACCTAAACCGCTGCCCGACTTGTTATGCTCATTGCGCGCTTTATAAAAACGGTCAAACGCATGCAGTAAATCTTCCTGCTTAATGCCGCAGCCATGATCGGTAACGGTAAGTTTATTGCCATGCAAAGCAATCTCAATGCTGCCGCTTTCAGCAGAAAACTTAATACTGTTCTGCACAAAAATCATCAGCATTTGCCGCAGTCTGCCATAGTCGCCATTTACTACATAAACATCAGTATCCATGTCTGCAGTAATCTGCAGTTTTTTCTCAGCTCCCAACTGCCTGCCGCTGCGCAGTACATCCTGCACTACATCACAAAGATTCAGCAGCTCTTTTTCTATAGGAAAATCCACATTCTGCAAACGCGATAAATCAAGCAAATCGTTAATCAGTCGCTGCAGGAAAATACTTTCCCTATGCATCTGCTCATAATAGTATTTTACCTCTTCAGCATCTGTAACTACACCATCCTGCAGTGCCTCCAGACTGCCGCGGATAACCGTTACCGGCGTCCTCAATTCATGGGAGATATTAGCAATAAATTCCCGCCGCAGTTTTTCCAGTTTCTGACTTTCCTCGTCAGCTGTCTGCAGCCTGCCGGAAAGTTCATCCAAGGTTTTAGCCAGTGCACCAATCTCATCATCACGTACAATATTGCATCTTGCCGTATAATCACGGTCAGCTAAACGGCTGGCGATATCCTTCATAATATTCAGCGGTCTGGTAAAATGCCACGAGAACATAATACTAAGTACAATAACCAAGAGCATTGCTATAATACCGCTGATTAAAAGAAGCCTTATGCCTTCCCAGGCAGCCTCACGCATTCCCTGTACTGAAGAGTTAAGCAGTACAGCTGCTCTGACCTGTCCATCCTGGTCATAAACAGGCACACCTACGGTAACGACAATATCCTCCAAAACAGGATTAAATTCCTCAATCGTAAAAGTTTTCCCCTGGAAAACCTCATCTATATGACTTTTAGCTGCATCAGAAAGTGCATCATAAGCAGCGCGCGGATTGTTCTCCAGCTGCATGCGATGATGCTTCCTGCCCTGCTGCTTTACCTGCAGATGATGACTGGCCGCTGCCGGCATATTCAGATTACGCTGAGCATCTACCACCCAGACGTCTTCCATAGTCACATTATCCAGATAACTGATAAATCGGCTGCCGGCAATACTGCCGCCAGTACGTTTCTGGATAAAGTTCATATTATCACTGATAACTTCCGCAATTCTGACAGCACGTACCTGCATTTCTTTTTTCTTAATATCTATCGTATGCTGCTTAAACAGATGGGTAAAAGCAATACCTACTGCCATAGCAAAAAATATCAGCACCACAGCAAAATAAGCTGTAAGTTTCCAGGCAATCCTGTTATTCATCCTGCTTCTCCTCAAATCTGTAGCCTACACCCCAGATAGTTTTAATCTCCCAGCCGATATGTTCATATTTATCCAGCTTTGCCCGCAAGCGTTTGATATGCGAATCTACCGTTCTGCTGTCGCCATAATAATCATAACCCCAGATACTGTCCAGTAAGTTTTCACGGCTGAACACCTTCGTCTTATTTTTCGCCAGCGTCCACAAAAGCTCAATTTCTTTTTTAGTCAGCGGTACTTCTTCATCATTGATTTTCACCATATATCTATCTAAATCAATAAATAAACTGCCCGTCTGATAAATATTCTGCTTCTGCTGTTCCTGTACCTGGATTCGACGCAGTACTGCACGCACTCTGGCCATAACTTCATTGGCAGAAAACGGCTTAAGGATATAATCATCAGCGCCTATATCAAGACCCATAATCTTATCATAATCTTCACCGCGGGCAGTAACCATAATGATAGGCACCATGGACTCCCTGCGCAGACGGCGGCAAACTTCAAAGCCGTCTACCTCAGGCATCATCACGTCCAGCAGAATCATGACAATCTCATCACCATACTTGGCAAAAGCATCCAGAGCCTCTTTACCGTCAAGAGCAATAACAGGCTCCAGACCTTCTTTTCTGGCATAGCCTGCCAAAATAGAAGTAATCTGCTTATTATCATCTGCAATCAATATTTTATTCATACCCGCACCTCCGGCTACTGAATTATTTTCTATCAATATTATTATAGATTATAACCCTAAAATATGGCAGAAGCTTGTCAGCAGGACAGAAAAAATTTTTCAAAACAAAAGCAAAAAAACATTATTTTGTCATAAATCACCGTTACAATAAAATCAAACAAAGGAACCTACCAATAAACACAAGGAGTGATAAATATGTTGAAATTAAACTTCAAAAAAACTTTACTTACCGCCGCTGTATTAACCTCTCTCTGTGCAGGAGCAGTCTTCGCTGCCGATGCAGTACAAACCCCGGCTGATAATACTGCCTGCCCGGCAACCATGATGCATTGCCGTGACAATGGTGACTACGGTTACAGACACCACAGAAACTATCGCCTTACTGATGAACAAAGACAGCAATGGCAGGAAAAACGTGCTGAATGGGCTAAAATGACTCCTGAACAACGTCAGGAAGCACGTGAAAAATGGCAGGCTGAACGGGCTAAATACAGAGAAGAATGCCTCAGCAAGCTTACTGACGAACAACGTCAGGAAGTAGAACAAATTATCCAGGAACGCGACCAGCAGCGTCAGTCCATGCGCGAACGCATCCAAAAACTGACTCCGGAACAGCGTCAGGCCCTGCGTGCCTACGGTCCCGGCTTCAAACACCATGGTAAACACTTCCGTATGGCTCCGCCGGCAGATTGCCCCTTGAACACTGCTGCCGATACTGCAGCTAAATAATGATCAACACTTCCCCCTCTTAACTTAATAAAAAAGGCTTCTGCAAACTTAATTGCAGAAGCCTTAATTTTTTATACATGTTCAATCCAGAACGGATAGGTACTTAAAATAATAACCAAAAACAGCACCAGATAATCAGCAGCTCTCAGCGGCTCTGAAGGCATATTCTTATAAGTATTGCCGCCAAAGCCCTTCAGCTCCATACTGAGCGCCAAAGTTTCCGACTTGGCCACAGCACGCATAACCAGCGGACGAATAACAACCAGGTAAGCAAGAAAACGCTTAATGATATTGCCGCGATTAGAATAGCCGCGGCAGCTTTGTGCATCAAGGGTAATAGCACTGTCTGTCAGAAAATTAGGTACAAAACGCAGCGCCGTAGTAAGCATGAAAGCATATTCACAGGGAAGATGAAATCTGTCTACCAATGCTTTAGCAATATCCTGTATCCTTGTTGCAGCCAGCATACATAAAAAGGCCATGGTCATAACCAGCATACGCAAACCGCCAATTAAAGATTGCTCCAGCGGCGTACCGAACAGAAGCTGCAGCAGTACCATGGTACCGGTAAATACTGCAAGTCCGCCAATGGCAGCCATAGTCATCCTGTCATGCTTAATATACAAAAGCAGCGCCAGTTCTGTTACAAGGATAGTTGCCACCGCTTCTACCGGCAGAATAAATACCCAGGCAGTAACCGCAATTGTCACTATGATTTGTGTAAAAGCTGTAAGTTTCATTTCCGGCCACCTTCTTTTATGCATACTGCCTCACAGAATTCTTCCGGCTGCGCAGCATCAATCCCTAAAGCTGCCGCCAGCGATGCTACTACCGGTCTATGCAGACCCCAGCGCTCTACGGGGTAATTGCCGTTAAACAGCTCTTTCGGCGTACCATCAAAAACAAGATTACCATGATGCAGCACCAGTACCCTGCGGGCATATCGGCGCACAATTTCCATATCATGAGAAATAAGCACGATAGTCATTCCGCGTTTGGTATTGATTGCCTGCAGATATTCCATCATGCGTACTTTTTCTAACGCATCCTGTCCGTTAGTAATTTCATCCAAAATCAAAGTACGCGGATTTAAAGCCAAGGCTGCGGCAACGCCAAGTCTACGTTTTTGCCCAAAGGAAAGCAGACGCGGATACTCTTCGCGCAGCTCCGTTAAGCCCATAGCTTCCAGTGCTTCCAGCACCTGTCGGTCAATAGTTTCTTCCGTCAGCTTCTTTGCGCGCGGGCCGTAGGCTACTTCATCATATACGGTATCTTCCAGAATCTGTAAATCGGGATTCTGAAAAACATAACCAATTTTATCTGCCAAATCAGCAGGCTCTTTTTTAACTATGTCCTCTCCGTCAATTAAAATCTGACCACTGCGAGGATGGCAAAGTGCCATAAAAAGGCGGCTCAAAGTAGTCTTACCGCTGCCGTTATGCCCGAGCAGAGCAACAAATTCTCCGTCTTCAATACGGATATCCACATCATTGATTACAGGCTGCCCGCGCAGATAGGCAAAGTTAACCTCTTTAGCTTCCAGCATCAGTCAGCCCTCCTCTCAAATTTATAGGTTTTCAAATCAGCCAGAGCATCCTGCTCACTGCGCCAATCTCCCAAGTCGACACCAAATTTTTCTTCCAAACCCAGCTTAACCTGCCATAAAGAAGGCAATAAACAGCGCAGTTCAGGATCAGCATACATTTTCGGCGCAGCTGCTTCAAAGCTGTCGCTGGCAATAACTCTGCCTTCTTTCAACGCAATCAGGTCAGTAACATAGGGCAATAAATAATCTGTACGATGCTCTACCGCCACAATAGTAGTACCATAGGTTTTATGAATATCATATACCAGTTTATATAAGGAAATAGCTCCGTCCGGGTCCATTGCCGAAACAGGCTCATCAAGTACAATGATTTCAGGATGTACTGCCAGTGTAGCCGCTAAAAGCAGCCTTTGGCGCTGTCCGCCGCTCAGCTCATCCAATTGATAGCTTTCTCTTCCCGGCAGACCTACATCTTCCAGAGCTTTTCTGGTACGTTCTGCTACTTCTTTGGCAGAAAATCCATGATTCAAAAGACTGAACGCAATTTCTTCCCCCGCAGTCAAAGAAACAAGCTGGCTTTCGTAATCTTCCATAATAAAGCCTACACGCATGGCAATATCTGATACACGGCGCCCCTTGGTAGATTCACCCAATACTTTGACATCGCCGCTGTAACGACCGCCCATGTAATAAGGAACAATACCAGTCATAGCTTTGCACAGAGTAGTCTTGCCGGCGCCGCTGGGGCCAGCCAATACAGTGAAGCTGCCTTTGCGCACATTAAGATTGATATCCTGCAGAACAATATCTGATTTTTTATAGGCAAAATAAAAATCCTGCAGCTGAATAGCACTTTCCATTATCGTTCATCCTCCTGTACAAAAAAAAGTTTACGTACGGGCGCATATAACAGGAAGGTTATCAGCGCATTCAGCACACCTATTACTGCTACAACCGGCAGCATAGCATAAATCCACACGTTCAAAGGCAAGCCCAGAACAATTTTCAAAATAAAGGTAAAAAGACCGCCGCTGACGATAGTAGCTACAAAACCGGTAATAAACGGACGCAGTCTCCAGCTGCCAATACCGGCAGCAAACATAGCCTTTACCAGGATACAGCAAACCGTAGCACCTGCAATCTCACTGGCTAGATTACCCAGCGGAAAGGCCGATTTAGACGAAGGAACCAGCGTCAAGCCGGCAATAAAGCCTATACCAAGTGCCTGCGACAGCTTGGGATTAGTCAAATTAATAACGATAGAATACATAGCAATCGTCCAGTTAGGAGTAACACCGCCAACATTAGGACTTACTGTATGCAGAATAATACCAATAGCCAGGAGCATAGCTGTAATTGCTACCCAACGGTATCCATCCTGCAAGGGTTCTATTTCTACCAGCTGAGGAATATCCTTTTTCTTTTCATCCATTTGTAACGCCTCACAATAATATTCTTAGATACTATTTTCGAGTATAACATTCAATCCAGTCACGGTCAACGCTGCGCGGATATTTTTATATTTTTTTGCAGACAGATTTATTTTTATAAGCTTTGTAACAAAAAACTCTGCTTTTCAATATATTTTGAAAAGCAGAGTTTAGTTTATTTTTCATCAATAGTTAATGCCTGCTCCACTGCCAGATGCGATAAGCCAGCCACATGGACAAGGTGCCGCTGAAGTCAAGCAATACATCATTAACTGCAGAAGTACGTCCAGCTGAAAAGCTCTGGATATATTCATCTGCAACTGCTGTCAGCAATCCGAAAAAAAGCACATAGCCGTTAGCTGATCTGTTGGCAATTCTGAATTCGCTGAAAGTACGGCACAGCAAGCCGCCCTGCACAGCAAAAGCAGTAAAATGTGCCAGCTTTCTTATTAAATGCTCCAGATTACCATCCACAGAAATTCCCGCTATGTCTAAAAGCTGACCTAAAAACGCAGCAGCCATCGAACTCAGCCTGCCGGATTCTGACATGGGCAGCGAAGAACTTAGGAAAATCAGCATGGTAAAAGCTGCTAAGAGAATTACCCACAAAACCTTCTGCATGATTTTCTCCTTATTTTGCGTAAGCAGCCAGGCATTCCATAACCATCATGTTACTGATAACACCAATACCGCCAGGCACCGGTGTAAAAGCAGAAGCCTTAGCTGTAGCTTCCGGCGCAATGTCACCGACAAGCTTGCCATCAACCTCATTAATGCCTACATCAACAAGCACAGCACCTTCTTTTACCATATCAGCAGTCACAAAGCCAGCTTTGCCAACAGCCGCTATGATAATATCTGCCTTTCTGGTAATATCGGCCAAATTCTCCGTTTTAGAATGGCAGATAGTTACAGTTGCATGCTTCTGCAGCAACAGCAAAGCTACCGGCTTGCCAATAACATTACTACGTCCGATAACTACGGCATGCTTGCCTTTTAAATCAATCTTATAATGCTCCAGTGCCGCCATGCATGCTCTTGCAGTACAGGGAGCCCAGCTTCTGCGTCCCAGATAAAGCTCCCCTGCATTAGTAGGATTCAGACAGTCTACATCTTTATGCTTGGTTACCGCTGCACCTACCACATCACTGTTGATATGCTTAGGCATGGGCATCATAGGAAGAATACCGGTAATATATCTGTTACGGTTCATCTTACGGATAAGGGTAATAACTTCCTCTTCCGTAGTTTCTGCCGGCATACGCACAACTTTTGCCGTAGCACCCAGGCTCTCGGTAAGCTTGCCCAGTCTTTCTGTGTACACACAGGAAGCCGGATCGTCACCTACCAGCAAAATAACCAGCGTAGGCTTATTGCCGCTTTCTTTAGCTGCTGCTATGCTGGCAGCAATATTTTCCCGGTAAACATCGGCAACCGGCTTGCCTTTCATCAACAGTGCTTCCATATCTTTACTCCTTAGAACAAACCGCTGATTACGCCTTCGTCACTGACATCGATTTTTTCAGCTGCAGGAACTTTCGGTAATCCGGGCATAGTCATAATATCACCGGTGAGTACTACTACAAAACCGGCACCTGCCGCAATACGGCAGTTTTTAATAGTAATTTTAAAACCGCTGGGACGACCTAACAAGGCAGGATCGTCAGAGAAAGAATACTGGGTTTTAGCCATGCATACAGGCAGAGAACCATAACCCATTTCTTCAAATTCTTTCAGAGCTTTATCTGCATCCTTGCTGTAATTAACACCATCTGCGCCATAAATTTCTTTGGCAATAGTTTCAATCTTTTCTTTCAAAGACAGTTCGCTGGCGTACAGCGGATGGAAATCAGCAGCACCGCTTTCAGCCAGAGCAATTACTTCTTTAGCTAAGTCAATACCGCCTTCGCCGCCGCGGGCAAATACATCGGACAGAGCAACGTTGACACCATGTTTTGCACAGTGTTCACGTACTGCTTCCAATTCTTCCGGAGTATCCTGAGCAAAGATGTTAATAGCAACAACCAGAGGTACACCGAATTTCTTAACATTTTCAATATGTTTTTCCAGATTTACGATACCTTTTTTAACTGCTTCCACATTAGGAACAGCAAGTTCTGTTTTAGGCACGCCGCCGTGCATCTTCAATGCACGTACAGTTGCCACCAATACTACCGCATCAGGTTTCAGTCCTGCATAACGGCATTTAATATCAAAGAATTTTTCTGCGCCCAGGTCTGCGCCAAAACCAGCTTCGGTAATGGTATAATCAGCCAGTTTCATAGCTGTCTTAGTAGCCATAACGCTGTTGCAGCCGTGAGCAATATTAGCAAAAGGACCGCCGTGAATAATGGCAGGTACGTTTTCCAATGTCTGTACCATATTAGGTTTAACAGCATCTTTCAGAAGAGCTGCCATAGCGCCATGTGCTTTAAGCTGTCCGGCAGTAACCGGTTTGCCGCTGTAATCATACGCAACAATAATTTTGCTGAGACGTTCTTTCAGGTCATGAAGATCTGTAGCCAGGCAGAGAATAGCCATTACTTCAGAAGCAACAGTAATATCAAAACCATCCTGACGCGGAACACCATGTGCCTTGCCGCCCAAACCAACAACAATATTGCGCAGTTCACGGTCATTCATATCAACAACGCGTTTCCATACGATACGGCGCGGGTCAATATTCAGAGTGTTGCCTTGCTGAATATGGTTATCCAGCATAGCACTCAGCAGCATATGAGCAGAAGTAATAGCATGGAAGTCACCGGTAAAATGAAGATTGATATCCTCCATCGGTACTACCTGAGAATAACCGCCGCCTGCAGCACCGCCTTTAATACCCATGCAGGGACCAAGAGAAGGCTCACGCAATGCTACAATTACCTTTTTATCCAGCTTTGCCAATCCCTGAGCCAGGCCTACTGTAGTAGTAGACTTGCCTTCACCTGCGGGAGTAGGTGTAATAGCAGTTACCAGAATCAGCTTACCTGCCTGCTTAGCTTCCAAAGAGCGGATAAGATCCATGGATAATTTAGCTTTGTAACGTCCATACATTTCAATATCATCTTCGCTGATGCCAAGTTTAGCAGCAACCTCGGTAATTTTCAGCATTTTAGCCTGCTGAGCAATTTCAATATCAGACAACATAATGAACCCTCCTCCAATATTTTATAAATCCGTAATTATTGATACTTCTGTACTAAGGCAGCTTTTTCCTGCCAGCAGCAAAACATTTTCCTACTTAAACCAGATTTCAACCACTGTACCCTCGTCAACCTCAGTTCCGGCAGCCGGCTTCTGCTGATAAGCCGTACCGCTGCCATAAGGCTGCAGGCGCAGTTTGCCATATTGCAAAAGTTCCGCTGCCTTACGCATATTGATACCAGAAAAATCAGGCAGCTTAACCTTACCATTAGGCAAAATCTGCAGTTCCGGCATCTTCTGTGGTGCTTTAGCCAAGGCGTTCTGCTGCTGATTCATCTCGTTAAAGGAAGGTAAGCCTTCACTGCTTGCCGGCTGTATACCCTTGGCAACAAGAATCTGCTGCAGCGTATCACGGAAGATAGGTGCAGAAACCTGCGAACCATAGAAAGCTCCCTGTGGCGTATCAAGCATTACCAGCATAGCATACTTAGGTTTATCTGCAGGCACAAAGCCCACAAAAGATGCAATGTATTCGCCAGCTGCATAACCGCCGCCTTCAGCCAATTTTTCAGCAGTACCGGTTTTACCGGCAATACGATAGCCGCGAATAGCAGCCGGTTTACCGCCGCCTTCACTTACTACCTTTTCCATCATCCCGCGCATCTGAGCAGCTACCTGCTCGGTAATCACACGGCTGACAATTTTCTTTTCGCCCTTCTGGACGATATTACCATCTGCATCCACAATTTCTTTAACAATATATGGCTGCAGTAATTCACCGCCATTGGCAATTGCACATATAGCACGCAGCATCTGCAGAGGTGTTACGGCAATACCCTGCCCAATCGCCATAGTAGCTATATCAGGTTCATACATATCTTCAGGGCGATACAAAATGCCTGATTCTTCACCCGGTAAGTCAACGCCTGTAGGCTTGCCAAAGCCGAATTTCTTACTGTATTCAATCAAACGTTCCGCACCCAGCTTCATACCCAGCTGAACCATACCGGTATTGATGGAGAACTTGATAACCTCTGTAAATGGCACCAACCCCATACCCTCGCCATCCCAGTTATGGATAATACGGTCGGCAATCTTGATGCTGCCATTATCCTGAATCAACGTTTCAGGAGTAATTACGCCTTCCGTCAGCCCCATACAGCCAACAATCGGCTTAAATACGGAACCAGGCTCGTATATCATGGAGACAGCCTTATTATTCCAGCTGGCAGGCGGATATTTATAAAAAACATTAGGATCAAAGGTAGGACGGCTGGCCATACCAAGTATTTCACCTGTATACGGGTCCATAATGATGGCTACGGCACCTTTCGCCTTAGTGCGTTTAATAGCATCATCCATGGCATCTTCCAGCACGTACTGCATCTTACTGTCCAAAGTTAAATATACAGTGGAAAGATTGCTCTTTTGCTCGCCCTTTTCATAATCGCGCCCCAATATTTTATTCCCGGCCAAATCATAAAAGGCTTTATATTTTGTTTCTTTACCCTGCAGCACCGAATCAAGCTGCAGCTCAATACCGCTCAGGCCTTTATCGTCAGTACCTACAAAACCGATAACCTGCGCCGCAGCATGCTGCTTGGTATAATAACGCTTGCTTTCCTTTAAGAAATGGAGTCCTGGCAGCTTGTTATCTTTGATAATCTTCTGCACAGCTTCATACTCTTTGGGCTCCATAGCCCTTTTAATATAAATAAAATGCAGCTGCTCATTAAAATCTTTATACAGCTGCGCCGCATCCATTTTCAGTACCGGTGCCAAAAGCTCTGCGCTCAACTTCCGTACATCGCGGCCGGGTTTATTTTTACGGTCTTCCTCGGAATCTTCCATCGCTAACGGGTCTGCATACAGTGTTCCCGTCATAATGCTGACAGCAAGCTCTTCACCATTACGATCCACAATCTTGCCACGGGGATTTTTCTGCATTCCGCTGGCAGTAAGCTTATCTGCAGCTTTCTGCGATAATTCCTGCGCTTTGACCAGCTGCAGCCAGCCCAAACGTCCCACAACCACTACCGCCAGCGTAACCAGTACTAATGACAGAATCGCGTAACGGCCAACAGGATTTACATGAAAGCGTTTTCTCATCTGCCATTACCTCCTGCCTACAACCCGCAAATCAGAACGTCTTGTCTGCGGTGAAAGTTGTTCCGTTTCCTGCTGCTGACGCTGTTTCATCTCTTCATTATATACAGACAAAGCAAGACCTATACCTGCCATGGAAACCAGCATCGCCGTGCCGCCGTAACTGATAAATACCAGCGGAACACCGATAACCGGGAAAATTCCGCACACCATAGCCATATTGGCAACAGCCTGCCCGACAATCAGAAAGCTGACACCAGTTACCAGCAGAAAACCGCGTTTATCTCTCGTGCTTACAGCAATTTTAAAAAAGGCACATCCCATCAGCAGGAAAAGAATAATCAGCACAGCGGCTCCGAGAAAGCCATTTTCCTGACAAAATACGGCAAAGGCAAAGTCAGTATGCGATTCCGGCAGATACAGATATTTACCGCTGCCCTGCCCCCAATCAGCGCCAAAAAGTCCGCCGCTGCCGATAGTCAGCAAGGAAAGCACCATCTGATAGCCGGCCCCTACTTCGTCCAGCCAGGGATCAAACCATACCTTAATACGTTCAAGTCTGTATGGGGTCGATAAAGTAAAGAGCACCGCACCCGCCATACCGACGCCAAGGATAGTAAAGATTTCTTTGTAGGAAATGCCTGCCACAATATAAACACACAGCATCAGCGCAAAAATAATTGCTGCTGTACCAAGGTCAGGCTGCACATATACCAGTGCTGACAATATAACTGCCGCTAAAAATCCCTTGCTGCCTTTACCGCTGATCAGACTGATGTATTCACCTTTCTGCAGCATGTTGCCTAACAGCTTGGCAGAAAACATGATGACAACCAGCTTAGCCAGTTCTGACGGCTGAATGGAAATAGGACCCAGATAAAGCCAGCGCTGCGCACCTTTGTTGACTGCACCGATAGCATCTACTAACAGCAAGAGTCCTAACACACCCACATAAGCCAGCTGCAGTATATTGCTCCGCAGAAAGAACCGGTAATCCTTCTTACTGATATAGTACATAACAGCAAAACCGATAATGCCATAGGCAAAGTGCCTGATAAAATAGGCATAACCACTTTCCAGATAACTGGCACTCAGTACGTTAATAGCACCAATACTTATCAGAATAATTACCAGAAAATATATTAACTTCTTAGGATTATTCAGTAATGCAAACATTTTCTTCCTTATTGCTTTACAATGGCTTTAGAATATTACCTCACAGAAATTGATAGGCGTACCTAAAGCACTGAATTTCTGTTCATACTCCGTCTGTACAGGATTGTCATATTCAGAATGGTGTAAATCATAGCTCAACGCAATAATTTCCAGACCAAACTCTTTAAATTCTTCCACAGAAAAATCAAATAAGCCACGATTATCAGTTTTAAAACGCAGATGTCCGCCCTTACCTAAAAGCTGGCTGTACTTTGCCAAAAAGTTGCGATGAGTCAGTCTTCTCTTAGCATGACGAGCTTTAGGCCAGGGATCGCTGAAATTAAGGTACAATTCCTTGATTTCGCCAGGTTCGAACCAGTCGGTAATATTCTCCGCATTAGCACAGATGATTCTGACATTATCCAGCTGCTTTTCTTTAGCCGCTTTAGCCGGATAATACGCCACATCCTGCTGAGTTTCTACTCCGATAAAAGCTTTATCAGGATTAAGCTCGGCCATGCCGATTGTAAAACGTCCTTTTCCGCAGCCTATTTCCAAGCACAGTTTCTTGCCGGGAAACATCTCCTGCCATTTACCCTTAAATTTTTCCAAATCATGCATATAGACATACTCGTCCTGCAGTTCCTTAATAGCTTCTTCAATCCAGGGTTTCTTTCTTAAACGCATAATAACCTCTCATTCTTTATATTACTTCGGAAGGATTAACCTGTTCGCCGTATTTAATAACCTCAAAATGCAGATGAGGTCCGGTACTGTAACCGCTGCTGCCCACGCGACCGATAAGCTGGCCTTTTTCCACATACTCACCGGCGCTTACAGCAATACTGCTCAGATGACCATAAGCAGTCTTATAACCGTAATCATGCTCAACCTTGATATAGCGCCCATAGCCTCCATACCAGCCGGCTCTTTCCACCACACCGGACGCACTGGCATAAACAGGCGCGCCATAATAATTGGCTATATCAATACCGGGATGCCAGTCAGCACTGTAATTATCAAAAGGATTTACTCTGCCGCCAAAGCTGGAAGTAATATCATAACTGTCCGTCGGCCATAAATTCGGAGTAAATTCTCTGCGGTAATTTTCGTCCTGAATCACACGCAGCAGATTTTCCATATTTTTCTTTTGAGCCTGCATTTCTGCCTGCAGGTTCTTCTCCTGCTCCAGCATTACATTAATCTGAGAAACTTCCTGTCCGTTCATCGGGCCGCCTTTACCGCCGTAAGCAGCTTTGCTGTCTTTAGGAGGCAGCGGCGCACCGCTTTTTTCCATCTGCTGACGCAGCTGTTCCTCCAAACTGCCCAAATAAGCCAGCTCTTTCTGATTTTCCTCTGCCATAGCAGCCAGCTCCTGCAGCTTTTTCTCCTGCTGCTGCTTCGTCTGCTGGAATTCCTTCAGCTCCTGCTGCTGCACATAGCTCTGATAGGCAATATGCGCCATAACGCCAAAGCTGGCCAGAAAAAAAGCACCAAGAACAGCCACGCTGGAAAGTACATATTTCAGGCGTTTTTTCTCAATATTTTTTCTGGCAATATTCTGTCCGTTGCCGGGAATAAACCAGAAGGTAAAATAATGATTTTTACGCCAAAGCTCATTAATCTTCCTATAAAAATTCTTCACTTTTTCTGTCGTCATCCAATGCACTCCTACAATAAACTACACTACAAATTTTAATCAATCCTTTTTATTGTAAAACGGAACAGATTATTCGTCAAATTTTTCTAACGTTGGAAAATAATTTTAAAGATTATGCAACATCACGCTGCAGCTGTTGCAGAAAAAAACTGCTGTAAACATAATGTTTACAGCAGTTTTAAAATTCAGCTTAATCTTCCTTGTGCTTCGGTCCCAAGCCGTATTTTTTCAGATAACGATACAATGTTACACGGCTTACATCCAGCATATTAGCCAGCTTGCTGATATTACCGCCGGCAGATTTCCATGCCGCAATAAAGGATTCTTTATCATATTTCCAGGATTTTTCCAAAGTACGGTCACCGGGCAGCTTAATATTTTCTGCTTCGATAATGCTGCCGGGAGTATGGAAGAATGCCTGCTCAATAACGCCCTGCAGCTGCTTGATATTGCCGGGCCAGCTGCAGCTCAGGAGCATGCCCACAGCCTCCTGGGACAATTTCTTAGGCGGCAGATTATGCTGCGCAGACATTTCTGCAAGAATATGGGTAGCGATAACCTCGATATCCTTCACACGTTCACGCAGAGGCGGTACGCGCATAGTGGTATCCAGCACCAGCTCATACAGCTTACGGGAGAACAGTCCCTTATCTGCCAGACGTTTCAAGTTAGAATCGCAGGCAGCAATTACACGTACATTAAATTTCTTAGTAATACCTGTCTTTTTATTAACTATTCCGTGAGTAAGCGCATCAGCCAGCTTATCACCCATTTCTACCGGCAGCTTTTCAACCTCATCAAGGAATAAGGTACCGCCAAGAGAAAGCTCCAGCTTACCTGCCAGCGGCTGATCCCCGTCCATGCGTCCGAAAAATTCTTCTTCCAGTTCCTCCAGCGGTGCATTGGAGCATTTTACCACGATAAGCGGTGCAGCAGCACGGGAGCTAGCCTGATGAATACCATGAGCAAGACGCTGTTTGCCAGTACCAGGTTCGCCCTGCAGCAGAATATTATGGTCAGTACGCGCTACACGTGTTGCCTTATGCTGCAGCGCTAAGAATTCGCTGGTTTCGCCAACCATGCTGTACAGACTGTAGCGAGAGCTGTAACCGGTTGCATGGGCAATGGTAGTCTTCAAGTCCTCAATAGACATGGAAAGTACTAAAGCACTTTCTACCTCGCTGCCTACTTTAATAGGCATAACGGTAGTAATATCTTCATAGGTACGATCCTGAGTTATCCAGGTAATTTCACGGCGATAGGTAGGAACACCCTGCAAAGCCTTCTTAATGGGGATATGTTCATAATTCAGGAAAACATCTTCCAATTCTTCCTTGCCGTCCAGACGTTTTCTGCCGTTTTCGTTGCAGTATTTAATCTTGGCATTTTTGCCAATCCAATATACAGAAATAGGCAGCTGCTCCATCATAATCTGGTTAATACTCCAGCTTTCCAGCATGGAAAGATGCTGCTCAATGGAATATTTCATCGTCATCAAAAGACTCAGCAGCAAATCATAGGGCAAGTCATTCTGATCCAGGGAAAAGAAAGAAATAATGTATCTGATTTTACCGTTTACATAAATAGGCGCACTGCAGGCATCACCAGAATGACTGTCTTTAATCCACATTTCCGGGCCAAACATTAAGAACGGAACATTATGCTCACGGGCAATGCTGATGCTGGAAGTTCCCACATCCTCTTCCAGAACGCGCATACCCTGAATATCTTCAATTACACGCTGAAAGAAAGGCAGGGCGTAGTTTTTAATTACATAGCCGCCTTCATCAATCAGCAGCATACTCAGATTATGAATATTAAAATGCTGCTTGCTCTGTTCATACAGTCCATCAACATATTTAACAATAAATTCGTGAGTTTTCTGATGCTCAATAATCTCTTCCCTGCTGAGTTTGTTAATCTTCGGCATTGTTTCATGAGGCAGATTCATTGCCCGGCAGCGCTGCCAGGATTCAGCTACCCACGGATGTACGTTAGGGTCGATAATCCCCTCTTCCATAAATTTTTTGTAATAGGAAGCAAGCTTTTCCTTATTACGCCGTTCACGAATCATAAATAGAACCCTCCTCAAATACCATGCTCTTCATCATCTTTATAAATTTACGCTTCGCCGTTTTCTATCAGCACACGACGAGCACCGTAATATCTTGACTTCCAATAGCTGTCCTGCAACGATGATAATACTACGCCTTTAGATGTAGACGCACTCCAGAACTTACCGCTGCCGGCATAAATCCCTACGTGAGAAGCCCCTGGAGCATAGGTGGAAAAGAACACCAAATCTCCCGGCTTCAAATCCTTCTGCAGGACAAAGATACCTTCAAGTACCTGTACATCAGCACTGCGCGGTAATTCTGCATCCTGTTTCTTAAATACATACTGCACATAACCGGAGCAGTCAAAGCCTTTCGGCGTAGTTCCGCCAAATTTATATGGCACACCCTTAAACTTGGCAGCTGTTTTAACAATGTCTTTTCCCTTTACCTTCTGAATCCCCTCTCTGGTAAAGGCTGCCCAGTTCAGCTTCTGATAGGTTTTGTCATCCAGCTTACCATTAGCTTTTAATTTATTGTTTTTTTGAAACTTCTTTAAACTATCTTCGGTAGCAGCAGTCAGATTACCGCTGGGCTTTTCTTTTAAATAGCCCAATGTCTGCAACTTCTGCTGTGCCACCTTGATTTTCCAATCATGATCTCCTTTGGTATAGGTTTTGGCATCCGCAGACAGAGGCAGGACAAATATACTTGCTACAGCTATGAAAGCCAGCCACTTTTTCAGCAAAACACTCACCTTCCGTCAGAGATTAATATTCAGTATTATTATAAACGTCCCAGCTTTTCAGTTTGCCTAACTGCTGTGCGCTATAAACAATCTCTCTCAGCAGTCTGTCTTTATCCTTAGGCAGTGTTCCAGCCAGCTGCACATAATTGGAAACATGATTGCTGCGGAACAAACAATGCTTATCCTGCGGCAAATCAATATTCTGCATCATCAAATGCAGTTCTTCCATAAGTCCCTGGGGAGACAGAGGATTAAACTCGCCATTTTCAAACTGATCCAATAGCTCGCTGCCGCGATACAGCATCAGGCATAAAGCACTTAACATAGTAGGCTGAATAATATTGATAGCCTTAGCTGTTTCCAAAGCATGACGCTGAGAACCTTCTTTACCGGCCAAACCGAGAATAACCATCAGCGAAAGTTTCATACCGCTGGCAGTTACACGTCTGCCGGCTTCAATGGCTTCAGCAGCATTAACGCCTTTATTGACAGCTTTCAGCGTAATGTCATCGCCGGTTTCCATGCCATAATACAGCAGCTGCAGTCCTGCTTCTTTCAGCTGACGCAGCTCCTCTTCGCTTTTACGCAGAATATCTTTAGGCGCAGCATAGGAAGCAACACGCTGCAGTTTAGGGAAATTCTCCCGCAAAGCCTGCAATATTTTTAACAGCTTAGCTGTCGGCAGTACTAACGCATCACCGTCAGCTAAGAAAACACGACGCACAGACTCCTTGCCATAATGTACGGCAAGAGCAATCTGTCTGGAAATTTCTTCATCAGATAAAATCTGAAAGGGGACGCCCCTGTACATGTTACAATACGTACATTTATTATGAGCACAGCCTCTGGTAACTCTTAAAATAAAGCTGCGCGCTTCACTTGGTGGTCTGAAAACCGGTGTATCATAGGTATCAAAAAACATATCTAAACTCCTATAAAAAATCATTAAAAAACAAAATACTGCATATTTTATTAACAGTAAATAAATCAGCGCCGATTTACAGAAAAGTAAATTTATTTTTCTACAATCTATTATACTAAAATTTTATTTTTTTGTAACTCCCCTTGAGTGAACTTTTTGTTACTTTTGATACAGTGATTTTTACTTTTTCTTCTATATTGTAAAATATTCTTGTCTTTTTCAAACGCCAGCAGGAATTTCTGTATAAAACATTTGTCCCATAGTTCAATTTTCTTTGCAGCTGTGCTATATTTAATGCAAGGAGAATGAATAATATGCAAAAAGTAATTTTAACTCTGCTGCTCATTGCCGTCTTGGCTATCTGCGGCTGCAGCAGCAACAATAATCCTGCCGGACAAAAACTCGGCAGCGGTAAGATAGACATTCCTACATATACTATTGAATCACCAGCCTCAGGCACTATCCTTGGCCTGATCTGTGAGCAAGGTGAGCGCATCAGCAAAGGACAGCCGTTATTTGCCATTAACGATGAAGTTACGGACAAACAGGAAGAAGCAGTTACCACCAAGCTGGCCAAAGCTAAAGCTGATTTAAAAAGTATGGAAGAACCTGCTGCAGCAGGAGCATCACCCGGAGATTTATCTACAGCGCAGGCTAATTACGAAGCAGCTAGACAAAAAGCAGATAAAATGAATAAACTGCTGGCGCAAGGCGCTATTCCACGCCGCCAAGCACAGGCAGCTCAGGCAGAATTAGCCGCAGCTCAGGCAGCTTTGCAGTCAGCCAGTCAGCATAATATACTGCTCAGACCTTCCTCCCCGGAAGCAATAAACTCACAGAAACAATTAGTAGCACAGCTGCAGTCTGAACAAAAAGCATTGCGTGAAAAACAGCTGCAAAATGAAGCTGCAAGTCCATGTACAGGTATTATCACAGAAAAATTAGCTGAGAACAATTCCAATGCACAAGCTGGTCAAAAAATACTGTCGATAACAGCAACTGATACCTGCACTATAACACTTAATGTTGATACTGCTTTAGCAGCAAAGCTGCAGCCTCAGCAGCCTGTTACTGTCCATGTTAATGATTATCCGTCCTTTCCCGGTTATATTCAGTCAGTTGATAAAACAACTGTGACTATTTTTTCCGAAGCAAAACCAGAAGATATTCCTGCCGGCAGTAATGCAGAAGTCTTATTGCAGCAATAAAAAACGTCCTCCGAAAATCGGAGGACGTAATTTTTTTCTGGAGCGGGTAGCGAGATTCGAACTCGTGACACGAGGCTTGGGAAGCCACTGCTCTACCACTGAGCTATACCCGCAGTTTAAGCCTTTATTTTCCCGTATTATAACACACCCGCCAGAACCTTGCAACTAAGCGTCTCTGGGCCGATTAGCTCTGCGGAAAAAACGGCCAGACTACAGGAATGACGATAATAGATACTATCAGGCAAACAAATACCAGCCCGGAACCGGCTTTTACATAATCAAGAAATTTGTAGTTACCAGGCCCTAAAACCAGTGTATTGGGCGGTGTACCTACAGGAGAAGCAAAAGCGCAGCTGGATGCAATCAAAATTGCCATCAAGACAGCTTTAGGTGAGGCTCCCATCTGAGCAGACAATGCGATACCTACGGGACACAAAAGTGCTTTAGAAGCGGTATTGGACATAAACTGGGTCAGTAAAACAGCTAAACAGAAAAGTACGGCAGTTACCAGATAAGGCGAAGGATTTCCTCCCAGCATCTTTACAGTCGCTTCAGCAATCAGCTTGCCTGCTCCCGTAGTATTCATTGCCGAAGCTACAGGAATCATTCCGGCAAACAGAAAAATAGTTATCCAGTCAATAGAATTATAGGCCTGTTTCTCTGTCAGACAGCCAGTCAGCACGCATAACAGCGCACCGGTGACAGCAGCAACTTCCAGCGGTACAATATCAACCGCCATGGTTAAAATAACTCCGACCATAATCAGACCGCAAATAACCTGCTTGCTTCTGCTAGCCGTTTCAGCCGTTATTTCCTGTTCAATTTCCAATGATTCCAATTCCTGCATTTCTTTAGGCAATAAATATTTGCCTATAAACATCATGTAAAAAATACCCGCTACAGTAATTGGAATACCTATATAGGCATATTCAAAAAAGCCAAACTGCAATTCAGCCATACCAGCCGCCTTCAGCGCCACATTAGCCAAAATATTCGGCGGTGTTCCGATTAAAGTAATAGTTCCTCCCAACCCGGCAGCAAAAGCCAGCGGCATCAATTCTCTGGAAGCAGAAATCCTAGCATTGGCGCAAATAGCCAAAACTACCGGAATCAGACAGGCTGTTGTCCCTGTATTAGACAAAAATGCGGACATTAAAGCTGCCACGGCCATAATCCCAAACATCAGCCGGTTTTCTCCCGTACCGCACATTTTTACTACCGTACTGCCTATTTGCTGGGCCAGACCAGTATAAAACATTGCTGCCCCTACAACAAACATTCCACCAAACAATACCACAGTAGGATCAGCTAAACCAACAAAGATTTGTTCTACAGGTATAAGACCTAATATCCAGCAGCTTACTGCCGCTCCCACTGCAGTCACTGCCAGCGGGATGAGTTCAGTTACAAACAGCAGTGCTACTACTCCCAATAAAAATAAACATTTAATAGCAGGTGTCATCTGTTTATTACCCTCTTTTCTTATTAGATAAGTTCAAATATTGCAATGAGTGAAGAAAAAAATATTTTTGTTCCAAAGGATGCGTAAGTATGTTGCCTTTTAATCTGCGGTACTGAATCATCTTATGATAAAAAGAACTGTCAGCTTTTTTCAGCCATCTTTTTATCTTCAGCAATTCCCTCTGCTCATCCATATATTCCGCAGCGGTAATAGTTTTATCCATATCACGCTCCTCCTTCAAAACAAACAGCAGCTGCATGCTTTTTATACAAAAAAATCATACAGATACTAAACACAAAAGAAATAACTAATACAAATTTTTATACTAAGCTTAGTGTCAAAAGATCCATTAATATCTAAATAGAACTTTTAAATGATTTTATAAAATAATCCAGCTGGCTATTATCTGATTAAAATCTTTTCAATGCTTTCAGAGCAGACAGGCTAAGTCGCTGACCCTGCACAAATCTGCTGAAGCTGTAGCCGCGTTCACCACAATGAGGAAATACTTTAGCAGCAAGCTTCCTCTTTCTGCACAGATAAGCTAAAATACCAATCTGTTTATCAGGTGATAAATTCTTACCGTTTGTTGTTCCTCCAGCCATAAAACTCACTCCTTTTTAATTGATAATAATTTCTTTTAGGTACTTTAAATTATATATAAAACTCATTTAAAATAAAAATATCCTTTTGGCATAAAAGCTATAATTATTAGTATTTGCTTCTATTTAATAAGATTATTTACATTCAATAAAAGCAATGTTAAAATAAAAGAAATTTTTAAACATTTACCAATATGCAAGGAGGAAAAAATGGAATTAGAAAATTATAGAAATTTCCTTGCTATCATAGAGGCCGGCAGCTTTACCGGAGCGGCAGAATGTGTGCATCTGGCACAACCAGCTCTCAGCAAACAGCTTAAAGTACTGGAAAACTATTTTGGCACGAAGCTTATCATTACCCAGCGCGGCAGCCGCCAGCTTATTCTTACAGAAGCAGGACATATACTATATCAAAAGGCAAAATACATCTGTGCTCTGGAAGACCTGGCTAAAATGGAAATAGACAATATCACAGGCGGTTATACGGGTACACTTCGCATCAGTGCTGCTAATTCGCGCTCTGCCTTATTTATCAGCAATGTTCTTAAAGATTTTCACTTGCGCTATCCCCAGATAACATACGAAATTTATGAAGGCGGTATCACTGAACAGGTACAGCAGCTTTTAAACGGCATTACCGAACTGGGAATTTTCAGCGTTCCTATCACCCATGAAGATAACTTTGAGGTCTTATTTCGCCGTCAGGAAGAGCTTTCTGCCGTTTTTCACCAGGATTGTATCTGGGCAAAAGACTCCCTCAAGGAAATTTCTTTAAACGAACTGGCTGATGTTCCAGTCAGTATTTCAGCCGGCTGTTGGGAAGCACTGCAAAAACAACGTTCTCAGCTCCCCTTACTCAAAAATATCGTCTGCATCAGCACTACACGCAGTACTGCCCTGCAATGGGCCATAGATAACACTGCAGCAGCTATTATACCTGCAGAGCCTGATGAAAAATTTGGCTCCCAGTTGCTGAAAAAGAAAATTACCGGCACCGATATTCAGCTTTTCAAAACCGTAGTAAAAGTCAAGGACAGACCACTCTCTGTTATCGCGCAAAAATTTTTAAAATTCTACGCCCAAAAGCGTAATTCTCAGCAGGTGTGCAATCTTGACGAGTTACTGCGGCGTGAACGCATATAAAAAACGGAAGCATAAGGTTTAAAACTTATGCTTCCGTTTTACTTTTCGTTCAGATATTTATTTATAATAAAATGTAAATCCAGCACCTTACTTTCTGAAATACGCACCTTGTCAGTTTTGCCGATAAAATACTGATAAAAGGGCAGCTGCATAATAAGCTCCATCGCAACAACGCTCATCATGAGCATCAGACAAAAAAGCAGCGGATAAAAAATCAGTGTGTCCGGCGTAATACCGGCCAACGTCAATAAAGCATCTCCGCAGTACATAAAAATAATATGCAGCAAAAAAATACCAAAAGAATAGTTTCCCAAATAAACAATCAGGTACCGCCGAAAATTATTCTGCTTGCTCCAGCTGCTGGCCGAATAAAAAATCATGGCAATAAGTATCGTATATAAAAATAAATTGAGCGGAAAGCAGATAAATTCCAGTATCTGATAATCATGCAGGTAATACCTGGCGAACCAGCAGCCGGCAACAGCCGGTATAAAAATAAGCAGCAGCAAATTAAGCAGTCCGTAATGCCTTCCCGTCCAGCTTAAAAGCCGTCGACGATATAGACAAGCCGCCATGCCAAAAGAAAAATATGCTATATAACGTAAAAACGAAAGCGCCATTACCAAATAAGCTTCTTCCTGCCCAGGTACAACTAAATTGTTCCAGCATTTCCACAGTAGCTGCAAAATTATTACTGCAGCAAAATACAAAGGCAGCACTTTCTGCTTCTGACAATATCTAAAGCACCTGATTATCAGAGGATAAAAAATATAAAAGCCGAATAATGCTCTAAAGAAGCCCAAATGCACGGCAGCACTGCCGGTAATAATCAGGGTAATAATCTTATCAAGACTATATTTATCATTATTTACCCAGCAGGCACCAACAAGATACATCAGCGAAAATAAAAGATATGGCGACAGGACGGACAAAAACATCTTTCTGCAGAAACCTATACCATATTTATCGGCATGACTGTGCCTGCTGATAAACAAATATCCGGAAATAAACATGAAGAGCGGCACGGCAAAAAGAGAGATTATATCCAGCAACATCACGGAAAGCGTTTCCCAAGACCCTCCCGGTGCCTGCTTAAAAAACCATGCTGTATGCATCAGCATAACTCCCAGAACTACAAATCCGCGTAACAATAATATCATCTGCACAACTATCACTCTTTATATAAAATTTTTCCGTATTAGCGGCAGTAATTATTATATGAAGCAGCCTGTAAGATAGCAAATTACTTTTCAGCATATCTTTTATTCCACAAAAGTATTACTTTATTTAGAGCACAGGCACAATTTAAAAAAGTAAATTTTTCACAATTTTCTTGAGCAAAAAAAAAGTTTGTGATAGGATAAATATGTTCAGATAAACTTGTTACTAACGAAAGGGTGCTATTATGGAAAAAATTTACGAAGGTAAAACCAAAACCGTTTATCAACTGGAAAACGGTAATGTACTGTTAAAATTTAAAGATGACTGCACCGGCAAAGACGGCGTTTTCGATCCGGGTGAAAACAGCATCGGCCTGACCATTGAAGGTATCGGCAAAGCAAACCTGGAAACCTCTATCCACTTTTTTGAAATTCTGAAAGAAGCAGGCATCAAAACCCATTATGTATCCGCTAACGTTGACGAAGCAACCATGGAAGTACTTCCTGCTAAAGTATTCGGCAAAGGCCTCGAAGTTATCTGCCGCCTGAAAGCAACCGGCAGCTTCATCCGCCGTTATGGCGACTACATTGCTGACGGCACCGAACTGCCCGGCGGCTATGTTGAAACCACTTTCAAAGACGATGCTAAAGGCGATCCGCTGGTTACCTGCGAAGGCTTGGAAGCATTGCATATCATGACTCGCGAAATGTTCGAAAGCATGAAAGCACAAACTTTGAAAATCACCCATATTGTTGCAGCTGACCTGGCTAAAAAAGGTCTGGATCTGTATGATATCAAATTTGAATTTGGCTACAATAACGATGAAGTAATCCTCATCGACGAAATTGCCAGCGGCAACATGCGCGTTTACAAAGACGGCAAAATTGTTGACCCGATGGATCTGACCAAAATCATCCTTGGCAAATAATTTTTCGTAAAAGTAAAAGCAGTTATATCCTTTTGGATATAACTGCTTTTTTATTTATTCTCTGCTTTTCAGCATATAATAAGGGTCTACAGCCTGACCATCTACCAGCACCTCATAATGTATGTGCGGACCGGTACTGTAACCGCTGCTGCCCACGAAGCCGATAATCTCGCCTTTAGCAACCTGCTGCCCTGCTTCTACAGCAAGACTGCTCATGTGACCGTAAGCACTTTCATAGCCATTGCCATGATTTATTCTGACATAACGTCCATAGCCGCCGTTCCAGCCAGCCTGCTCTATCTTGCCTGCAGCACTGGCATATACAGGCGCACCAAAATCAACAGCAATATCTATGCCCTGATGCCATTCGTAGCCGCCTTCAATAGGTCCTACTCGGCTTCCGTATGGAGAGCTTATCTCGCCGCCCTGAACAGGCCATTTATCCGGGAAAGCTGCCATGGTACCGCTTTGTCCGCCAATTACCTGCAGCAGCTCTGAAACGGAGCTTTTTCTTTCTGCAATCATCTGGCTGATATTTTGATTCTGCACTTCAAGCAAGGCTTTAAGTTCACTGATGCCCAGTTTTTCTTTAGGTCCTCCCTGACCAAGATAACGACCAGATTCTGTGGTTTCTGCTGCTTCATCAGTACCGCCAGATAATTTACTGTTATCTACATCACGAATAAGCGTACGGCGCAGCTTCTTTTCCAAATTGGAAAGTTCTGCCATATCACGCAGCATCTTTTCATTGTCATTGAGAATTTTTTGCAGTGCTGCCTGCTCCTGTTCCTTATGCTGCTGATATTCGGCAAACGCACTTTGTTCACTGCGGAACTGATAAAGACGATAGCCAAAATAACCTGCCGCTGATACAGAAGCCAGAATAATCACAGCCCCCAGCACTACCAGCCATTTAAAACTTCCTGCACTGCAGGAAAACACCTTATTGCCGGGCAGAACTATCCTGCAGCTTTCACATTGTTCTTTCTTGATATCTTTCTTTTCTGTTTCCATTTTCTTATCCTTTAAAATACCCGAAGCGTTGTCCTAAGCGCAGCATTCTTGCACCTACAAAAGGAATATTCTCCATATCCTCCTGATGCAGGCCTCCGCAGGCAATCAGCGCCAACGCATAAGACGGCACAGCCGCTATCATGGCAACTAAAATAGCCCAGGCACCCCAGCCGCCGCAGAAATACAGAACACCATAAATAACTGCCCCCATTACACCGGACGCAGCCAAAGGTTTTAATAAATTACCTGCTGACAGATGATAACCGGTAAATTTATAAATAAAACACATATTGATAATTGCAGCTACAGCAAAATCTGCCACCGTCGCCATAGAAGCACCTTTAACACCTAAAGACGGCACCGCTGTCAAGGTCCAGCTCAAAACCACCTTAACTACACCGGCTAAAATCATATTGATTACCGGTATGGAAGTTTTGCCAAGCCCCTGCAGAATACCTGTACTGATCTGATGCAGACCTAAAAATAAGATGCCCACACTCATTGTCTGAATAGCAGCTGCAGCACCCGGAGCATTATAAATCAGCGCTGCTACTTTCTCTGCCAGAAAATACAGGCCCATAAAACATGGACAGGTAATAATCATGGCAACTCTAAACGCAATTTTAATTTTTTCTCGAATAGCATCCAAATTACCGAGAGCTCTTGATTCAGAAATAGAAGGAACCAAGCTGATCGTCATAGCTGCGGTAAAGATTGCTGCAAGATTAACCAGCGGCACTGCCATGCCAGTAAGATAGCCGAAAAGTTCCGTTGCCGTTCTGACGCTGAAGCCAGCTGCCTCTAAACGCTGCGGCACAATTAAAAGGTCAAGATTAGCACCAATAGGAAGCATTAAGCTTGAAAGCGATACCGGCAATGCCAGACGCAGCATTCTTTTAATAATATGCCAGGCACCCTCAACCTCTGCAGTATCATCCTGTGCCGCAATTTCCGCATGCAGCTTGCGTTTAAGCCGTCTGTAAAACCACATCAGCACCAGCAGAGCACAGAAGGCACCTACACCGGCACCCATACTTGCACCGCCTGCTGCATAAGCCAAACCATAAGGCAGCAGCAAATCTGCAAAAATCAGCATGGTAAAAACGCGCATCAGCTGCTCAACTATTTCCGAAACTGCGGTCGGCGTCATAATCTGCCAACCCTGCAAATAACCACGGAAGCTGGCCAGGAAGGTTACGAAAAATACAGCCGGTGCCAGTGCAATAATAGAGTAATAAGCACGTCCGTCACGAATAAAATTATTATCAATTAACCAACCGGCACCAAAGAACAGAGCCGAAGAAAAAATCAGACCGCTGACCAGCAATAGCCGCAAAGAAACACTGAATACCCGCTTGGCACCGCGATAATCCTTATTAGCCAGCTTTTCAGCCGTAATAATGGAAATCGCTACCGGTATGCCTGCAGAAGAAACTGTAATCGCCATCAGATAAATGGGAAACCCCATCTGATACAGGCCAATGCCCTCACCGCCTAAAACACGTGACAAGATAATCCAGTTTAATGAACCGATTACTTTCACCACAATACTGGAAGCAGTAAGAATCAGCGTTCCCTTGAGAAATTTTTTATTATCATTATTAGCCGTAGTCTCGCTCATATAATCCGCCTTTAAATTTAGATATACATAGATATTATCCTATTTTTCACATCTTTTTACAAGTATTTTAAAGCTTTTGTAAAATAACTGACACTTATTATTCTTGCATAAAATTTTTAGTATGTTAAAATAAAAAACGAAATATTTAAAGCAAAGGAATGAAAACTATGAAGAAAATTTATGCAGCACTCCTTGCCAGCGCTGTTATTACAGCAGGTATATCTACTGCAGCCTACGCTTCTCCGCTGAAAAGCTACGAACCAGGCAAAGTAGCTATTGACGCCGGCATCACGCTTCCTTCCAGCATTGAAGGCGACAATTACAAGATGAGCAAATCTGACAGCACCTATCTGGGCGCCACCGTAGGTCTTGGCAGCAACACTGCTCTTAACTACAGATGGGATAATTTTAAAGCTGACGAAGGCAAAACCCGTACCCAGCAGCTGAACCTTATGTATAAACTGCTCCCTAATCTTTCTGCGTATGCAGGCTATCTGAATGCTGATACCAGCACTGACCATATGGGCGGACACAATAACAATTCCGGTCAGATTGGTTTACAGGCTCAGTTTGAATTGCCGCTGCTCTTCACAGTATGGGGCAATGTTGGTTACGGCGATAAAAATAAATCCTATGAAATCGGTGTAAGCAAACCCATCCTCAACAATGTAGAGTTGAATCTTTCCTATTATGACCACAAATTCCAGGAAGCTCTTGGCGATGACGGCGATATGAAAGCCAGAGGCGTCAACATGGGCGTAACCGTAAAATTCTAATAAAATTACAGCACGTGCCAAACGGCACGTGTTTTATTTTTATTTTTTGTAATAAATAATAATTATTGTTGACGAATCATTTGAAGTATGCTATTATATGACATGTCAAGGATACATCAACTAAGATGTGCAATTAAAATTCAAATATTAAGATAATAATATGGAGGGATACTCAATGAAAAAATTCGTTTGTCAAGTATGTGGTTATGTATATGAAGGCGAAGCAGCTCCGGAATACTGCCCGCAATGTAAAGCTCCTGCTTCCAAATTCACCGAAATGTCCGGCGAAATGAGCTGGGCTGCTGAACACGTAGTAGGTATTGCAGCTGACGTTCCTGAAGATATCAAAGCTGACCTGCGCGCTAACTTCAACGGCGAATGCAGCGAAGTTGGTATGTACCTGGCTATGAGCCGTGTTGCTTTCCGTGAAGGCTATCCTGAAATCGGCCTGTACTGGGAAAAAGCTGCTTTTGAAGAAGCAGAACATGCAGCTAAATTCGCTGAACTGCTGGGTGAAGTTGTAACCCCGTCTACCAAAAAGAACCTGGAAATGCGTGTAGAAGCTGAAAACGGTGCAACCGCTGGTAAAGCTGATCTGGCAAAACGCGCTAAAGCTCTCAACTTGGATGCAATCCATGACACCGTTCATGAAATGGCTCGCGACGAAGCTCGTCACGGCAAAGCATTCGAAGGTCTGCTGAAACGCTATTTCGCATAATAAATCCTTAACTAAAAACTCCGTCATCTTCAAGATGACGGAGTTTTTGTTTTTCATTTATATTTATTTTTTCTTTTTAGCTTTGGCATTAGCATCGTTAGTATTAGCCACAGCTGCCCATTGTCTTAATAAATCTGTGCAGGCCGCCGCATAATTTCCGGCAGTACCAAAAGCTCCTGCTTCTTGGCTGTATACAGTCAGCAGCTGAATATCGTCATAGTAGATATGAGCATAACTGCCGTTATCATACACTACAAAATAGTCGGGATTAACAACGCCGCGCTGCCGTACAGTCCATAAACTTCCGGCAAGCAAGTAAGCGCGATATTTAGCCTTATTACTGCCAATGCTGCGGCTGATATTAAAGCGCCAGTCCCCTTCACATACATAGGCGTGATCATCATCCTCAATAACTACATCAGGATGTACATCAAGCTTATCAATAAGCTTCATTACTCTTTTTACACGCTCTTCCGGCTCAGGATGGCTGGAAAAAAGGCCATAACCTGGATTTCCCTGCTGAGCAGCCAAATCATCCAGCTTATTTAAGGTAATAATCATGCTGTAGGGATTGTAACCTGCTTTAACAGTATTATAAAAACCTTCTTTATCTGCGCCGCGTTCATCTGTACGGCTGTAGCCCGCAAACAAAGCCTGCTGGGCCATCTGTACCAGACCAAGCGCCTCTCCGCGTGTTACTGCCAGCAGTACAAGCGTAGTCAGCATCTGTTTTTCTATCTGATGGACCGTATGCTTTTCCACTACGTGCCCTATTTCATGGCCCAAAACACCCGCCAGCTCTGCATCAGTCGGCATGTAGTCCATCAAACCTTTAAACACATAGATAAATCCGCCTGGGCAGGCTAAAGCATTGACTTCGTTGCTGTTCAAAACTTTAAAGGAATACTCAATATCCTGCCGTCCGCAGACACTTACAAGCTTCTGCCCTATCCTGTTTACTCTTGCCTGCAGCTCTTCATCCTGTACTACCCCATATTGAGCTTCCAGCTGCATAGCTGTTTCGCGTCCCATTTCAATTTCCTGCTGCTGGCTGATAATGCCGGCTTCAATAGGCGGTGCAAAGCCTAAAAGCAGGCAGCAGGCGAATAATACAGTTAAAAATATCTTTTTCATAATGCCTCCTGACTAGATAATCTTCTGCTCGAAAAATTCAGCGATTTCCTTCTCATTATAACCAAGTTCAGTCAGTATTTCTTTGGTATGCTCACCTAATAAGGGAGCACGGCGTCGTACCGAAGCCTGCTGCTCCGAAAATTTAACCGGAGCCCCTACATATCTTATGCTGCCTAAATCGCTGTCTTGCTCTATCAACAGCTTCTGCTGCTCGGTTAATTCGCTTTGCAGTGCCTCCTGCAAGGAACATACCGGTGTTACGCAAAATTCTTCATCGCCAATAAGCTGCAGCCATTCCTGCTGAGTATGCTCTGCTATTTTAGCAGCAATAATTTGTTTCATATCCTGTTCATGGGCAAAATCATACTGTCTTTCTGTAAGCTCCTCACACCCAATCAAACTGCAGAAGTGCTGCCAAAATTTAGGCTCAATAGTTCCAACCGTCAGGTAACGGTTATCTTTCGTACGATAAATATTGTAATAATGTGCAGTGCGGCCAAATTCAGCTGCTCCAGTTTCTTCGCTGCCCCAACGGCTGCTGATGCCTGTTACCTGCATGCTTAGTGCCGTAGCAAAAAGGCTGACATCAAGATGCTGGCCGTTGCCTGTACGTTCACGGGCTAATAAAGCCATACATACAGCACTCAAAGCATTCAAGCCGCTGCCTATGGCAGAAACCTGCACCTCCGGCACACAGGCTCCTCCGGTATCATCCAAAGAATTAAGTCCTGCCAGCCCTACTATATTAAGGTCATGCGCAGGCTTATGGCAATGCTGTCCAAAACCCGTGATAGAGCAATATACTAAGCGTGGATTAAGTGCATGTACTGTTTCATAATCAAGGCCATAACGCGCCAGATAACCGGGTCTGAAACCTTCTAAAAATACATCTGCATCCTGCAGAAGTTTTAAGAGTATTTCCTGACCCTGCTTTTGACGGATATCTACAGCAAGCCCGCGTTTATTTCTGTTCAGCATCAGATGCCAATAGCTCATCCCAGGAGCTTTTTCCGGAAAGAAGCTTCTCGTACTGTCTCCCTTTACATCCTCCACCTTGATAACTTCCGCCCCATAATCCCCCAGCAGCATCCCGCAATATTGTCCGGGAAGCCACTTGGAAAAATCTATAACCTTAATACCTTCTAAAGCCTGCATAATCTGTACCTCGCCAATTAAAAGTGTTTCTTTTTAAATTCTACAGAAAATCTTTTTCACCTGCAATTTTTTATTGCACCCCTGCCAGCTAATGCTTATAATAAAAGTTAAACTATCTTTTACTAATATGAAACGAGGTCTGTTCATGCAGGTACGTAAACTTACTACGGCGGCACTGCTGATTGCCATAGGCACTTTAAGCGCTCATCTGGTCTATATCCCTGCCGGAGTTTCCAAATGCTTTCCCGTGCAGCACGCTATAAATGTTTTGGCTGCAGTTATCCTGGGCCCTTTTTACAGTACTGCTATAGCTTTCATTATTTCCTGCCTGCGCAATATGCTGGGCACTGGTTCACTGCTAGCCTTTCCCGGCAGTATGATCGGCGCATTGCTTGCAGGACTGGCTTTTGCCCGTTACCGTAATATTGCGGCAGCAATGACAGGAGAAATAATCGGCACCGGCCTGCTGGGCGGATTTGTAGCCTGGATAATAGCTTCTGTCGTGCTTGGCAGCAATGCTGCAGCCTGGTTCTTTATTCCGCCCTTTCTTGTAAGCACTGTCGGCGGCAGTATTATTGCCGGCCTGCTTATTAAGAGCGGTATTCTTAAACAAAGCCGTCTGAGCGGCGGAACGGATAAATAATATGGATATCGGCACACTGATAAATTATATTCTTTACGCGCTGAGCGGCTTCTGCTTCGGCATCTTTGCTTCCCGCTACAGCGTACTTTCCTGTCTGAAAATCAAGGAACGCCTTGCTGCATCAAGCTTAAGCGGACTAATAACGACACTGCCCCAGCTTTTATTTTTGCTGGTCAGCTTTTTTATTTTTCCGGCCTGGTTTATCACCCGCACTCCTATCGGCGGCTTTTTCTACTGCGCAATACTGATTTACTTTTTCTCGCAGGGCTACAGAACATATATTAAAAACAGGTGAAACCCATGACTACTTCTCATCAGCATAATACAACTCTTCCGCTGCCGGGACACGAAAATGAAAAATATATTCTTCCCATGGCAGCCATCTTTAAAGTGCTCAGCGACCCTACACGCATTCGTATTCTGGCGCTTTTAGCACATCAGGAACTCTGCGTCAGCTGTATCGCCGAAGCACTGAACATGACTCATTCTGCTATTTCTCATCAGCTGCGTCTGCTGCGCTCTGCCAATCTGGTAAAATATACCAAGGACGGCAAAGAAGTCATTTACTCTTTAGATGATGAGCACGTATTAACACTCTTCGATCAGGCACTTGACCACGTTAAGCATAAAGTCGACTAAACAAAAAGCTCTTCTGACATCAGTCAGAAGAGCTTTTCTTATTTATTCTCGTTTAACAAGGCAGCAAAATCTTTATTCAGTTTATTCTCTGCCTCCTGTTGACGTTTGACAGCCGCATCTGTCCAGGCCTTATTACGCTGCAGCTCTTTATCACACTGCTGCAGCATTTTAGCCATTTCTGCCGGTTGCGGGCCTCCCTTAACCGCTCTGGCTGCCACAATAGCCGCAGGATTAAGTGCTGCTTTAAATTCAGCTCTAGTCAAAGGCAGCATCGCCGGCAAGCTTTTATCCTTAGCCGCCAGCTGCAGATATATCTTCTGTGCCTCTTCGTAAGAAAAATCTGAAGGCGGGATATTATTCTTACGGGCATAAGTTACTATTTCAGAAGCAAAGTGATGTCCGGTTCGGAAAGGAATCTGATATTTACGCATCATCACATCGGCAATTTCCTGTGAACAGGTCCAGTCCAGATTAAGTTCTGCCAGGCTGCGCTCAGGATCAATAACTAAAGCCTGCAAAATATGGTCAAAATCACGCACAAGCTTAGCTGCATCCTTCAATAATGTTTCCGCCCCGGTTCTGCCATCCGGCATTCCTGCCGGAATATTATGAGCTCTGAACAATACCGTTGTTCCATCGCCCAACAGCATGGAAGCATCTCTTCTGGCATTATTTAAAATACCCGGATTGCGCTTTTGCGGCATTGCACTGGAAACATAAGTATTGCCGCCGCCCTCACGCAAAATTATCCATGGACGCGGCTGCGCATATTGCTGCATAATTTCTTCAATAAAACTGCCGATATGCAGCGCGATATTATTTGTTACCACAGCTGCATCAGCCGCATTTTCAGAAGTATAAATCTGACCAGCATCGTAAGTATTATAGGCAATACTGTCAAAGCCCAGATAATTTGCCATTCTATCCCTGTCAAGCGGCCAGCCGGTTCCGTTCAGTACTGTAGCTCCCATCGGCGAACGATTAAGTCTGCCATAATATTGCTGTAATCTTTGCGCATCACGCCCAAATGCGTAAGCATAGCCGAGCAGATAATGTCCCAGGCTGTTAGGCTGCGCTGCCACACCGTTGGTATAGTTGGGTATAATAGTTGCTTGCTGCTGAGCAGCAAGTTTCAATAAAGTTGTCTGCATATCATCCAGCGCTGCCGCAAGCTCCAGAGCCTGCTCGCGGCTCATGACAAAATTCACTGTGCTCAGCATATCCTGACTGGAACGTCCTGCATGCAGCATAGTAATTTCTTCGCTGCCATAAGCCTTAATCAGCAAGGGTTCAAAAGTAATTACCAAATTAGGGCGTGCACCGCCATTATCTCCGTCCTGCAAGACCTGTGCAATACTTTTGGCAAAGCCTTGCCCCTGTTCTTTAGTCAGCAGACCTTGCTGCGTATTTATAACTGCTGTGGCTTTATTAATCTGTCCCAGCCAGTAAAAGTTGTCTTTTTCTGCTGCTTCTGCAGTCACGGCATTCATTGCCAACATTGCCAGAAATGCCAATATTCCAAACTTTTTCATTAGCCTGCCTCCTCTGCGCCTGCACTGAGCCACTGCCTGATAATCTCATTTTTCTCTATTGCTGTCCAGCTTAAATCATCAACCGGTACCCGCACATTGCCTAAAAGCTCTTTACGCAGATTATTATGCGGATAATCCTTTACATGCCATAAATACTGGTAGCCGTTATTACTCAGCACCTGCAGGCTGTCATCACTCATTAAATAATCTATAAAGCGGCAAGCCTCCTGCTGCTGTTTGCTGCCGTTAATGACTGCAGCACCGGTGAGCAGGTTTCTGTTAGCATCTTCTACTACAGTGGCAAACAGGTGATTATAACGTTCTTCCAATTTCAATGCATAGCGCAGCGGCAAAACAGCTACAGTCTTGCGGCCCGTATAAACCATATCCACCGCATCACTGATATGGTCGGTATAGGTAATATGCTGCTTGTTAAGCTCAGCAGCATATTGCAGTGCCTGCTGACGCCCGCGCAGCTGCCAGATAGAAGTTAAAAGTCCGTAGCTTGCACCGCCATAGATATAATCAGGAATAACTATTTCACCGCGCAGCTGCGGCTTCAAAAGCTCCGTGCAGGTATCAGGTGCATACAGTCCCAGTTCATGCAGTCTGTCCTTATTGCTGATAAAAGCAACATATTCAAGATATAAACTGGTCCAATATCCCTCTTTGCTGCGCATAGCTGCCGGTACTTTATAAGCTTCCTTAGTAAGATACGGCTGCAGTAAATTTTGCTGGCTGGCAAGATAATATTCTTCCACAGTACCGCCAAGCCAGCAGTCCACATTATTCTTTCTTATAAACTCTATGCGTTCGTTAAAGGAGCCGGCAGGCAAACGTATTATATTAACCTTAATACCTGTCTTATTTGTAAAATCATCTGCTAAAACAGCAGTAGCCTTACTTTCCATACTGCTGCAGACAGTTATCTCTGTCGCCTGCTTCTGCTGCTGTTGGCAGCCGGAAAGCAATAAGCTCATAAGCAGGATTACTGCTATAAAAACTCTGTGCATCTTCTTCCACCTTTCTGCTTTCATTATAGCATATTAAGATGCAACTGCTTGCTGCAACATTATTCACATAAAGGATTAGTCAGTTCAAATCTGTCATCCATATGCTCACTGCCCCAGCTGCACATCATTTCCAATAACGGCTCCAGGCTTTTACCCTTTTCCGTTAAGTAGTATTCTACTTTGGGAGGTACCTGAGCATATACTTTACGTTCAATAAGTCCGTCTGCTTCCAGTTCACGCAGCTGATTAGTCAAGGTCCGCTGAGAAACTGTCCCTATTTCACGCTGCAGTTCATTAAATCTTTTTCCCGGTGCAGCTAAAAGAGAGGCAAGCAGCAAAGGCTTATACTTTCCGCCAATAAGCTTAATGGTTACTTCCATTTCGCAGATTACCTTAATTTTCTCCATTTTATCCTCCTAAGTGCACTTTTTTTCACTTACAGCCAAAAAACTGCGTTCTTGTACAGCCTTCTGTAATAATTATAATTATATAGAGATTATAAATCCTGTACTAATTTTTGTAAAATAAGAAAGAAGGTTATAAGATGCTTAAAGAATTAGTAGTTATTACCGGTGCCAGCTCCGGTATCGGCAGTCAATTAGCCCGTCGTTTTTCCGCAGCCGGACATCCTTTGCTTTTACTGGCAAGAAGACTGAAACCTATGCAGGAACTCAATTTGCCTAACAGTATCTGTATTTCTGCAGATGTTACCAATCCTGAAGCTGTAACGAATGCTATCCGCCAGGCAGAAGCAGTATATGGCAAAACAGACTTGCTCATCAACTGTGCCGGAGTTATGCTTTTAGGACATCCTGACCGCCAGCTGTATACTGAATGGGAGCAGATGATTGACGTCAACATTAAAGGCATCCTCACTGGCACGCAGGCTGTACTGCCGGACATGCTGGAACGCAATCATGGTACGATTATCAATATCAGCTCCATAGCAGGACGCAAAACTTTTGATAATCATGCTGTTTACTGCGGCACTAAATTTGCTGTACATACTATTACAGAAAATATGCGCAAAGAAATTGCCGATAAAAACGTACGTCTTATTGTACTGGCTCCCGGCGTAGTTGAAACACCGCTTTTAAGCCATACCAGCGATGAAGGCATCAAAAGTGATTACAATCAGTGGAAAGAAACCATTAACGGCGGACTTGATGCTGATAAGATTGCCGATTGTGCTCTTTTTGCTTACCAAATGCCGCAGGAAGTCTGCATACGTGAAATCGTCATTGCCAAAACTAAACAGGCAGATTAAAAAAATCCGTCAAGATATTTTAATATCTTGACGGATTTTTTATTAACTATTAATCACGGTCAAAAACCATAACCTGTTCAAAGTCCAGATATACGGTATCTCCATCTTTAAATTTATGCAGATCAGCGCCTTTTTCAATAACGCGTACGTTATGGTCTCCCACCTGGATACGATAATCAACAGCGTCACCCAGATAGAAACGATGGGTAAGCACACCTTTAATCAGACCGCCGCTCAGAGACATAGTGATATTTTCCGGACGAACGGCAATAATTGCATCGCCGCTGACATTAGCAGAGTTAGCAAAGGAAATGTCCGTGCCTTTAATAAATACACGATCACCTTTAGCTTCACCGTCCATGAAGTTAACCAGACCGATAAAGTCTGCTACCATCTTATTAGCCGGAGTAGTATAAATTTCATGGGGAGCACCAATCTGCTGTACAACGCCTTTACTCATAACTACGACACGGTCGCTCATTGCCATAGCTTCGCTCTGGTCATGAGTTACATAGACAACGGTAATACCAAGCTTTTTCTGAATGGACAGAATTTCAAAACGCATACTTTCACGCAGCTTAGCATCCAGGTTAGACAAAGGTTCATCAAGCAAAAGCAGTCCAGGCTGAGCTACCAGCGCACGTGCCAATGCAACACGCTGCTGCTGACCGCCGGAAAGCTGATGGGGATAACGTTTGCCATATTCACCTAAATGCACCAGTTCCAGCATTTCCTGCACACGTTGCATTCTTTCTTCTTTGGGAACTTTCTGGATTTTCAGCGGATAAGCTACGTTTTCTTCTACTGTCATATGCGGCCATACTGCATAGGATTGGAATACCATGCCGATATCGCGTTTTTCCGGCGGAGTGAAGCTGCCTTTGATAGAAGAGCTTACACAAGCATCGCCAATATAGATTTCACCTTCCGTTGCACGTTCAAAGCCGGCAATCATACGCAGAGTAGTAGTCTTGCCGCAGCCGGAAGGGCCAAGGATGGAAACAAATTCACCGTCTTTTACAACCAGGTGAAAATCATTAACAGCAGTTACTTTGCCAAATCTTTTATAAACATGTTCAATACGTACTTCAGACATTGATTACACTCCTTCGTTAAATACCAACATTACCCTTACTCAGTTTATTAAGAATCAGGTTGCCAATCAATACGATAGCCAAAATAATTACCGACAGTACGGAAGCATTCTGAGTATCAGCATAGGTCTGCAGTTCATACAGCAATACACCGATAGTCTTGGTATCACTACCGTACAGAAGCAATGACATGGTCAGTTCGTAGAAAGACGGCATAAAAATCAGGAACCAGCCGGCAATAATTGACGGAGCAATAAGCGGCATAATAATGTCCTTGCAGCATCTCAGCCAGTTAGCACCAGAATTAAGCGCCGCTTCTTCCAGGGAAATATGAACTTGACTCAGAGAAGCAGCAATAGTACGTACGGACATAGTCATATATTTTACCAGATAGCTGACTACCAGTATCCACATAGTTGAATACAGGTTCAGCCCGAAGTTGCCGGAGAAAGTAACAACCAACGCCAGGGCAATAACGATACTAGGAGTACTGCCACCGATAACAGTCAGCAGGTCAGGAATGCTGCGTCCTTTAACATGAGTCTTAACCGCCAGATACGCAACGAACAGAGAAAGCAAAGTACCGATAGTAGCAGCAATAACTGCATAAATAACGGAGTTCCAGATGCTTTCCATGTACTGAGAGCTGCTGATAACAGGAATCCAGGCATCAAAACCCAGGTTGGAAAGAGTAATCGGTTTGGACATACTCTTAATCAGAGAGGTAATGACGATAGAGCCTAAAGGAATAATTACAGAAATCATGCTGTAAGCACCTACGGCGCAGAAAGCAGGCCATTTCCATTTTCCCAGTTCAACAATATTGGGACGAGTGCTCTTGCCGCTGATGGTAGTATAGTCCTTACGGCCTACAATCCAGGTCATGAAGAACAGCAGGAAGTTTGCTAAGAACATCAGAGATGCAGCCAAAGCAGTAGCATCGCGGACACCATCAACGTCACCCATGTAAATATAAGTTACGATACGGGTAGTCATAACTTCTATGTTACCAGGCATACCAACGATAGCAGGAATACCGAAGCAGCTGCCTGCTGCAATAAATACCAGAAGGCCACCAGCAAAAATACTGGGAGCCATCAAAGGCAGGGTGACATCAAGCAGAGTGCGCAGCGGTGAAGCACCGGAAACTCTGGCAGCTTCTTCCAAAGTCGGGTCCATTTTCTCCATTGCGCGGGAAATGGTGATAAACGCAAAAGGAGAATAAAATAATGTTAATACCCATGCTAAACCGCCAGTAGTATAAATATCAAAAGGAGCCTGCTGCAAGCCGAACATCCACTTGAAAATATTGTTCATATAGCCAACACTGGGATTGAGCAGCTGTACCCACGCAATAGCACCTACATAGGGCGGAATCATATAGCTGGAAACCAAAAGGGTACGATAAGCCTTCTTGCCGGGCATATCAGTACGGCCAACCAGCCAGGCCAGCGGAAATGTGATGATAACGCTGGCAACCATGACCAACAGGGACAGATTGATAGTATTGGTCAAAGCACGCCAGTTAACATCCTGACTGTATACGTTACGATAGTTTTCAAAATTGATGCTGCCATTATAGATAATGCTGTCATAAAGCAGCACACCCATCGGGAATATTACAAAATATATCAGCATCAATACGGAAAACGCAATTACTAAGAATTTGCTGTTAATTCTTCCCATAAAGTAAAAAATACTCCTTTCTGCATATAAAAACCGGAGAAAAATAGATACTTTTATAACGCAGGAAAAACAGGGAACGTATAAACGCCCCTGTTTTTCGCCATACTACCTAATTTTTATAATTTTCGGCAGTTTATTCCATAACTCTCTTACGGAATTCTTCCTTAATTTCAGCATTATTGTCAGCAAGTTTCTTCCAGTCAACCTTGATTGCGCCTTCTACCAGTTTCTTGGTTTCAGGAGCACCTTTCGGAGCCGGTACATCTCCGCGAACAGAGTGCATCCAGCCTTTAACAACTGCTTCCTGACCTTCTTTGGACAGCCACCAGTCAACCAGTGCCTTAGCACCTTCCGGATTCTTAGTGGTGTTAAAAATAGCAATCGGAGACGGAACCATTACTACGCCGTCTTCAGGATAGGATACTTTCAAAGGCTCGTTCTTGGTATTAGCAAGTTTCAGAATATTTTCTTCCAAAATCATAGCTGCAGCATATTCGCCGGTCAACAGTTTATTTTGGATAGCAGAGTTGCCTTCTTCAACACGGATACCGTTTGCTTTCAGTTTATCAAAGTATTCCCAGCCATATTTGTCAGCTAATGCACCTACTGCAACATAAGCAGTACCGGACAGCATCGGGTTAGGCATAGCAATTTTGCCTTTCCATTTCGGGTCGGTCAGATCTTCCCAGGTTTTCGGAGCATCTTCCGGTTTCAGTTTATCGGAATTGTAGGCAATGATCATGTTGCTGATACGTACTGCAGTCCATGCGCCTTCTTTATCTTTTTCACTGATAACATTTTTAGCTTCCGGAGAAACATACGGAAGCAGTAATTTCTGTTCGTCCAGTTTCAGATAATAGGAAGGATCTGCTACCATCAATGCATCAGCAGCAATTTTTTTAGCTTTAATTTCACCGGTAATCTTAGTGATAACTTTTTCAGTACCGCCCTGGAACCAGTTAACTTTCATATCGGGGAAAGCTTTGGCAACATTAGGTTTGCACATATTGTCGATAATATCCGGATAAATAGAGGTATAAACCATTACTTCGCCGGACAAACCGCCTTTACCGCTGTCAGCTTTTTTGTCGTCACCGCCGCAACCTGCAACTGCTACGGACAAAGCTAATAAAGCGGCAGCACCTAACATCCATTTAGATTTTTTCATTGTTAACACTCCTTCTTTTTAATAAATTTATCATCATAAACTCACACTACACGTACTTTCCTTTTTTAAATTCTCTCCAATTCTTGCGTTTTCCTGCTTACAGTTTACAAATTCTTTGCACTTTTTTGAAAATTTCTGTCACTTTTACGTTTCAAAAAAAGACATTCCACCACTATATTACATTTGACACTTTTTGTCCTTCTTGGACTTTTTGTGTCCCGCTAGATAGCGGCAAAAAAATTTAATTCCCAGGCAGGTACATAAGGATGCTTACGCAGATATACTTTATACTCAGGCACAATCTGCCATAAAAGCAGCGGCAATAAAAAGATATCCGCATCATAATGGTAAGCAGCTGCCAGAATCCTGGGATGATACTTAGAAATAACTGCTCTGCCGCCATTCAGCGCTTCCTTTTCTGCCCCTTCTACATCCATCTTAATATATGTCACCGGGTCATCGCCGCAGATATTATCAATAGTATCTACAGGTATAATATTTTTCTGTCCTGCCATTAGTGTTGACTGTCTGCCGCCGCTGTCAGAAAAGCCTTTTTCTTCACTCTGAGACCAGATACCCTTCTGACAGGTAACAAAATTGTCCCGCAAGATTTCATGTAATTTTTCCAGCTTCTTAAAATTACGTCTGTCAGGCTCTACCGCAACAATTTTACGATAACTTCCGTCAGTGAGCTCCAAAAACTCCTGTACCGTATCGCCGTTATAGGCTCCCAAATCAAGATATATCTCCTGCTTACCCCAGGTAAACAATTCCTTAAGGTCTGCTTTTCTGTCTGTTTCACAGGCCAGCAGATATTTTATATCGCCGCTCAATTTATAGTTTAAGACAGCAGCAAATACTTCACGTGACTTTTCATCTGCTAATCTGTCGTACACATACTGCAGCTTCTGTTCATATTTTTCCAGCCACTGACAGCTTACTGTTTCTTCCTCTGCAAAAAGAGCTAAATGCGGTGCCAGTACCTCGTGCTTCTCGGCAAGCTCTTTAAACTTTGCCAGTACCTCCGGAATCTCGCTGGCAAAGGCAATCACTATCAGAACATCTTCGCCAAATCGTTCTATAATATCCTGATAACTGCATACAGTAAAGCCTCTGAATTGCTGATAACGAACAAAACCATCACTGGCAAAAATTCCGCTTATTTTTACTCCGTTTTTTTCGCACCAGTCCAGTATTTTATCAGCACCATTGCCCATACCGTACAAAACAATAGGCTTACGTGCTGCCAGCAGTTTACTCCAGACATCATTTTTTTCCTTAATAAAATTCAGCATAATAACCTCCGCTTCTTCCTTCTAATTATACACTATCACTGCCTATCGCTGATACTGCTTTATCAATCTCTTTTCTTATGCTAAAATATAATTACAACAATTTGTACGGAGGTCTTATCATGCCCTTGCTCGAATCCGGAGAAAATTATCTGGAAACAATACTTATTCTTAAACAACGTAACGGCAATGTCCGTTCTATCGATATCGCTACAGAAATGAATTTTACCAAAGCCAGCGTCAGCCGTGCCATGAGTATTTTAAAACGTGATAACTATATCACTATGGAAGCTGACGGCAGAATTAACCTTACCGAAGCAGGCATGCAGAAAGCTTCCTCTGTGCTCGACAGACATGTTACATTAACCCGTTTTATCAATGAATACCTTAAAGTTCCCAAGGACATTGCTGAAAAAGATGCCTGCCGCATTGAACATATTATCAGCCCTGAAACCTTTAACGGTATTAAAAATCTATTACATCAATAATTCAAAGAAAAGAGGTATCTAATGAAAAAATTAACCGTACTGACAATCTGTCTTCTGACCTTCCTGTCATTCACTCTTACTGCAGCCGCATCTCCCAGTTATTGGACACATCCAGATTACGACCTTAGCAAGGTTAATGCCATCAATGTTACAGAATTTATCGAAAACAGTAAATCAGCCGGTAATTTTACTGCTGAAAAAAATGCTCAGCAAAATGTTATGTCTGCCCTATATGCTGCAGCATCCAAGCAAAACTTCCTGATTACGGAAAATCCTGCTGCGAAAGCAGAAAAACAGACAACTACCCAAGCTCCTTTATTAAAGAAAACTAAAAAAGCTCCTAAAACCGTAGACCTGCAAGTTACCGTAAATAGACTGGGTTATTCTTCCCGTGTTGTTCCGGCGCATTTTGAAAATAAGATTGAATATGTAAGCAGCACTGTTATTGACAGCAACGGCCACTATAAAGAAGTAAGCATCCCCATCCCGCATAAAGTTTATGTTCAGGAAGTTACTTATTACACTGCTTACCTGGAAATAATCTACAATGTTTATGACCCTGAAACTGGAACAATGATTTTTACCAGCCGTGATTCCCGTGACCGTGGTGACACCTACAGCACTAACGGTATGCTGGAGCGCTCCACTAAAGACTTACTGAAAAATATCAAAAAAGGCAAATAAACTATTTTACAGCTCTGCTAAAGCAGAGCTGTTTTTATATGCTCTTTTTTATTATTAAAATCTATTATCATCTTTATTGACTTATCAATAAAAAATGTTATAATTTTAATATCTAAAGCTGAATACGAAGCAGGTTCTTTTTAGAATATCAAGTCCTTTGCGACGCGGTCCCGCCGCCAACGGCTTACAGCCGGCCTGCATAACCATATTTACCGTTGATCTACGAGCGATAGGGAGGAAAGTACAGAAATATTTTTCCCTTGCTGAATCGGCAAGGTTTTTTTATTCCTCTGATTTGTATTCAGCCAATAAAAAAGGAGTGTTTATACCATGAAATCCAGTATGAAGAAATTAGCCGTAATGACCTTTACCTGCGCAGCTTTGCTTGGTACTATACCCGCAGCAGAAGCAGCTTACAGCCTCAGCGAAGAAGTTAAGGCTCCTACCCCTGCCTTACTGCAGGCTACTCAAATTGGCGTACGTACCCATGAAACTGCCGCTCTGCAGCAGCTCCCTAACAAAGATGCCATCCTGGTAATGAGCTTTGGCACTACCTTTAAAGACACCCGCGAAAAAACCATCGACGCTACTGTTAAAGCTATCCAGGCAAAGCATCCTGATACCAAGGTTATGGTTGCCTTCACCTCTCACATCATTATCGACCGCATTAAAGCTAATGAAGGCATTGAATATCCTACCCCTGAACAGGCTTTAGAGCAGCTGAAAAAAGAAGGCTATACCCGTGTGGCTCTGACTTCTCTGGATATCATTCCCGGCATGGAATATGCTTATAAAGAAGCAGTATATAATCTGCACAAAAACGACTTTAAGAAAATGACTATCGGTACTCCGCTGATGTACTGGCAAGGCCAGGAAGGTCAGGATGACGATATTACCGCAACCATGCAGGCACTGTCTACTCAATTCCCGAAACTGGGCAAAAAAGACGGCGTACTGATTATGGCACACGGCACTCCGCATCCGGCAAATGCTTACTACGCAGTAATGCAGGACCGTCTGAACGAACTTGGTTATGATAATGTCTTCATCTATTCCGTAGAAGGCTGGCCGCATCTGGAAACCGTTATCCCGCAGCTGAAAGCTAAGAAGATTAAAAACCTTACTATTATGCCGCTAATGATGGTTGCAGGCGACCATGCTAACAACGATATGGCAGGCAGTGAAGAAGATTCTCATAAATCCATCCTGGAAAAAGAAGGCTTTAAAGTAACTCCTTACATCCACGGTTTGGGTGAAAATCCTGCTATTCAGAAATTATTTGTTGATAAAGCAGAACAATCTTGGGAAGCTTTGCAAAATAGCAAATAAAAAATGTATAAAAATCCCTGCCTGATGGCAGGGATTTTTTAAACTGCAGTCATATATTACTTTTAAATCTTATAATTACGAGGTCTTAGTATGCAAAACACTTCTGCTTTCCTTACTCTCAGCTTCGGCTCTACATTTGCCGAATCACGTCAAAAAGATATCGGCGGCATTGAACAGGCCCTGCAGGAAGCTTTTCCCAGCTACCATCATTGCCGCGCCTACACCTCTGCCATAGTGCGCCGTCATTTGGCGAAAGAAAATATTTTCGTTGATGATCCGGAAACTGCTTTACAGAAACTGCTGGAAGTAGGCTTCCGCCATATTCTGCTGCAGCCTACACACTTACTGCACGGCGAAGAATTTGAACAAAAAATTCTGACATTGAAGGATAAATTCGCAGCGTCCTTTGATTCCTTTATTATCAGTACGCCATTAATAACTGTAGATGAAGACTATCCTTTGGTTGCGGCTGCTATTGCTGCTCAATTTCCGCAGCTTGCTCCCTCGGAAGGCATTATCCTCATGGGTCACGGTACTCCGCGACGTAACAACAAAGCTTTTGGTCAGACTTATGTACGTCTGCAGAAAAACTTTGATTCCATAAACCTGCCGGTCCTCGTAGGTACAGTTGAGGATGAAGACAGCCCTAATTTTGATGCTGTCCTCCAGCAGCTGCAGCAGCGTAAATATACAAAGGTTCACATGTATCCGCTGATGGTTGTTGCAGGTGACCATGCTGCCAACGATATGTACGGCGATGATGCAGACAGCTGGAAAACACGTATTGAACAACTTGGCATAGCAACCTGCGGTCATCTGTATGGCCTTGGCCGCAACAAAGCTATCCAGGCACTTTATGTTCAACATGCTTTAAAAGCATTACTTTTCAACAAAAACCAATAACCTTTACATTGTACAGCAACATTTTTCCTTTTAAAAATCAAAGCATTTACTTTATGTAAATATTTTTACGTTGCCAAAGTATTCTGAAAATGATATACTTTACCTACCTAAAATCTATTTTTATTTGGAAAGGGTGTTGCAAATGGGTGTTGTTATTTCGGCTCTTGTTACCTTCTGGGTTGGTTATCTGATCTATAAGAAATACAAGCCGCAGCCGGTGCTTTTCCTCGGCGGTATGATCCTGATGTATCTTGCTGTTATCTTGGGTTACGGCCAGATTTTGGGAGAAAAAGCCAGAACCGGTTCCGTATTCTTTGATGCTTTTGAATTTATGCGTTCTGCTATGAGCTCTAACGTAGGCAAATTAGGCCTGAACATTATGTCTGTAGGCGCATTTGCCCGTTATATGGATAAAATCGGCGCTTCCCGCGCTCTGGTACGTTTAACTATTAAACCGCTCTTAGCGCTGAAATCTCCTTATCTGGTAATGTCCGGTACCTGGATTGTAGGTATGCTTATCGGCCTGTGCATCAACAGTGCTTCCGGTCTTGCTATGCTGCTCATGGTTACCATGTTCCCAATTCTGATTGGCCTTGGTGTAAGCCGTCTGTCCGCTACCGCTGCAGTTGCTACCACGCTCTGCTTTGACTGGAGCCCCAGCGATACCGGCACCATCCTTTCTGCTGAAACTGCCGGCGTAAACCCGGTATTCTACTGGAGCCATTATCAGGTTCCTATCGTTGCTGTAGCTTTCGTAGTTGTAGGCGCACTCCATTATTTCACTCAGAAATATATGGATAAACGCGCTGGTCACGTAGTTGCTCCTATGGAAGTTGAAACCGTTAAGGACGAAGCAGATACTGCACCGATGATTTACGCTATTCTGCCGGTAATTCCTCTGGCTTTGATTCTTTCTTTCAGCTCTCTGTGGATTACCACCGTTAAGATGAACATTGTTATGGCTATGTTTATCGGTCTCTTCATCGGCATGTGCTGTGAATATATCAGATGGCGCGATGCAAAGAAAGTCTTCGGCGATATCCAGGCTTTCTTTGACGGCCTCGGCATGCAGATGGCTAACGTTATCACCCTGATTATCGCTGGTCAAACCTTCGCACAAGGCTTGATTGCTATGGGTACCATCAACACCCTTATTGAAAGCAGTAAAGACTTAGGCTTCGGTCCTATGGCTATGATGCTGGTTATGGTTGCTATCATCGCTGTATCTGCAGTAGTAATGGGCAGCGGCAACGCTCCGTTCTTTGCTTTCGCTGCACTTACCCCGGCTGTTGCAGCTCACACCGGTCTGCATCCCGTACTGATGCTGCTGCCGATGCACTTTGCAGCTTCCATCATGCGTAACTGCTCCCCGATCACAGCTGTTATCGTTGTTTCCTCCGGCATGGGCGGCGTATCCTCCTTTGACCTGGTAAAACGTACTGCTATCCCGATGGCAGGCGCTATGATCGTAACCATTGGCATGACCTTCTTCTACTACTACTCCGGTTATTGATTAACTTACTGACAGCTGGCTGCCAACGCAGTCAGCTGTTTTTATTTAGATTTGGAAAGGATTGATTCTTATGTTCATTTGTGACTGCCACTGTGATACACTCACAGAGCTGTACAAAAAGCAAACTTCTTTATACAGCAATGACCAACACTTTGATATTAAACGTCAGATTGAGCTGGGCGGCGGCCTGCAATTCTGCGCAATCTTTGTTCCGACCCATGAGTTCCGTTACTACGGCGGTCTGCGCTATACCCTCTGCCTGTTGGATAAATACAGACAGGAAATCAAAAAAATGCAGGCTGACGGCATCGATGTGCTGCCGGTTCTTACTAAGGCAGATGCTGCTGATGCTTTAAATCATAAAGCTGCTACTTTGCTTGCCATTGAAGAAGGCGGCGCTATCGATGGTAGTCTGGAAGCACTGCGCTGCCTGTATGACCTTGGCGTACGCGCTATGACACTTACCTGGAGCAATCGCAACGATATTGCCGATGGCATCAATGAAGCAGCAACCGGCGGCGGTCTTACCGTTTTTGGCCGTCAGGTAGTACAGGAAATGAACCATTTAGGTATGCTGGTAGACGTTTCCCATATTGCTCCTGCAGGCTTCTGGGATGTTATCGAAACCAGCAGCAAGCCTATTATCGCTACTCATTCCAATGCTAAGAGCCTTTGCTCCCACCCCCGCAACCTGGATGATAAGCAAATTGCCGCAATCAACAACAATGACGGCTTAATTGGTATAACCTTCGCCGGACAATTCCTCGAAGAGGACTATAACGACGCCTGCATCGACAGTGTTTACCGCCATATCGACTATATGCTGAATCTTATGGGCAATGACGAACATATCGGCTTCGGCAGCGATTTTGACGGTATCAGCCATCCCCCCTATAATATCAAAGGCGTACAGGATTATCGCCCGCTGATAGAATATCTGCAAAGCAAAAATTACAGCGATGAAACCATCGCTAAGATTACTCATCGCAATGTGCTGAATCTGCTGCAGAAAGTATTATAATAAAAAAGCCTGTCAGTTAAGCTGACAGGCTTTTCTGTTTTATTTTACAATATTTTGCGGTTTACCATCCAGCCAGCAGCTGATATTGGCAAATACTATTTCCGCACGCTTTTCCAGCGCTTCACGGCTGGCAAAAGCAACATGAGGTGTAAGTACAGCGTTTTTTGCACCGCACAGCGGATGCTCAGCGGCAATAGGAGGCTCGTTTTCAAATACATCAATACCGGCACCTGCCAAACGACCTTCATTAAGTGCTGCAGCTACAGCTGCACTGTCCACAACAGGTCCGCGGGACGTATTGAGTAGCACAGCTCCAGGCTTCATCATTGCAACTGCTTTAGCATCAATCAGATTTTTAGTCGCTTCTGTAAGCGGCACATGTAAAGAAATAAAATCTGCTGTCTGCAGCAAGGTTGTCAGCGGTACATATTCTACACCGGCGTCCTTCAATTCCTGTTTTTCTGTACGGCTGCTGGCAATGATGCGGCAGCCAAAAGCTTTGGCCAGCATTGCTACGCGGCTACCGATAGCGCCAGTGCCAACAACGCCGAAGGTCTTGCCATACAGTTCAAATCCAACCAAACCATCCTTAGTACCGCAGCTGCGGCAGCGCTCATCACAGGGAACAATATTGCGGATAACACTGATGGCAAGGCCAAAAGTAAGCTCTGCTACAGCGTTGTTAGAATAGCCTGCAGCATTGCAGACAAGGATATCTTTAGCTTTGCAGGCAGCCAAATCTACGTGATCAACACCGGTAAAAGCTACAGAAAGCATTTTCAGTTTCTTGCAGGCAGCAACTGTTTCTCCCGACAGCGGCTGATTAGCCATGATTACTACATCTGCATCTTCAATTCTTGCAGTAAGCTGCTGCACATCAGCGGCTCTGTCATTATATGCTACAAATTCATTACCAGCCTGGATAAACGGCTGTGCCAATAAAGCTAATTTTTCCTGACTGATTCCCAAAGGTTCCATAACAACGATTTTCATTATTTTATCTCCTCTGCAAAATATCTTTTCAGTTCATCATTATTTTGTACTTGTGTAAGTGCCAGCATTAGTTTCAGGCGTGCTTTCTGCCCCGTCAGCTCTCCTGCGTACAATAGTCCGAAATTCTTCATGGAACCGGCACTGCCCAGATAGCTGTAAATAGGCACTACTCGTCCTGCATGCACCCTGCTGGCCAATACTACCGGAATCCCTTTACTGCGGACATAACGTATACCTTCCATAACAGCGGGCGGTACATTGCCGCATCCAACAGCTTCTACAACTAAGCCCTGCACCGGCTTATCGGCAGCACAGCGGAAGAAGAAATCATCCATACCGGCATAGACTTTCAGCAGTTCAACTTCAGCTGTCAGCTTACCCTGAACAGCAATTTTTTCCAGCTTTTCACTGCGGCGGCGGAATACCACTCCATCCTCATACACATATCCTACCGGACCCCAATGCGGTGATGCAAAGGTACTGCAGGACACAGTATGTGTCTTGGTAACTTCAGCCGCAGCATGTATTTCATCATTAAAAACCAGCAAAGCACCTCTGCCGCCGGCAGCACTGCAGTCAGCCACCTTTACCGCCGCCAGAATATTTGCAGGCCCGTCATATCCCATATCACTGGCCCCGCGCATAGCGCCTGTAATACATACAGGTTTTTCTGTCCTGCAGGCTAAGCTAAGTACATAAGCAGTTTCCTCCATAGTATCCGTACCATGGGTAACCACTATACCGCTTACATCTGCACGCTCAGCATACTCATCTGCCAAAGCAGCTACTTCCAGCATCATTTGCGGCGTCATATGCCCGCTTGGCACATTAGCATATTCTTTTACTTCCAAATCAGCAATCTGCTGCAACGCAGGAACAGCCTCCAGCAAATCAGCTCCGCTGACAGCAGGCACCAATCCACCTGCAGCAGCATCATATTTCATGGCGATAGTACCGCCGGTAGTTATCACTACTACTTTCTTCATTTCCAGCCACGCCTTTCTTTTCCATGTATATCTATGATAACACAATATTTTCTTAAATAAAATTCTGCACACCTGAGAAAATTGTAGTGTATAATAAAACCACGGAGGATTAAGACTATGCAAATAACTGATACAGCCCTTGTTCTCGAAGGCGGCGGCATGCGCGGCATGTTCTCAGCAGGAGTTTTTGAAGCTTTTATGCTCAAAGGACTAGTTTTTCCCTATATCACAGCTGTTTCGGCCGGTGCCTGCAATATTTTATCCTATATGTCCAATCAGCCTTTGCGTACTCGCAGGATAATCGAAAATTATGTTACTGATAAACGCTACTTCAGTCTGAAAAACTGGATGGAAAAAGGCAGTATCTTCGGCTTTGACTTTATCTTTGAGGATTTGCCTAAAACTCTGCTGCCTTTTGATTTTGAAACCTATTACAATTATCCCGGTATTCTGCAGGTAGGCACTACAGATTGCCGCAGCGGCCAGTCCGTATGGTTTGGCAAAGAAGCCATTGGTCATTCTTTCCTTCCCGTACGCGCTTCTGCATCCCTGCCCTTTCTTGCTCCTATCGTACATATAGGCAGCCGCGACCTGCTGGATGGCGCACTCGTAGCACCTATTCCCTATGAAAAAGCACAGGAAGCAGGCTATAAAAAATTTATCATCGTCCTTACCCGCAACAGCGGTTATCGTAAAAAGAAATCTGTACCCCAGATTTTATTGAAAACCTGGTATAAAGATTATCCTAAACTGTGGGAAATTATGCAGCAGCGCCCCGAGCTGTATAATAAGCAACTGGAATATGTAGAGCAGCTGGAAAAAGATGGCAAAGCAGTAATCATCCGTCCGCAAATCCCACTGGAAATAGACCGTCTTGACATTAAGCCCGATAAGCTGCTGGGCCTTCATGACCATGGTATTGGCTGCGGTCTGGAAGCTTATGATAAAATCATCGATTTAATAAACAGCAAATAAAAAACGTCTGCAATAAATGCAGACGTTTTATTTTTATTCAGCAATTATTTTTCGCTTTTCTTGCCCCAGCAGAAAATACCTTTCTGATCAGGCATTACTGCAGGATCAAATTCCGGCTCTACGATACCGGAACGTTTTTGACGCAGATAATCTTCAAGCGCCACAAAAGCATATTTACCAAGTAAAGCAATAGCTACTAGGTTCGTAATAGCCATCAAAGCCATAAACAAATCGGCAAGGCTCCATACAAAGGGAACCTCGGCAACACTGCCAAACATAACCATAGCGACAACAGCCGCACGATAGAGCATGAGGAAGCTTTTATTTTTATTGATAAAGGGGATATTGATATCACCATAATAATAGTTGCCTACGATGGAGCTGAAAGCAAACAGAATAATCATCACAGCTAAGAAAGTAGGTGCCCAACCGCCGATATGCTCAGCTAAAGCAAGCTGTGCCAGTTCGATACCGGTCTTGCCGCTGGCAGTATAATCATTGGTCAGTAAGATAATAAAAGCAGAAGCACTGCAAACAAACAGAGTATCTACAAAAACGCCGAAGGCCTGAATCAGGCCCTGTTTTACAGGATGGCTGGTAGAAGCAGTTGCAGCCGCATTCGGTACAGCTCCCATGCCTGCCTCATTGGAAAACAGACCGCGTTGAATACCAGTCATCAGCGCTGCGCCCATACCGCCGCCGGCAACAGCCTGCAGGCCAAAAGCAGAGCTGACAATATCACTCAGCATCTGCGGTACCAGAGAAATATTAACAACAGTAACGTACAATGCTACCAAAAGATAAATACCAGCCATTACCGGCACCATCATTTCAGCAACTTTTGCAATACGGGTAACACCGCCAAAAATAACTGCAGCTGTTAAAGCAGCAATGCAGATACCTACCGCTGTACGGCTGATACCAAAAGCCGCACTGAAAGAAACAGCAATAGTATTGGACTGTACAGAGTTAAAGATAAGACCATAAGTAACACTTATTAAAACAGCAAATAAAATGGCCATAGGCTTGTTGCCAAGAACGTTTCTGATATAATATGCCGGACCGCCGCGAAAACCGCCGCCTTCACGAGGTACTTTATAAATCTGGCCCAACGTACTTTCTACGAAACCTGTTGCACTGCCGATAAGAGCAATAACCCACATCCAGAAAATAGCACCAGGACCACCGGTAACAACTGCAATAGCAATACCGGCAATATTGCCTACACCTACACGTGATGCTGTACTGATGCAGAAAGCCTGGAAAGAAGAAACACTGTTTTCTTCTACCTTACTGCCTGCAGTCTTAGTAATCAGACGCACCATTTCCTTAATGCAGCGCAGCTGTACAAAGCCACTGCGCAGCGTAAACCAAAGTCCCAGTCCAATCAGCATAATAATCAGCACATAGGACCACAAAAATCCGTTAAGAGTACCAACCATACTTTCAATAAATTCCATGCTTCCGCCTCCTAAAATAAAATTTAATTCACAGGCACTTCTACAACTTCCCGCGCTTCCAGCTCAAGCTCCACAGTCTTATTAAGCTTTTCAGTCAGCCATGCTTCTGCCTGCTGCTTATTGCTTTCCTTCATGCGCAGGATTACTTTGGCACGCAGTCCGTATTCAACTTCGGCAATTTCAAACAGCTGCTGCTGATACAGGATATTGAGTATCTTTCCCACATCGTTTAAATCATCGAGAAAGAAATATCTGCCCATCATTACCTTTTCGGCAATTCCGCTGCCGCGTACCGCACCGGCTACGCTGTTGGTATAAGCCCGCACCAAACCGCCCGCGCCAAGCTTAATACCGCCGAAATACCTTGTTACGACTGCAGCAGTATTGGTCAGCTTATTCTTGCGCAGTACCTCCAGCATTGGCAGCCCTGCCGTACCGGACGGCTCCCCGTCATCACTGGAGCGCTGTGCCAGATCATCTATAATATAGGCAGAACAGTTATGCGTTGCATCCCAGAATTCTTTCTTTATATTCTTAATGAATTCCTGAGCCTGCGCTTCATTCTCTACCTTTTTCAGCGTACAGATGAACCGGGATTTCTCAATAACCGTTTCCTGCCGAAAGTCTTTAACAATAGTAAACAAGACTGCTCCTCCTTCTAAATATATTGTTATTATACCATAATCACTCATTATAAAAATGCATATAGCTAATTTTATTTAAAAATTTGCTGAAAATATTTACTAAATATCTTTTTCAATTGTCGTTTATCGTAAATATCGTTACATATTTTCTCTGTTACACAAGCCTTTTTCTGTATTTTTCATACATTTCTTAACTTTATGTTTATTTTGCATCTTATATTTGTTATAATACTGCACAAATATAAAGGAAAGGCTTTTTTAAGGCACTTTTCTAGGACATTAGTCCATAAATTATAAGGGAAAGAGGTTTTCAGTATGAAGAATTTTTGTAAGCTCATCGGAAAATATTTCGGTATGATTGCCGTACTTTTTCTGATTCTCGGTATGACCATGCCGCAGAATTTTACCTGGGTAGTCGGTAAATTCGGCGGCGTAGCAGTTCTCAGCTTACTTTTAGGCGTAGTTATGTTCGGCATGGGTACAACCCTCGACTTAAAGGACTTTGCCTTAGTTTTAAAAAGACCGCTTGATGTTTTCATCGGCGCCTGCGCTCAGTTTGTCATTATGCCCGGCTTGGCTTACCTTATTGCCAGCGCCTTTAATCTTGATCCGGCACTGACTGCCGGTGTCGTACTCGTCGGCACCTGTCCCGGCGGTACATCCTCCAACGTTATCACCTTTATGTCCAAAGGCGACGTAGCCTTGTCTGTTACTATGACCAGTGTTTCCACTGTGCTTTCTCCAATCCTGACTCCGTTTATTACTTATCAGCTGATTGGTGAAAGAATCGCTTTCGACCCAGTAGGCATGTTCTGGAGTATTGTGCAAATTGTTATCGTGCCTATCTGCTTAGGCTTGGCAGTAAAATCTTTCCTGCCTAAACTGGCAGCCACTGCTACCGATTACCTGCCTGCAGTTTCGGCGATTGCCATTTCTCTGATTATCGCCGGCGTTATCGCAGTCAGCCGCGACAACATTCTGCGTACTTCCGGTACCATCCTCTTAGTTGTTATCCTGCATAACTGCCTCGGCTACACCTTGGGCTTCATATTAGCGCGCCTTACCGGTATGAGCTGGAAAAAAGCTATCGCTCTTTCCGTCGAAGTAGGTATGCAAAACTCCGGTCTTGCTACTGGCCTTGCCAAAGCACACTTTGCTTCCATGCCTATGGCTACCGTGCCCGGCGCTATCTTCTCCGCATGGCACAATATTTCCGGCGCTGTACTGGCGTGGATTTTCATCAACTTCTTAAATCCAAAATTCGACCCGGAATACACTGCAGAAGAAACAGCAAAATAAAAACATGAAAATACAGCATCGCTCAGCGGTGCTGTATTTTTTTATCACTTTAATAAAATTTCTTATGCTATAATGAACGAAGAAAGCAAAGAGGTGAAACATATGCCTTTAAACGATATAACAAAACTAATCAATAAACTGGCAGCTGAACATAATCTTGATGAACAGGAGCTGCTGCAGCTGCTGCAAAGCAGTAACGAAACATCCGATGCCTTCCTGTTTGAACTTGCACGTAAGCAGGCCCAGCAAATTTTTGGCAGAAATGTCTATCTGCGCGGACTTATTGAATTCAGTAATTACTGCCGCAACGACTGTCTTTATTGCGGTATCCGCCGCAGCAACAGCCAGGCAAGCCGCTATCGTCTGACGCCGGAGCAAATTCTTGAATGCTGTCAAGCAGGTTACGATTTAGGATTACGTACTTTCGTATTGCAGGGCGGCGAAGACTTTGCTTACGACGACCAAAAACTTACCAAAGTTATCGAAAACATAAAAAAACAACATCCAGACTGTGCTGTCACTATATCTGCCGGTGAACGTCCGCCGCATATTTACAGGCAATGGTTTGAAGCCGGCGCTGACCGTTATCTTCTGCGCCACGAAACAGCCACTGCCGAGCATTACGCTAAGCTGCACCCACCTGAACTGACTTTGCAGCCCAGACTTGAATGCCTGTATAACCTTAAAGAAATAGGTTATCAGGTAGGCACAGGCTTTATGGTTGGCTCACCCTGGCAAACAATGGAAAATCTTGTACAAGATTTATTATTTATCAAAAAATTCCAGCCGCACATGGTAGGTATCGGTCCCTTTATACCGCACCATGATACGCCGCTGGCAGCTTTCCCTGCCGGAAGTATTACGCTGACACTCAGACTGCTGGCTATCCTGCGGCTCTTGCTCCCCAACCTGCTGCTGCCGGCTACTACAGCTTTAAACACGCTGTCAGAAAAAGGCCATCAGCTTGGCATTCTGGCAGGTGCCAATGTCATCATGCCTAATTTGTCGCCGCAGGATGTACGCGCTAAATATACTCTCTACGACAATAAGCGTTCTACCGGCAGCGAAGCTGCTGAAGGCATCACTATCTTGAAAACTCATCTGGCTGAAATAGGCTACAGCGTTCCCGTTAGCCGCGGCGATGCACCAGGAGTGAAGCTATGAATGCCAAATACCAGGTCATAAATACCTATAAATCTTTAAGCGACTGGCATGGTTTCAGACTGCGTCTGTTCGGCGAAGGTATCTTAGTCGGTCTGGCAGCCGGATTAGTTATCTGCCTGTTTCGCTTCGGTCTCGAAAAGGCCGAAGAGCTGCGCAGTCTTGTTTACTTGTATCTTGCAACAGCAGAATGGTACTGGCATTTAGGCTGGTTCCTCTTGCTGCTCATTATTGGACAAATCTTAGTCTATCTGATTCGGTTGGAACCAATGGCCGCCGGCAGCGGTATTCCCCAGGTAAAGGGCGTATTGCTTGGGCTTGTAAAGTTGCGCTGGCTCTCTATCCTCTGCACTAAACTCGTCGGCGGTATTCTCGGTATCGGCGCCGGTCTTTCTCTTGGCAGAGAAGGGCCTTCTATCCAGCTGGGCGCAGTAGCAGCACAAGGTATCAGCCGCCTGCTGGGGCGGACACGTATGGAAGAGCGTTATCTGCTTACCAGCGGTGCCAGTGCCGGACTGGCAGCTTCCTTCAATGCCCCGCTGGCAGGAGTCATCTTCGCTCTGGAAGAACTGCACCGCAATTTTTCCGTAGCCGTTATGCTGCCTGCCATGGCAGCCGCTATGACCGCTACTATTGTTTCACGTGCTCTGTTTGGAGCGGAGGCAGTATTTATCTTTCCTCACTTACCGGCACTGCCGCTCGACTATTACGGCTATGTTATACTGGTAGCAATCGTTACAGGCTTCTGCGGTGTTATTTTTAACAAAGGGCTGTTAACTATCCCTGTTTTTTATGCTTTACCCTATTTTCAAAAACCAATAGTTAAAATCTGCTTTCCTTTAGTTATTGCAGGTATTTTAGGTTATTTTCTGTCTCAGGTACTCGGCGGCGGTAATAAACTGATAAACAGCTTAGCCGCTGTGCCTGTATCTCTGCAGATGCTTTTACTGCTGCTTGTTTTCAAACTGCTTTTTACACTGCTCAGCTACGGCTGCGGTGTTCCCGGCGGCTTTTTCCTGCCCATGCTGGTTATCGGCGCTCTCTGCGGCAGTATCTGCAGTAATATTCTTGTTTCCCTGCAGCTTATCACTGCTGATTATGCCGCTGATATGGTCATTATGGCGATGGCAGCTCTGTTTTCCGCTTCGGTACGTGCACCCATTACAGGTACGGTACTGATTATGGAAATGACAGCTTCCTACGAACAGCTGCTGCCGCTGGCTATCTCCTCTATGGTAGCGCTGATTATCGCTGAGCTATGCCGTAGCAAACCCATTTACGAAGAACTGTTGCAGCGTTCTCTGCGGCAAAAGCAGCCTGAAACTGATTTACTGGAACAACGCAATATAGCAGAATTTGCTGTCTGCAGCGGCAGTACTGCCGAAAACAAGCTGGTAAAGGATATCAACTGGCCTGCCGATACCTTGCTGGTTGATATTAAACGCGGCGAACAGCGGCTCATACCAGCCGGTAATACCCGCATTCGCTCCGGTGATTTTCTCTATATTCTTACGCATAATAAAAATATCGTCTTGCTGCAGCAGATTACCGGAGAAAAACAAACAAAAAAATAAAAAGCACTGCCTAAGCAGTGCTTTTTATTTTTCAGCCATCAAATCTGTCAGATTCCCAGCATGACATCAATTATTTCTCTGTCCGTTTCTACCATGCCCTGACTGGCAATCTTACCTACCGCAGCAATAGTTTCATCTGCAGTCTTTTGCACGATGCCGTCGCCACCGGCAAAGTTTTTCTCAGCCATCATCATATCAAAAGCCAGCAGACCGCCTTCAATAGACATAGCTATTTTAGCCGCGCAGGAGGACTTAGCGCCGTCACAAATAATACCGGAATTAATCGCCAGAGCATTTTCTACTACATGCTCAATCTGCTCGGAAGTACAGTCATGCAGGAAAGCAATGCCTGCACCGCTGCCGCAGCCCGCGCTGACAGCACCGCAGTATGCAGAAAGCTTGCCGATGCCCTGTTTAAGATAAATAGTGATTAAATCACTTAACAGCAAAGCACGCAGCAGTTTTTCCTGCTCAACCTTCATAGCTCGTCCATATACTACTACCGGTACGGAAGCAGTAATACCCTGATTGCCGCTGCCGGAAACAATTACTACCGGCAGCTCGCAGCCGTTCATACGGGCATCAGAAGCTGCTGCCGCATTAGCCTTAGCCTGGATACGTTTGCTGTTAGGCTCACGCTGCAGCAGGATTTTGCCGATACTTGCGCCATATTCGTTTTTCAGGCCTTCTTCGGCAATAGCCATATTATAATCTATCTGGCGCTGCAAAAACTCTTCAACAGGCGCTAAAGGCATATTAGCAGCTGCACTGATAACCTCATCCAGCTTCCACAGGCATACAGCTTCTTCTTCCTGCATCGGCTCCACCTGTTTTTCCATTATTACGTAGTCATCTTTCTTAATGCAGGTAATATTGGTATGGTCAGTACGGATAGTAACCGCTGCCGTATGAGCTCCCTGCGCAGCTTCTACTCTGATATAGAAAATATCCGGCTCCTCAGACACATGTACCTTTACTATGCCTGCCTCCGTATATTTTTTAATAGCCGCTTTTTCTTCTTCGCTGATATAAGCCAGTACCTGCAGCTGACGTTCAGAATGACCGGCTACAAAGCCTGCCACACAGGCAACCTCTATACCGCGCATCTTATTGGTATTAGGCACTACTACGCTCTTAACGTTCTTAATAATATTACGGCTTACATAGATATCTACGCTCTCGGGGAAACCCTCCAGCTGCTCTCTGCACACCGCACTGGCATAAGCAATAGCGATAGGTTCAGTACAGCCCATAGCAGGGATAAGCTCTGCCTTCAACGCCTCCACGTACACTGCATATTTGTCCTGCATATTTTTTCCTCCTCCGATTTTTCGCCTGTCACAGCGAAAACATTCTCCCTAAAATAAAAAAGGAACTATATATATCATATACAGTTCCTTTATTTTTAGCAAATTTTCTGTTTTTATTTATTAAATAAACCAGTGAAATCGAAGGTAGCAAAATAATCTGCCGGAGTTTCTGCACGTCTGATCAGCTCAGTGCTGCCATCTTCTTTCAGCAGAACCTCTGCACTGCGCAGCTTGCCGTTGTAATTGTAGCCCATAGCAAAGCCGTGCGCACCTGCATCATGGATAAAGAGCAGGTCACCAATATCAATTTTCGGCAGCATACGGTCAATAGCAAATTTATCATTGTTTTCGCACAAACCGCCAGTTACATCATATTTATGGTCGCAGGGAGCATTTTCTTTGCCCATAACAGTAATATGATGATAAGAGCCATAGATTGCCGGACGCATCAGGTTAGCAGCGCAGGCATCCAGTCCGATGTATTCTTTATAAGTGTGTTTCTCATGAATAGCTTTTGCAATCAGCGCACCGTGGGGTCCAAGCATAAAGCGGCCCATCTCGGTAAAGATTTTTACATCATCCATACCAGCAGGAACCAGGATTTCCTCATAAGCCTTGCGTACGCCTTCACCAATAGCAAGGATATCGTTGCCTTCCTGTTCAGGTTTGTAGGGAATGCCTACGCCGCCGGAAAGATTGATAAATTCAATATGAGCACCGGTTTCCTCTTTCAGTTCTACAGCAGTTTTAAAGAGAATTTTTGCCAGTTCAGGATAGTAATCGTTAGTAACAGTGTTGGAAGCCAAAAATGCATGCATGCCAAAATGCTTAACGCCTTTTTGCAGCAGGATTTTGAAAGCTTCGGTCATCTGAGCGCGGGTCAGACCGTATTTAGCATCGCCGGGGTTGTCCATGATATTGTTTTCAATAGCAAAATGACCGCCCGGGTTAAAACGGCAGCTGATGGTATCAGGAATATCTGCTACCTTTTCCAGGAACGCAATATGAGTAATATCATCAAGGTTGATAGTTACGTTCAGCTTGCGTGCCAGCTGGAAATCTTCTGCCGGAGTTGCATTGGAGGAAAACATGATTTCATCATTTTTAAAGCCAACTGCATCAGCCATAATCAGCTCAGTATAGGAAGAGCAGTCTGCGCCGCAGCCTTCCTCACGCAGGATTTTCAAAATGGTCGGATTAGGAGTTGCTTTAACGGCAAAATATTCCTTAAAGCCTTTATTCCAGGCAAAAGCCTGATTTACCAGACGAGCAGTTTTACGAATGCCAGCCTCGTCATACAGATAAAACGGAGTTGCATAATGCGCAGCAATCTCATCCAGCTGCTCTTTGTTAACAAACGGTATCTTTTCAGCCACGGTTATCACCTTTCTGCAATTCAATTAATTTTATTTCATTTTTCAGCGCATCCTTGAACAGATCTACCAGGTTACGCTTACAGGAATATAAGCAGGTTGAATTTTCTTCGTCTGCCAAATCACCGGTCAGTACCGTATGCGAATCGGCAATCAGACGGATCTGTTCATGCTGCTTGCTGGCAGAATAGCATATAGCTCCCTGCATCGTAAAATCCTTATCGCTGATAATTACAACCTTTAACTTTCTGTCGATAGCCTCCTGCAGTTCCTGCTGCAAAAGCTCCATTACTCTGGCATTGGCAGAAACATAAATTCTGGCCTGTGCCTGACGAACGGTATTCTTTAATTTATTGATTATCTCTCGTTCGCCTTTAATAGTAATATAGCCTTCGGCATCATTCTTTAACTGCGGCAGCTGCTGCAGAATATCCTGCTTAATTTTTTGCAGTCGTTCCAGCTTGTTCTGACAAAATTCTTCTGCCGCTACAGGTGTATAGCGTGTTACCTTACCTTCTTCCAGAATATAGGCAGCACCTTTATCTACTAACCCGGCTAAAGCCGTATAGGTATTAGAACGCGAGATACCTGTCTGCTTGGCAGCTTCGTAGCCCGTAAGGCTGCCTGCCTTCAGCAGCAGTACATACAGCGTTGCTTCCTGCTTTGTGAGATTAAAGTTTGTTAATCCTTCGATAAGTTCCATTGTCCCTCATTCAGCTCTTCTTTTTATTGTTCCTGTTTAAGAACACTATATTATATTTTTTTTGAGTTGTCAATAGCTAACAGCTATTTTTTCTTTTTATAAACTTTTCTTGCCACTGCTGACTGGCAGCGTTATAATATTATTGTCATATGTCAGAAAGTTTATATTGCCTTTACAGCACTGACTTAGTACATTCATAAAACTACTGTAAACGGCCAATCTGAAAGGAAGAAATAATTATGAAAATAGCAGTAACCTATGCAGACGGAAATATTTTTCAACATTTCGGTCATACCGAACAATTTAAAGTATATGAAGCAGAAAACGGTCAAATCATCTCCGCGCAGGTCATCAGTACTAACGGCAGTGGTCACGGCGCTTTAGCAGTTCTGCTCTCTGACCTGCAGGTCGACACGCTGATTTGCGGCGGCATCGGCGCCGGCGCCCAAAATGCACTGGCACAGGCAGGCATTAAATTATACGGCGGTGTAGCTGGCAGTGCTGACGAAGCAGTAGCAGCACTCTTAGCAGGCAAGCTCGAATTTAATCCAGACGTACATTGCACGCATCACGACCATGAGCATGGTGAACACCACTGTGGTAAGCATCATACCTGCGGCGGTCATAATCATGGCTGCGGCGGCAAATAAAGTATAGAATAAAACATAAACGAAAAGACTTAGGCTACGCCTAAGTCTTTTTAAATTACTTCTATAATCTTCTGCAATATCGCTGTTGTTTCTTCCAAAGGCCGCGCCATGCTTTCATCCCAAACCATTTCCGGCATTAACGGCACATGAACGAACCCAACCTTCATTTTAGTATTATGATAATTGTGCAGTGAGAGATAAAAAACCTCGTTGCAAATATAGGCTCCGCTGCTGTAACCAATAGCTACCGGCAGTTTTTCCTTGCGCAGCTTCTTTACCAGCGTATGCACATCAAGAGTGGTAAAATAAGCAGTCGGGCCATCTGTTACAATAGGCTCATTCCAGGGCTTTTTACCTAAATTATCTTCTATCAGTGCATCTCTCAGATTTATTGCCACAGTATCTAAAATAATATCCGTACTGCCGCTGTTCATTCCCAGCATTAAAAGACAATCCGGCTGCAGCTGCTCCACTGCACGGGCAATCTTTTTAAATTCGGAACCGTAAATATTTAAAAGCTGCAGCTTATGTAGCTCAAAATCGCCTATCTTATCAGGAAGTGCCTGCACAGCCTGCCAAGAAGGATTTATTATATATTTTCCAAAAGGGTCAAAACCTGTTATCAGTAATTTACGCATATTTTCTCTGCACCACCTTTAACAGTATAGTATAACTTTAACCTTCAAACAGCAATAAAAAAATCTGTATAATCATAGATTATACAGATTTTTATTTTATTTAATTTTCGTAAACAGCGCTTTGACGTTTTTGGTAGTCTGCTCTGCCAGTTCTTCAAAAGGCACTCCCAACACCTCGGCTGCATTACGCGCCGTCAGCTCCACATAACCCGGATTATTGCGTTTGCCGCGGTACGGCACCGGTGTCAGATAGGGACTGTCTGTTTCAAAAAGCAGCAGCTCGCGGGGAATATAGCTCATTACCTCCCGCACCTTCTGGGCATTCTTATAGGTAGAAGTACCGCCAAAGCCAAAATAATAACCGCGTTTAACCAGTTCCTTAGCCATTTCCAGCGAGCCTGAAAAACAGTGGAATACTGCGCGCACGCCAGTTACTTCCTTCTGAAAGATTTCCAGCATATCCCCGTGAGCATCACGGTCATGGATGATAACAGGCAAATCAAACTGCTTGGCTAAGTCTAACTGTTCCAAAAAAATACGCTTCTGTACTTCTTTAGGCTCGTTTTCCTTCCAGTAATAATCAAGTCCGATTTCTCCGATAGCTGCCACCTTCGGATGTACGGCCCAGGCCGCCAGCTTATCCAGATAATCGGCAGGTATGCCTTTTAATTCTTCCGGATGCCAGCCCACTGCCGCATAAATAAAATCATATTTTTCCGCCAGTTCTACTGCAAAAGCAGATGTAGCTTCATCACAGCCGGGATTGACAATACCGTCCAAATCCTGCTGCAGCTTACTGATAAGTTCTTCCCGATCGTCCGTAAAATAATCGGAATCAAGGTGTGCGTGGGAATCCCACAATCCTGTTCTGCTCATAATTTACCCCAACATATAACGTAAAAAGCCTATATATAATTCCAGTACGAACATTATCCATAACAAAATATATCTCAGCACCGCAGCCTTGCGGGAGTAGATTTCTTCTCCCGGCAGATAAAACAGCTGTGGATTTTGCGCATTATACATCAGCTTTTTCTTCAAGCCTGCTGTAAAGCCGCTGTCGATAATGTCCTCGTTTTTCGTTCTGCGTCCCTTTGCCTCATTGATAGGACAGCTGTAATCCTGATGCTGTACTTTAAAGTCAATAATCGGACGAAGCTGACTGCCTCTGTCCCAGGTCTTCTTATAACCGGATACAGTACCGTTAGCTTTTTCTGTACAGAGCTTTTCCAGCGTAGGAAAATAATCAGCCGTCATAGCCCTAACCAAAGAAATAATAGCTATCATCATCGACAGCTTAACCATCCAGGTTACAGTCTTAACCAGATAGAAATAATATCCCGGAACATGCTGCTCCAGCCACGCATAAGGCAATATATAAGGCGCCAGGCTGCCGATTAAGACCAGCAGCACACTGACGCCTAAAAGTACATAAGGACGCCAGTAAAGTCTGAAAAACAGCTTTTCTGACATTATGTCCTCCTATGAATTTATTTTACTCTGCTGCCGGAAGCAATACCGGGAGCATCTGCCAGCACCAGATTGCCGTTGCCGTCAGAAGCAGCAAGCAGCATACCGCGGGATTCAATACCGCGCAACTTGGCAGGTTTCAGATTAGCAATAACAATAACGTTACGGCCAATCAGCTGTTCTGCTTCATAGTATTGAGCAATACCGCTGACGATAGTGCGTTCTTCTTCACCGATTTTTACCTGCAGCTTCATCAGCTTATCAGTTTTAGGTACGCGTTCTGCAGCAATAATTTCTGCTACACGTAAATCCAGCTTGCCAAAATCATCAATACTGATTTCCGGTTTGATTTCTTCTACTTTTACAGCCGGTTTTGCTTCTGCTTTAGGAGCAGGAACAGCTTCCGGTTTATGTTCAAAGCGTTGGCCGCCGATGATGGTAGCACCGTCTTCAGTTACTTCGATACGCGGATACAAAGGCTCGCCTTTCTGTACTTTGGTACCGTCAGCAATACCGCCCCAAACTGCTTCTGCCAGCAGGAATTCTTCCGGCACAGTCAGACCCAGCTGAGTAAAGATTTTCGGACTGGTAGACGGAATAAACGGAGCAATAAGGATAGCTACGATACGCAGGGTTTCTGCCAGATTGTACATAACAGTCTGCAGACGTGCTGCCTTAGTTTCATCCTTAGCCAAAATCCAGGGAGCTGTTTCGTCGATATATTTATTAGCGCGGCTGATAAGAGCCCAAACGCCTTTAATAGCACTGTTGATTTCCATATTATCCATATCTTTGATATATTGTTCAACAGTAGTTTTTACCAGTGCTTGTAATTCTTCGTCAATGGCTTCAGCAGCACCGGCATTGGTAACGACACCGCCATGATATTTTTCAATCATGCTCACAGTTCTGTGCAGCAGGTTACCCAAGTCGTTTGCCAAGTCGGCGTTAATACGGTTGATAAGCGCATCACGGGAGAAGTTACCGTCACTGCCCAGATTGATTTCACGCAGCAGGAAATAACGGATAGCATCAGCGCCAAATTCGTCAATCAGGCCCAGTGGGTCAATAACATTGCCTTTGGACTTGGACATCTTATCGCCTTCTACAACCAGCCAACCATGTCCGTATACTTTTTCCGGCAAAGGCTGTCCCATAGCCATCAGCATAATCGGCCAGATGATTGTATGGAAACGTACGATTTCCTTGCCTACCAGATGCAGGCTTGCAGGCCAGTATTTCTGGAATTTTTCCGGATCGCTGCCATAGCCGATGCCGGTGAAATAGTTCAGCAGCGCATCAAACCATACGTATACAACGTGTTTTTTATCGAAAGGTACAGGAATGCCCCAGTCGAAAGTTGTTCTGGTAATGCACAGGTCTTCCAGACCTTGTTTGATGAAGTTAATCATCTCATTGCGGCGGCTGACAGGCTGGATAAAATCAGGATGAGTTTCAATGTATTCCAGCAGTCTGTCCTGATATTTGGACAGCTTGAAGAAATAGCTTTCTTCTGCCATTTTTTCTACCGGACGGCCGCAGTCAGGGCACTTGCCGTCTACCAGCTGACGTTCCAGCCAGTAAGATTCGCAGGGAACGCAGTACAGGCCTTCATAGTTCTTTTTGTAGATATCGCCCTGGTCAAAGATTTTTTGCAGTACTTCCTGCACAACCTTATGATGGCGTTCTTCACTGGTACGGATAAAATCATTATTGGAGATATTCAGACGCTGCCACAGCAGTTTGAAATTAGCAATAATCTTATCAACATATTGAATAGGAGTAATACCCTGTTCATTAGCTTTGCGCTGAATTTTCAGGCCGTGTTCATCACTGCCGGTCAGAAAGAATACATCTTCTCCCTTTGCTCTGTGAAAACGTGCCAGAGAGTCAGCAATCGTAGTGCAGTATGCATGTCCGATATGCAGGTTATCACTGGGATAATAAATAGGTGTCGTAATATAATACGCCGGTTTTGTCATTCTGTAATCCCTTCTCACTTTATAGATTATGGCTTATCGCCTTTATGTACTATGTACGCTGCCAAAAGCAGGCATACTACCAGTTACCCTGTAATTTTAACATATTTTGCCTGTTATTGTCCAAAAATATTAAGCTTACAGGTAATTTATCAGCCTGAAAGTAATTTTTAAAACCTAATAAGTACCGTAATAAAAAACAGCTGTGTTCTAAATAAAAAGACTGCCCAAAGGCAGCCTTTTTTACTCTTCCTGCAGCAAACTGTTATATAATTCTCGTTTAGGCACACGGCGCGCTTTGGCAACTTTTGCCAGCGCTTCCTTCTTATCCATACCGCCAGCAATAAGCTGTTTAACTTCTGTCAGCGGGTCAACCTCTGCCTCTTCCTGCGCAGGCTGCTCTCCCGGAGCCAGTACTAAACAGAACTCTCCGCGCGGCGGCTGTACTTTAAGCCACTCCAGGCAAGAAGATACTGTTCCGCGGAAAAATTCCTCATGCAGCTTGGTCAATTCCCTTGCTGCTGCTATCTGCCTGTCTCCCCAGCAAGCTAAAATATCCTGCAGCACTTCCTCCAAACGATGAGGCGCTTCGTACAGGATAATAGTAGCAGGAATATACTGCCATTTTTCCAGCTGCTCCTTACGGTTACGTCTGCTTTTGGGCAGAAAGCCGCCGAAAAAGAACGGATAAGTTGGCAACCCGGAAGCAATCAGCGCACAGAGAGCCGCATTAGCACCCGGTACAGGCACTACTTTAATACCTGCAGCAATTGCTTCCTTAGCCAGTGCCTCACCTGGGTCAGCAATACCCGGAAACCCAGCATCACTTACCAGAGCAACATTTTTGCCATCCTGCAGCTCCTGCAGCAGATATGCGCCCTGTTTTTCCTTGCTGTGCTCGTCATAACGCACCAAGCGTCCCTTAATCTCAAAATGATTCAGCAGCTGTCTGGTATGACGTGTATCCTCGGCCGCAATAATATCTGCTTCACTGAGCATACGTATTGCTCGCGGCGTCATATCCTCCAGATTACCGATAGGCGTGGCGCACAGATATAAAGTTCCGTATGCAGTTTCCATTGCCATAACTTTGCCTCCTGTCTGCGCCTCCAGCGCCAATCTTATTATCGTCTTTATTCATAATATTTTTTTACCTGCTGAGTATAGCTGCCGTCGGCCTCATACATAATCAGCGGCGGCAAAACATCCATCCCGTAGCTGCCGCCCTTGACCATTTCCATAAGAAAGATCCAGGCCGGTTTATCAATCGCAGAATGTACCCATTGCAGTTTTTTCGGCTGCAAGCCATATTTAAAGGCCAGCTGCATAGCTTCGGCAAAACGTTCCGGCAGCTGCACCAAAGCAAAGCGTCCGCGAAAACGCACTGCATAAGCCGCTGCCTGGAAAAAATCTTCCAGAGTAGCAGTTACCTCATGACAGGCAGCAGTACCAATCTGACGAACATTGCCGCTGTTGCGGTAGGGTGGATTAGCAGCCACTAAATCCATACTTTCAGGTTTAACAATTTCTTTGATGCTGCGGATATCACCATCTACGACAGTAAATTTCTCCTGCAGCATATTATCTTCAACACTGCGACGCAAAAGCTCCGTTACCTGGGGATTGCAGTCCACTGCCGTAACATGCGCCGCACCGCGGCTTTCCAGCAGCATGCTGATAGCTCCTGTACCGCAGCCCAGCTCAAGCACCTTAGCCTCCCTTACCAAATGGGGAAAATGCCCTAAAAATACGGCATCAGTAGTAAAGCAGAACTGCCCTGCATCCTGCCAGATTTTATAACGACAGCCCGGCAGATAATCACATCTTACTGAACTTTCCATATCAGATATTGTCCGCCTGAGAAGCGTCTACGATTTCATCCCATTCTACCTGGATGATATTATCCGGAGCCAATTGTACGGAAGCAGTACGCTGTCCGCGGTTGATGCCGGTTACCTTACCTTCACCCAGCGGTGTTACTACCATAGCACCCATCTTGGGAATATCCGTCTTTTCGCGACGGCCGCAGCCACCGCAGCTGTTTTTGCAGTACATGTGATTTTCATATTTCAGACAGCACATGAGACGGCCGCAAATACCGGAAATCTTAGTCGGATTCAAAGACAGGTTCTGGTCCTTAGCCATTCTGATGGATACAGGCTCAAAATCTCCCAAAAAGGTAGCACAGCACAGCGGACGGCCGCAGCTGCCGATACCGCCCAGCAGCTTAGCCTCATCACGTACGCCTATCTGGCGCAGCTCAATACGAGTACGGAATACTGCTGCCAAATCCTTAACCAGTTCACGGAAATCAATACGTCCTTCGGCAGTAAAGTAGAAAATAATCTTATTTACATCAAAGGTAAATTCTACATCAATTAAATTCATGGGCAGGCCGTGATTTTTAATTTTACGCAGGCAAATGTTAAAGGCCTCACGTTCACGCACTTTGTTTTCAGCAACTTTTGCTGCATCCTGCTCAGTAGCTTTACGCATAACAGGTTTCAGCGGCGCGATAATGTTTTCTTCGGGAACCTCGCGGCTGCCTATAACAACCTCGCCATATTCCACCCCGCGCGCTGTTTCTACAATGGCAAAATCACCCTTGCAGACTCCGGTCTCTGCCGGATCAAAATAATATATCTTAGAAGCTTTTTTAAATCTGATACCTACAACTGTCGGCACTTGCTTCACTCCTTTCTCAGAATATCTATTTGTAAAGCCATGGCTTCCAGCGTCAGTTTAATACCTGCGCTTTCCGTTAAGGCCTTATAAGCATCGTCAATTTTCCGCAGCGCGCCTCTCAGCTGCCGCGGCTGCCAGCCTGCAGCTAATTCTCTCAGTTCGTCTGACAGATCTGTATTATATAAATCAGCAGATGCAACAATCTTCAGCAGCAGCATATCACGCATCAATACCTGCAAAGCTTTGATAAACAGATGCGCCTGCGAATAATCTTTATCAGGCATATTAAAATTACCCAGATAATTAAAAGCACTGGGCAGCGGAAAAGCCTCAATCAGCGCCAAAGCCTGCTTTCTGCAGTCAAAAAACTGCTGCTCAGAAAGCGCCAATGCCATACCAGCAGAACCTTCGCTTACTCTGGCAAGGACTTCCGCCTCCTTCTCGCTAAGCTGCTGCTTTTGCAGCAGTTGCTTCACTAAGGCAACATCCACAGGATTAAAACGCAAACGTACTGCTCGCGAAAGAATGGTAGGCAGCAGCGCATTTTCTGCTGTAGCAATCAGGATAATAACCCATCCCTGCGGCGGCTCTTCTAGTAGCTTTAAGAAACTGTTAGACGCATCTGCTGTCATCTTATCTGCACCGTCTACAATACAAACCTTGTATTTGGAAAGTACGGGCGCAAACGCAGATTGTCTGATAATTTCTTTAACCTGTTCTATTTTAATATTTCTGCTGTCTTCTTCCGGTGCCAGCAGCAAAAAATCCGGATGACTGATATTGCCATCAGCAAAATTTAATAAACGGCAGGATTCGCAGCCATCCATGCCATCTTCATGCAGGCATAATAAAGTTTTGGCAAACTGCTGCGCCAAAGCGCGTTTGCCAAGTCCTTCGGCACCGCAAAATAATAAAGCATGTGGTCTACTTTCTGCCTGCAGATACCTTTTTAAAAACTCTTTATTCTGCTCATGACCTAAAATACTGTCCCACATAGCAGTTTACTCCGCTAAAACTTCTCTGATAGCTTTCAGCACATCTGTTTCTACAGCTTCGGCATTTTGCTCAGCATCAATAATTTTAATACGCTGCGGTTCCAAAGCAGCCAGTGCCAGAAAGCCTTCACGTACCTGGCGCTGAAAATCAAGTCCTTTGTCTTCATAACGGTCGCTTATACCGCGCAAACTGCGCCGCTCTGCCAGAACTTCCGTTCTTCCGTCCAGCAACAGCGTTAAATCGGGAAACAGCTCACCACAGGCATAAGTATTAAGCCTGCGCAGCTGCACCAGCTGTTCTTGGCTCAAGCCTTTGACCAAACCCTGATAAACAAGTGTAGAATCACAAAAACGATCACATAAAACAATTTTTCCTGCTGCCAAAGCCGGACGCAGTACCTTATCAACATGCTCACTGCGTGCTGCCAAATACAACAGTACTTCCGTCTGCTGCGCAAGCGGCAAAGAAGCATCTAATACAAGGGCACGTACTTTTTCTGCAAGCTCTGTACCGCCCGGTTCACGGCTCTCCACAACTTCATAACCCAGCTTTCTCAGCGCATCTGCTGCTTTATGCAGCTGTGTTGTTTTACCGCTGCCGTCAGGCCCTTCAAAAGTTACAAACAGACCTTTCATTTTTTCACCACCCGTATCCGCTGCAAGCTGCTGTCAGCCGGTCCGCTTACCGGCAGCCCTAAACTCTTCATGTGCTGACAGTAATCTATGATTTCCTGCGTGATTATTTCTCCCGGCAATAAAACAGGTATTCCCGGAGGATAAAAGCTGACCTGCTCGCCGCAAATAAATCCAGCTGCAGCTGCAAGCTGCACATCCATTTTTTCACAGTTAAATACCTGCCGCAGGCCCATACCGGACTGCGCTGTCGGCGGAACCTGTACCGACGGCTGCTGGAGCACCGGACGCTGATTTTCCCGCATAGCATTAAATACTGCTTCAATACGTTCCAACGCGGCAGCATAATCTTCTGTAGTATCTGCATAAGTAACTAAAAACAGTACATTATGTGTATCTACCAATTCCACAGCTATACCTGCCTGCCGCAGCAAATCTCCGGCTTCTACACCTGTATAGCCCCAGCCGCTGACATTGACAGTTACCTTAGTCCTATCCAGAGCAAAACCGCCGCAGTCTTCCTGTTCCAGCACCTTTAATCCTAGCTGCTTTCGGCAAATTGCCCGCAGCTTTTCTGCAGCCTGCAGCGCAGCTTCTGCCATGTTTTTGCCATACTGCTGTACCTGGCATCTTGCCGCATCCAGAGAGGCCATTAAAAGATAATTAGGACTGGTAGTAGTCAAAATGCTCATCACCTCTGCCGCTCTCTGTAAATCAAGCCGCTTTCCCTGTACATGCAGCATACTGCATTGGGTCATCGCCCCTAACAATTTATGAGTGCTCTGAGCGCAGGCATCTGCTCCGCACTGCAGTGCCGACGGCGGCAGCTGCTGACTGAAGCCTAAATGCGGTCCGTGTGCTTCATCTACTAAAAGCAGTACACCTCGCTGATGACAGATAGCAGCAATTTCTTTTAACGGCGCTGCTATCCCGTAATAATTAGGGCTGGTAACCAATACCGCTTTGATATCATGATCCTTATCTAAAGCCTGCTCTACTGCTGCTGCAGTAACCTGCGTGTGAATACCGTACTCACTGTTATATTCCGGCTGAATATAGACTGCATCAATATCACCTAAAATCAGTCCTCCTGCCACACTGCGATGCGCGTTGCGCGGCAGCAGTATCTTTTCTCCTGGGCGCAAGGCAGTCATCAGCATAGCATGAATTGCCTGTGTAGTACCGTTTACAGCCCAAAAGCAGGCATCACTGCCATAAGTACTAGCAGCCAGCTGTTGGGCTTCTTTAATATAGCTTACAGGCTCATGGATGTCGTCCAGCTCACTCATCAGCGATACATCCATCTGAACAGCTGCTCCCAGCTCCTGTCTGAGCAAACGCTGCATCCCGCGTCCGCCTTTATGTCCCGGTGTATGCAGAGGATAAACATCCTCATACTTATACTGCAGCATAGCCGCCAGCAGCGGCATTTTACTGCAGTCCTTCTTATCTATCTGCACTTACAACCTCCGTAAAAACACTTCTCCAGTATATCTTTTTATTTTATCATAAAGACATAATTTAAACCACGAAAAAATACCGGCTGGCGTTATTCTTATCGCAATAAAAAACTCCGCAATGCTTAACATCACGGAGTTTGAATTGTATAAAATTATTTAGCTGCAGCGAAAGAATCACAGATATCTTCCCAAACAACAAATTGCGCTTTACTGAAACCGTTAAACGTAGTTGCAGACGCAGAAGTATAGGCACCGCAGGAAGGTACCAGCAGCAAGTCACCAACTTCCAGCGGCACAGTCATCTTGCCTCGGAACATAATATCAAGAGAATCACAGCTCGGACCGGCAAAGGTAGCAGCAACTCTCTCTTCACCCTCTTTAAAGCTAATCAGCTTAAAGTCCCACTGGTCAAAAATAACGCCGGAAAAAGTTCCGTACAGGCCTTCATCCAGGAAATACCAAGGCTGACCGCCTCGTTCGTTAACACCGATAACACTGGTAATTAAGTTCACAGCAGTACCGCAGATATAACGGCCCGGTTCTGCCCAAACATCAATGCCAGGAAAATCCTCATCAAGACGTGCATTAATCTGTTTCAGCATTTCAGGAAGATTAAAACGTACTTTAGGCTCAGGAATCGGGAAACCGCCGCCGATATCAAGGATACGCAGTTTTAACCCGGCAGCAGCAGCTTCTTCAAACAGCTCTCTGGCAATATCCAAGCCATGCAGATACGGGTCGGCACTCACGGTCTGACTGCCTACATGGAAAGCAATACCAGCCATATCCAAGCCTGCCTCTTTAGCTTTAAGCATCAAATCCAAAGCATGCTCTCTGGCAGCACCAAATTTTTTATTTAAATCAACATGAGCGGAAGAATTATCAATTCTCAGACGCAGCAGCACCGTAGCATCAGGACAGATTGCGCGGATTTTTTCTATCTCGCTGGCACTGTCAAAGGTCATTTTGCTGACACCGCATTCACGGCATGCCTGCAGTCCTCCGGTAGTCTTAACCGGATTAGCATAAATAAGGCGCTCTCCTTCAACTCCCATGTCATGCAAGGTACGGATTTCTCCGTCAGATGCCACGTCAAAGGAGGAACCAAGCTTAATCATAGTTTTTAAAATTTCAGGATGCGGATTGGCTTTAATCGCATAAAAGACCCTTGCTCTTGGCATATATGTTTTTAAGCACATGTAATTTGCTTCTATTTGTTTTAACGAAAGAACCAGCAGCGGAGATCCGTATTTTTCAGCCAGTTTTTCCACAGATTCACGTTCAAGTTTAAACACCTTGTCTCTGTTCATATCCACTCTCCCCTTGCTTTAGCAATATTTTTACTCATATGATTTTACCACAAAAGCCAGAAAGTACAATAGGAAAACCGCAGAAAAAGGATTTTTTTTGAGAAGAAAAGAAAATTTTAAAAAATATAAGCTAAAATCTCATATTTTTGCAAAAAACAGCTATTTTTTTAGATTTTTTTGCGAAAATAAAAATACTGGTTAAAAGCTTTTATTACAGCTTTTAACCAGTATTTTTTCTAATCTAATTTATTTTTTACAGCATCCTGTAAAGCATCTTTCAATAATCGGAACATCATCATATAAGCGCCAAACTCCGCTAGTTCTTCTGCCACTGCGCCATGAAATCCTGTTACATTCCCTTTTTCACCAAGCCAGGAACAAAAGATGAAAAGCAGCAATAAAACAAAATTTTGTGTCGGTATTTTAACCATCTGCAAAAATTTCCATACTTTAGCACGATATAGGCAAATCAATAAAATAATAATTAATACACCCACCATAGGATGCACCATTTGACCATATAATCCCATATCGCTATATTCATAATAACTGCCATCAGGATGCGTTAATAATGTTCTGCCCCAGTTTATTTCCCGCATAATCAGCAGGAAAAAGTATACTACACCGCCATATAACAGGCTTTTAGAATCTCCGCCCCAGTTCTGAAACTGCTGCTGACGCATCTTCCAGCATACATAGAGCCCGCCAAAAAGCCACAGCAGCTGCAAATTTTCTATTGGGCCATTTTCATCACCAGTCCAAGTCGGCAATATCATTTCCAAAATGAACATTACAGGAAGATACAGCCAGCCTATTTTAAACCACGTACCTTTTTTAAACATTTCCACACTCTTTTCTGACTAACCAGTCATTTTTATTATGACTTTATTATTATAAACTAAACTTCTGCACATTTCAAATAATTTGTGACAAGACAAAATAAAAGACATCTGAAATCCAGCTAAATACTAAATTTCAGATGTCTTAATAATAATTATTAAACTGTGTTATTTCTGCGGAGCGGGAATAACATCACAGCCCATAAACGGACGCAGTACTTCAGGTACAACAACGCTGCCGTCTGCCTGCTGATAATTTTCCAGAATAGCTGCAACAGTACGTCCTACAGCTACACCGGAGCCATTTAAAGTATGTACAAATTCCGGTTTAGATTTTGCATCACGACGGAAACGGATATTTGCTCTGCGTGCCTGGAAGTCCAGGAAGTTGGAGCAGGAAGAAATTTCGCGATAGCAGCCCGCTGCCGGCAGCCATACTTCCAGGTCATAAGTAGTAGCGGAGCTGAAGCCCAGATCACCTGTGCACAGACGTACTACACGATAAGGCAGGCCTAAAAGCTGCAGCACTTCTTCTGCGTCATTGGTCAATTTATCCAGTTCTGCCCAGGATTCTTCCGGTTTGGTAAATTTAACCAATTCAACTTTGTTAAACTGATGCATACGAATCAAGCCGCGAGTATCACGACCTGCTGCACCTGCTTCAGCACGGAAGCAGCCGCTGTAAGCAGTATATTTAATCGGCAGTTCTTCGCCGCTTAAAATTTCATCGCGATGGTAGTTGGTAACAGGTACTTCTGCAGTCGGAATCAAATACATATCGCCGTTTTCCAGCTTATACATATCTTCGGCAAATTTCGGCAATTGACCGGTACCCTGCATGCTGGCACCATTTACGATAAACGGTGGGAAGAATTCAGTATAACCATGTTTTTGAGTATGCAGATCAAGGAAGAAATTGATTACTGCACGTTCCAGACGGGAACCAAGACCACGGTAGAATACATAGCGTGCGCCGGAAACTTTAACGCCGCGTTCAAAATCAAGAATATTCAGCTTTTCGCCGATATCCCAGTGAGCTTGAGGCTCAAAATCAAATTTAGTAGGCTCACCCCAGGTACGTACTACCGGATTTGCAGTATCATCCTTGCCAACTGGAACATCTTCTGCGGGAATATTAGGAATGGTAAGCAGGATAGTTTTCAAACGAGCTTCGATTTCTTTCAGCTCTTTATCATCTTCAGCAATCTTATCGCCAAGAGCACGTACTGCTGCCATCTGCTCGGAAGCATCCTGACCAGCTTTTTTCAGCTTGCCGATTTCCTGAGAAGCGCTGTTGCGTTCACTTTTCAATGCTTCAACCTGCTGGGTAATTTCACGACGTTTTTTATCTAATTCCAAAAATTCGGTAAGATCGAGGCTGCCATTACGTTTTTTAACAGCTTCAACTACCAGTTCCGGATTCTCACGGACAAATTTCATATCTAACATAAGCTATTCCTCCAAACAAATTCTCATAAGAGCTATTTTAACACAATTTATAAGGATAATCAAAGCTCCGCCTTAATATCCTATACGCTCATCACGCTTTGCCAGGTATCTGATAGCACTGAGCGCCGCCTTCTGTCCCTGTCCTGCAGCACGGTTGCACTGCCAAGGCTGACCAGTGCAGTCACCGCCGGCAAAAACACCTTCAATATTAGTTTCAGCCTGGTCGTCAACATATACGCTGCGGCCACGAATCTGCAGTCCCGGCAGAAAACTGTTTAAAGGATCGCTGGCACGGAACATAAATACTGCCTGCACACTGAAGAAATCACTATCTGTATGCAATCCGGTTACTTTATCGGTACCGGTAATTTCCAGCGGAGTTTCCAGTACTACAGTAATATTTTTCTTTTTAGGAGGTACAAAACCGGTATAACGCGGGAAAAAGAAAACATGCTCGCAGATATCAGCAAGATATTCCACTTCTGCCAAAGCATCAGGAACAGTAGCAATAGCAACCACTTTTTTCCCTTTATAGTTCATGCCGTCAACTTTAGCACAATAGCTTACACCACGGCCAAGAAATTCCTTTTCACCAGGAAGCAGCTCAGAACGGGAAATGCCCGTAGCCAGAACTACTGCATCGGCTTCATAAACACCGCTGGGAGTACCAAGTTCAAAACCTTCGCCAACTTCTTTCAGTGCAATGATTTTTTCTTCAACTACATCTGTATCAGTCATACGCAGATGCTCAACAAAAATATCCATAAGCTTATTGCCACTGACGTCAGGAATACCCATATAATCAGTTACTTTTTCTACACTGCGCAGACGGGGGCTGAATCCATGTGCTTCAAACAATACTACTTTTCTTCCTTTGCTGGCTGCAGTAACCGCTGCGGAAATACCTGCAGGGCCGCCGCCGATAACAGCGATATCGTATTTCATAATCTTTCCTCCGCAAAACAATTTAGAAGCTTTTTCTTAATATTTTATGCTTTTATAAAATAGTAGTCAAATTTTTTATAATTTTTTTGAAAAAAAAGCTTGCCAAAAAAGAAAAAATCGTGTATTATATGCAAGTAACATCACTACGGCCCATTAGCTCAGTTGGTAGAGCACCTGACTCTTAATCAGGGTGTCGTAGGTTCGAGGCCTACATGGGTCACCAATCATGGCCGGTTGGTCAAGCGGTTAAGACACCGCCCTTTCACGGCGGTATCGGGGGTTCGATTCCCCCACCGGTCACCATAATACGGGCGCTTAGCTCAGCTGGGAGAGCGTCTGCCTTACAAGCAGAATGTCAGCGGTTCGATCCCGTTAGCGCCCACCACTTTTTCCATGTATCCTCTAAATAATGGCCCGGTGGTTCAGTTGGTTAGAATGCCGCCCTGTCACGGCGGAGGTCGTGGGTTCGAGTCCCATCCGGGTCGCCATTATGCCTCGGTAGCTCAGTTGGTAGAGCAAAGGACTGAAAATCCTTGTGTCCACAGTTCGATTCTGTGCTGAGGCACCATTGGAAAACATTGCACCTGCAGATTTGGCAGGTGTTTTTTTATATCTGCAGTAAATACATAAAGGAGTTTACTCATGTTTGAAAAATTTTCTCACGAAGTAACAAGCCCCTATTTATGGTTTTTCATTTTACTTTTAGCTCTGCGTGCAGAATATGCCTGCCTGAAAAAAAAGGACTATGTTCACGCTGCTGCTTTCTTAGCCGTAATTGTCGTTGCTGCTTATTTTGCTGCTTCTAAATACGGACTTTTGCCTCACGGTTTTGAGGAAAGTCTTTTCTCCTAAAAAATTAATAACGAATACCAAAAGACCTGATATATTTTTATATCAGGTCTTTTTATTATCCTTTAAACATTATTTGCAAAAGGCTTCCTGAGCAGTCTGCCGGAATACAGATACAGTAAAACTAAAAATTCTGCAAATACTATTCCCAGCCAAATACCGTTATTTTGAAAAAAGCCAGCTGCGGTAAAAATGCATAAAGAATTAAGTATTACACTTCGCAAGATGGCAATTTTTACAGCAGTGCCTGTTTCTTTAGTAGCCAGGAAAAAGGTAGTATAAACTATATTGCAGGCCGCAAATAGAAAACTGATACCATAAATACCAATACATGCATAGGCAATCTGTAAAATATCACTGTCATTAGTAAAAATTTCTATGATTCTATGGCCAAATACTGCAAAAACTCCATAAATAAGACAAGCCAGACTTATATTAGTCTTGATACCAACTTTAAAAAACTGTTTCAGCGCTTCACCGTTCTTCTCACCAAAACTTCTGCTCAAAAGGGGCTGTAAACCTTCCGCTACACCGATAAATACAGCAAAAACAATAACCAGCAAATAAGAAACTATGGAATAAGCAGCAACGCCTTTTTCGCCTAACAGCTTGATAATGATGACATTATAACAAAATATAGTAATTGGTGAGCTCATCTGCGTTATGCATTCCGGAAAACCGGTTTTTATAATATTATAAATATTATTTTTCTTTAAAATCTGTCTGGAAAAATACAATTCTCCCTTACGCTTCACAAAGTGGCTCAGCAATAATACAAAAGAAAAAATCTGCCCCAAACCGGACGCAACAGCAGCTCCTTTAATACCCCAATGCAAAACAAAAATAAACAGCCAATCCAAAAAAATATTACTTATGGCGCCTATAATCATCCCCCAGAAGGCCAGCCTGGGATTACCGTCATTTCTCACAAAAGTTGCTAAAGCCAGTGTTCCAGAAAAGAAAATATCAAATGCAACATAATATTTGATATATTCCATAGTCGGCTGCAGCAAGATATTACTGCAGCCTAAAGACAAAGCTATTTCTTTTAAAAATAAAAACGTTAAAATCAAAAACACTACTGCTATTGATAAAATCAAGGTAATACTCGTATTAAAAAATACATTAGCCTGCTTTATATTTCTCTCTCCCAAAGAAATCGATGCCAGTGTTGCTCCGCCTATGGCCAGCATAGTAGTTATGGAAGAAAGGACAGAAATAAACGGTACTGCTAAATTGATTGCTGCCAAACCATTGCTTCCAACACCTTTAGCTACAAAGATTCCATCAACTACAAAATATAAACCTACTACCAGCAATGCCCCAACTGACGGCAGCGCATAATGGAAAAATTTACTGCTGTAACTCATACAAAACTCCTTGTATTGTCTTTTCTTGCTAAACAATATAAACTATACCCTAAGGGTATAGTCAACAGATAGGAGTTATGTATATATGTCTGAATATCTAACCATCGGCGAACTGGCAAAGACTAATTCTGTTTCAGTAAAGGCACTGCGTTATTATGAAAAAATAGGTATTTTAAAGCCTGCTTATATTAACCCTCATAACGGTTATCGCTATTACACTCCTAAACAGTCCTTAATTGTCAGTTTTATCATTACCTTTTTAGAACTGAATATACCGCTGAAAAATTTCAAAAATTATATTCACGATGATACTCTAGATACTGATAAGCTGCTTTTTGACAGCTCCGCACTCTTAAACAAAGAATTACAAAGACTGCAGTTTATAAAAAATAAAATCACCAACATTTCCCGGCATATCCAGGAAAGCAGCGACTGTTTAAAACAAAGAAAATATCAAAAGCACTTTTCTCAGCGTTATTTTGTTATAACACCTTCCAAGAGTAATATTTTATTCAACAAAGATTATATCCGCAAAATAAATGAATTATATAAAGATATAGAAGAAAAAAATCTTATTCCCCTCTACCAAAACGGAATAATTTATATGAAGGAAACTAACAAAATAACTTCTTATATTTTTGTGGAGGTAGAACAACCTCTGCAGAACTTTAACTATATAACCTCTATTCCGGAAGGATTATATAACTGTCAGACCTGTACCAATGATCCTGAAATATATCAACAAAAGATAAAAAATGCTGACTTTCAATACACATTATTAGTAGAGCGCTGGATGCCGCAGGTAAATTCAGAAAACATTTTTATTGAGATACAGCAATATAAATAAAAAAGCACCCTGCTATAAGCAGAGTGCTTTTTTGCGTTAAATTATTCGCAAGTGAACGGCAGCAAAGCAACGTTACGAGCACGTTTGATTGCTACGGTCAGTTGGCGTTGATGTTTAGCGCAGGTGCCGGAAATACGGCGCGGTAAAATTTTACCACGTTCGGTAATATAGCGGCGCAGTTTTGCTACATCCTTGTAATCGATTTCTTCTACTTTATCAACACAGAAGCTGCAAACTTTTCTTCTGGGTCTTCTGCCTCTTTCGCGTTTCATTACATAACCTCCCTTAATTAGAATGGAATTTCTTCATCAAAGGGAACGGCTGAACCGAAGGATTCCATATCGCTCTTGTGAGCGCCGTTATCTGCTGCAGCACTATGACCTGCAAAATCACCCTTACGCTCAATAAATTCGAAGCTATTGGCAATAACTTCTGTTACCCAGCGTTTAGAGCCGTCTTTTGCATCGTAACTGCGAATCTGCAGACGTCCTTCGACCAATGCTCGCTGTCCTTTGGTGAGACTGTTCCCGCATAATTCAGCCTGTTTACCCCAAACAATAACGGGGATAAAGTCGGCTTCTCTTTGGCCTTCCTGATTGGCAAAAGGTCTATCAACCGCCAGTGTGAATTGGCAAACAACTTTGCCGGTCTGAGTGTAGCGTACCTCAGGATCACGTACTAAACGGCCCATAAGTATAATCTTATTCATGGATTATTCACCTTTTCTGATAATCATATGGCGCAGAACTTCGTCGGTAATTTTCATAACACGATCAAGTTCTTTTACAGCAGCGGGTTCAGCGCTGAAGGTTACGAGAACGTACAGACCTTCGTTCAGGTCTTGAATCTCATAAGCAAGGCGTTTTTTGCCCCAGCGATCGGTTTTTTCTACATTACCACCGTTTGCAGTGATGAGGTTTTCAAATTTAGCAACAACTGCTTCAAATGCTTCCTCTTCAACCGGTTTAACGATGTACATGACTTCGTATGCTTTCACGAAATCACCTCCTCCTTTGGACTTTGGCCCCCTCATGGGAGCAGGGGAAGTATATATTACTATATACAAGCTTTATAATTATAGCATTAGTTTTGCAGTAATGCAATAAGTCTATAAAATTTTTTTAGCTGCTGCGAAATATTTTTCAATAACTAATGAATATTTCAGCCATAAAAAATACTGCTGCCATTTCAGGCAGCAGTACTACTTTATTAAATATTATTTTTTCTTCATCCAGCTCATCATACCGCGCAGCTGTGCACCAACCTGCTCGATAGGATGTTCTGCAGCCTTACGGCGCAGTGCATTAAACTGCGGACGATTAACCTGATTTTCCAAGAGCCATTTTTTAGCAAAAGTACCATCCTGGATTTCTGCCAGTACTTGTTTCATTTCTGCTTTGGTAGCATCAGTAATAATTCTGCTGCCAGTCATATAATCGCCGTATTCAGCAGTATCAGAAATGGAGTGACGCATTTTAGCCATGCCGCCTTCATACATCAAGTCTACAATAAGTTTCATTTCATGCATGCATTCAAAATAAGCACTTTCCGGTTTGTAGCCAGCTTCAACAAGTGTTTCATAGCCTGCAGTGATAAGAGCAGTAATACCGCCGCAAAGAACTGCCTGTTCACCAAACAGGTCTGTTTCAGTTTCTTCACGGAAAGTAGTATCAAGTACACCGGCACGAGTACCGCCGATACCTTTAGCATAAGCCAGCGCAATGTCATAAGCCTTGCCGGTAGCATCCTGATGAACAGCTACCAAACAGGGTACGCCTGCACCTTCGGTAAATACGCGTCTTACCAGATGGCCAGGTCCTTTAGGCGCAACCATGAATACATCTACATCGGCAGACGGCACGATTTGACCGTAATGGATATTGAAACCATGTGCAAAGCCAAGTGCGCTGCCAGGCTTCAAATTGGGTGCAACGTCTTTTTTATAAACAGCGGCCTGTTTTTCATCAGGAATAAGCATCATAACTACGTCAGCAGCTTTAACAGCATCAGCAGCAGTCATAACTTTCAATCCATGACCTTCTGCTTTCGCCCAGGATTTAGAACCTTCATAAAGGCCTACGACAACATCTACGCCGCTTTCTTTTAAATTTAATGCATGAGCATGACCTTGAGAACCGTAACCGATAACTGCAACAGTTTTCCCTGCCAGCATTTCCATATTTGCGTCATTATCATAATATACTTTTACCATTTTTCTTCACTCCATTTTTCTGATAATATTATTTTTTCTATTTTTATTTAAAAATAAAATCCCTTATTTTATGACTGCCTATCTCTGTACCTTAACGAAATCATCAAGTACAGCTCCTGGCGCTACCATAGGCTCTACCAAATCCTGCTGCATAATCACTGCTTCGATAACGCAGGGCATTTTTTTCTGTAAAGCTTCCTGCAGAGCAGCTTTGAATTCCTGTCTGGTAGTAACTCTCTTGCCGCTGGCACCACAGGAAGCAGCAAAGCCTGAGAAGTCAAATTCTGTCAGCAGCGTTGAGGAATATCTGCCATTATAAAACAGTTGCTGCCACTGTCTTACCATACCCAGACAGCTGTTATTGATAACTATGCTGATTAGCGGCAAGCCTTCATGACAGGCAGTAAATAATTCCAGTCCAGTCATTTTAAAGCCGCCGTCACCACAGATATGAATTACTCGTTTGTCGGGACACGCAAGTGCTGCACCCATAGCTGCCGGCATACCAAAACCCATAGTGCCACAGCCGCCGGAAGTCAGATGCTGACGCGGTTTATCTATTTTTAAATACTGAGCTGCCCACATCTGATTTTGTCCTACATCAGTAACAAATACTGTATCCTGACCCTTTAAAACCTCGTTCATACATTCCATCAGCCAGGGAGCTGTCAGCTGCTCGCCAGAAAGTAATTTTCTTTCTTCCTGTGCATCCCATTCCCTGATCTGAGTAAACCATTCTGCATGCTTATTTTGTTCCACCAAAGGAAGCAATTGCTGCAAAACTGTTTTTATATCTCCCTCAAGGGGAATACCTGTCGCTACATTTTTATCCAGCTCTGACGGGTCTATGTCAAGCTGAATGATGGTCTTTTTGCCTACATATCTGCTGCGGTCACCTGTTACCCTGTCGCTGAATCTGCTGCCCGCTACTACTAACACATCTGCGTTAGCAACAGCCATATTAGCAGCAATATGTCCATGCATACCTGTCATTCCAAATGATCTGGAGTCAGAAGCAGGAAATACACCCAATCCCATCAGCGTGCTTACCACCGGTAAGTCTGCTTTTGCTGCCAGCTTCATCAGCTCGGCAGCAGCATCACTGTGTACTGCACCGCCGCCTACCAGTAATACTGGTTTCTGCGAAGCATTAAGTACCTTAGCAGCTTCAGCAACCTTATCTGTACAAGCAGCTTGTTTCTCAGGCTGTACTTCTTCCTCTTTCTCTACCCATTCCAGCTCTTCTACCTGCAGATTACTGGGAATGTCTACCAGTACAGGTCCCGGCCTGCCCTCACGGGCAATAGCGAATGCTTTTCTTAATGCAGGAACCAGTTCTTCACTGCGCCTTACCATCAGATTATATTTAGTAATCGGCATTGTAACACCGACAATATCAATTTCCTGAAAGGAATCACGTCCTAAATTAGCAACAGGAACCTGCCCTGTAATAGCTACTAAAGGAACTGAATCAAGATAAGCTGTTGCCAGTCCCGTAACTATATTGGTAGCACCAGGGCCTGAGGTAGCAATGCATACACCTGTTCTGCCGCTGGCTCTGGCATAACCATCAGCAGCATGCACAGCACCCTGTTCATGGACAGTAAGGATATTTCTCAGCGGCGCATCATACAAAGCATTATAAAGCGGTATAACCTGTCCTCCCGGATAACCAAAGACAGTATCTACACCCTGCTCAAGCAATACTTTGATAATGGCCTGCGCACCAGTTAATTTCATTCATTAGCCTCCTTACGCTACCATATCTACAGATACAACAGATACCTGCTTGGATAATAATTTTGCCACCTGAGCTGCAACAGTACCAGTCAGCCAGATTTCCAGATGCAGCATTTCATTATCTGCATCCATATGCAGAGAACGTACCTGCAATCCCTGTTTAGACAATACGCGCAGAACACGCGGTAATAAAGTTTCTTCATTTCTTCCTGTAACGAGCACTTTTTCAAACATCATTTTCATCCTCCTCATAATTCTCTTTGATGGAAAAGCAGTGCTGCATTTCAGGTATAAAAAAACGCCCCTGCTTATGCAGGGGCGTATAGTATACGCGGTACCACCCTAATTTGTAACTTCAGCACCAGTCCATCAACCGGCTCAGAAATAACGCATCTGCTGCGCATCAGTCTACTTGTAAAACTTTCGCTGACGAGTTCATGGGTGATTTACTCAACAAGGCTCCGTACCGGTTTGCACCAAACACCGGCTCTCTGCGACTTCACTTTTGTCTTTCTTCCCAATCATTACCTTTGGTTTGAATTTGAAATTAAGTGTATTATGCAATATATTTTTTTATGTGTCAACAAAAATTGTAAATTATAATGCTTTTAAGAAAACTTCTGTATTATTTGTAACTATTGTTGCATATTTTTGACTTTCTGCCATCAAAAAGTCTTTTATCTCACCAGCTAAATTACCTTCCTGGGGACTTAAAACTTTACCATAGCAAAGAGCATATTCTTTGCCTGCTTCAGAAGTACAGGTCAGCTGTGCAGCTTCTACCGGCTCCAGACCTGCAGCCTGGCAGATTTTAGCAAATAAATCGCTGTTTTCTGCGGCAATCAGCTGCAGCGCAGCAAGCCACAAAATATTATTCAGTTTAAAATGTACCTTACCTTTCAAATACTTCATAGCAGTTGCAGGTTCTTTAATAGTCAAATCTGCGTTGCAGAAACTCAGGCGATAACCAAAAGTATCGGCAATTTCACAGTGCAGCTGCAAATTCTCTTGCAAAGCTTCCGGCTCTTTCAAACCATCCAGGCATACAGCAGCCAATTTAATACCGTTGCGCTGCAGTTCGTTAGCAATAAGGTAGTGCTCCTGCGGAGTCAGAACTTTACCCGGTTTAGATAAGGACAGCTCAAAATCAATATCCCAGGGAGTATTTTTCAGATAAGAATTATAAATAAACTGCACATGCATAATTGCTTCACCGTATTCGAGTACGATGCGGCGCAGCTCCTGAGCAGTATAACTTACAGTAGAATTACCAACCTTAAATTCAACATTTAAGTAAGAAGCTTCCAAAGCACTGCGGAACTGGTCATTAAACTGATTATAACGGCTTTCCACTTTTTCATCGGTCAGCTTTTCAATTTCCAGATTAATTTTATCGCTGCAGTCAAAGCCAATCATGCTGTAACCGTATAATAAAGCTTTAACAATTTCTTCCTCAGTTTTTAAACCGGCAGCATTAGCTCCATAACCTTCCTTATAACCTGTTTCCAATACACCCCAGGTAGTAGTATCTACAGCTTCAAGAAAATTACGCTGCAGCAAAGCGCTGTCATCAGCGCTGTAATCAACCAAAACCGGTTTAAGCTGGCGTTTGGCAAACAAATCTGCTACATAAGCATCTGCCGCTCCTACCCAGTCACTGAAACCAACACTGGCACCCTTAGTACCGCAGGCACTCGGTGCTGCCCATTTTACAAAACGACGTACAACAGCAGCATTATTAGGATTCAGCTGCATAATATCAAGATGGGCATTGCCTTCTTCCACACTTTTTTCCACAGCCCACATCTTGCTTACAGGAGATTCTCCTGCTGTAACACATACAAGGCGTTTGCCTGCTTCTGTTTGCACTAAGCAGAGCCATCCTCCGGGAATTTCACATAAAGATTTATTTATTACCTGTCCGACATGTTTTTCCACAGCGGCACAGGCATTTGCCTGTTTTAAAGCCATTTTTCATCCTCCATCCGTTTAATAACACTATTACTATTATCTACAAAACTGACTGCTTATGCAAGCATAAACTACCCTGACAGGAAAAAACTTTTGTTTGCTCTTTATTTTCACACATTTATCCACTATTTTTTTCTTATCCACAAAATCTACGATTTTATTATTGCTATTTTTTTCATTTTATCAACATTATACACATACTTATCCACATAAAAAGTGGATAACTTGTTCTTATCTTGTGATTATACACATATTTTTTTCATTTATACACAATACTTGGCGCATTTTTTATTACTTATCAACATTTTATTCACATCTTGTGGATAACTTTCTATCTTTCCACGTATCTTTCCACAACACAAAATATAGGCTAAACTGCTCATGAAAAGTAAAAACTATGTAAAAAATCATCTTCTCCCTTTTCTGTCAAGTAATAATTTCACTCTACTATTCTATTACTGTCCATTTTTAATCATTGAATATGTAAAAAACAAGTAAATATGCGGATAAAGTTTTCAGAAAATAAAAAAACACAGTCATTTTTTTATCGACTGTGTTTTTATTATATTCACCGCTATTTATTTCAATCTGATCTGTGACCAGGTAAAAAACAGCAATCCAAGCCATATACAGCCAAAAGACAGCATATGCGTGCTGGTAAATACCTCTCCATAAACAAATATACCTAAAAATAAACTTATGGTCGGTGATAAATACTGCATAAAACCTACTATCTTTAAAGGCAGCAGCTTAGCACAGCTTGTAAAAAGCAATAAAGGCGTTGCTGTTACCGCACCAGCACCTATCAGTACTGAGATTGTAAGCAAATCACCTGATTGGTAAGTACAATTACCGGATGTACTCAGAAAATAAAGATATCCTATGGCAACTGGCATAATCAGCAAAGTTTCCAGCATAATACTGGTCATAGCGGATACAGGAATAATTTTCTTCAGTAAACCGTATAAGGCAAAGGTAAAAGCCAAAGATACTGATACCCATGGTAAACTGCCGTTTTTTACCAGCATAATAGCAATACCGATAACCGCGCAAATAACGGCTGTCCATTGCAATTTATCCAGTTTTTCACGCAGGAATACCATGCCAAATAAAACGCTTACCAAAGGGTTAATATAATAACCCATACTGCTTTCTACTATCCTGCCTGCTTCTACAGCCCAGATAAAGATACCCCAGTTAAAACTGATAGTTACAGCAGCAGCAAGCATAGCTGTTCCCGTTTTAAATTTACTGAATACTGCAGCAGTTTCTGATAAAAACACCTTAAACTTACCAGTTACAAGCAATAAGAAAAATACAAATACTGCAGACCAGATAAAGCGATTAGCCAGAATTTCCAAAGCAGGCACATGCTGTAAAAGCTTCCAATATATAGGTAAAATTCCCCATAAACAGTATGCGCCTAAACCATACATAATACCTTGGCGGTAATTTTTATCCATTGATATCAAACATCTCCTATCTGTTACTGTTTTTCTTTAATTCCTCTGGTATAGGTATTCCAAAGGCAATTACAGCTGCTGCAACAGGCAGCCAGGTAATTATCTGCATCACAAAAGGCAGTCCCCAGGTATCTGCTAAAAATCCCAGCATTGTTACGCCAAAACCACCCATACCAACACTAAAACCAATAGTAAGGCCTGCCGCCATACCAACATTATCAGGCAGCATAGTCTGCGCTACAATAATAGTAGTAGCAAAAGAACCTATGATAGAGAATCCTGCCAATACTACGGCAGCCAGTACTGCTTCAGGTGAATTTACAGCACTAATCAACCAAATTGCAGGGATACTGCAGATAATAGAACCTACAATAATCTTTCGTGCTCCTAATTTGTCACTTAATACAGCACCTACATAAGTACCAGCTACTCCACCCAGCAAAAAGCCGGAAACCAGCATACTGGCAAAAGCACTGTCACTGCCGCGAAAATTAAGAAAAAATAATGGTAAATAAGTAGAAAGTCCTGTATGAATTGTAGAACGGAGAAAAATAAAGATCAGTAATATTCCTATGCCTATATATGATATTTTGGCAGCAGTTCCACTTTCCTTCTTCTTACTTTTCTGCAAATTATATTCTTTATTTACCTTGATATAAGCAGGCATGCACTGAACCATCAGACCAAAAACTAAAATACCAGGAAGTACAAAATAAGCTGTATTATGCAGTCCTCCAGGTTGGTTGATTAAAAAAGCCATGGCTACAGAACCAAAAGCCATACCTGCATTGCCACCTAAAGAAAAAAGGCCCATATTACCTGCTTTATTTTCAGGGCTGCTTAAAAAATTAACTGTTTTTGAAGCCTGCGGATGATAAGTAGCACTTGAAACCCCGATAAAGATAACCGTCAATAATAACAATTCATACGCAGTTACACAGCCAATCAAAGCAAAACCAGCACCAGCCAAAGCAGCACAGTAAGGCAATAGCTTAGGCATGGACTTTTTATCAGTCATATAGCCAAAAACAGGCTGAATAACCGAAGAAGTAATATTCTGCGTTAAAACAATCGCAGCCAGCTGTGAATACGATAACGCAAACAATTCTTTTAAATGCGGCAACACTATAGGCAAAGCTCCGCCCTGTAAATCTGTTACCATATGCCCTAATACTAATGCTAATACCGGAAGCATTGATTTATTAAATATCTTCATATCATCACCTGTAAAAAGAATATACCTGTTATTTTACCACAAAATAAACAAAAAGAGAAAGCACTTACATAAGTAAGTGCTTTCTCTTTTCTCTAACCGGCAGCTT